>Ga0209344_10000390_pt1 | contig 80866 bp, 77 predicted proteins | sample Cruoilmetagenom6_FD_187293 | JGI IMG/M metagenome (GOLD analysis project Ga0209344, IMG submission 187293) | Oil polluted marine microbial communities from Coal Oil Point, Santa Barbara, California, USA - Santa Barbara Oil Seep Sample 6 (SPAdes)... | ecosystem: Environmental > Aquatic > Marine... | reverse complement strand
GCCGCTGAAGCGCTGGTCGTTCTAGGGCAGGTCTGCCGTTCGCCCGGGCCCGTCCTTCGACTTCGCTCAGGATGAGCCCTCAGGGGCCATGTTTGCAGAGGCTCATCCTGAGCGAAGTCGAAGGACGAGCCGGGGTTAGCCTCCCCAATCCCCACACAGCGCCTGCCAGAGCGTCATCGCAGCCACAGCCGCCGTTTCGGCGCGCAGGATGCGGGGGCCGAGGCTGACGGGATAGGTATCGGCGCGGGCGCGCAGGAAATTGCGTTCGGCGGGGCTGAAACCGCCCTCGGGGCCGATCAGGATGGCCGCCGGACGGCCTTTGATGCCGGGCAGAACATCCGCCATTGGCCGGGCCCGGCCCGCCTGCCCGCCCCAGGGCGCATCGGCCTCGTCGCCGGCTTCATCACAAAAGACCAGCGCCGTGCCGGATGGCAGGGCCGCCAGCGCGGCGTCGAGGCTGGTGGCGTCGCTTACATCCGGCAGGTCGAGCCGTTCGGTCTGCTCGGCCGCTTCGAGGGCGATTTTCTGGAACCGGTCGAGGCGGACGGTGCGGGCCTGGGTGCGCTCGGTGATGACGGGCTGGATCCGGGCGGCGCCGAGTTCGGTCGCCTTCTCGACGATGAAATCGGTCTCGGATTTCTTGACCGGGGCAAAAAGGAGCGTCAGCGGCGCGCCGCCCTGCCCCGCCTGCTGGCGCAACGGCTCGGCTGGCGTCAGTTCGGCCCGGCGGCCTTCTACCTTGCTGATCTCGGCGCGCCACTCACCATGGCGGCCATTGAAGACGCGGGCGGCGTCCCCCACGCCGAGGCGCATGACGCGGGTCAGGTAGTTTGCCTGTCCCTCGTCGAGCGCAAAGGCTTCGCCTGCGACAAGATCACTGTTCACGAATAGGCGAGGCATGGAACTCATTGGCGCTCTATATGCCTATATAGGATTGAAGTTAAGCCGAAGGATCGCCCCATGAGCACGCCAGACGTCACCTCGATCAACCCTGCCACCGGAGAGGTGCTGCAAAGCTTTACGCCGCTGGCCAGCGCCAATCTCGATGCAGCCATCGCGCGGGCGGATGACAGGTTCCAGACATGGCGCCTGACAGGCTTCACCGAGCGGACGCGCCTGATGCACAAGGCCGCCGACATCCTGGAAAACCGAAAGGACGCCTATGCCCGCACGATCGTGCTGGAAATGGGCAAGCCGCTGCGCGAGGCCGTGGCGGAGGTCGAGAAATGCGCGCTCGTCTGCCGCCACTATGCTGAGCATGCGGAGGCCTACCTGGCCGACGAGACGATCGGGACTGAGGCGAAACGCGCCTATGTGCGCCACCTGCCGGTCGGGCCGGTGCTGGCCGTGATGCCGTGGAACTTTCCGTTCTGGCAGGTTTTCCGCTTTGCCGCGCCGACCCTGATGGCAGGCAATGTCGGCCTGCTGAAACATGCTTCGAATGTCTGGGGCTCGGCCATGAACATCGAGGCCGTGTTTCAGCACGCCGGGTTCCCGGATGGCTGTTTCCAGACGCTGCTGATCGGCTCGAAAGCCGTCGAGGGCGTGATCCGGGATCCGCGCGTGAAAGCCGTGACGCTGACCGGCTCCGGCCCGGCCGGGCGGAGCGTTGCCAGCATTGCCGGCGAGGAGCTGAAACCGTCCCTGCTGGAACTCGGCGGATCGGACGCGTTCATCGTGATGCCGTCGGCCGATCTGGACAAGGCGGTGGAGACGGCCGTCAAATCGCGCACACGCAATAATGGCCAGTCCTGCATCGCGGCGAAGCGATTCTTTGTTCATTCCGATGTCTACGACGCGTTCACCAAGGCCTTCGTGGCGAAGATCGAAGCGCTCAGCGTCGGCGATCCGTTGCTCGATGACACCGATATCGGGCCGCTGGCGACCGAGGCGATCCGAGATGAACTGGCGGGTCAGGTCGAGGCAACGCTCAAGGGTGGCGCCAAATTGATAAGCAAGCCTGCGAAGGTTGAAACCAAGGGCTGGTGGTTTGCGCCGCAAGTGCTGGCCGACGCCCCGGACGGCACGCCCGGCGCGGACGCGGAAATGTTCGGACCGGTCGCCAATGTCTGGCGCGTCAAAAGCCTGAGCGAAGCGATCGCTCGCGCCAATCGCAGCGAGTACGGCCTCGGCTCGGCGATCTTCACGCAGCATGAGGGCGAGATCGAACAGGCCGTGCGCGACCTCGAAGCGGGTTCCACCTTCGTCAACGCGCTCGTCGCATCGGACCCGCGCCTGCCCTTCGGCGGCGTCAAACAGTCCGGCTACGGACGCGAGCTTGCGGCAGACGGCATCAAGGCATTCGTGAACCGGAAGACGGTTTCGATCAGCTGAGCCGGGATCGGGAATATGTCCGCGATACTCGACCCACCCAGTCCTAGTCTACGCGATAGGCCTTGGGCATCTCGATGGCGGGCCAGCCCAGCTTGGCCCGTTCGGCATTGATGTCGGCGGCGACCTTGGCCTGAAGGGCTTCAAGACGGGGCGTGGGCGTGTCATTCAGGCTGGGATAGATGAACAGGTAAATGTCGCGCATCCCCTTCGCATAGGCCGATTCCAACAAGTCCATCACCTTGCCCTGATCGCCCTCAAGCAAAGACAACCCGGCCTCATTCACGTCATAGGAGCCGTTCTGGAAGCCAGACGCGCGATCCGCATCAATGCCCCGTCTTGCGGCCGCGAGCATGGCGGGCGCGTCCTGGTGCCCGGCGTCGATCAGGGCGGGCAGGACTGATAGGTAGGGCGGCCTGATAAAGGTGTGCTGGAAAGATTCAAGGCTGCCCCAGGTTGCATCATAATAGCGAACGACCTCTGCCCAGTCATGGATGCCGCTATGGACAGCGAGATAATCGGACTGCTGTTGCGGAAAGTCCGGCCGCGCGTCCGTTTCCTGCCTGGCCAGCGCCCGTGCATCATCCTTGCGGCCCATCAGGACCATCGCCCGATAGCGCATATAAGGTTCGTCAGCCTTCAGGACCGACTGGAATTCCCCCAGTCCCAGTTCGGCAAAATGAAGGTCGCGTGACGCTCTCGGATCGTGCGGCGCCATGGCCAGCACCTTGCGCCGAATCTTCAGCCCTTCGGCCAGATTGCCGGACATTTCCTGCAGAACCGCCTGAATTACGTAAGGCCCCGGATTCTCCGGTGAGATGGCGAGCCATCTGTCGGCCTGAGCGCGCGCCTTATCGTAGTCGCCTATGCGGCCATAATAGGCCAATAAATTCGTGTTCACATCGCTTTGGGCCGGGTCGTGCGTCAGCGCCACTTCGAATTGCGCAATCGCTTCGTCAAACCGCTTCTGGTCGTTCAGCCAGTAGCCATAGTCATTCCTTGCCAGCGCAAAATTGGGTTTGATCGCGAGCGCCCGCTCATAGAGTGGGCCCGCCTTGTTGCGGGTCTCGGCATCAAACCCCATCGAGAACAGCCCGGCACGGGCAAACAGGGCATCAGCGGAATCGGGGTCCAGCTTGAGCGCGCGGCTGGTCCATTGGTCCGCCCGCGTAGCGGCTTCTTCGGCCGGAATGTCACCGGCGGCCCCCTCTGCGTCAGACATCATCAGCTCGTAATAGCCGCGCCAGGCGAGGGCGGGAACGAAATCCGGGTCGATGGCGAGAGCCTTGTCGAGGGCTTGGGCAGCGTCCGCATAGCCAGTCATCGTGCTGAGGGCGGCCTTTTGCTGGGCGAGCAAATAGAGGTCGTAGGCGGTAATGTCGGTGCGCCGGGCGACGATGGGCGCGACCGTACCCATGAGTTGCGGCTTCAATTCGACGAGGATGGCGTTGGCGATTTCGTCCTGCACGGCGAAGATGTCTGTCAGATCCCCGTCATAGGTGTCGGACCACATGTGGAAGCCATTGTCGGCGCGGATGAGCTGGGCGGTGACGCGGACCTTGTTGCCGGACTTGCGCACCGAACCTTCAAGCACATGGGCGACGTCGAGAATCTCGGCGATCTCGCGCAGGTCGGCATTCTGGCCTTTGAAGGCGAACGAGGATGTGCGCCCCGCCACGGCGAGGCCGGGCACCTGGGCCATGACATTGAGCAATTCCTCGGAAATGCCGTCGGCGAAATATTCCTGGTCGCCATCCGGGCTCATGTCCGCGAAGGGCAGCACGGCGATGGAAAAGTCTTCCGCGGCGAGCGACTTCTGGCTGGCGACGGCCTTGCCGGAGGGCATGACGCGGTCACCGATAATGACTACCACGAGGACGGCCGCTGCGGCCGCGAGGATCATGTCGAGCCGCTTGCCGGTGCGGCCCGCGACGCTTTCGGACGGATCAATCCTGGCTGTGGGCTTCAGGCCATCCGGCGTCATCTCGAGCGCCCAGGCGCCGAAAACCACAATCGGGAAACCGATCAGGACGAGGATCGTGATGAGCGTGTCAAACCAGCTGGGCAGCAGCAGCGTCGTCTCGAGAACGACCGCGAGCTGCATCAACAGCCAGCCGCCGACCGCATAGATCGACGCCACCCGGAACACGTTCCGGCGTTGTAATTCCTGAATAAACTTCTGCAACCTGCGTCCCCGGACTGTCGTTCGTACCCCTTGGCTAACATCGTTTGAGCGCTTTGTCGTGAGTTAAGGCGCGCGGTACGCGTTCCCCCCGTTTCGGATGTGTTTGGACGGCCCGGTTGCTCCCGGCATGGCCTGGCGCCTAGTCTGCGCCTGAAACCAAATCATCAGAGAGCAGCATCATGAGTATAGCACCACGCAAGCTGGGGGCGGACACGGTTTACCCTGTAGGACTGGGGTGCATGAACCTGCATCACGGTTATGGCCCGCCATCGGATGAGCGCGATGCGGCGGCGCTGCTGCACGAGGCGCTCGATCTCGGATACAATTTTCTCGACACCGCGACGATCTATGGCTTCGGCAAAAACGAGACGCTGATCGGCGAGACGCTGAAGGACCGCAAGAACGACTATGTGCAGGCGAGCAAATGCGTGCTGCTGTTCGATGGCGAGATGCGGCGGATCGATGCGCGGCCAGAGAGTATCAAGGCGGCCTGCGAAGCGAGCCTGACGCGGCTGCAGCGCGATGTGATCGATCTCTATTACATGCACCGGCCTGACAAGAATGTGCCGATCGAGGAGTCGATGGGCGCGATGGCGGACCTCGTGAAAGAGGGCAAGATCCGCATGGTCGGCCTGTCGGAAATGGGCGAAGGCCTGCTGCGCCGAGCGCATGCGGTGCACCCCGTTTCGGCGATGCAGTCGGAATATTCGCTGCTGACGCGCAATCCGGAGATCGCGGTGCTCGACGCCTGCAAGGAACTGGGCGTGACGTTTGTGCCGTTCTCGCCGGTCGGGCGCGGCTATCTCGCCGACAATCCGCCCGCGCCGAAGGATTACCATGCGAGCGACATGCGGCGCATCTTTCCGCGCTGGAACGAGCCCTACTGGACCGAGAACCTGCCGCTGCTGAACCGGGTGCAGGACATGGCGGGCGACATGGGAGTGACGACATCGCAGCTGGCGATTGCGTGGACGCTGGTGAAGGACCCCGATTGCGTGCCGATCCCCGGAACGACCAGCCGCAAGCACCTGAAGGACAATTTCGCCGCCGCGCAGGTCTCGCTGACGCCTGAGCAGGTGGCGCGTCTCGACGCGGTGTTCGCGCCCGAGGCGGTGAAAGGGGCCCGCTATAACGCGATGGCGCAAGCCAGCGTGGATACCGAGCAATATCCGTTCGAACTGACCGCGTGAGGCACTTTCGCGTGAGGGTTGCTTGAGGCTGTGAAAGGCGGAAATTCGCTGTATAAGCCGGGCAATGAACCAGATCGACACTTCTGGCAGGCCCAGCCTGCAGGCCATTCCGGCTGACAGCGCCCTGCCCGGGCTGCTGGCCCGGCTGCCCGACTGGATGCAGCCCTATGCGATGCTGGCGCGGCTCGACCGGCCTGTGGGCATCTGGCTGCTCTACCTCCCCTGCCTGATCGGGCTCGCTTTCGTGCGGATGCGCACCGGGCTGTACCTGGTGGACCTGTTCTGGGTGCCGCTATTCCTGCTGGGGGCGGTGGCGATGCGCGGCGCGGGCTGTACGTGGAACGACATTACCGACAAGGATTTCGATGCGCAGGTGGCGCGCACGGCCCTGAGGCCGCTGCCATCGGGCGCGGTGACTTTGCGCGAGGCGTTCACCTTCCTCGGGGCGCAGCTGGCAGTGGGGCTGGCCGTGTGGGCCTGCCTGCCGGGCGATGCGAAACTGGTGGCGCTGTGCGCGCTGCCGCTGGTGGCGGCCTATCCGTTCATGAAACGGGTGACCTGGTGGCCGCAGGCCTGGCTGGGCCTGACCTTCAACTGGGGCGTCCTGGTCGGCGCGGCGACGGCGGGCAGCCTGTCGGTGCCGGTGTTCATTCTCTATGCCGGGCTGGTCCTGTGGACGATTGCCTATGACACGATCTACGCCCTGCAGGACCGCAATGACGATGCGCTGATCGGCGTGCGCTCGACCGCGCGCCTGTTCGGCAATCGGGCGGTGCTGGCGAGCTTCTGTTTCCATATGGGCGCCGCAGCGCTGGTGGCACTGGCAGCGGTGCTCAACGGGTCGGTGCGGGCGGGCGCAGTGACGGCGCTGGCTTTCTTCGCCCATGGCGTGTGGCAGGTGGTGCGCCTGAAATCGAGCCAGGAGCAGGATGCGCTGGGCGTGTTCAAATCGAATGTCTGGGCCGGGGCGATCCTGGCCGGCGGTTTCCTGCTGGCGGCAATGCTGCCGACGCCGGAGCCGCGCTCGCTGTTTGCCGAGCATGAAACCGTGCCGGTGGGCCCGTCGGAAACACTCGCCCTGCCCTTCGGACTCGAACTGAAGCGCGAACACCAGATTTCGCGCGCCGAAACCTGGATGGCGAGCGACGTGCTGCGGGCGCTGGAAAAGGAAAATTTGCCTGTGCCTGAACCGGACGCCCCGACTGCCGAATAACCGCCAGCACGAAAGCCCGGCGCAGGGGCCTCCCTGTCCGGCAATGATACGAAAACCTAGATGGATCTAGGACGTGTCCGGCGCAGGGTACGCAGCCGCTCGCGGCAGGACGGGCAAACAATCGCTGACGATTCGGAAGGCTTCGGCATCCGGCCGGATGGCCGGTGCGGGGCGCAGGCGTCCGCCGCGGGATTTTATGTAGGCGGCCATGCGCAGGGCGTGCGGTTCGGGATGGCGGAAGGCCTCGGTCAGCAGGTCGAGGCGGTGCGCGAGGCGGGCGTCACGGGTGCCGGACGTGGGTGGCGAGGGCGTGGCATGGGTGCGCGAAGGGGGTGGCGCGGATGTGGCGCGCGGACGGAACGCGCCCGCAAAGGCCTGGCCGACGGCGACCGAAAACACACGGGCAGGCCCCTGACGAGATGACCGGGCTGTGCGCGCCAGTCCAACCGCCCATGGCGCACGCACCGGGAGCGGCGCCTTGCGGCCCATCAGGATCAGCAAGCAGCGCAAGGCATGTTCCAGCATGGCAAGATGGGCACCTGTCCCCCGCAGCAAGCGCGTCCGAGCACGGCCCGGCGCCAACAGCATCACGGCCTGCACATAGAGGCGCAGCGCTCGTGTTGCGGCGCGCATCAGCGGCCAGGCGCGGGCAACGCGGCGGCGTGTCTGGGCGGGATCCGGAACGTTTCGGGTCATGGCGCTTAGCTTAACCACAGACCTGTCACGGTCGGAGACGCGCGACGCATTTTGCCGTGACGGCCACAGGTCTGCAGAAGAAATTTGGGGGAGAGGCCGGGCCTTGTTGGACAGGCACAGTTCATCGCACCCCGGCTTGCCTATACCCCCACGGGGTATTATATGGATGCAAGACACACCAAGCGGAGCGAACGCATAATGGATACGTCTTCACACGATCATACACATCACGCGCACACGTCGACCGACTCGCCTGCGGCGGATGCCTGCTGCCATGGCGGCAGCGCTGCGGCGAAAGACGGCACGACATATGATCACGTGCCGGAAACCTATTCCGGCACCGTGTGGACCTGCCCGATGCACCCGCAGGTGCGCGAGACATCGAACACGGGCTGCCCGATCTGCGGCATGTCGCTGGAACCGGAAACCGTGTCGGTCGAAGAGGACACAAGCGAACTGGATGATATGACGCGCCGGTTCTGGATCAGCACCGCGTTTGCCCTGCCTTTGTTTGTCTATGCGATGAGCGACATGATTCCCGGCCGGCCCCTGCACGGGTTGGTCCCGTCCGGCATGGCGCAATGGATCCAGCTGGCGCTCGCCGCGCCGGTCGTGCTGTGGGGCGCGGCGCCCTTCTTCGTACGCGGCTGGCGCTCGATCAAAACCATGAACCCGAACATGTTCACGCTGATCGCGCTGGGCGTGGGCACAGCGTTCCTGTTCAGCCTGGTCGCGACCATCGCGCCTGACCTGTTCCCGGATGACTTCCGGGACATGAACGGGAACGTCCATGTCTATTACGAGGCGGCGGCGGTGATCACGGCCCTCGTCCTGCTGGGGCAGGTGCTGGAACTGCGCGCGCGCAGCGCCACGTCCGGAGCGATCCGCGCCCTGTTGCAGCTGACGCCGCCGACCGCGCGGATCATCCGTGCGGATGGCAGCGAGGAAGATGTCGATCTCGACACGGTCAAATCCGGCGACCGGCTGCGCATTCGCCCCGGCGAGAAAGTGCCGGTCGACGGTGAGGTGGCCGAGGGCCATTCCTCCGTGGACGAATCCATGGTGACGGGTGAGCCCGTGCCGGTGGCAAAAGCGGCAGGCGATGCCGTCACCGGCGGCACGGTGAACACGACCGGCAGCCTGGTGATGACCGCGACACGCGTGGGCGACGATACGGTACTGGCGCAGATCGTGCGCATGGTGGCCGAGGCGCAGCGCTCCCGCGCACCCATCCAGCGGCTGGCGGATATTGTCGCGGCCTGGTTCGTGCCGGCAGTTGTGGCGTCAGCCGTGGTGACCTTCATCGTGTGGGCCCTGTTCGGGCCGGACCCGGCGCTGGCCTTTGCACTGGTCAATGCCGTGGCCGTGCTGATCATTGCCTGCCCCTGTGCGCTGGGCCTCGCGACACCGATGTCGATCATGGTGGGCACCGGCAAGGGCGCGCAGAACGGCATCCTGATCCGAAATGCCGAGGCGCTGGAGACACTGGAGAAAGTCGACACGGTCGTGGTCGACAAGACCGGCACACTGACCGAAGGCAAGCCGAAACTGGTGACCGTGGAGCCCGCCGAGGGCTGGGACGAAACCGGACTGCTGACGCTTGTCGCGGCCGTCGAAGCTGCCAGCGAGCACCCGCTGGCCGCCGCCATCGTGCGCGGCGCGGAAGCGCGAGGTATCAAGACGAGCTCGGCCCAGGACTTCGAGTCCGTTACGGGCGAAGGTGCTCAGGGCACAGTGGATGGCAAGTCGGTTGCCATCGGCAATGCGAAGATGATGCGCCGGATCGGCGGCTTCGATGACGCACGGGGCGAGGCCGCCCAGTCCTACAGGGAAGACGGCCAGACCGTGATGTTCGTGGCGGTCAATGGCAAGGCGGCGGGCCTGATCGGCGTCGCCGACCCGATCAAGGCCACCACGAAAGAAGCGATTGCGCGGCTGCACGCACAGGGCCTGAAAGTGGTGATGCTGACTGGCGATAGCGAAGCGACGGCACGGGCGGTGGCCCGGCAGGTGGGCATTGACGACGTGCACGCCGATGTCTCGCCGGAAGACAAGAACCGGATCGTGCGCGAACTGCAGGCGGGCGGCGCGGTGGTGGCGATGGCGGGAGACGGCATCAATGATGCCCCGGCGCTGGCGCAGGCCGATGTCGGCATCGCGATGGGCACCGGCACCGACGTTGCCATGCAGAGCGCGGGCGTGACGCTGGTGAAAGGCGACATGCTGGGCATTGCCCGGGCGACCGCGCTGAGCCGCGCCACGATGCGCAATATAAGGCAGAACCTGTTCTTCGCCTTCATCTACAATACGCTGGGCGTACCGCTGGCAGCGGGCGTATTGTACCCAGTGTTTGGCCTGTTGCTGAGCCCGATGATTGCCGCCGCCGCGATGAGCCTGTCATCGGTGTCGGTGATCGGCAACGCCCTGCGCCTGCGCCGTGTGAAACTGTGAGGAAATTCAAACCATGACACCCGACACAAGAGACAAAGCCGCCAAACGCCTTGCCCGGATCGAGGGACAGGTGCGGGGCGTCGCGAAGATGGTGGGCGAGGACCGCTATTGCGTGGACATTGTGCGGCAGGTCCAGGCGATCAAGGCGGCACTGACCGGACTCGAGGGACTGATTCTCGATGACCATATCGCGACCTGCGTCGAGCATGCGCTGGAGGGCGACGATGTCGAGGCGCGGCGGGAAAAGGTGGAAGAACTGGTCGCCGTGCTGGGCGGACGGAAGAAGTAAGCTGGACGCGCGAGGTGCTTCGCGCGGGGGCTGAAAGCGGAGTTGACCGGATTTGCCCACTATCTTACGAAACTAGGGGTTTAATGCGCAAAACTGCGCATTGGCATAAATTTCGGGGAAGATGGACGATGCTCGCAGCCAAGCACCCCCAACAGGCTGAGCGCCTGGCCGCCCTGTACCGATATGACATACTCGACACGGATCGCGAGGCCGATTTCGACGACATCGTCGAACTGGCCGCCGAACTGTGCGGCGCGAAGATTTCGGTCATCAACCTGATCGATTCCGACCGCCAGTGGTTCAAGGCGGAAACCGGGCTGGGCGTGCGCGAAACGCCGCTTGAGACCTCGATCTGTTCGCACGTCATCCTCGAGAATGATTTCGTCGAGATTCCCGACACGCAGGCCGACACGCGCACGCAGGACAACCCGCTATGCCTCGACGAGCCGGGCCTGCGTTTCTATGCCGGTGCGCTGCTGAAATCCCGCGACGGGTTTCCGATTGGCACGCTGTGCGTGCTTCATGACGAGCCCTATGCGCTCAATGAATTCCAGAAGAAGTCCCTGCGCACGCTCGCCAAGCAGGTGATGCGCGAACTGGACTTGCGGGTCGCCCTGCGTGACCAGCAGGTGCTGTTGGGCGAAATGGATCACCGCGTGAAGAATTCGCTGCAATCGGTGAGTTCTCTGGTGCGGCTCTACCAGTCGCGCGCGGGCGAGGCGAACAGGGACGCTTTTGAAACGGTATCCCGGCGGATCGATGCCATTTCCCTGCTGCACCAGGAGCTGCACCAGACTGCAGAGATCGAGACCGTGCCGCTGGATCGCTTCATTCCGCGCGTGATCGCGCTGCTACAGGATTCTGCGCCGGACAATATCGTGATCGCCGCCGAGATCGACCCGATAAAGGTCGGATCGGCCCATGCCTCAGCCATCGGTATCATTGTCAGCGAATTCGTTACCAACTCGCTCAAACACGGCTTTGCCGGAGGGCGGCCGGGCACCGTGTCGCTGAGCCTGCGGCGCGGCGCGGACGGGCAAGTGACCCTGACCTGCAGCGACAATGGTGCGGGGACAGCCTCAGCCACCCGTCCGATGAACGCCGCCGAAGGACTGGGGCACCGGCTGGTCGATGCGGCCGCCTCGCAGCTCGGCTCGAAAGTCACGCGCACGGCTACCGAAGACGGCTTTTCGCTGATCCTGACATTCGCCCAGGCCTGAACCGGCGCCATTCTTCCCGACACAGACATATTCCAGTTCTGCTCACGGAGCATAAAGACGAAACGTTCCGGCCAAGTGAACAAGGTTGCCCTGCCCCGCCCTACTGTCTCAGGGATGATTCCGTCGACACTGCCTCACCTGAGGATCGATCAAGATGCTCCACGATCCATTCAATGGATCGACGATCCGCATTCGACCATGGAATGTCCGGTATGACCCCGGCGCCACTCTCCTCGCCGGAAGCGCGTGTGAGCATGTAAAGCGGTGCCCGAACGTTAAATCCTGTTCGCGGCAGCTCAAAATGCTGGACTTGCGCAGTTTGGTTGGCCTTACCCTCTGTCTCTTCTCCAGCAACCGATCCAAGTTGGAAATCCTGGATGATCGTTGAAAAGACGATGGCTTGCGAGTAAGTCGCCGGGCCGACCAGTACGATTACCTCACCATCGAAAAGCTGGCCCATGGGGCTTACGGGCTCAACCCACTGGGCGAAGGGCATTGCCACCACAGAACCCGGCTCGGCCCCCGGAATAAGCGCCATGTTGTCTCCAGTCACACGGGCGCGGACCGCAGACATTGGCGTGTAACGCTCCGACGTGAGATAGCCGAGCAGTCGATCCGAAAGTTCATGCGCGCCGCCGCCATTGCCGCGCAGATCAATGACCAGGCGCGTTGCTCGCGCACTTTCGATTCGCGCGAAACTCTCTTCAAGAAATGCGGTAAAGGCCGCCTCGTAATCTCTCTCGAACGTATCAATCCGCATTACCGCTGTTGAATGAACAAGCAGCAGTTCGAAAGGGGAGGCCTCCGAAGCGCTGACCGTTGATGGTATCTGAGTTACGACGCGCTCAGTACCGTCCGTTCCCTGCAGTCGAATCTCCGCTGGCATTGCACCATCAAGATGAAGCGCCAGGAATTCCCCGAAGCGGAGCTCAAGAATGCGCGATCTCAAGGTATCAGATTCGCCGCGCAACAGTGGCAAGGTCCGGACAATCATGTCCGAGACCGAAGCGCCGTTTACCGCTATGATCTCCTCGCGTTCCTCGTCCGGATTGCCTGCCGGAATGTAGGCGCGAGCACCTTCAATTTCGACGCGCCAGGCTTCGGATTCCCGGACTGTCGCAGGCAGATCCAGCCCCATGTGTGCGTCATCCAGATAAGGGTTGAGTTGCGCAAATGTGTGCCATACTTCAGATACGCTCATTTCATTACGTATCTGCGCACGAACCCGATCGACCTGGTGCCCAAACGCGTCCTGTTCGACAGCCAGTTCGAACGCCGGATGGATCGAGCGTGTCCAGTCCAACCAGGTATCGAGATCCGTCTCCAGTTCCGCCCGGCTCCAGCCAGCAGGCTCTCGCTGGACCTGAGGGGGTGCCACACAGCCCACGAGCGCGAGAGCGGTCGCGATGAAGGTCGCGGTGATCGCAGAATTCAGCATTGAAAATCACTCCTCATTCGATTGAAACCGGACTGAACCGGTCGGGTTCACATCTCCTCTGACCACCTAGGCAGGCTTGCACCAGTCGGGCGGGGACATGCCCGTCGGATCGGCCGGGTGCGGCAACAGCATGAATTCAGGAAAGGGGGTGACCCGCGGATAGTCGCCGATCCCGGCGAAGGCGGCCGTCACGTCGCCAAGGGCACTTCCCGGCAGTTCGAGCACGTGTTCGCCCCGGCGCGCCTTGTCCTGTTGGCCGAACGACTGGCCCGCTGCGGCCTTCATCTCGACATGCCCGCCCAGCAGCCAATCGACCTGATGGGTCTGCGCAAAAGCAGATACACGGTCGAGGGAGGCCGCATATTCACCGGCCTTGTCGCACACGAAATAGAGCCGCCCCGGATAGATGGCGTCGCCCGAGAACAGGATGCGCGTGGCTGCATCGTAAATCATGACGTGCGAGGCATGGTGCCCCGGGGTCGGCAGCACGTCCACTTTGCGTCCACCAAGGTCCAGCGCGCCAATATCATCCGGCCACTGATCGATACCGAAGAACCCGGCCACGTCCTCAGCCGTGTGCCCGACGACGATTGTATCGGGCCGGTCGGCAAAGCCGGCATCGCCGCCGACATGATCGCCGTGCCCATGCGTATGCATGACCACGAGCGGCAGTCCGGCGTGCCCGCTGGCTGAGAGCACATTGTCCACTTCGGCGCGAAGGTCTGCGCCTTCAGCGCCTGTGTCGATCAGGAGCGCCTTGTCCTCTCCGAGGAGGAGGTAGAGGAAGGGCGCCTCGAAGCTGGCCCGCAGCGACTGGCGCAGGACGAACGTGTTCGCATCAATTTCCTGAACGTGGAACGCGGGTTCATCCGGATCAATGCCAGCGTTCCACGCTTGCGCGAACAATGAAGACGGCGGCGCTGCCACGGCGGCCTCGCGCGTTTCGCAGGCCGAGAGGCTGGCGAGCAGGATGGCAGACAGGAAGAGATGCGTAAGTCGGGTCATGTCAGTCGTCTTTCATGCGAGAGAGAAGAGGCACGTCGAGAAGGGATTCGGCGGCGCGTTGGGTGACGTCGGAAAGATTGCAGCCAATTTCATCGAAGAGGGCTTCAAAAGCCTGGCCGGCTTTCGTGAGCCGCGCCGTGAGAACCCCGAATTGAGCGGCACCCTGGCGGGTCAGGCGGAGCAGTTTACGGCGTCCGTCATCGGGATCGTCGATGCGCTCCACGATGCCAAGCCGGATCAGGAGGTCCACGCGTTGGGTGGCAACCTGATGCGGCTGGCCAAGCGCCCGGGCGATATCGGCGGTCGAGGTCGGCTGGTGCTCGCCGATATATAAAACAGTCGAGACAGCCCGCGACGGGAATGTGATCCCGGCCGCGTCCAGCATGTCGTTCCCCTGGGCGACGATCAGTTCGGCCAGTCGCTCAAGCTGGTAGGCGATGAAGGCGGACCCCAGCCTGTGTGTATCGATGAAATTCTCGTCGCTCATTGGTCCGGCGCCCTTTTATACAATTGATTGTACAGTTAGTTGTATTGTTACTTGCTGTCAAGCCGGACGGCCTGCCCCGTTCATCACATCTTGTTGCGCCGGTTGCGTGCGCGATAAGTGGCGAATAGGCTGGAGCCATGACAGTTGTTGTAGAAATGGTATCGGACCTGGTTTGCCCGTGGTGCTGGCTGGGACTTCGCAGGATCGAGGCGGCGCGCAAGCTGGCCCCCGAGGTCGATGTTCAACTCGTGTTCCGGCCGTTCGAGCTGGACCCGACGATCCCGGCGGCGGGCGTCGACTACAAGGAATACATGAAAGAGAAGTTCGGCGAATCGGACGAGAGCCGCGAACGCTCCGGCACGATGCGCCAGGCGCTGGTCGACTATGGCGAGGCCGAGGGCATTCCCTACCAGTTCGACAGGATCACGCGTCGGCCCAACAGTTTCGACTCGCACCGTCTGGTCCGCTGGGCACAGGGCCAGGACAAGGGCGCAGAGGCCAAGGAAGCGCTGTTCAAGGCTTTCTTCGAGGACGGACGCGACATTGGCGACCATGAGGTGCTCGTGGACGTGGCGCGGGAGATTGATCTCGACGCGGTGATCGTGGCCGACTTGCTCAAAACGGATGCCGACGTGCAGGCCGTGCGCGAAGAGGCCGAGGCCTTCCGCCAGATGGGCGTCAGCGGCGTGCCGACCTATATCGCCAATCGCGCGGTGGCCGTACAGGGCGCCGAGAGCGCCGAGAAGCTGGCCAAGTTCCTCCAGCATGCGGCGGCGCAATTGCCGCAGGAACGCCCCGCAGGCGACGCCTGAATGAGCGACCTTGTCAGCGTGACGCGCGAAGGCCGGATTGCGACCGTGCGTTTCGATACGGGCAACCGGTCGAATGCGCTGAGCCAGAAACTGATGCGCGCGCTGACGGAGACGGCGCAGGGCTTCCATGATTGCCCCGATATTTCCGTCGTCATCCTGACCGGCCGGGACGACCAGTTCTGCATGGGCGCCGACCTGAAGGACCCGGAAGGCAATACGGCCGCCCAATTGCCGCTGAGCCAGCGGCGGGTGCAGCTGCGCCGGGGGCCGCGCCTGTGCCAGAGCTGGGAGGATGTCGATGCGCTGACCATCTGCGCGGTCGAGGGCTGGTGCGTCGGCGGCGGTACGGCGCTGGCGACGGCGTGCGACCTGCGCGTGGCGGCGGACAATTCGACCTTCTATGTGCCGGAAGTCGAGCGCGGCATGAATATGAGTTGGGGCTCGATCCCGCGCTTCGTGGCGCTGGTCGGCCCGGCCCGGACGAAACGTATCGCGGCGCTGTGCGAAAAAGTCGATGCGGCGACGGCGCTGGCCTGGGGCCTGTGCGACCATGTCGTGCCAGCGGGCGCGGCGCTGGCCAAGGCCCGCGAGATTGCCGAAGCCGCCGCCGCCCTGCCGCCGACGGCGCTGAAGAGCGTGAAACAGGACGTGAATGTCGCGGCCATGGCGCTGGCCCGAGCGACCGGCCACCGCGACCTGGAGGCGTTTGCCCTGTTGCAGCAGTCGGATGATTTCAAGGAGGGCGTCAGCGCTTTCCTCAAAGGGCGCAAGCCGGATTTTACCGGGGACTGAGGCCCGCTTGCGGGCGCGGGACAATCGTTCCTGACGGTGGGGGTCACTTTGGTCTGGACCGGGCGCCCGGCGCGTCCTTCGACTTCGCTCAGGATGAGCCTTCGACTTCGCTCAGGATGAGCCTTCGACTTCGCTCGGGATGAGCCTTCGAGGGGTTAGCTCAACTGAAGGTCGACGAGGCGGCGATAGGCGCCGTTCTGGTCCATCAGGGTCGCGTGGGTGCCGTCTTCGACGGCGCGGCCATCTTCCATCACGATGATACGGTCGGCAGCGCGGACGGTGGAGAGGCGGTGCGCGATGATCAGCGTGGTGCGGCCGGTGGAGAATTTCGCGAGGGCGTCCTGCACCTTGGATTCACTCTCAGCGTCGAGGGCGGAGGTTGCCTCGTCGAGCAGCAGGATCGGGGCGGCGCGCAGGATGGCCCGGGCGAGCGCGACGCGCTGGCGCTGGCCGCCGGAGAGGTTGCGGCCCATTTCACCGGCGGGGGCATCATAGCCGCCCGGCAGCGCACGGATAAATTCGTGGGCATTGGCGGCATGGGCGGCGGCTTCGATCTCGGCATCGCTGGCGCCGAGGCGGCCGAGCGCGATATTGGCGCGGATCGTGTCGTCGAACAGGGCAGCGTCCTGCGCCACAAGGCCCATATGGGCGCGCAGGCTGGCGCCGCTGACATCGCGGACATTCGTTCCGTCGACGGAGACGGTGCCGCCGGTCGGGTCGTAGAGGCGCAAGAGAAGGTTGAAGACGGTGGACTTGCCTGCGCCGGATGGGCCGACAAGGGCGACCGTCTCGCCGGGCCGGGCCGTGAAGGAGAGGCCCTTGAGCGCCTCTGTGCCGTCCGGATAGGCGAAGCGCACATTGTCGAACGCGATGGCGCCGGTGACATTGCCGATAGGCTGGGCGCCGGGCGCGTCGGCGATTTCGGGCACGGCATCGGTGATCTCGAACACGCGGTCTGCGGCGGCGCCGCCTTCCTGCGCGACCGAGTTGAGCGTGCCGAGCGCGCGCAGTTCCGGCGCGGCGACGGCGATGGCGCCAACAATGCCGACGAAGTTGCCGAGCGAGGTGTCGCCCTGCGCGATGCGCCAGGCGGTGAGCGCAAGGATGCCGACCAGGGCAAGCCCGCCGGTGATTTCAAGGATGGGATCGACAGCGGCGCGGTCGGTGAGCACTTTCAGGAACAGGCGCGAGCGCTCAGTGAAGCCGCGCCCGGCGCGGGCCTTCTGGTAATCCTCAAGGCCATAGGCCTTGACCACACGGGCCGACTGGAACGCCTCGCCAAGCAGGGAGGTGACTTCGCCGATCTGCTTCTGCGACTGGCGCGAGCGCTTGCGGACGCGATTGCCCAGCGCGATGACGGGGGCAAAGGCGATGGGATAGATGACGAGGAGGACGAGGGTCAGCTTCCAGTCCATGACGAGCATGGTGATGAACACGCCGATGACGGTAAGCACGCCCTTGGTGAGATTGTTGGCGATGCGCAGGCCGGCATCGCGCAGGGCATTCACGTCATTGATGAAGCGCGACACGAAACCGCCGGACGCCTCGGCGGCGATGCGGGCAAAGTCGCCATCGGTGAGCGCGCCGAACTGGTCCTGCTGGATGTCGACAATGGCGCGCTGGACGCCGGTATTGTTGAAGATCGTCATGCCATAGAGCGCCAGCGAGCGGACAATGGCAGCGAGCCCGATAATGGCGATCAGCCACCAGAGACTGGTCGGCACCTCGACCGCCGCGGGGCCGGTCAGGGCTTCGAGGCCTTCGACGACGAGTTTCAGGAGGTATCCGTAGGAGGCCGCCGCAATCGACGTGAGCGCAGCGCACAGCGTTCCGGCCGCGAACCAGCGCCAGTGCGCGGCAAAGCGCTCCCGGCCGAGACGCGTCAGGGCGCCGGAGCGGCGCGCCGGTTTGGCCGGATCAGATCTGATGGTGTTCCCCCGTCTCCGGGTCGAGCAGCCGGTGGGCATGGAGGATGAAATACCGCGTTTCGGCGCTGTCGACCGTACGGTGGGCCGCGGCCTTCCAGGCGTCATAGGCTTCCTTGTAGGAGCCGAAGGCACCGATGAAGTCCATTTTCGAGAGATCCTCGAATTCGATTTCGTTGACGTCCTTCAGTTCACCGCCGAAGACGATGTGAAGAAGCTGTTTTCCGGCTGTTGGCGCGTCGCCCATCTTGACTGGCTCCGTTTTGACAATGGGTGCGGCCTGGACCGCCTTTTCCTGTGGGTCAGGTATATCCACAAAACCTGACCGGCGCACTAACAGAGGATGCAATCGTTTGCCAGACGCGATGATGCTACGCTGAGCCGGAATAGCCCGGTTGAACTGCAGTTCCTCGCCCTTGTGGGTGGTGGCGATGCCGCCCGCCTCGCTGACCAGTATGGACCCCGCAGCAAGGTCCCAGTCGGACTTGTGGCTGAGGACCAAGGTGGCATCCCAGGCGCCGGCGGCCACGAAGGCCATGCGCAGCAGCGTGGAATTGGGCTTCGGACGCGGCACCGTGACGGCGGGCCATGGCTCGGGCCAGCCCTTGTGATTGAGCATCTCCTCGGCGGCGATCAGGCGGCATCCGGTCTCGCTCCGGCATTCGGAGACGCGCATGATCTCGCCGTTCAGGTAGGCGCCACCGCCGATGCGGGCCTCGTAGAGCTGGCCGAGGGCGGGCGCATAGAGGACCCCGGCAACGGCCCGGCCTTCCTCGACAATGGCAAGGCCGACACACCAGTTCGGGTCGCCGCGCATATAGGCGCGGGTGCCGTCAATCGGATCGACGACCCAGCAACGGTCTTTCTGGCGGGCGGCGGGATCGTCGAGCGTCTCTTCCGACAGCCAGCCATATTCCGGCCGGGAGGCCGAGAGGCGCAGGTCGCAGAGCCGATTGACCGCCATGTCGGCTTCGGTGACGGGACTGCCGCCGGTCTTCTCCCAGGCGCGGGCCGACTGGCCTTCCAGCGTATAGGACAATGCCAGCTGCCCGGCCTCGATGGCGAGACCGCGCAGTGTGACAAGGTCTTCGACAAGCGTACGTTCAGCTGCCGGCAAGACTCATGTCCTCGACGAGGATGCTGGGCGCGTCGCGGGTGCCACGGAATTCAAGATCGGAGGCCGGGATGAGGCGCGCAAAGATCGCCGGCAGGTCGCCTGCAATGGTGACTTCCGATACCGGATAGGCGATCTCGCCATTCTCGAACCAGAAGCCCGCGACGCCGACGGAATAGTCGCCAGTGTTCGGGTTGATCGACGGGCCGAACATGTCGGTGACGAGCAGGCCCTTGCCGGCCTGGGCCATCAGTTCGGCAGGCGTCTTCTCGCCGGCCTGGAGGTACAGGTTCGAGGTCGTCACGCCCGGCGGGTCGCCGAAGCCGAGCGCGGAAAAGCCATTGGGCTTGAGACCGAGCTGGCGGGCCGACGGGCCGTTGAGCAGCCATTCGGTGAGGCGGCCATCCTCGATCAGGTGGGTCTCCTTCACGGGAAGGCCCTCGCCATCATGGCTGCGCGAGCCCATGCCCAGGGGACGGAACGGATCGTCGATCACGTTGACGCCCCTGGCAAAGACCTGCGTGTCCATGCGGTCTTTGAGGAAGCTGACACCGCGCGCGATGGACGGGCCGGAAATGGCGCTCATCAGCGCGCCGAGCAGGCCGCTGGAGACGCGCCGGTCATACAGGACGGCGGCTTTCTGTGTGTCGAGCTTGCGGGCGCCGAGGCGGGCAATGGTGCGTTCGCCTGCGGTGCGACCGATCTCTTCGGCGCTCGGACGGTCAGCCGTATGGCGCACGGACCAGCTTTCATAGTCCCGCTCCATCGCGCCGTCCTTTTCGGCAACCGAAGCGAGGCCGAGACTGGTGCTGGTGCCGGTCTTGTAGGCGGCAAAGCCGTTGGAGGCCGCAACCCAGCGCGAGGAGCGGTTCCATGAGGCGCCGCAGCCGGCGACCGTCTTGATGCCTTTGACGGCCAATGCCGCAGCTTCGGCGGCGAGGGATTCGGTTTCGAGCGTCTCGGCGGAAATTTCAGGTTCGCCTGTCAGGTCCATGTCGAGCGTGCCGGTGGCGAGATCGCTGGCGTCCGGCAGGCCGCAATACCTGTCTTCCGGCACGGCGCGGGCCATCGCGGCGCAGCGGGTGGCAAGGGCGTGGAGCCCTTCGGTGGAGAGATCGGAGCCGGAGACGTGCGCCTGGCGCTTGCCGAAGAAAGCGCGCAGGGCGACGCTCGTGCTCTCCTCGCGCTCGATGCTTTCCATCTTGCCGTCGCGCACGGAGACGCTGACGCCCTCGGCTGCGCCGATACGGGCATCTGCTGCGTCTGCGCCTGCTTTCAGGCACTGGTCGATGAGGCCGGCGAGCAAATCAGCCGGCGGAGTCTTGAATTCAGCCATATTGGCTAGATGGACCGCCCCGCCGAGCGGTGCAACCGGTCAAATCAGGCAAGCCCGTGATATATCAGCATGACCGCGATCAGGATCATGGCGATCCAGGTGAGCAGCATTCCCGTCACGCGGGCCGGGAAGAGTGTCCGTGACAGCCCGACAGCGTGCAGAATGCGTCCGAATGTGAATGAGGCGCCCAGAATGTGAATCCAGAGCGTGGGAATGCCCATATAGGCCGCTGTGACCAGCCCCACCATCATGGCCGGGATGTATTCCGACGCGTTGCCATGCGTGCGGGTGCGCAATTCCAGTTCCGTATTGCCGCCATGACCGACCGAGACGCGGGCCGACTGGCGCATGAACACGACGCGCGAAGACAGGTAGATCAGCAATAATATGTTGATGCCGACATAGATGGCGGCCGCTTCCAATGGTGGCATGGTTCACTCCTCCCAGAAAAAATGCCGCCAGAAGTTCTCCGGCGGCATTGAATAATTTCCCCTAAATCAACGGCCTCTCAGTCGTCGCGGCGCGCGTCCGGCAGGCGGTCGTTGATGTCGTCGCGGATGTCCATGAGCGTAACGATCAGGCCGCACACCAGGCTGGCGGCGATCCAGCCACCGGCCGTAAAGATCGCGAAGTCCGCAACCTGTGCGATTCCGCCCGTCAGGCCCAGCATTTCATTGCTGAATTCGCCCTTGTTGTAGAGGCCGAGTGCGATGCCGCCGACGATGATCGCAATATAGGCCACATAGACCATGATGCGGAAACTGTTGATGATTAAGAACTTCATGGGTGTCCCCTTCCTGTTGCGATGCCGAATTTAGGCAGATTAGCGCGTGCCGTCACGCGATTACACGCATGAAACGAACTTCCGGGCCGGAACGGTGCCGAATTGCATCAGGCCCCGCAGGCATTCTATGCCTCCGGTGGTGCCAGTTTGCAGGTGAACATGTCATTCACGACGGCGGCGAACTGGAGCTGTTCCTCATTGCTCAGCGAGGTGACGAATGTTTCGACATCGCGCTTTTCGCGCCCGATCGACTGGGCGGTGCGCTTGAACAGGTCGGGATCGAGCTTGGCCTCCATGGCGTCGGCGATGCAGGCACATGTCTGAGCATTTTCGCCGCCCGTCGTGCAGGCTGTTACGATGGCCTTGTTATCACTGTCGCCGCTGCAGGACGCGAGTAGCACGAGGGCCGCGAGGGAGAGGGCAAGGTGGCGCATTCTGGCGGCTCCGCAAGCAAATTCATCGCCGAGCCAATCATGAATCTCATGTCAGGGGAAGCGGCTATTCCCGCCCGATAATCTTGTCGACCTGCACTTTCGTGCCGAAGGACTCGAGGAAATCCGCCTTCACTTTGAGCCGGTCATAGTCTTCCGCGACCCAGTCGAGGAAGGGCTTCCAGTCGTCCGGCGCCCTGCCCTCATTGAACCGCGCATACGTGTCGAAAAACCAGTCCAGCATGCCGGTCTTGCCATGCTTGATATGCAGGTATTTGAATGACAGCTGCTCGCGCGCCTCTTCAAACGGCACCTTTTCATGCAGCAGCTTGAACAGGACCGCCATGATGCCGGCCCGGTCTGCCCCCGACTTGCAGTGCATCAGGGCCGGATATTCGATCCGGGCGAACAGGTCGCGGGCGCCGAAAATGGCTTCCTTCGTGGGCGTGTCACGCGAAAAGACCTGGAAATCGACCAGTTCGATGCCAGCCGCTTCGCAGGCTTCCTTTTCCAGCAGGTAATAGCCCTTTGTGCTGGCGCCGCGCAGGTTGATGATGGTGCGGATGCCGCGCTCCTGCGCGTGGGCCAGCACCTGGCGCGGTGACGGCTGGTTGGCGCGCCACATGCCGGGCGCGATCTCGTGCAGGTTGCTGAACCGGGCCCGCAGGAATCCGTGGTCTCCCCAGACAAGCTCGCGGCGCGCCCGTTTGCGGCCTGACGGCGTGGCGAGATCGGGCGCCACATGCGGGCGCTTTTTCGATTTGGGCGTGAGTTTGACCATGCTGCCTTCGCGATTACAGGGGTGCCCGGACGCCTGCAAGCCGAGGCGGCAGCAAGTTTTTTTGCTGGCCGCTGCATCCAAACCGGCCGCTCGCGGCATCTCCCCCATGAAGCCGGGCAAAAGGATCCGGTGAAACTGTGAGAAAGACTATCCCATGGAAGACATCCTTGTCCCAATCGTCCTGTTCTCTGTCGTGCCGGTGTGCATCTGGCTGGTCAGTTATTTCAACTTCCGCAAACGCCTGACGGCCCATGAGACCGTCCGCCACGCCATTGACAGCGGCCAGACCATCTCGCCGGAACTGATCGAGAAAATGTCGCTTCTGGTCGACCCGATCCGCGCCGACCTGCGCCGCGGCGTCCTGTTCATCGCGTTCGGCGCGGCCTTTGCCGTCCTCGGCACAATGATCGGCTTCGAAGATGGTGAAGCCATCATGCCCATGTTCGGCGTTGCCGCGTTTCCGGTATTCCTCGGACTGGCCTATCTTGGCCTTTGGGCCTTCGGTCATGGCCGCAAATCGGCCTGATCTCTGGATCGTCGCTGCGGGAGGCAACGACATGCGTACCGACCCCGACCTGGCAGCCGATGCCGCACGCGGCAATGATAGCGCGTTCGCCGAACTCGTGCGGCGTCACCAGGCCAGGGTGCGCGGCATGGCTCGGCGCCTGACCGACTCGTCCGGCGATGCAGACGATATCGCGCAGGCGACCTTCCTGACGGCCTGGCAGAAAATCGGCACCTATGCCGGGGGCACGTTTGCCGCATGGATCTGCACGATCTGCTACCGGGAATTCCTGCAAGTGCGGCGACGCCAGAGACCCGAGATCGAGTTTGACGAGACGGCGGAGATCATTCCCTTCGACCGGACACTGGCCGACACGGGCGACAAGATGGACCTGTCGCGCGCCCTCGCCAAACTGCCCGAAGCCCAGCGCATCTGCGTCACCCTGTGTGTCGCAGCCAGCCTGAGCCACCGGGAAGCCGCCGAAGCGACCGGATGGCCGCTTGGCACGATAAAATCCCATGTGACGCGCGGCGTGGCCGCGCTTCGCAAACACCTTGCCGCCACCGAAGTGGCGTGATGGAGTAGAGACCATGCGAGACGAAGACACTTATGCCGACCTGACAGTCCTGTTCGCCGCCGAAGACCGCGAACACGAGGCGAAGCCCTTCGTGGACCGGGTGATGGGCCGGATCCGGGCGCAGGCCCGCATGCGCAAGCTGCTGCTTGTCGCTGCCGGGCTGGGCGGTGCGATTGTGGCCGCATCGCAATTGCCGAAACTATTAGCCGATTCCGTGGGGCTCGATGCGTCGCTGACAACATCGATCATCCAGGCGCAGGAAGGTGTCAGCGCGCTGGCCAGCGCCAATCCGCTCTGGCTCGGTATCGGCGCCGTGGTGGTGCTCAGCCTGATGGCGGTCGCCGCGATGGAGCGGGCCTAGGGCACGAAAGTAAAATCGAGCACATGATACATCTCCGCGACATGCAAATTGGGGAGTTTCCCGACTTCATTGCCTATTTCATCCCCGACTATGCGGACGAGATTTCGGCCAATTATGATGAAGACATCGGGTCTGCGCGCGCGCGAGCGGAACGCGAAGTGAAAGCCGATTTGCCTCAGGGCGTTGATACGCCGGGCCAGGCCCTGCTTTGCATGGTGAGAGACGGCGATGAAACCAACGCGCCTGTCGGGTATCTTTGGTGCAAGCCCGAAGCGCGCGGCAAGACCGTTTTCATCAGCGAGTTTTACGTCCTGCCCGGTCACAGGGGAAAGGGCTATGCCAAATCCGCCTTGATCGCCCTGGAAGACATGTTCGCCAGGACCGGTCATCGCGAAGCCCGGTTGCGCGTGGCCGCAGACAATGAAAAGGCGCAGCGCCTGTACCTGGCGGCGGGCTATCGCGCGACGGGCATCAATATGAGCAAGTCCTTTGGCGGATGATCTGCATCAACCGCGCCAGCCCATGCCTTCGAGCAGGGATTTGGTTTCATAGAGCGGCAGGCCGACAATGGTCGTGTAGCTGCCATTGATGTGGGTGATGAAGGCGCCGGCCATGCCCTGGATGCCATAGCCGCCTGCCTTGCCCTGCCATTCGCCGCTGGCGACATAGGCGGCGATCTCTTGATCGGTGAGGCGTTTCATCCGGACCCGGGCAAGGACCGTGCGCGACTGCAGGCGGCCATCGGGCGCTTTGGCCGCTATCCCGGTAATGCACTGGTGCGAGCGGCCTGACAGAAGGCGCAGGAAGGTTTCCGCTTCAGCCGCGTCTTCGGCTTTTTCCAGGTTCCTTGTGCCGAGCGCAACGACCGTGTCGGCGGCCAGGACAAAGCCGTCGGCATCGCACGCCGCCGCCTTTTCGCGGGCGAGGCGTTCGGCCAGCACGCGCGGGGACTCGTCCTTGCGGCGCGTTTCGTCAATATCGGTGGGGGCGATGCGGGCCGGGACGATGCCGATCTGGGCAAGCAGGTCCCGCCGGCGCGGACTGGCGCTCGCAAGGATGAGCGGCGCGTGTCCGAAGCTCGCCATGCGTCTTACTTGAAGCGGTAGGTGATGCGACCCTTGGTCAGGTCGTAGGGGGTCATTTCAACCATGACCTTGTCGCCGGTCAGCACGCGGATACGGTTCTTGCGCATCTTGCCCGCTGTGTGGGCGATGATTTCGTGCTCGTTCTCGAGTTTGACGCGGAACGTCGCGTTCGGCAGCAGTTCGACGACCGTGCCCTCAAATTCAATCAGTTCTTCTTTCGACATGAAGTCTCCAAATTCAGAGCGGTCCGTTGCGCCGCCGAAACATATGTAGGGCGCGCCATAGCCCTTTGCACAGATTCCGGCAAGCTTGGAAGGTCAGAGCCTTGTTTAGCGCGTCTGGCCTGCATGCAGCGCGCAGATCAGGGTGAACAGGCGGCGGGCGGTGTGGAAATCGACATTGACCTTGCCTTCCAGCCGCTCAGCCAAGAGTTCGGAACCCTCATTGTGGATGCCGCGCCGGGCCATGTCGATCGCCTCGATCTGGTGCGGTGTCTGGGTGCGGATGGCGTCGTAATAGCTGTCGCAGATCATGAAATAGTCGCGGATCACGCCCCGGAACGGGCCCATCGACATGATGAATGTGTGGACGTCCTCGCCGACCTCGTCGCGAATGGCGAAGACCAGCTTGCGCTCGACCTGCGAGAGGCTGAGCGCATACGGGCCGCGATCATGGTCTGGCAGGGCGAAACTGTTGTCCTCGATCAGGTCGAAGATGGCGACGCGGCGCTCATGGTCGGCGTCCGGGCCCGACGCACCAAGGGTCTCGTCGTCAATGTCGACGGATATCAGACGGTTGTCACCCATCGCCCCCACCCCGGTTGGTGCGGATGGAGATCGACCGCGCATGGGCCGGCAGGCCTTCGGCTTCAGCCAGCCGCATCGCCGCCGGGGCGAGCGCGGCAAAGCCTTCGGGGCTGACGCGCTGGACGCTCATGCGTTTGAGGAAGTCGTACAGGCCGAGGCCGGAGCCGAAGCGCGCGGCGCGGCTGGTCGGCAGCACATGGTTCGATCCGGTGACATAGTCGCCGAGCGCCTCCGGCGTCAGGTGGCCGAGGAAGACTGCGCCGGCATGGCGTATCAGGGGCAGGAGGGCATCGGGATCGGCAATGGCGAGTTCGAGGTGTTCCGGCGCGATCCGGTTGGCAATGGCGGCGGCAGTTTCCAGATCCGGCACGGTGAGGATGGCGCCGTGGCCTTCCCAGGACACGCGGGCGCGGTCGCCCGTCGCCAATTCCTTCAACTGGTTTTCCACAGAGATTTCCACAGCCTTGCCCACAGCCTCATCCACAGTGATCAGGATCGACTGGCTGGACGGGTCATGCTCGGCCTGGGACAGCAGGTCGGCGGCCAGCCAGTCCGGGTTGGCGGTGTGGTCGGCGATGATCAGGATTTCCGACGGGCCGGCAATCGTGTCGATGCCGACGCGGCCGAAAACCTGGCGCTTGGCCTCTGCCACGAAAGCGTTGCCGGGGCCGACAATCTTGTCGACGGGTTTCAGGCGTCCGGCTCCGAAGGCCAGCGCGCCGACAGCCTGGGCGCCGCCGATCGGGTAGTATTCATCCACGCCGGCCTTGAGCGCGGCATAGGCCACGGCGGGGGCGAGTTCGCCGCCCGGTGCGGGTGCGACCATGACAATGCGCTCGACGCCGGCGATCCTGGCGGGAACCGTGTTCATCAGAACGGATGAGGGATAGCTGGCGCGGCCGCCGGGCACATAGACGCCGACGCTTTCCAGCGCTGTCCAGCGCCAGCCGAGATCGACACCTGCCGTATCGGTAAAGGCCTCGTCTGCCGGGCGCTGCGCAGCGTGATAGGCCGCGATGCGATCGTGCGCGAAATCGATCGCCGCGCGCAGGTCTGCGGGACAGTCCGCGGCGAGCGCGTGCAGGTTCACATTGTCGGATTGCAGAGTCGCCGGGTCGACCTGCAATGCGTCATACTTGGCGGTGCAATCGGCCACGGCCTGGCCGCCATGGCTTTCAACATCTTCCAGTATCTTGCGCACGACGCCGGCGACATCATGACCGGTGCCGCGATCCTCGGCGAGGAAGGCGGCGAAATCGTCCTTGAATGACGGCGTTTCGGAATTGAACCTGCGCAACACGTTACCGGCGCCTTTGCTCGTGGCTCGGCAGGTTGCGGGTCGGCCAGACATAATCGCTGTCGAGCAGGGTCGCATCGAGCACTTCCACATCCAGCGTGATTTCGCCGTCGCCTGCAAACAGGAGCGTCACGGTGCCGCCGGGCGGCTCGTCCGCTGGCGTGAAGGTGACATCAAGCAGGGAGAGGATCAGTTCCGGATCGGCTTTGGTGACCGCGCGGGTTTTCGCGCCCAGCACGCCGTCAAAGGCGAGCAGAGACCGCACACGGGCGCCTTCCCTGGCACGCGGCTGGCCGGCCTCCCAGCGGAAGCGGTTCAGTTCCAGCGAAAAGCGGTTCTGGCGCGCCTCGTATTTCAGGCTGCCGGCCTTGACGACCGAGTCCTGGACCGCCGCTGCAATGACTTGAATATCCTCGGCCGTTTCGGCGAGGAGACGCAGCGCGTGTGGTTCGGACATTGGGGCCCCTTATTCGTCCTCGCCTGACAGGCGCTCGATATTGGCACCGCAGGCATTCAGTTTCGCTTCCAACCGCTCAAACCCGCGATCCAGATGATAGATACGGTTCACCACAGTCTCACCCTGTGCGGCAAGCCCTGCAATGACAAGTGAGACCGACGCACGCAAGTCTGTTGCCATCACGGGCGCGCCGGTGAGCTGTGGCACGCCTTTGACCACGGCCTCCTGCCCCCGGACATTTATGTCGGCGCCAAGGCGCGACAATTCCGGCGCGTGCATGAACCGGTTCTCGAAAATCGTCTCGCGGATGATGCTGGTGCCATCGGCCAGGCTCATCAGGGCCATGAACTGGGCCTGAAGGTCTGTCGGGAAACCCGGGTGCGGCTGGGTGGAGACGCTGACCGCCTTGAGGCGCGTGCCATTGCGGCGAATGCGGAGCGTGGCCGCGTCCTCATCGGCATCGACGGTGACGCCCGCTTCGCGCAGCTTGGCGATCATCGCGCCGAGGGCGTCGACCGGCGCGCCGTCCAGCGTGACATCGCCGCCCGCCGCGGCAGCCGCCATGGCATAGGTGCCGGCTTCTATCCGGTCGGGCATGACGGAATGCGTGGTGCCGTGAAGTTTCTCGACGCCGGTGATGCGGATCGTCGATGTGCCGGCGCCGGTGACCTGCGCGCCCATGCTGTTGAGGCAGTCGGCGAGGTCCTCGATTTCGGGTTCACGCGCGGCGTTTTCGAGGATGGTCTCGCCCTGGGCCAGGGTGGCGGTGAGCATGGCATGTTCGGTGGCGCCGACGCTCGGCATGGCAAACACGATATGCGCGCCCTTGAGACCCTGGATCGCCGCCGCCTTCACGTAGCCGCTCTCCACTTTCAGGTCCGCGCCCATGGCTTCGAGCGCTTGCAGGTGGAGGTCGACCGGGCGGGCACCGATGGCGCAGCCGCCGGGCAGCGACACGGTCGCATGGCCCGAGCGGGCGATCAGCGGGCCCAGCACGTTGAAACTGGCGCGCATTTTCCGCACCTGTTCATAGGGCGCGATCGTGCTTTTGAGCTCGGCCGCATTGAGGCGGCAGGTCGACTCGCCCTTCGGCCAGTAGACTTCGACGCCCAGCGTTTCCAGCAATTGCGCCAGGAAACGCGTGTCGGCCAGGCTTGGCATGTTGGTGAGCGTGATCGGCTCGTCGGTGAGCAGGCACGCGACCATGAGCTTCAGGGCCGAGTTCTTGGCACCGGAAACGCGAATGCGGCCATTCAACTGGGCGCCGCCAATGATGTTCAATCTGTCCATGGCGCGCACTTATAGAGCGGTTCACGGCGCGGGAAAGGCGGGAATGTGGTAGCGTGTGGCGCAAAAGCAGGCCGGACGGGGTCTCGCAGCGTCAGGACAGGCTGACCGGCAGCGCCTGCAGCCCGCGCAATCCGGACCGTTTGATCGATCAGGACGTCAGGTCCGGCCGGGTCAATCCGGCTTGCCTTTCGTAGCGGGCGGCCTGTCGTCTTTCGGCTTGCGGCTGGCCGCCTTACGACGCCTCAGGTTCGCCCGCAACGCTTCGGCGCGGCGGGCAACTTTTTCGGGGTCTTTCGGCGTGTGAGACATATCCTGCAGCTTTTCGCGGTTAAACGGTCTTTTCATCTGGGAAGGCATAAGCTAAAGCCGCGACTTGCAAACGGCAACGCCGCGGTAGCTCAGTGGTAGAGCGCGTCATTGGTAATGACGAGGTCGGGAGTTCAATTCTCCCTCGCGGCACCAGTTTTCTCTCTGGTTTTCAGCGTATTGCCGGCTTCGATACGCCCCCCCACCTCTCTGGACGGCGCTTGCGTTCATCGCATGCTTCACAGCGCCCGACGCGGGAACGATCAAACAATTCACGGTGGTTTTACTCACAGGGAATGAGTTGCGCTTCCAAAGCAAGACCGATTAGTGTCCGCCTGACAAATCGCCAATCGTTCCTCGCGCGGCCAAGACGATTGGCCTGTCGCTTCGAACGAAAGCGCAACAACGTTTCCAGCCTCGCAACGAGGGGCACGAGAGTAATTCATGGATTTCGATATCGAGTACGTGACTCATCATGTTCACGGTCACGATGTGACCTTTGCGTTGCGCCGGGGGATCAGCGACCGCTACCTGGACGGCATCCGGTCCGGCAAACTCCAGGTCGATACTCTGTCATATTTCAACTTTCGCGCCGACGAACTTGGTCGCCCGATGACCGTCGTCGATGTCGGCGCCAATATCGGTGCGCTCTCGCTCCCGCTCGCGATATCTGGTCACCGGGTGCTGGGCATTGAAGCGGACCCGAACAATTATGCCTGCCTGCTGGCCGCGAAGAGGGCCAATCCGGGCGCCAATCTCCTCCCCGTCAACCTGGCCGCGACGGACCGCTTTCGAACGGTGTTTCTTGAAAGCGACAGCGCCTGGACGCAAGTTACCGATTCTCCGGCTTCCGGCCGGTCGGCACTCGGCATGCCACTCGTCGACATCATCGAGACATTCGGGTTTGCCGACGCCGACCTGATCAAGATGGATATTGAGGGATCCGAACTCGCCGCCCTGACGGCCATAGAGCCTCTCCTCACGGACAATCCGGAGGTCGAATTTGTCTATGAGAGCAATTTTGAGGCCTGCGACTTTTATGGCCATACGCGCCAGGACCTGGCGCGCCGGTTCGAGGAACTCGGCTATTCGCTTTATTGCTTCCGCCCGCAGGGCGACCTGATGCGGTATTCCAGTGCGCAGCCTCAGGGCGTCGCGGTGGCCGACATGCTGGCGACGAAACGCGACATATCCGGGGTCGGATATGCGCCTGTCGTGGACTATGATGTCGATTGGTCTGAGCTGGAAATTCGCAAAGCCCTCAATCGCCCCATGGAAGTCCAGCAACAGCACGCGCTCGATCAGATCCGGCATTGCCGGCCGGCCTTTGTCGAAAGCGACCTGTGGAAACGGGCCTATCAGGCCTATCTCGACAAGAAGCAGGCTTCCGCGCCAGAGGCATGACCGCCCAAACCGTGCCGTCAGGGCAGATGATGGCGGCCCAATGCCCAATGGTAGGCCGCGCCGGTCACTGCCCTAACTCCCGCCGGAAACGCAGAACGCCCCGATGCCGGGGCAACGGGACGCTCTCAATTGCTGCCCGATCCGTCAGGATCAATGCATGGGCCGTGCGTCGACCGTTTACCCTGCCTACATATTGCACTTCGTCGTCAGGAAGCGGTCGATCTGGTTCAGGATGTCGCCCTTGTGTTCAGGCAGCCATTTGTTTCCCTGGTGACCCATCTGCTTGTAGACGATGAATTCGCTGTCCGGCTGACGGTCCTTGATCGCGTTGTAGAAGTCCCGGCTGTGGAAGATCGGCACACGCACATCATAATCGCCATGGTAGATCAGGATCGGAATGTTGATCTTGTCGGTGTTCTGCTGGGGATCCATGCCTTTGACCGTGTCGCCCTGTACGATCCGCTGGATGCGATTGTCGCCCCATTCGTTCGCCAGCTTGGCGAGGTTACCGACACCGGCACCGGCGATCGCACACTGGTACGGGCTGTTCGGACGAACCGACGCGGCAATCGCCGCAAACCCGCCATATGAATAGCCGTGGATGGCGATCTTGTCGGCATCGACATAGCCCTGCGAAACGAGCCAGGCAGCGCCATCGTCCTTGTCATCCTGCATCTTCTGGCCCCACTCACCGTCACCGGCCAGCCAGAGTTCACGTCCCCACCCGGAGCTGCCCCGATACTGGGGCTGCATGATGATATAGCCGCGGCTGGCGAAAAACTGCGTCCAGCCCGTCGAATCAAACCCGGCAGAGTCACGTGACCACGGGCCACCGTGCGGCAGCATGATGGCGCCCTTAGCCTTGTCGCCCTCCTTGAATCCTGCCGGATAGGTGATCAGGGCCGGGATCTTCATGCCATCGCGGGCGGTGTAATAGACGAAGTCACCCTTGCCGAGGGACTCCTCGTCGATCCATGGACGCTGTGAACCGATGACGGCCACTTTCGACTTGTCGACCAGGACGTAATAGGCGGGCGGCGAGTTGGGAGCCGAGACCTCGAACAGGACGCGATTGCGATCTGCCGTGTAGTCCGTCAGCGAGACATGCTTGCCCGGGAAGGCCGCGTCGAGACCGTCCTGAATGCCCTTCATTTCGGGATCAAGCCAGTAGTCTGTGCTTGTGGGGCCACTATAAGTGAAACCGATCAGGTCGTCGAAGTCTTCCGCGCGCCGCGAGAAGATCAGGTCCGAAATATCGAATTCGGGATGGGCGAGAACGGCGGTGTCGCTGAACGTATTTGCTGCCGCGTCGTAGAGGTAGACCGAGGCCTTGTCCGAGAACCTGTCGGTGATGACGAAATACTTGCCGGTTCCATTCTGGCGCCCGACCACGTTCATTGTGTAGCGATTGGCAATCTCGCCCGTCAGGGCGTCCTCGCGATTGAACTTGCCGTTGGCATCGGGAAGGCTGATATACTGGCGCCAGGCGCCGTTCTCGTATTCCAGCTCCGTGCGCGCAATCGGCATACCGTCCCTGTCGGAAATCTGGATCGCCTGCGTGTCGCTGGCCTTGTAGAGAAATTTTTCACGGCCATTGGACAGGTCATGCGTAAAGAAGCTGGTGCCGTTCTTGGTCGAGGCCCGCGAAATCACGATCTTGGACGGGTCCAGCGGCAGCAATGACGCGATACTGGTCTCGCCGACAAGCTCGAAGCAGCGCAACGTATCCTTGTTGGCACCGATCTCGGCCCGGCCATCGGGCAGGTCGTCGATCTTCGTGATCTTCTCGTTGCCCATATAGGCTTTCTCAAGGTATTTTTTGGTCGCGCCTGTGTCGCGGCCTTCGCCGCAACCATACAGCGCGCCGATATAGGGCTGGACCGTGAACCAGAGGGACTTCTTGTCCTTCAGGGCCGCCGCCGCGTAGAACATGGTCTTTCCGCTATTTGGCGTGATCGCCGCCGGCACGAGCGGCTTGGTCGTGTCGATCTTGCCGGAAAGGTCCCAATAGGCTGCGGCGTTTGCCTCGCCGTCCCGCGACGGATCAGCAATGAGGCCGACCAGCATGTCGCCCTCAAGCGACATGGATAGACTAGAAACACTAGGATATTTGGAAAAATCTTCACTTGAAAGAGGCTCGGCGTGCGCAACAAGGGCGCTGGCAATAAGCGCGGCAGAACCCGCCGCGACGAAGCGTTTCAACATCGTTAACTCCTCCAGAGTGAAGTATCTGGAGTATTTTCCGGGCGAACGGACGTCAAGGGGCGGTTTGCATGGCCAGCCCTGAGAGACCGCGAGAGCGTTCTGTCGCAACCCTCGCGTCAGAGGCAAAATGTTGCCTGAAAAGCACACTATGCGGGCGGAAACGTCCTTTGAATTAATATTCTGTCATAAATGCTTGTCAGGTGCGAATTCAGCAGTTCAGTCTACCTTATGGCTCGGAGGATTCCATCAGGGTCTTGGGCGTAAGTACCAAAGAATTTTTTTGAGGTCACTAGTTAGGGGTATTTTCAATGAGTAGACGACCACTTCGTCTTTCTGTTTTCAGCAGCGTCGCGATCAGTGCGCTGGTTCTGTCGGGCGCAGTCAACGCGCAAGAAGCCGAACCAGCCAGCACTGACGACGACACCGTCATTTCCGTAATCGAAGAGGCTCCGGCTGAATCCGAAGCGCGTCAGGAAAAGATCGTTGTTACCGGCTCGCTGCTTGCACGCGACAATTTCGCTTCGGCATCGCCGATCCAGGTGATCACGGCGGAAGTCGCAACGCTGGAAGGTCTCGTCGACACGGCCGCGCTGCTTCAGGGCTCGTCGCTCGCTTCGGGCTCCACGCAGCTGAACAACACGTTTCAGAACTTCGTCACAAACGGTGGCATCGGCGCACAAACCATTGACCTTCGCGGTTGTGGCGACACCCGCACGCTGGTTCTGGTCGATGGCAAGCGCCCCGGTCCGGCCGGTACGCGCGGCTCAATCGCGGCACTTGACCTGAACGTTCTCCCACAGTCGATCATTTCGCGTGTCGAGATCCTGAAGGACGGCGCATCGACCATCTACGGCTCCGACGCCGTCTGCGGCGTGGTCAACATCATTACCCGTGATTCCGTCGATAGCCTGGAATTGAACTTCGATATTTCCAAGCCATTTGATAGTGGCGGCGAGCAGTATTCGATCAGCGGTGCATATGGCTTCCAGCTCGGTGATTCTGCTGACTTCACGATTTCGGCTGAATACCGTCTGTCCGAACAACTGGACACGAGCGAACGTGATTATCTCGACTGTGCGCGTGACTATGTCCGCAGCGAAGATGGCACAGGTCTGATCGATCGCCTGAACTTCTCGGCACAGGGCGTTCGACCAACCCAGAACTGTAGCAACCTTTACTACAACACAGCCATCGACGCCTTCACGGGTGAGCGTCTCATCCCGTCGCCAGACGGCATCTCCGGTGCGACAGGCACTGGCGCGTTCATTCCCGGGTATCGTCCACGCGTAGGCACCGGCTATACGGCCGACGGCGCTGCTTACTTCGAAGACATCCTCGACGCGCCGTTCCTCGACAACCGGGACTTCATCCCACGCAACGAGAATATTTCAATCTTCGGCACAGCTGACATCGACCTTGGCGGCATCGCCTGGGACTCGGAACTCCTGTTCAGCCGTCGTGAAACAAGCGTCGAAGGTTGGCGCCAATTCTTCCCCCTCGTTGGCTCCGGTTCCCTTTGTGGCTTCTGTGGCTACATCGATGATCCAACCTATGACAACGCCGCTGGCGGATTGATGCAAATTGTTGCGCCATTCCCAACGGTCGATGACATCCAACTCGACTATTACTATGCGAGCTCGTCGCTTTCCGGCGGTTTTTCACCAGGCGTTCTCGATGGCTGGTCGTGGAAAATTGACGGCAGCTACTCGCGCGGTGAAGGCAGCTATGGCGGCAACGAGATTCTTCTCTCGAAGTCGGGCGACTGGAACTATGACGGCGTTGCAGACATTGATGGCGACGGCGTCGCCGACACTATCGCGCCTCCAAGCATCGACTTCCTGAGTCCGGACATTCTCTCCGGCGCAGCTGTCAACGATCTCGTCGCAGCTGTTGGCGGCTACCAGACCGGGAACACAGTCTACGAACAGACGACCTTCACGGGCGTGCTTGCTGGTGAAGTGTTTGAATTGCCTGCAGGTCCAATAGGCCTCGGTTTCGGTGTTGAATACCGCGAATTCTCGATCGACGACCAGCCGGGTGTCCTGACCCAGGGTGGCGACATCTGGGGTTCTTCGACAGCTGGCCCGACGAAGGGCACGAACAATGTTTCGGAAGTCTTTGCAGAAGTGAACGTTCCGCTGTTCAAAGGTGCTCCACTCGCCGAAGATGTTGAATTCTCGGGCTCCGTTCGTGCATTCGACTATGACATCGGTGGTTCGGACTCGATCTACAAAGTTGGCCTCAACTGGCAGATCACGCCGGTCATTCGTGCTCGTACGAGCTACGGCACGTCCTACCGTGCACCGGCCCTGTTCGAGCTCTTCCTCGAAGATCAGACCGGTTTCCAAACCCAGACAGTCATCGACCCATGTATCAACTGGGCCGATACTACCAACCCGAACATTCGAGCAAACTGCGCGGCTGCGGGTATCCCGGACAATTACACAGGCACCGGTTCTTCGGCGCTTGTGATTACGTCGGGTGGTGGCGAGCTGCTTGAGCCAGAAACAGGTGACACGTTCACCGCGGGTATCATCTGGACCCCAACCTTTGCCGACCTGAACATCGCTGTCGACTATTATGAAATCGAAATTCAGGACCAGATCACAAGCCTCTCGGCCGCTCAAATCGTTGGTGGATGTTATGGAACCACGGCTTACCCGAACGATTTCTGCTCCTTGTTCGAACGTAACCCAGGCACGGCAACGGTCGGCGCATACAACGTTGACAACATTCAGGCGCCAACCCTGAACGTTGACTCGCAATCACAGAGCGGCATCGACCTTGAAGTCCGTTACACAAACGAGTTCAACTTCGGTACGCTGATCTTTGACGGTTCGGTCAACTGGGCCTTCGAACGTTACATCAACGTCTTCGGTTCCGACTTCGTGTCCGGCATCTCGGATAACGATTTCAACGGCACGATCGGCTATCCGAGCGTTGTCGGCGATGCGTCGGTCCGTCTTGACCGTGGTGACTGGACGTACACCTGGTTCACGAGCTTCATCGGTCGCCAGGATGACAACCGCTACTTCAGCGCTGACTACAACGATCCACAGGCATACTTCGCTCTGACCGGCCTCTATAAGGTCTACACTGAAGCCCAGTGGACCCACGGTCTGTCGGCGCGCTGGGAAGGCGATACCTGGTCGATTACCGGCGGTATCAACAACATCTTCGACGAGCACCCACCGCAAGTGTCCGACATCGTTCAGACGAGCGCTGGCAACACGCCGGTCAGCGCAACGGGCTACGACTTCCGCGGTCGCCGTGCCTTCGTCAGCGTAAGCAAGAAGTTCTAGTCTTAAGAACTCCAAAAATCAGAGGCCGGCGGAACAGTGTTCCGCCGGTCTTTTTTTGTCCGGAATGTCGGGGATTGCCTGCATCCGCAGTCAGCATAATGTCAGGCCAGCGTCTTGCGCATTGCGTCCTGCCAGCCCTGAAGCAAGGCCGCGCGTTCCATTGCAGCCATTCGGGGCGTGAACCGCACGCCCTGAACCTGGCGTTCGGTCCAGTCCTTCGAGTCCAGCCAGCCGAGCTGCATCGCCGCCAGCGCGGCCGCGCCGAGCGCGGTCATCTCGCGATAGTCCGGCCGCAGGACGGGCCGGTCGCAAATATCGGCCAGGAACTGCATCAGCCAGTCATTCGCCACCATGCCGCCATCGACGCGCAATTCGCGGATTTCGGCGCCGTCGGCGGCGAAGGCGTCGAGCAGGTCCCGCGTCTGATAGGCGGCTGACTCCAATCCGGCCCGCACAAGGTGGGCTGCCGTCGTTGCCCGCGTGATGCCGCTGATCGTGCCGCGCGCATCGGCGTTCCAGTGCGGTGCGCCCAGCCCGGTAAAGGCCGGCACGATATAGACGCCGCCATTGCCCTTCAGGCCCGAGGCTATGCTTTCGGTATCCTCCGCCGAGGCCACGATGCCGAGATCGTCGCGCAGCCATTTCACCACCGTACCGGCATTGAAGATCGACCCTTCCAGCGCCATCGCGCCACCACCGGGCAATTCATAACCGACCGTGCCGAGCAGGCGGTTCTGCGAGTCAGGTCGCTCCGCGCCCGTATTCGCCACAAGAAAGGCGCCTGTCCCATAAGTGATCTTGGCCATCCCGGGCGCAAGACACCCCTGCCCCACCAGAGCTGATTGCTGGTCGCCAGCCGCCGACAGGATCGGCAGCGCGGCCCCCAACAGGCTCTCGTCACTCATGCCGAAGTCCGCCGCATTCGGTTTCACCTCCGGCAACAGGCTGGCAGGCACGCTGAACAGCGCCGTCATCGCATCGCTCCAGCCGCCGTCATCGCCGAGGCCTAGGCGATAGAGCAGCGTGCGCGAGGCATTTGTCACGTCGGTCGCGTGCACGCGCCCGCCCGTCAGCTTCCAGATCAGGAAGCTCTCGATCGTGCCGAAGGCCAGCTCACCCGCCTCGGCCCGCGCCCGCGCGCCATCGACCGAATCGAGAATCCAGCCGATTTTCGTAGCCGAAAAATACGGATCCAGCAGAAGGCCCGTTTCGGCCTGCACCGCCGGCTCATGGCCGTCCGCTTTCAGTTGTCCGCACAAGCGCGCCGTGCGCCTGTCCTGCCACACGATGGCGGGGGCAATGGGCTTGCCGGTCGCCCGGTCCCAGACAAGGGTCGTTTCGCGCTGGTTGGTAATGCCGATCCCGGCAATCTCGCTCACGCCGCCTGCCGATTCCACCGCTTCGCGGCACACTGCCAGCGTACGCTCCCAGATTTTCTCGCCGTCCTGCTGCACCCATCCGTCTTCGGGATAGGCCAGCGACACGTCCTGCTGTGCGAGCGATACTTGCGCAAAATCCCGGTTGAACACGATGGCCCGCGTGGACGTTGTCCCCTCGTCGATCACCAACAGCTTGTCCGGCTTGGCCATGCCACTCATCTCCCGCAAAAGGGTGATCTTGGCCCAGCCCGCCGGGCCGCGCAATCATGCCCTGCCTATACAGTCAGGCCCGCTATCTCCATCAACTCCGCAAAGGCGAGCGTGGTTCGGTCGCCATAGGGCGCCCCGATCACTTGCAGGCCAATCGGCAGGTTCGTGGAACTCTTCGAAACCGGCACGCATGTCGCCGGCAGGCCGGGGAATGTCGCAAGCCCCGCCCAGGCCAGCTGCGCGCCATAGGGCTGCGGCTGGCCGTCAATCATGAGCGTCCGGTTGCCCCAGTTCGGATCGGTCTGGTACGGGAAGGCTGGCGTGCTGAATGCGGGCGCGATGACCACGTCGAAATCTTCGAAAACGGCCCGCCATGCACGGGTGACGCGCATCTGTTCGTCGAGCAATTCCATCCAGGCATGCGCATCAATCGGTCGCGCACCCGGCGTGCCGCGCGTGATCACCGTGTTCAGCATCTGCACGTAAGTGGTGTGCATCAGGTCGAGGCGCGGCAGCCCGCCCGTATCATCAGACACGGCCGCACCGGATTCCGACAGGGCATCTGCCAGGTTCGCTACGGCATCGCGCGTATCGGAATCGGCGCCGACACCGGGCAGGCTGTCGATCACGAGCACACGGAAATCGCCCAAGGCATGGTGCCGCGCAGGCGGCAGGTCCAGCTTGAACCCCGTTCCTGCGACCGGTCCGGCAATCACGTCCATTGCGGCAACAAGGTCGCCTGCATTGCGCGCCATCGGGCCGACCACCGCCAGCGGGACATCAATGCCGTCCGTGCCCGGAAATCCGTGTCCTTTCGCCGGAACGATTCCATAGGTCGGCTTGTGGCCGAACACGCCGCACATGTGCGCCGGAATCCGGATCGACCCTCCAATGTCGGATCCGATCTCCAGCGGCACCATGCCGGTCGCCAGCGCCACGGCAGCGCCGCCGGATGACCCGCCCGGCGACCGCGTCGGATCATAGGGATTGAGCGTGCGTCCATAGACCGGATTTTCGGTCTGCCAGTCGGCGAGCGCCACGGGCGCGTTCGTCTTGCCCAGTATCAGCGCGCCGGCCGCCTTCAGGCGCTGCACGACCACGGCATCTTCTTCGACCGGAAGGTCCTTGAAGACCTCCATGCCCCATGTCGTCGGCAGGCCGGCGACATCATTCGATTCCTTCACCGTCATTGGTACGCCCAATAGCGGACGCGGGTCGTCGGGCTGGCGTGTCTTGTCGATCTGGCGCGCGGCGGCCAGCGCGCGATCGAAGTCGCGCACGACGACGGCATTCACCGGCCCGTCAAAATGTTCGATCCGCGCAATGGCCGCTTCGCAGGCATCCAGTGCCGTAATGATCCCGGTACGCACAGCTTTGGCTGTATCTCGCGCGCTTGCCGACCCAAGGTCCACCATCTTGCGTAGCGGCATCATCGTTCTCCCTCTTCCCGTGCAACGGTAGCACGCCAAGAGAAAGGATCAACGTGGAACGCGTCGCGGGCCCCGGTCCCCGAACCACCAGAGCGTCGCCGCTGTCGCCGCAAAGGTCGCCGTCTCGACGATCTCGCCCCGTGCCGCTGCGCCACTTCCCAGAAAGACCAGCCCCGTGATGAGCCATAGCAGGAGTGTCAGGCATGGCCGTGTCAGGCCGCGTACGGCGCTGACCCATCGATGCTCTCGCCAATCGACGCCTCCGCCGCGAGTGACGCACTAAGGCCCTGCCAGCCGCCAGCCACATCCGCGAGACGCAACTCGTCCTCACTGGCCTGGCGCTTCGCCTGCATTTGCAGGTCCATCATATGGCTCTCATGCGCCCAGCGCGCCCGTTCCTGCGCCTGTTCCTGCCGGCGCTCCACCAGACCGGCTGCCCGGCCGATCACCGATCCGATCAGGCCGAATATCCCGCCCCCTGCCGCGCTCGCGGCCAGTCCTGCTATGTCTGCCATGAGGCTGCACTCCGTTTGTAATACCAGCGCGCAGGCGTTACGCGACGGTCGAGATGGATGAAGGTCCGGGCGAGACCGATGCCTGTAAAGCCGAGCCGTTCGGCCGCCGCCAGCAGCGCAAACCGGTCCTGCCCCGCCAGCGCGAGATCGACCGCAATCGTCCTGTGCATGGAGTGTGGTGCGCCGCCGACCGATGCATTCCACTGGTCGCAGCGATGCCCGGAATTGACGATCAGGGGCCGGCCTATCGCCGCGCGCAGCGCCTCGAGCGCGTCGAGGAAGCCTTCATCGTGCCAATACTCGCCTGCGCAGAAAAGCCCGCCGCACCGGCAGGCGAGTTCGCGCGGGCTAAAATGCGGCCAGCGCCAGCCGGCTAGGTCAAGGTCGGGGAAATGGGCGATCAGCATGGGCGCCATTATGCGCCCGGCGACATACCAGTCGGAAAAGTTCAGCCCGCCTGCGCATGGACAGCGGCAGGCGGGCTGAGAAATTGCGGGACAGGCGCTGGCCTATCCGGCAGCGACGGCCACTTTGGGTGCCGAATAGGCCTGCCGGTTGGCCAGCGCATCGCGCGCGCCATTATATTCGCGCTCCAGCTGGTCGACATAATCAGCCGTCGACATGCGGGTCTGGATCGCGCCGATGCCCTGGCCGCAGCCCCAGATGTCCTTCCAAGCCTTGGCTTCCTGGTTGCCACCTGAGCCGAAATTCATGGCCGACGGATCGGATTCCGGCAAATTGTTCACATCCATGCCCGCCTTGGCGATCGATGGCGCCAGGTAATTGCCATGTACGCCGGTGAACAGGTTGGAATAGATGATGTCGCCTGCCTTGGAGTCGACGATCATGTCCTTGTAGCCCTCGACCGCGTTGGCTTCGTGGCACGCGATGAAGGCCGAGCCGATATAGCCGAGGTCGGCGCCCATGGCCTGCGCCGCGGCCACAGCATTGCCGGTCGCAATCGAGCCGGACAGGGCCAGTGGCCCGTCGAAGAACTGGCGGATCTCCTGGATCAGGGCGAAGGGCGACAGCGTGCCCGCATGGCCGCCCGCGCCAGTGCACACCGCGATCAGGCCATCGGCCCCCTTCTCAAGCGCCTTGTGCGCGAAGACGACATTGATGATGTCGTGCAGCACGACGCCACCATAGGAATGGATCGCATCGTTCACGTCCTGTCGTGCACCAAGCGAGGTGATCACGATCGGGACCTTCCAGCGTACACAGGCCTCGACATCATGATCCAGCCGGTTGTTCGTCTTGTGGACGATCTGGTTGACGGCAAAGGGCGCAGACTTGCGATCGGGATTCTTCTCGTCCCACTCGGCCAGCTCGGTCGTGATCTTGTCGAGCCATTCGTCCAGCACCGGGCCGGGACGTGCGTTCAGCGCGGGGAAGCTGCCGACCACACCGGCCTTGCACTGGGCGATCACGAGGTCAGGGTTCGAGATAATGAACAGGGGCGAGCCGATGACGGGAACGCGCAGGTTTTGCAGAACGGGTGGCAGGGCCATGGAATTTCCTCACAGGACAATAAGCGTTGCTAACTAACTAGAAGCCCCCGGTATGGGGACAAGCGGTAACGTTGCGATAGGCGAGCGTGCCGCCTATCCCAGTTTGAGGCTGTCGACGCTGACAACCTCGTTGATCAATTGGTCGATATCCTTGGGCGCGATCTGGCCGCTGAGGATCAGCATGGCCAGGCCATGCACCAGCGCCCAGGCGCGCAGCACGCCTGCCTTGCGCTGCGCATCGCTGGCCTTGGGACCGGCCAGGTCCGAGATCGACTGGCGCAGCAGCCCGCCGGGTGAGTCTTCCGGATTCGCGCAGTTCGGGTCCGCCGCTGCGGGCAATGAGGAAAAGACCAACCGGAACAGGGCCGGATTGTTCATCGCGAAGCGTACATAGGCGCGGCCCGTCTCGGCAAACCCTTCCTTGCCGCCCGCCTTGCCGGCGGCCTTCTGCTCGCGCGCCAACTGGGCCATACCTTCGGCCGCGAGCGCGGACAGTAGGGAATCCTTGTCCGGGAAATGCCGGTAGATCGCTGTGGCGCTAACGCCGATCTCACGGGCGATCTCGCGCAGGCTCAGCGACTCTGCGCTACCTTCCTCGAGCTTTTTCAGGCCGGTTGTGATCAGGGCGACGCGCAGGTCGCCATGATGGTATCCGCCCTTGGGCGATCTTATGTTGACACTGTTATCATTCGCGTTCATGTTAGTGCTGTAAACATTATTGTCCCGCTTTTCAACCCCGGAGTTTTCCCATGGCCAGTCCCGTCGAAACCCTGATCAAGAAGAATGTCACCAAAGGCATCATGAAGGTTGTCGAGTTCAATCGCTCCCGCCCCCGGTTAGGCAACACGGAAAACACGTTCCTCACCGGCATCCACACGCCGGTCGACGCCGAGATGACACTGGAAGACCTGAAAGTCACCGGCGAAATCCCGGCCGCACTCGACGGGCGCTACCTGCGCATTGGGCCAAACCCCGTCAGCGATCCCAACCCGGCCACCTATCACTGGTTCAGCGGCGACGGCATGATCCACGGCGTGCGCCTGAAGCAAGGCAAGGCGCACTGGTACCGCAATCGCTGGGTCCGCTCCAATGCCGTGTCCGCTGCCCTCGATGAGGCACCGGCCCCCGGTCCGCGCCGCGGCACACAGGACAATGCCAATACGAACGTCATCGGCCATGCCGGCAATACCTGGGCCCTTGTCGAGGCCGGCGCCTTTCCCGTGCGCCTCAATGACGAACTCAACACGCTGGCACACGACCCGTTCGGCGGCACGCTGAAAGGCTCCTTCTCCGCGCACCCGCACCTCGATCCCGAGACCGGCGAGATGCACGCCATCACCTATTTCGCGATGGACCCGTCAACGATCCACCACACCGTCGTCGATGCCAGCGGCAAAGTGATCCGCGAGGAACCCATCCGTGTCGAGCATGGCCCGTCGATCCACGATTGCGCCGTGACGAAACAATATGTCGTCATCATGGACCTGCCTGTCACCTTCTCGATGAAGACGCTGCTCGCCGGCCAGTCCTTTCCCTATCGCTGGAACCCGGCACACAAGGCGCGCATCGGCCTGATGCCGCGACATGGCACAAATGACGACGTCATCTGGTGCGATATCGAGCTCTGCTATGTCTTCCACCCCTGCAATGCTTATGAGAACGCGGCGGGCGAAGTGATCATGGATGTCAGCGTCCACGACCGCATGTTCGCCGACAGCAAGCACGGGCCCGATTCCGAGACGGTCACGTTCGAACGCTGGACCATCGACCCCGTTGCCCGGAAGGTCACCCGCACGACACTTGACGCCGCGCCGCAGGAATTCCCGCGTCCCGACGAACGCTTCACCGGCAGGAAATACCGCTATGCCTTCACCATGGCCCTGCCGGAAGAACACGGGTTCGAAGTCTTCGACCAGACGAAACTTTTCAAGCACGACCTCGATGCCGGCACCCGCGAGACCCACGATTTCGGCCCCGGACGCGTGCCTGGAGAGTTCGTCTTCATTCCGCGCAGTGACGATGCGCCGGAAGGCGACGGCTGGCTGATGGGCTATGTCATCGACAGGAATACGGACACGACGGATCTCGCCATCCTCGACGCGCAGAATTTCACCGCGCCGCCGGTCGCCCTCGTCCACATACCCCACCGCATCCCGCCCGGCTTCCACGGCAACTGGGCACCTGCAGAATAGGACGGGTCGCATCCTCCCAATCAAAAAGGCCTGCCCTTTCGGCAGGCCTTTTTTTATCCCGCCCGCCTCGGCATCTCACCCGGCCAGGCCGGGAAGCATCACCTTTGCCCCCTGAAAAACCATCTCAACGGCGATGGCGGCCAGGATCATGCCCATGAGGCGGGTCACGACAACCCGCATTTTCATCGACAGCAGCTTGCCGATTGACGAGGCGAAGTACAGCACGCCGAAAAGCACGACCAGGACGGCAGCCAGAACGGTGCCGAACGCAATGTAGCGAGACGGTTCATTTGCCTGTGCAGCATAGATGATCAATGTCGCAAGAGTTCCGGGACCGACAATCATCGGGAAAGTCATGGGATAGAATGCGATGCCATCCTGCGCCTCATCATCATCTTTTTCATGATCGCCGCGTTCGTGCGCCGTAATCGCCTGCCCATGCAGCATCGAGAACGCAATCCCCAGCAGGACAAGCCCCCCAGCAACCCGAAAGGCGTCGACCGTTACGCCGAAAAAGGCGATGATACTGGCTCCCGCGACCGAGATGGTGACACACATCGCGGTCGCGTACAGGGTGATCATGATCGCCATGGCGCGCTGCTGCGCGACAGTCCTGTCACGCGTCAAAGCGAGAAAAATCGGCAGGTTGATGAACGGATTCATGATCGCGAACAGCGCCCCGAGAAACTTTGTCGCGAACTCCCAATCCATGCCACACAGCCCAACCGTTGCAGAGTAAAGTCTGACCGCGGATGTCAGTTCTTGGTGCTTGGGCGCCGCGTGCCTCGCGCCTGAAAACACAAACACTATCCGCATCAATTGGCAACACGGCCACTCTGTCCCGGCAGGCCCACACTTACGCGACTGCCTGATTATGATGCTGACGAGGCGCCTTCCCACCACCGAGGATTAACGTCCCGCGATTAATTGATCGGTTCAGAAAAACCTAACCTTACTGTCTCTAGTATAGGTCCATCGCATGAGCAGCTTGAACCACGAGCGGTGCGGATTGGGGACAGAACGGCAGATGCTATCCGAAGTGTACTTTCAGTTGATGAACCCCCTTGTGTTCGGGCTGTTTGCTGTCGGCTTTCTCTGTATCTACCAGATGCGCCCCACCACCAGCGCGCTTGTCATCTCGCTATCCTACGTTTTTGGCGCGCTCTCTTTCATTGCAGACCTGATATTCCAGAACAGTACCCTCGCGATTACGCGGGTTCCCATTGCAGGCCTGTACGCCATCACGATTGCCCTGCTCGTCGGTGGACTGTCCCTTCACTACCGGGGGCGGGCGCCATGGAAGCTACTTGGGGGCGTCATTGTCCTCCACCTTTTCGTCTACGCTTACCTGATGGTGATCGATGCCCACTGGATCCGCTCCTTCAGTGCCAATTTTGGATGCGGTATCCTGTCAGCGATTGGCCTGATCGCCTTTCGCGGAAAACTGGATCGCACTCTGGACCGAGTGTTGCTGGTGGTTTACGCGGTCTCCTGCCTTCAATGTTTCCTGCGGCCCATCGCCATCGCGCTATTTGCTGCGGGCCCTCTGACGGCCGCAAATCACAACGAGACGACCTTCATCTTCACGATGCACTTTGTCGTCGGGGCCTGCGCGGTGACAATGGGAATGACCCTGCTTGTCGTCTTCAGCCAGGCGATTTTCAACGATCTTCGCGACAGCTCGGTCACGGATGTTCTGACCGGTATCAACAATCGCCGCGGATTTGATGACGCAGGCACTGTCCTCCTGCAAAACCATGCCACGGAACCTGTCAGTCTCATCCTGGCTGATCTCGATCACTTCAAATCCGTGAACGACAATCACGGCCACGCTTTCGGTGACCGCGTCATCGCATCCTTCGGGGCCTTGATAGGCGACTATGCGAAGTTCGGACGCGTCGCAGGACGACAAGGCGGCGAGGAATTTGCGCTCCTATTGCCGGGCGTCTCTCTGGCCATGGCGGCGGAACTGGCCGAGTCGATACGCCGCCGGTTTGCATCGACCAGTATACAGGATGGCGAAACCCGCATTGGAATCACAGCCAGCTTTGGTGTTGCCGAACAGCGCGATGGCGAATCGCTGTCGCGCCTCATGTCACGCGCCGACCAGGCGCTCTATGTCTCGAAGGACGCAGGCCGCAATCGCGTGACATGTGATCGCGACATCGACCCTGCAACCAGAGGCGCCGGGCGCAAGAATGGCGCGCCCGACACCGCGTCGGCACGATCGCCAGCCGCCAGGTTTGGTTGATACTGGCGCCAGAGAACGGGAAATTCCGCTTACCGTTCGAGGTCCGGGTCCGATTCCAGGTCATCATCCAGCTGCACGCCGAACGAATTCAGCATCATCGACACCTGCGTGTACTGGCCCACGGTCATCACCAGGTCCATGCGCTGTTTCTCGCTCAGGCCGTCCATTTCGCCCCATGTCCGATCGGTGATGAAGGCGTCGGTCGTCAGTTCATCGACGGCGCGGATCATCGCGCTCTCCAGCGGCGACCAGCTCGGGGCCAGCGGGCCTTCCTTGACGTGCTGGATTTCCAGTTCGGTCAGGCCGCATTCCTTGCCGATTCGCACATGCTGGGCCCATTCATAGCCGGATTTCCAATTATAGCCGGTGCGCAGGATGACGATCTCGCGCTCACGCGGCGCAAGGCTGTTATAATCCGACAGGATATAGCCGCCCCAGCGCATGAAGGATTTGAACGCCTTCGGCGCCCGCGCCAGCGTGCGGAAAATATTGTAGACGGGGCGGCCATGAAACGTCTTTTCAAGTGTCTCTTTCTGCTCGGCGTCCATTTCTGCATCGGTCAGCGGTGCGATCCGTGCTTTGTCCAGTCTCATCTGTAGGTGCCTTCCTGCTTGGCGGCGCATCTGCACCGACCGATTTCATCCCTGTGAGCGCAGTAAATACGCTTCCCGACGGCTCCACAAGCGCGCGTCCGGGCATCAGGCCGCACCCCTGCCCTTGCGCTAGCCCTTGACCTTACGTTGGCGTCAACTCCATTACCTACGCACACCAGCGAATACAGGCACCGTACACCATGGCAGACGACATCCTCCCCCTCAGCAACGCGTTCAAGGACGCGACCGAAGCCGAATGGCTGGCCGCCGTCGACAAGGCCCTCAAGGGCAAGGGCGTGGACTCGATCACGCGCCATACGGCGGACGGGCTGGACGTGCGTCCGCTCTACCGTGAAAGCGACTTCCCCTCGGCGACCGACCCGCTCGGCACGCCCGGTGTCGCGCCCTACCTGCGCGGGCCGACGGCTGCACCGAACGCCTACCTGCCCTGGGATATCCGCCAGGCCTTCACCCATCCGGACCCAGCCGCCACGAATGCCGAAATCCTGCGCGACCTCGAACGCGGCGTCTCATCGGTTGAACTTACTCTCGACCCGACAGGCGAGAGCGGCGTGCAGGTCACTGACCTTGCCACGCTCACCACCGTCCTTGCAGGCGTGAACGCCGCCATCGCCCCGGTCGCCCTCGATCATGTGCGCGATGCCGGTTTTGATGCTGCCGAGCTGCTGATCGAATGGGCGCAGGCGCAGGATGATACATCCGCCCTGAAACTCGATGCCAATCTCGACCCGCTCGGCGCCCTCGCACGTACCGGCGGTATCGATGCCGCCCTCGACGAGACCTTTGAACGCCTCGCCCACACCCTTGCCTCCCTCGCCGCACACCTGCCCGGCGCTGGCCAGCTGCGCATCGACGCCCGCATGGTACACGAGGCCGGCGGCTCCGACGCGCAGGAACTCGGCGCCCTGATCGCCAGCGCCGTGGACACATTGCGCCGCCTGCCCAAGGCCGACCTCGCCGCCCTTGTCCCGCACATCACCTTCTCCCTCGCCCTTGATGCCAATTATGGCCTCGGCGTCGCCAAGCTCCGCGCTGCCCGCCGTCTCTGGGCGCGCTGCCTTGAATTGCTTGAGGTGTCACCCGTCCCGATGCGCATCCAGGCCACGACATCTGCCCGGATGCTGACCCGCTATGACGCCTGGGCCAACATGCTCCGTTGCACCACCGCCGCCTTCGCCGGTGCCATTGGCGGCGCCGACATTGTCACCGTCCGCCCGTTCAATTCGGCGCTCGGCATCCCGGAAGAACTCGGTCGGCGCATCGCCCGCAACACCCAGATCATCGCCATGGAAGAAAGCAATCTTGGCCGCGTCGCCGACCCGGCAGGCGGCGCCTGGTTCACAGAGAGCTTCGCTGAAGACCTCGCCAAGGCCGCATGGGCCGAGTTCCAGCAGATCGAAAAGGACGGCGGCTTTGCAGCCAGCCTCCTCTCCGGCGCGTTCCAGGCCCGCGTTGCAAAGACCCGTGATGCCCGCGCCAAGGACATTGCGAAACGCAAGGTGCCGATCACCGGCGTCAGCGAATTCCCGCTGCTTGAAGAGATCGCCGCGCCTGTCGCCGAACCGGTCAAGCCGAAACCGGCGCCCGCAGCGCCCGGCTTGGCCGAGACCTGCACACCGCTCACCCCCATCCACCTCGCCGCGCCCTTCGAAGCGCTGCGCGACACCGCTGCCGCTGCGAAGAAGACGCCCGCCATCTTCCTCGCGACCCTCGGTCCCGTCGCCGAGCACTCGGGCCGCGCAGACTTCGCCCGCAACCTCTTCGCCGCTGGCGGTCTCGTCGCGAAAGAACCGCCCGTCACGCCGAAATCCGCTGCCGAACTCGCTGCCGCCTACAAGGCCTCCGGCTGCCATATCGCCGTCCTCTGCGGCAGCGACACCCGCTACCCCGACGAGGCCGAGGCCGCTGCCGCCGCGCTGAAAGCCGCCGGTGCGCGCCACATCTGGCTCGCGGGCAAGTTCGAAGCGCCCGGCATCGACTCAAACATCTTCATGGGCTGCGATGTGCTGCACACATTGACGCTCGCCCAAGCAGAACTGGGGCTTTCCCAATGACCACTTTCCCTGATTTCACCAAAGCCGAACTCGGCGCTCCGCACGCCAAGACCGCCAAGCCCACGCTCGGCGAGCCATGGCATACGCCCGAAGGCATCGCCGTGAAGACCGCCTTCACAGCCGAAGACACCAAGGGTCTCGACTATCTCGACGACTATCCCGGTCTCGCCCCGTTTGGCCGGGGCCCCTACCCGACCATGTACACGAACCAGCCCTGGACCGTGCGCCAGTATGCCGGCTTTTCCACCGCTGAAGATTCCAACGCCTTCTACCGCCGCAACCTTGCAGCGGGCCAGAAAGGCCTCTCGGTCGCCTTCGACCTCGCCACCCACCGCGGCTATGATTCCGACCATGTCCGCGTCTCCGGCGATGTCGGCATGGCGGGCGTCGCCATCGATTCCATCTACGACATGCGCACGCTCTTCTCGGGCATCCCGCTCGACAAGATGTCCGTGTCGATGACCATGAACGGCGCGGTGCTACCGATCCTCGCGCTCTATATCGCGGCGGCTGAGGAGCAAGGCGTCACGCCGGACAAGCTGGCGGGCACGATCCAGAACGATATCCTCAAGGAGTTCATGGTCCGCAACACCTATATCTATCCGCCCAAGCCCAGCATGCGGATCATTTCGGACATCTTCGCCTACACGTCGCAGAACATGCCGAAATATAATTCCATCTCGATTTCCGGCTATCACATGCAGGAAGCGGGCGCGACGGCAGACCTCGAGCTCGCCTACACGCTGGCCGACGGCATCGAATACATCCGTGCCGGTGTCGCCGCCGGGCTCGATGTCGACAAATTTGCCCCGCGCCTCTCCTTCTTCTGGGCCATCGGCATGAACACGTTCATGGAAGTCGCCAAGATGCGCGCCGCGCGCCTGATCTGGGCGAAACTGGTTGAGAAGGAATTCAAGCCGAAGAACGTCAAATCCCTCAGCCTGCGGACGCACAGCCAGACATCCGGCTGGTCCCTCACCGCGCAGGACGTCTATAATAACGTCATCCGCACCTGCCTCGAAGCCGTCGCGGCCACAGGCGGCCAGACGCAGAGCCTGCACACCAACAGTTTCGACGAGGCGCTCGCTTTGCCGACCGACTTCTCCGCCCGGATCAGCCGCAACACCCAGCTTTTCCTGCAACAGGAAGCCGGTGCCTGCCAGACGATCGACATGTGGGGCGGCTCTTACTATGTCGAGCGCCTGACCCACGACCTCGCTGCCAAGGCTCTCGCCCATATCGAGGAAGTCGAGAAAATGGGCGGCATGCGCAAAGCCATCGAGGAAGGCCTGCCCAAGCTGCGCATTGAGGAAGCGGCCGCCAACACGCAGGCCCGCATCGACAGCGGCACGCAGACCGTGGTCGGCGTCAACAAGTTCCATCTCGATGAAGACGAGGACGTGCCCGTGCTCAAGGTCGACAATGCCGCCGTGCGCCGCATGCAGCTCGACAAGCTGGCCCGCCTGAAAGCAGACCGCAACGAAGCCGAGGTCACCGCCAAGCTCGATGCCATCGCCGAAGCCGCCGCGGGCACGACAGGCAACCTGCTCGCCCTTGCCGTAGACGCCGCCCGCGCCAAGGCCACGGTCGGAGAAATCTCCGAAGCCGTCGAGCGTAGCCAAGGTCGCCACAGCGCCGTCATCCGCTCGATCAAGGGCGTCTATGGCGGCGGCGTCAAAGGCGATGACAAGGCCGAAAGCGCCAAGTCCCTCGCTGTGAACTTTGAAAAGAAACATGGCCGCCGCCCGAAAATCTATATCGCCAAGATGGGACAGGACGGCCACGACCGGGGCCAGAAGGTCGTCGCCTCGGCTCTGATGGACCTTGGCTGGGATGTCGAGATCGGCCCGCTCTTCCAGACGCCGGAAGAAGCCGCAGCGGACGCCCGCAAGGCCGGGGTCGACATCGTCGCCGCCTCATCCCTCGCGGCCGGCCACCTCTCGCTGGTGCCGGAACTGAAGCGTGCCCTCGGCAATGAAGGCGCGGCGAACGCCCGCATCATCGTCGGCGGCGTCATCCCGCCCGGCGACTTCGACGCCCTCTACGCCGCTGGCGCCACCGCCATCTTCCCCCCCGGCACTGTCATCGCCGACAGCGCCATCAGGATGCTGGAAGTGCTGGAAGATGACGGGGCGAAGACGGCAGCGGAGTAGTTAGCCCCCGGCCTCTACTTGAACAGTCTTGTGTCAAGGCTCCACGCGTCGTCTGCACGGAAAGCCATCATTGCGAGCGTGGCGCCAAAGACCGTCAGCGATGGGAAAAACAAGGGGTTGTGGTTTCCCTCCGTCAGCAGGTAAAGGCCCATCGGGTCCAGGATGTACTTCCAGATGGCCAACAGGCCAACGCCTGTCACGACTGCGATAGCGGGGTAGGTCAGCTTGCGCCAGAGGCCCAGAATGACGGCGACGCCCAGCGCGACCTGGATCGCCCCAAACGGCATCTGAATCATCGCAGAACTCAATGCGCCACCATAGTATTTTTCGGATACGCCAATCGAGCTGGCCGGCGCTGCAACTTTCATCATGCCCCACAGGACCATCAGTCCGCCCGTGCCCAGGCGAAGGATAAGAAGGGAAAGCGGCTTCAACATGATGATATCTCCTGACTGTCTGACCCGCCGATCTAGGTCTGCGCGCGACCGTCAGCAAATCACGGCCGGTGACAAGTCATCACGTCATGGTGCTTTCGAGTTGAGTTTCGTATAGGTATGGCCCTACCCGCTTTTCTGCCGAACCGGAGAATCCATTGATCATCACGACCACGCACACTGTCCAGAATCGCGACATCACCGCCTATAAGGGCATCGTCTGCGGCGAAGTCATCATCGGTGCCCATCTCGGCAAGGACATCCTGGCCAGCTTCACCAATATTGTCGGCGGCCGGTCTGATTCCTACGAAAGGACGATCCGTGAAACGCGTGACGGCGCCATTGACGAGATGATACGCAATGCCGAACAGCTCGGCGCCAATGCCGTCGTCGGCGTGAAATTCGACTACCAGGTCATCGGCCAGTCAGGCTCGATGATGATGGTCGCCGTCTCGGGCACGGCTGTCGTCGTCGCGTAAGCCCTTCCCATTCGCGGCGACAGGTTCCAAACTGCGCAAAACGCGGAGGAACTGACCGGATGGACGAAGAATTCAAGGATTATGACGCGCTGGGCCTCGCCCATCTGGTCCGCACCAAACAGGTCAAGCCATCCGAGCTTCTGGACGCCGCGCTTGGCCGCGCCGAAGGGGCACAGGAAAATATCAACTGCTTCTCCGCGCTTTTCCCCGAACTCGCCCATGAACAGCTTGAGCAGCCGCTCGGCGACGGCCCCTTTGCCGGTGTGCCCTTTGCCACCAAGGATCTCGCCGTCGACATCAAGGGCGCGCCGATCACGCAGGGCTCTGTCGCCTGGAAGGGCCATGTGGCGTCTGAAGACAGTACGCTCGCCGCGCGCTATCGCAAGGCAGGCCTTGTCTTCTTCGGCGCCACGACGACGCCGGAATTCGGTCTCACCCTGACAACCGAATCCACCCTGCATGGCCAGACGCACAATCCGTGGGACACGACCCGCACGTCCGGCGGCTCGTCCGGCGGCGCGGCGGCGGCGGTCGCATCCGGCGTGCTGCCCCTCGCGCAGGCCAGCGATGGCGGCGGCTCAATCCGAATCCCCGCCGCCTGCTGCGGCCTGTTCGGCCTCAAACCCTCGCGCGGGCGCATCCCGATGGGGCCGGGCCGGACCGAAGGCTGGAATGGCCTCTCCACCGTCCATGCGGTCAGCCGTAGCGTCCGCGACAGCGCCGCCCTGCTCGACGTCTCGCACGGTCCGGAAGTTGGCAGCCGCTATCACGCACCCCCGCCATCACGCCCTTTCCTCACGGAACTCGACCATGACCCGAAACCCCTGAAAATCGCGCTGTGGCGCACGGCGCCGAACGGCACAGAGCCGGATGCCGACGCTGAGGCCGGTCTGAAGTTTACCGCCGACCTGCTTGAGCGCCTCGGTCATACCGTCGTGGAAGCCGGTCCCCAGATGGATGGCGCGGCGCTCGGCAAGGCGGCCCTGTTCACCATCTCCGCCAATATCGCCGCCATGATCGACGATCGCGCCAGAGCGCTCGGGCGCGACATCCGCGAGGACGAGCTGGAACCGGTCACGTTCCAGATGGCCAATCTCGGCCGCACCGTTCCGATGGTCGAACTGGCCCATGCCAACAATATTTTCCAGACAGCCGCCATTGCCTATGAGCGTTTCCTCGATGCCGGCGGCTTCGACATGACCCTGTCGCCCACGCTGATGCGCGCGCCGGAAAAACTGGGCGTCATGGCCCTCACCGAACCCGATACGATGGGCGAGGCCGTGCAGAGTTTTGCGCCGCACTGCGCCGTGTTCAACCAGATGGGGGCCCCGGCCATGTCGGTCCCCCTGCACTGGACCGGCCCCACACCGACCGCCCCCTCAGGACTCCCGCTCGGCATGATGTTCGGCAGCCGCTACGGGACTGAAAGCCTGCTCTTCGCACTGGCCGGCCAGCTCGAAAGATCGGCGCCCTGGGCCCATCGCAAACCGCCTGTCTGGGTGGCCTGAACCGCAAAGCCTAGTCCCGGTCGCGCGGACCACGCGGACCGTTTTCATCGTCGCGCGCCCTGTCGCGGCGGCGTCGCGGTTCATCGCCAGGCTCGCGCGAAAGCATCTCGGCCAGTGCCGTACGCTGATCCACGCTGAGTTCACCCAGCCGGTGAACCAGCGATTCGTGGATCGCCGTGTGCACAGCTTCGTCCGCCATGCGCAGCGACGCAAAGGCACGCCGCACCGCTTCCGGATCATACGGGTCAATCTGCAAGGCTTCGCCCAGCGTCGCGCGAGCGGCGCGCCTTTCTGCGACTTCCGTGTCAGCCGACCGGAACGCCTCCATCATGATACGCCTTACCACTTTACGATCCTCATGACTGGCCTCGCCCAATATTGGCGGCCGCTGCGATGCCATGCCGTCTGGCCCGAGACGATGATGCGGCGAGCGCAGGACCGCGCCGAGCACAAGGCCCAGCAGAAGCAGGTTCGCCATGATTGACAGCGTCAGCCAGAACGGAATCCGGCGCGTTGGGATGGGATCACTCATTGAGCGGTCTCCTGGGAATAATTGATCACATCAAATCCGAGCGCGGCATAGACGAGCGTATCGACCGCATCTTCGGTCGTGGCAGTCGTTCCCGTCTGGGCTGTTCCCAATCCGATCGCCAGCCCGATCGCGAGCGATGCAAAGGCACCAACCGTCGGCCAGCGCGGAATGGCGGAAAGCCAGCTGCGCCGTTGCGGACGTGCCTCGGGCGCAGCATCCATCAGGGCCGCCATGAGCGCCGCAGACGGCGTTACGTCCGGCATTCCGCCCAGCAACGCGTCGACATCCCGGGCGGCCTGGAGTTCAGCTGAAAACCGATCCGGCGATTCAACCAGCAGGGCCTTGGCGGCTGCGCGTTCGGTTTCCGGAAAAGCGTTCGCATCCGCGCCCCAGGCTTCGATCAGCGCGATCAGCCGTGCATCGGTCATTGGATTCGTCATGCCTCGCTCCTTTCCATTAATACCGAGCGCAGCGTCCGCCGCGCACGCGCGAGAAGGCTTTCGAGCGCCTCCACGCTTATCTCCATGATTTCCGCCGCCTCGGCCTGAGAATGATCCTGCAGCGCGCACAAGGTCAATGCAGCAGCCTGGCGCTCGGGAAGCGCCGCGATTGCCCCCTCTACGGCCTTGACGCGTTCTGACTGGTCCAGTGCATCGTCCGGGCGCAGTCCCATATCGACCTGTTCCGGCAGTTCCGCCATGGTCGACTCCCGCCGCTTGCGCAGCCGGTCATAGCAGAGGTTCAGCGCGACGCGGTGCAGCCAAGTCGAGAATTTCGCCCGTGGCTCCCAGGTCGGCAAGGCCTTCCAGGCGCGTATGAATGTTTCCTGCGTCACATCCTCGGCCTCGGCCCGGTCCGCCAGCATGCGGGTCGCAAGCGCCAGCACGCCGGGACTGTAACGATTGACCAGCGCCGACACCGCCTGCCGTTCTCCGGCAGCCGCGCGCGTGATCTGATCAAGGTCGGATGAAAATGCCACGTGGCAGTGTCTAGCCCGTGATTGGCCGAAGGGGAAATACCTTCACCATATGTCACGGGCAGGAAGCGGGTCGCCGGGCAAGCTGAACGCATTCGAAAGTGCGAAGAGGGGGGACTGGTTCGCATATCATACATCCAACTCGCCCGGCATTCCGGGTGTCCTGTCCTATTCGGCGTCTGGCGCGGCTGGAGCATCTGGAGCGCCTGGTCCGCGGCGATCACCGCGGCGGCCCGGCTTGCCGCGATGATCCTTCATCGCCGGACGAGCAGCGAACTCTGCCGCGCTCACCGTGCCGTTGGCGTCCGTATCGAGCTTTTCGAACATGCGAGCCTGACGCTCGGCCTTGCGCTGCGCTTCCATGGTTTCGTGATGCGCGACCATTTCGTCCAGAGTCAGGGCACCGTCCTGGTTGGCATCAGCGGCGTTGAACATCGTGGCGCGGAACGCCTCGACTTCTTCCTTCGTAATGTCGCCATCACCATTGGTATCCATCGCCTTCATGTGTTCGCCGTCGGGGCCGCCGCGTCGGTCATGGCCGCGCTCGGCTTGCGCTGCGAAGGGCACCGCAACGACAAGTGCCGTAGCAGCGATCAGTGTAGCAAGAGTGGTACGTTTCATGAGAATATTCTCCGTTATCGTGATTAACCCATCACGCATTCAACGGCGCAATGTCCTCAATCCGTCGTTGGCAGATGCAGTTTTTCTGCGGCAATGGCATGCACCTTTGCTTTCAGCTCGGCGAGATGGTGCTCCAGAGCGGCAAAATCCTCGGCCCCGACGGCACGGCACAAGCGATCTTTCAAGCCTTCCGGCATATCGTCTGCGGTCATTTCGCTGCCAACTGCCAGGCGCTGGACCTGCTGCAAGGCCTGCAGGTAGGCCAGTGCCTCATGCAGCAAGGCATACGGCGCTGCCGGTTGATACCCACTGGCCGCAATGCCTTCCAGCGCGTCGCTCACATTCGGCCATATTCGATCGGGATCGCCCATCAGCAGCATGTCCTGCTGCACGATGAACTCGATATCGATCAGCCCGCCCTTTTCCGTTTTCAGGTCCCACAAGCCCTTGCCGGGCTTTTCACGGTAAAGACGCTGGCGCATCTCCGAGACATCCTGCGCAATCTGGCCCGCATCCTTGCTCGCACGGGCCGCAATCGCCGCCTTGGCGCTCGAGAGCACTTTGGCGCCGAGACTCACCTCTCCAGACACGAACCGCAGACGCGTCAACGCCATGTGTTCCCATGTCCAGGCTTCGTCATTCTGGTAACTCGTAAACGCCGTCAGGCTGACAGCGACCGGTCCGCCGCGCCCGGAAGGCCTGAGGCGCATGTCCACTTCATACAGCGCGCCTTCCGCTGTCGGTGCCGTGAGCGCCGTAATCAGGCGCTGCGTAACGCGCGTGAACCAGGTCTGCGAATCCAGTGAGGGCGCCTCATAGACCACGATAATGTCGAGATCGGATCCGGCCGTCAGTTCCGATCCGCCCAGCTTGCCCATTGCGAAGACACCCCAGACGCCCGGTGCCTCGCCATATCGCCGCACCGTCTCGGCCTCGGCGACCGCCGCCATCTGCCGGATCGTATCGTCCGCCAATCGCGACCAATGCACCGCAGCGTCGGACGCATTGATCAGGCCGTGCAGAAGGTTGTGCCCGATCAGGAAGCTCTGCTCGCGATGGTAGCGGCGCCATTCATCCAGCGCCGCGTCGAAACTTGTGCTTGGCGTAATCGTCGGTGGCTCAGGCGTCTGTCCGCTGACCAGCGCTTCCAGCAGGTCAGGGCGGCGCGACAGGATTTCGGCGAGCCGCGGCGCCAGGGCCAGTGTCGCCACCAGGTCATCAAGCAAGGCCGGCTTGGCCAGCAGCATCGACAATGTCTGCACGCCCGACGACAAGCCGCTGAAGAAACGCGAGAACCAGCGGAACGCCTCGTCCGGCTCGCCTGTCGCGCCCATGGCCTCCAGCATCCGTGGCAGGATCGCCGTCAGGAGTTCCCGGCCGCGCACCGTGCGGGTCGCGGGCACGTTCCCCCGGTGCCAGTTTCGTATCGTCGCAATGGCGGCGCTCGGGTCACCGAACCCGAGCCCCAGCAGGGTACGGACTGTTTCGGGATCATCATCCACGCCCGTAAAGACAAGGTTGCCGATTCGGCTTGGCTCGTCCTGCTGCTCGTCCCGCGCGAACAGCGCATCATAGGCCGCCTGAACCAACCGCCGCGTGTCGAGCAGGTCGCGATCGAAATCCGCAAGAGACCGATACCCGCACAGCGCCGCGACACTTTCGCGCTCCTCGGCATCTGCGGGAATCGTATGGCTTTGCTCATCATGGCGCATCTGGATGCGATGCTCGACATCGCGGAGCAATTTGTAGGCTTTTGTCAGGTCCGATGTGGTCTCGTCCGTGACAATGCCCGCCTCACGCAGGGCCTCCATCGCGCCCAGCGTTGTATTGTCCCTCAGCTCCGGATGGCGGCCGCCCATGATCAATTGCTGGGTCTGCACGAAGAACTCGATCTCGCGGATGCCGCCCGGGCCCAGCTTGATGTCAGGGGCGGGGTTCTCGAATCCGTGCGCGCCGATCTTGGTATTGATCATCCGCTTGATCGCCTGGATGTCGTCAATCGCCCAATAGTCGAGGTTGCGGCGCCAGACATAGGCCCCCATCCGGTCGATGAACCGCGCGGCGGCGTCCATGTCGCCAGCCGCTGCGCGCGCCTTGATCCAGACCATCCGCTCCCAATTCTGGCCGACGCTCTCATAATACAATTCCGCCATCGCCGTCGAAACGACGAGCGGTGTCGAAGACGGATCGGGCCTGAGACGCAGGTCTGTCCTGAACACATATCCGTCCGCCGTGACTTCATCGAGCAGCCGGACAACATCCTTCAGCACCCGCTGCGCCGTCTCGCCGGGCGAGCGCTCGCCGCCATCGAACCCGTCTGGTTCATAGAAGGCGACAATGTCGATATCGCTGGAATAATTGAGTTCGAACGCGCCCATCTTGCCAAGCGCAATGATAAACAGTCCCGTGTCCGAAAGGCCCCGGCTTGCCAGGGCCACACGCAGCGCTGCCTGAACCGACGCCATCGCGAACACGGTCAGGGCTTTGGTCACCTCCATCACGCTGCGCCTGCCCGACAGGTCATCGGCGGCGAGCGAGAGATGGACAGCAGCCTTCGCCTTGCGCAGCACGGTCATCGCCTCGTCTATCGGCGTCTCATCGGGAAGGTCCGTGACAGACGCAAGCGCCGCCTCGAACGGGCGCGCTTCGGTCCGCTCCGACAGGCGTTTCAGATAGGGCGCGTGATTGATCGCCACAGCGAGGGCTGCGTCGGGCGTCGAGGCCAGGGGACGTATCTCAAGCATGGTCTGCTAAGCCCTCGGGAGTCGCAGGATCGCCTTCAGGCCGGGCTGGCCGGGCGGCCCGCCTGCATCCCGAAGGATCAGTTCGCCGCCATGTATGTCTGCAACCGAGTCCACGAGCGACAGGCCAAGGCCCGATCCCGGCTGCGTACGCGCTGAATCGAGGCGCTGGAACCGCTGCACAACGGTCTTGCGCGCCTCCTGCGGCACACCGGGCCCTGAGTCGACCACGGTCAGGTCGATCGTCCCGTCAGGCCCGCGCGCGGCCGTGAAGGAAATCGTCCCTCCCGCTGGCGTATATTTCACCGCATTGTCCAGCATGTTTGACAAGGCCTGTCCGATCAGGTCGCGGTCGCCGAGAATCATCAGGTGCCGGGCGATCTGGCTCCTGAATGTCAGCTCCGCCTCTTCGCAGGCCGGGTCGAACAGTTCGGCGAGTTCCTCGGCCAGTTCGCTGACATCCATGCGCACCCGCTCGCCCTCGGCCCCGGCTTCCAGCCGCGCAAGGCGCAGGATCGCGTTGAAGGTCGCCAACACGCGGTCCACCTCCTCCACGGTCTCGTTCAGCGTCGCACTGGCGGCCTCCTGAGACAGGGGCTGCGACAGCGCGATTTCGAGCCGGTTGCGCAGGCGCGACAGGGGCGAGCGCAGGTCGTGCGCAATGGCGTTTCCGGTATTGCGAGTCGCGTCGACCAGCTTTTCGATCTGGTCGAGCATGGCATTGATCCGCTGGCCCAGCCGATCGAACTCGTCGCCCGATCCGCGCACCGGCACGCGCCGCCCCAGTTCGCCGCCCATCACGGCCTCGGCCGTGCGCGCCAGCTCGTCCGCGCGGCTCGCCGCGCCCCGCGAGATCAGCACGCCGCCCAGCAATGACAGGACCAGCCCGATCGGCGCGGCAATGAAGATCGCGCGCTGGATGCGCACCACGATGGCCGTCTGCTGCGCCGTATCGAAGGCCACGAGCAGCGCCCCGCCATTGTCGCGCAGGCGCACGAACTTGCCCGCCGCCGAGCGCACGATCATCGAACCGTCAGGTTCCGGCTGGTCGAAGTCGAAATAGACTGTCTTGGAATCAACTTCCGGCGGCGCCACCGGCATCCGCTGGAAGTGACCGGCTATCTTCCGGCCCGAGGAATCCTCGAGATAGTAGAAATAGGTCGAACCGGTCCGCGTCATGCGCTCCAGCACCGACTGGCTCAGGCGCTCCATTCCGCCCGTATAATAGGCATTGCCGAGCTGCTCGAACTCGAGGTCGAGCCGACGGTCGGATTCGTTGCGGATATAATAGACCGTCGAATAATAGAGATAGACCAGCAATGCCGCCGAGAACGCCGCAAACATGGCGCTGTAGAGCAGCGCCAGTTTGAACGTCGTCGTTCTCAGGAAGGTCGGCAGGCCAAGTTTCATGACTTGCCTCGTGCCAGTCCGCACGCGGGCCGTCTAGCCCTGCAGGCGATACCCGGCACCGCGCACCGTATGCAGCAAGGGTTCTTCGAACTCCTTGTCGATCTTTGCCCGCAGGCGCGAGATATGCACATCGATGACATTGGTCTGGGGGTCGAAATTATAATCCCAGACCTTTTCGAGCAGCATCGTGCGGGTCACGACCTGGCCGGCATGGCGCATCAGGTATTCCAGCAGGCGGAATTCGCGCGGTTGCAGGTCGATCTTCTTGCCTTCGCGCGTTACCTTGCGGGTCAGCAGGTTCATCTCGAGGTCGCCTGCCTTGAGCGACGTCACCTGCGGCTCGCCAACCTGGCGGCGGCCGAGGGCCTCCACACGGGCAGCCAGTTCCGACGGCGCAAACGGCTTGGACAGGTAGTCGTCTGCCCCGGCCTTCAGGCCCTGGACCCGGTTCTGGACATCGCCCAGCGCCGAGAGGAAGAGCGCCGGCGTCTTGCCGCCGGCTTCCCGGTATTCCTTGAGCAGGGTCAGGCCGTCCTTGGCAGGCAGCATGCGGTCAACCACGAGCGCGTCGAAATCGACCGAACGGGCCAGTTCCAGCCCGCGCTCACCGTCAATCGCGGTATCAACACTGTGTCCGGCCTCAACGAGAACCTTCTCGATGAAACTCGCCATTTCGGCATCATCTTCGATCACGAGAACGCGCATTGTGTCTCCCACCACTGTATCGTCCACCAAGGTGTCAGGCGTCATTGTATCCTATCCTTTTGTCGAGAGGTCGAGGGTTCGGTAATTGGTAATCTGACCGATCCGCACGGCGACGAGCACTTTGCTGCGGCCAGACTTCCTCGCGTCGGCTACGGCTTTCTGGAAGGCATCGACCGACACCGCCGGCTGGTTATTGGCTTCCAGGATGACCATGCCGGCCTGCAGGCCCGCATCCTCGAACACGCCCTTGCGGGCGACGTCGACGATCATCAGGCCGGGCTCACCGCTTTTCAGGCCAAGCTTGGTACGGGTTTCGTCATCCAGCGGCTTGAACGTCACACCAAGGTCGTCAAGCGCGGTGCCTTTCTCTTCGGCTTTCGGAGTCGATGCGTCCGGCGTCGGACGGAAGCTTGCCGACAGGTCGTCAGGACGTTCGCCCACGGTCACGCTGACCGTCTGGCGCTTGCCGCCGCGCAGCACTTCGAACTTGTTTGATGTGTTCGCGATCAGCTTGCCGACCAGCCGGGTCGTTGTCGTGGCGTCAGTCACTTTCTGGCCATTCACCGACAGGATGACATCACCGCGCTGCAGGCCGCCTTTTTCCGCCGGGCTGCCACTCGTAACGTCAGCAATGATCGAGCCTTCGTCATTTTTCAGGCCCTGAGCCTCTGCCATGTCGGCGGTCAGGTCCTGGATCGCAACACCCAGCCAGCCACGGGAGACGCGGCCATCCTTGATCAGCGCCTGCGTCACTTCATTGGCCAGTTCCGCCGGGATCGCAAAGCCGATACCGACCGATCCGCCTGTGGGCGAGAAGATCGCTGTATTGACGCCAACCACATTGCCGTTGAGGTCGAAGGTCGGCCCGCCCGAATTGCCACGGTTGATCGAGGCATCGATCTGGAGAAAGTCTGTGTAAGGACCAGCGCCGATGTCGCGCCCATCAGCCGACAGGATGCCAGCCGTTGCCGTTCCGCCCAGGCCGAACGGGTTACCGAGCGCAACCACCCAGTCGCCCTTGCGAAGGTCATGCGAGTTGCCGAAACGGACATAGGGATACGTGCCCTTTTCCTTGATGCGCAGGACAGCGAGATCGGTCTGCGAGTCGGTGCCGACGAGTTCAGCTTCCAGTTCGCGGCCATCCTTCAACGTGACCTTGATCTCGGTCGCATTTTCAACAACGTGATTATTGGTGACGACGTAGCCATCCTTGGAAATCATGAATCCAGATCCGAGCGAGCGCGCTTCCTGGGTCTCGGGCTCCGGATTGTCTTCTTCCTGCTTCTTGCGGTTCTGCAGGAACTCGTCGAATCCCGGCATGCCACGGAACTGTTCGAAGAATTGTTCCATATCGGCCAGTTTGCCGACTTCGCGCTCGCTGACGACGTTAACGCTGACCACGGCTGGCTCAACCCGCTCGATCAGGTCGGCGAAACTGAGTGGTGCGCCCTGGGGCGCCTCAATGGCAATCGGCTGCGCACCCGCTTCCGGACTGAAGATTTTCGGCGACAGCACCAGCGTACCCACGGCCGCTGCGCCGAAGACAGCCGCCACGAGGGCTTGTCTCGAAATGCCAAATTTCTTCATAAGTCTCTCCAAGTCACTGAAATTGCGTCGGTAAGCCGATCATAGCCTAGATAAACATGTCACAGGCAATGTGGTCATTAAATGTCAGTTAGGTGGATTTGGTCGGCATTTCCACTGTACGCACATGTGCGCCCGCTTCGAGCGTCCGGTGGACGGGGCATTTATCCGCGATTTCCATCAGCCGGGCGCGCTGGTCGGCGTCCAGGTCGCCCTCGATCGTGATCGCGCGATCGAAGACATCAATCTTCCGCCCGTCCTCGCAATTCCGGCAATCGTCGACATAGTCCTTGCTATGGGTGATCGAGACGGACGCCCGCTCCAGCGGCCATCCCTTCCGCTCGGCATACATCCTTAGCGTCATTGATGTACAAGCGCCGAGTCCGGCAGAGACATATTCATACGGATCCGGCCCGCGCCCGCCGCCGCCCACATCGATCGGCTCGTCGGCAAGCGCAGAAAAGTCACCAATCGTAACGGCATTCTCGTATTTCCCGCGCCTGGTCTCCGTGACGGTGACATCGCGCGTACCGCCGGTTTCCTGTACCGGCATCGCCGCGCCGGCATCGAAAATATACGGCTCAGCCCAGGCGGCTATCATTTTCCCGGCCCGTTGCGCATCGCCCGGCGATGTCAGCAAATGGTCAGCCTTGTCGAGACTGATGAAGGATTTCGGATGGCGCGCAGCAATGAACAGGACAGTCGCATTCTCGATCCCCACCGTCTCGTCCAGCGGCGCGTGCATGACCAGCAGTGGGCGCCTCAGGCCGGACGCCGCTTCCGTCACTTTTGCGCCGCGCACATCGTCCAGGAATTGCCGCTTCAGCACGAAAGGCCGCCCGGCCAGCTGGACCTCCGCCGCCCCTTCGTCTTCGATTTTCTCAACATGCGTGCGGATCGCGTTGATCACGTGCGCGGCATCGGAAGGCGCGCCGATGGTGACGACCGCCTTCACTTGCGGAATATCATGCGCCGCCACGACGACTGCGGCGCCGCCCAGTGAATGCCCGACCAGCAATTGCGGTCCGCCATGCGCTTGCTCCAGCCATTCGGCCGCCGCCACGAGGTCCTGCACATTGGTCGAGAAATTCGTATTCGAAAAATCGCCTTCCGAATTGCCGAGCCCGGTAAAATCAAACCGCAGCACGCCGATTCCCTGCTCCACGAGCGCTGCCGTGATCTCGCGCGCTGCATAGATATCCTTCGAACAGGAAAAGCAGTGCGCAAAAAGGGCCCAGGCGTGCGGCTGGAAGACGGGCATATCCAGCCTCGCCGCCAGCAGACCACCATCATGGCCGGGAAATTCAACGCGGTTCGATTCTGACATGTCAGCTCCCTGAAATTGTCCAGCCATAGAACTGGTGGAGACAGACCGGGGGCGCAAGCCTCTGGCCATCGCATTCGCGTGACGGAAAACGTGAACAGGCTTGACTTGCCCGACCTGCATGACGTTCGTGGCGACCAGACCCAATCGCGTTGAACGGTCCGGCACAGCATGAAGTCCACCTATGTTTTCCTCGCGATTGCCATTCCGGCCATGATTGCCAGCGCCTGGCTGCTCGCAGCGCCCGGAACGATTCTCCTCTCACTCAGTCTCGGCGCCCTGCTCATCGCCCTGTCCGCAATCGATATTGCCACCCTGCGCCTGCCAGATGCCTTGACCTTCACGGTCCTGCTGCTCGGCGCCATCATGGTCGCGCTGACACGGCCGGATCTGTGGCCGCACCACCTGCTCGGCGCCGGCATCGGCTATGTCGCACTGGTCGGGCTCGAGCTTGCCTACAAGCGCCTGCGCGGGCGCGACGGGCTGGGTCGGGGCGACGCAAAACTGCTCGGCGCCATCGGCATGTGGGTCGCCTGGCCAGGCCTCGCCCCTGTCCTGCTGGTCGCGTCCGTGTCGGGTCTCCTCGGCGCCGGCGCCGCCAGCCTGTTTGGCAAGCGCTCCCTGTCGGGTGAAACGCAGATGGCCTTTGGTCCATGGATCGCGCTTGGCGGCTGGGTCGTCTGGCTCGCCGCGCCGCACATGGCTTTGGTCCCGCTCGGCTAGATGTCGTCCGGCACCACGGGGTCCGCGCCTGCCTTGCGGCGCCGTGCCACGCCGAATGCAATCAGCCCGCCTATAACAAGCAGACCGAACGGCGTGCCCCACAGGACAACGCCTTCCAGGCCTGTGCGCTTGGGGCGGAACAGCACGAACTCGCCATACCGGCTCTCGAACCAGTCGCGCACCTCGGCATCGCTCGCGCCTTCACCGACCATCACCCGCACACGCGCCCGCATGTCTTCGGCAATCGCTGCGGAGGATTGCGAGATTGGCTCGTTCTCGCAGGCCACGCAGCGCAGCTCCCGCATCAGCGCCTGCGCCCGTGCCTCCTCCACCGGGTCGTCGAGGACCTGGCCGATGGAAGTCAGCGCGAACCCGAACGCGACCAGGCTCAGAAACAAGGTCCTGAAGGCCATCAGGCAGTCCTCCGACGCGGCACCAGGCTGAACAAGGCGCCCAAAGCGATCAGCATGACACCAAGATACACGAGATCGATCAAGGGATTGAAATAGACCCGGAACACCCAGCGCGTTTCGCCATCCACGTCGCGCCGGTCGCCCAGCGCGATATAAAGGTCGCCTGTGCCGGTCTTGTGGATCGCGGTCTCGGTCGTCGGCATCCTTGAGGCGGGATAGTACCGCTTTGTCGGGGCCATCTCGGCTTTTATGCCACCCTTGCGGGCTGTCAGCACCGCCTTGTCGGCATACCAGTTCGGGCCTTCAATTGCGTGCACGTCCTTGAGCGTGATGTCCCATCCGGCCACGGTTCCCGACCCGCCCGCAGGCAGGGCCAGCGTCGCCTCATAGCGCTGCGTCGTCTCGACCACCGCGCCCATGATGAACACGCCCAGCCCGATATGTGCCAGCGTCATGCCCCACACCCTGAGCGGAAGCCGGAACACCCGAGCCAGAGTCACCGCGCGGCGCCGCACTTCCCACAGCGCGCCAAAAATCAGCCAGATAGCCAGCGCCAGCCCGAAAGCGGCGCCTAGCGGGATGTCCCACAGGCTGACTCCCAGCAGCAGGAACACGGCCACAAGCCCGACACCGCCTGCCGCCCATTTCCACACGTTCGAGAGATCGGCCTTGCCCCAGGTCCAGGCCTGCACCACCGGCAGCAGTGCCAGCAGCGCCGCCAGCATCGGCACGAAGGTCAGCCGGAAATAGGGCTCGCCAACCGAAATTGTCCGGCCCGTCGCTTCCGCGATCAGCGGGAACAGCGTGCCCAGCAGCACCGTCAGCGCCGCCACGATGAGCACGACATTGTTCGTCGCCAGTGCGCCCTCACGGCTCAGCATCTGCCACGGCTTGCCGCCGTCGAGCTTGGGCGCCCGAACGGCAAACAGGCCAAGTGCCAAGCCGCCATAGACGACCAGCCCGCCGAGCAGCAGCATCCCGCGCTTCGGATCGACCGCAAACGCATGCACCGAGGTCAGCACGCCGGAGCGCACAAGGAAGGCGCCCATGATCGAGAACAGGAAGGCGAGCACCGCCAGCAGCGCGGTCCAGGCGGCAAAGCTGCCGCGTTTCTCGGTGACCACCACGGAGTGCAACAGCGCCGCGCCGATCAGCCAGGGCATCAGCGAGGCATTCTCGACCGGATCCCAGAACCACCAGCCGCCCCAGCCGAGTTCGTAATAGGCCCAGTAAGACCCCAGCGCGATCCCGATCGTGAGGGGAATGAAGGCCGCCAGCGCCCAGCGCCGCGCCTCCTTGGCCCAGACCCGGTCGATCCGCCCATCGATCAGGCCGGCAGCCGCCAGCGCGAACACGAAGGAAAAGCCGACATAGCCGAGGTAGAGCATCGGTGGATGCGAGGCGAGCGCCACATCCTGCAGGACCGGATTGAGTCCGGCGCCCTGAAGCGGTGCAGGGTCGAGCCGCAAATAGGGTGACGAGGCGAACAGGAGGTAGGACAGCGCCCCCGTGGCAAGCCATCCCTGGACGCCCAGCGCCCTGGCCTCGAACACGTCACGCCCCGTGCGCATCCACAGCGCCCCCGCCGCACCGAAGCCCAGCGTCACCAGGCACCAGAGCGCCATCGAGCCCTCATGATTGCCCCAGACTCCCGCCAGCTTGTAGATCATCGGCTTCAGCGTGTGGGAATTGTTCGCCGCCAAAGCCAGCGAAAAGTCGGACTGCGCAAAGGCGACAAGCAGCGTCGCAAACGACAGCACCATCACCACGAACGCCACGATCGCCGCGCGCCCCGCAAGCGCCCGCGCCCCTGTCAGGCCCAGCACGCCCTGCGCCAGCGAGGCCGCGAGCGCGAGGAATGCCGCAAGGTGGCCAATCTCGATCATGTCAGCTGGCGCTTGCGTCCGGGCCCGTGCCCAGCGGCTTCAGCTCGCGCGGCTGGTAATTCTCGTCATGCTTGGCCAGCAACTGGCGCGCCGTGAACTTGCCATCCGCGTCGAACGAACCGATCGCCACCACGCCCTGGCCCTCGCGGAACAGGTCCGGCGCAATACCCGTATAGCTCACCGTGATCGTCGCCGGGCTATTGTCGATGACCGTGAACACGATCTCGCTGCCATCGCCCGGATAGGTGAGCGATCCGGGCGCCACCCAGCCGCCGACCTTCACGTCCTTGCCAATCTCTGGAATGCCATTTTCCGCAAGAACTTCAGGTGTGTAGAACAGGTTGGCATTCTGCCGCAGCGCGACGAAGGCGAGCGTCGCAGCAGCCAGCAACAGCGCGGCAGCAACGGCAAATGTCCAAAGTCGGCGGGTCCGGGCTCTCATGGTGCCAGTGTATACTGGCAACCGCCAGAATTGACAGTGCGGCAGATGCAGCAGCGCGCCTGGCGCTATTCTGCGGGCAGCGTCTCGCCCTCGCCAATCACGTCCAGCATCGCTCCGAAGCGGTCGCGGCGCGGGTCGTCAGGCGGCAATTTGGCAAACACGGCCCGCATCATCTGCGCGGCTTTTTCCTGGTCGCCGGCCTGCGCGGCGCCCATCGCCGCCCACATGCCGGCCTGCACCTGCGTGTCATCCAGCTCATAGGCCCGAGCGAACAGCCGGGCCGCGTCCGGGCCAACCGCGCCATCGCTCATCTCGACCAATACCTGCGCCAGCCCCACCAGCGCGGGCACATATGACGCGTCCCGCCGCAGGGCCGACTGGTAGGCCCGTGCAGCATCGTCCGGCCGATTCTGGCCGCGCATCAATTCAGCGATGAAATAATGCGGCTCTGGCGCGTCCGGCTGATCGACAGCCGTCTGTTCGAGCCGCGCCAGCGTTTCCGCCGCCGTCAGGGTTTCCGGCGCATTGCGGATCTTGTCCATGATCTCGTGCTGGCGTTCAACCATTGGCTGGTCGGCCATGCCGGGCCGCCCGACGGCGAGGTATCCGCCGACGCCGAGCGCAATACAGATTGCGACGATGATTGCCTGCATACGGGTCATGATTTCGGAAACCTCAGCCGCGCGCGCAGCCCGCCCTGCGCGCTCTCGTCCAGCTCAAGCCGGCCCTTGTGCAATTCGGCCAGCTCGGTGACGATCGACAGGCCAAGGCCCGTGCCGGGTATCGTCTCGTCCAGCCGCACACCGCGCTTCAACGCGCCTTCGCGCTCCACCGGCGACAGGCCCGGGCCGTCATCCTCGACATCGATCACCAGTTCCCCGGGCGCGTCCGAAATCCGCACCAGCACATCAGCCTTCGCCCATTTGCAGGCATTGTCCATCAGGTTGCCGATCATTTCCTCGAAATCCTGTTTCTCGCCGCGAAACACTGCGCCGGTATCTCCCACAACGCTGACATTGATGCCCTTGGCATCGAACAGCCGGTTGAGCAACCGGGCTAGCGCCTCGACCACCGGCGTCACATCCGTACGCGCCCCCAGCGTCTCGGCCCGCGCCGCCATCCGCGCGCGCTTCAGATAGTGCTCGACGTTCGCATGCATGGACTCGGTCTGCCGCCGCACGACATCGTCCAGCTGTGTCTCGCCCTTCGCCTCGTTGCGCAGCACGGCAATCGGGGTTTTCAGCGCATGCGCCAGGTTGCCGACATGCGTGCGGGCCCGCTCGACCACGTCACGATTGTGGCCGATCAGCTTGTTCAATTCCTCCGTCAGAGGACGAACCTCTATGGGATAGCCCTCCCGCAGGGTCTGCCGCGTGCCTGCACGGATATCCGCAATATCATGCTCGATCCGCTTCAGCGGCTGCAGCGAAAACCGGATGCCGGCCACCATCGCCGCGAACACGCCGCCGAACAGCGCAATCATTGTCCCCAGGAGCATGCTGCGAAAACGGGTGGCGGCCGCATCATTCGGCGTACGGTCGGCTGCGGCAACAAGCACCAGCGGCGTATCCCGGTTCTCGAGAATGATCGCCTTGGCGGCCACGCGGACGCGCTGCTCGGCCGGCCCCTCATAGTCGGCAAATTGTGCCATCCCCGGTTCAGCCACCGCCCGGCGAATCTGCTCGGACGTCACGGGTACCGGCTCGTCCCACAGGCTTTTGGAATGCAGGTCCCCCTGGATGGAGAGGTCGGGCGCCAGGCCAACCACGGCCCAGTACTGCCCTGAATATTGCGTCTGGAACCGGGCATCATGCGACAGGAACTCCCGTTCGGCATCGGTCACTTGCCCGTCTTCGAGAAAGGCACCCTCCTGGGTCATTTCCCGCGTCAGGGTGACCAATGTCTGCTCGAGGTCTTCTTCCAGAAGGGACAGGGTCTGCGCGCGGTACAGCGCCGACAGGGCCAGCGCGCCGCCGATCAGGACCACCAGCCCCCACAGCGCCGCCGCAAGCATCATCCGCCGCGCCAGCGAAACGCCTGGCCAGCGATCAATGAAACGCGTGACGGGGTTGCCCGATCTATCCATTCAGACGGTCTGGCACGCCAGGCGCCTATCCTGCAACGCGCGCTTCGCTCTCCGGAACGATCAGCCGGTAGCCGAGACCGCGCTCGGTCTGGATGCGGTCGACGCCGATCTTGCGGCGCAAACGTCCGATGAACACTTCAATCGTGTTCGAGTCGCGGTCGAAATCCTGATCATAGATGTGCTCGACCAGTTCGGTGCGCGGCACGACCCGGCCCTGATGGTGCATCAGGTAGGAAAGGACGCGATACTCGTGAGCCGTCAGCTTGATCGGCTCGCCATTGACCATGGCCCGCGCCGCGCGCGTGTCGACCATCAGCTTGCCGGCTTCCAGCGTCGCGGCCGAATGTCCGGCGGCCCGGCGCAACAGCGCCCGCAGGCGCGCCAGCAATTCTTCCGTCACGAATGGCTTGGCCAGGTAATCGTCGGCGCCGGCATCAAAGCCGGCCACCTTCTCGCTCCACTGGTCGCGCGCCGTCAGGATCAGAACAGGGAAGGATTTCCCGTCCGCGCGCCATTTCTTCAGGATGCTCACGCCGTCCATCTTGGGCAGGCCGAGGTCCAGGATCACCGCGTCATAGGGTTCGGTATCGCCGAGGAAGTGCCCGTCCTCGCCATCGGCCGCCAGGTCGACGGCATAGCCGGACTGGGACAGGACGTCGGCCAGTTGGCGACGCAGGTCAGCATCATCTTCAACGACAAGGATACGCATGGAAACTACCTTCCGTACAACAGGTTAAAACGAATCACGCGCCGCGCCGATCCGTGATCGATCCAGACTGGGCATCGACGACAAAGCGCATCTTGCGCCCGTCACCTGTCATCCAGTCTATGTGATATTCTGCCCCGCCGCCTTGTTTTGAAACAAGGTCTGCGCCGAGCTGGTAACCGCCATATTCGCGTTTCAGCATCTGGAAAATCTTGCTCAGCGGCACGGTCTTGCCATCGCGCACGGCGTCGCGCGCCTGTCCCGGCGAAAAGGAATCGCCCCAGCGCTGCGCCGTCGCAGGTCCGGCAGACAACAGCGCCATGGCTGCAAGGGAGACAATAAACCGCTTCATGGGCTCAGCGTATAGGGCCAAACCCCTGAATGTGAAGTGAACATCTGAAACAGAAGTGTTCGCGCTATCGGGCCGCAACCTTTGAATGCAGCGAGATTTTGATTTTGGTAACCACTAAAATGGTTTTGTCTACGGCCACAAGCCGAAGACTCGTTCAAAATGTACTATGTTTTCAATTGCATCGCGGATGAGCACGATTTCATCCACGTGTTGATGTCGACGCTCGTTCTCGGCTTCAGCAGCGCGTGCGCACAGGTCGTCTTTGTTCGCAGCCTGGCCGCCCAGTCACGACGCGGACAGTTCACCTGGATGATCGCATCTGGCACAGTCATGGGTATCGGTACCTGGGCGACACATTTCATTGCCCTTCGGGGATATCGTCCGGGTTTCGCCGTCGAGTTTGACGGCTGGATCACGATCCTGTCGCCCCTCATCACGATTGCAGGCTTCATTGCGACGGCGGTCCTGCTGACGCCCGGAAAGACCGTATTGACGCCGGGAATGACTGTGGCGCGCCGGTTTGGATGCGCCGTTTTCGCGACCGCTTCGGTTGCCGCCATGCACTTCTTTGGCATGAGCGCCCTGAAGGCTTCGGCCATTATCGAATACGATCCTGTGTTCAATCTTGTGGCATTCGGTTTCGGCTTTATCAGCTTCTCGGGCACCTATTTTGCCGGATTGCTCAAGTCGCCGCGACTTGGCAGTGGCGTCGCCTGGTTATCCAGCCTCTTCGCCGTCGCGTCGATCCACTTCATCGGCGCAGCGGGCACCACACTCATTCCCATCAAAGGGCTCGCGACCCCCGTCTGGGTGCTAAGCACCGGTCATGTCGGATTCGTAATTGCCCTCGCCGTAGGGCTCATTCTCATTGTGGCCGCGCTGGCTGTCGGCCTCGACCGCCTGATTCAGTCAATGCGATACCAGGAGCAACGCAAACTGTCCCTGCTCGCAGACTCAGCTTTCGAAGGCCTGTTCGTCGTCTCCAGCACCGGCAAGGTGGTCGAGGCAAACCTGACGGCACAAACCATGCTCGATACATCGCGCGACGCGCTCTGCGGTCGCCAGATAACCGACCTTCTGCAGATGGATGACCTCACGGACCTGTCCCTGCTCACGGACCAGAATTTCCCTGAACGATCGCTCACACTCGCCAGTGGCAGCCGGATGATTGTCGGCATCAACAGCCGCGCAATCTCCGACAATGCCAGCTCCTTCATCGTGTTTGCCGTGCACGACCGGACCGAGCGCATCCGAAACGAAGCCAGGGTGCGCGCCCTGGCCTATCGCGACGCGCTGACCGGACTGGCCAATCGTGTCACCTTCAACATGGCGCTTTCGTCCGCCATCAAGAATAGCCCAACCGCCACTTGCGATCTTGCCGTGATGATCATCGATATCGATGACTTCAAGGAAGTGAATGACCAGTTCGGACACCAGGCCGGCGACCTGTTGTTGAAGACCGTTGCCCGTCGCATGGCCCATAACGTCCGCAAGGGCGACCTCGTTGCGCGGCTCAGCGGAGACGAATTCGCCGTGATCTTGCGCGGCCGGGCAGACAAGGCACAGATCGCAAAAGCTGCCGGTGCGCTCCTCAGCGCCATTTCCGAACCGCTCACTCTGGGTCAGCGCAAGCTCTCGGTCGGTGCCAGCTTAGGCATTTCGGTGGGTGTGCCGCCTTCAGGCGGCATGACCCGGGTCCTGACCTCCGCAGACCGGGCGCTGTATTCCGCCAAGAAATCCGGGCGCGGATGCTTCCGGTTTTATGGCCGCGAGCTGCACCGCGAACATGAAAACCGCCGGACGCTTGAAACCGCCCTCCACAACGCGATCATGCTGGAACAGTTTGAACTCCACTACCAGCCCAAGGTCTGCAGCCGCACACGTGCGATCCTCGGTCAGGAAGCATTGGTCCGATGGCGCCGAGCCGACCATGGGCTCGTGTACCCGGACCAGTTCATTCCCATCGCAGAGCAGAGCTTGCTGATTAATCAGATCGGAAAATGGACCCTGCGCACCGCCTGCGAAGCGGCTGCCACATGGGACGAATACATAACCGTCGCCGTCAATCTGTCGGCAAGGCAATTACTCGATCCCGATCTCGTTGAGAACGTGCGACTGGCCCTTGAGGGCAGCGGCATCGCGCCATGTCGTCTCGAACTCGAAATCACCGAGTCCGCCTTGATCCAGAACACATTGCTCGCAATCGCCGTCCTGAATGACCTCAAGGCGATCGGCGTCCAGATCGCACTGGACGATTTTGGCACCGGCTTTTCATCAATGAGCCATGTCCAGATATTCCCGTTTGATCGGATCAAGATCGATCGGTCATTCGTGGCGGCAATGAATGCCGATCGCAAATCACGGGCCATCGTGGAATCGATCATCCATCTGGCGCATGCGCTGAAAATACCGGTCGTGGCCGAAGGGGTCGAAACCGAGGATCAGGCGGCGGCGCTCGCGCGGCTCGCCTGTGAAGAACTACAGGGCTATCTTATCGCCCGGCCCCAGCCCCTGAACATTGAACAAAACTGGTCCGGTCAGCCGATTGGTGCGTCTTCGTTGGACGCAGCCTGACACCGGCATCCGGATTACTTGCCTTCGGCCCACTTTTTCAGGCCGGGATCGTTCGGATCGTCCAGCACGATCTTTAGCCGTGCGTACAGGTTTCCCGGCGTACTTGCCTGTACGCCTTTGCCGCGTAGGCGAAGCTGGGCATCCGAGTTCGAACCGGCCGGGACTTTCAGCGTCACCGGGCCTGAAGGCGTCCTGACCTCGACACTGCCCCCCATCACCGCCGTCTTCAGGCTGATCGGAACCGTCATGCGCAGGTCCTTGCCGTCGCGCTCCCAGATCGCACTGGGGCGCACTTCCACTTCCAGCAGCGCATCGCCCGGGGCGCCACCATTGGGCGAGGGCTGGCCCTGGCTCTTGAGGCGCAGCGTCTGCCCCGTGTCGATTCCTGCCGGGATATTGACATCCAGCGCCGTGCCGTCTGCCATCGTCATCCGGCGACGCGCGCCCGTGACCGAGTCCTCGAACGAGATTTCCACGCGGTATCGTATGTCGCGTCCCTTTTGCGGGCCCGGATTACGTCGACGCCCGCCGCCCCCGAACATGCCGCCCAGGATGTCTTCGAACGGATCGCCCTGCGCGCCGTCAAACGGCCGCCCGCCGCGCGATTCCCAGCGATGGCCGCCACCACCGGGAAAACCGCCAGACCCACCGCCCGGAAATCCAGCCGGGTTGCCGTCGCCATCGATTTCGCCGCGGTCGAACTTGGCCTTCTTGCCCTTGTCGCCAAGGATATCCCAGGCCTGCGACACGCGCTTGAATTCTTCCATCTTCTTGGAATCGTCCGGATGCAGGTCCGGATGCAGGGCCTTCGCCTTGTTTCGGTAGGCTTTTTTGATCTCCCCATCACTTGCAGTGCGGGGAACGCCAAGCACGCTATAGGGGTCCAGGGCCAAGGGCGGGTCTTCCTTATCACTATTCAGAAATCAATTCCGGACAGAGTTAGGGTGTTCCGGGCCCGATTGAAACCCATGGTCCGGTGCGACCATCAGTGCCAATTTCGGCCACCCGCGCTGCAGTTGCACCGCCGGGAAGCGACGCCGCCGGCACAGCCACGTCAAACCGGCTTCCCGTATCCACTTCCACGGCAAACCGCCCCTCATTCGCCGCCTCGGGAAACGTCCAGCTCTCGGCCACGTCCGCGCCGCGCCGTATCCACCGTAGCTGGTCGCCTGACCGTCGCAGGTGCGCCACCGGCCACGGCCAGCCAGCCACATCCTCAAAGACCAGCGAGGTCGCAACCTCTCCCGCCGCCGCGCGCCAGTCCATGCCCAGCCCGACTTCGCCGGGACCGACCGACGCGCGCACCACAGCCGCGTCCAGCAACACGATCCGCGCGCCGGTCTCTGCCGCCGCGCTCACGCTGCCCTGCTGCCCCCGCAACAGGCCACCCAGTTCCCATGTATCCACGCCCACCAGTTCGGCGCTGGCAAACTGGATCAGTTCCCAGCCCGCATCGGTCTCCAGCAGCGCCGCATTGCCGCCGCCCAGCACAAGCGCCTCTGGCAGGCTCGCAAACGCGCCGCCGGGTGAATACACGCGCAGGACATGCGCCCTGTCCCACCGCCCGACCGGCCCGGCGCCAGTCGCCTCGACCAGTCGTCCGATCACGGCAGGCTGCGTGAGCATGGCCCGCTCACGCATCGCGTCTGCTGACAGCCCTGCCAGCACACGCACCTCGCCGGGCCAGGGGTCTGCCCAGGCCGCCACCAGCGGACCAGACACCTCAGCCTCTCCCGGCAGGCCCGGCCCGTCGATCACGACAAGATCCACCTCGCCAAATTCGGGCGCAGGCGGCGCCACCGGTCCCGGCGCCAGCCCCCGCACCCGCGCCAGCGCGTCCAGGTCCGCGACTAAGGACAGGCCACGCACCATGCCCGCATCCGTCACGTCGCTCACCCGCCACACCGCTTCGCCATCCACCCGCAGCCCATCGCCGGGCTCCAGCGCCAGCCCGCTGAGCGGCAGGCCAGCCTCCGCCGTCTCCGCGCTCGCCGCTGCCGTCAGCAGGAACCTCGCCACCGCCTCCGCCCGTCCCGCGCCCAGTGCCAGCGGCAGGCTCACATCCACGCTGAGGCGCGGGTCGCCATCACCAAAGCGCGCCTCCGCCACGCCGGGCTGGTAGTCGTTCTCGATATCCACATAGGTCAGCCGCAGCCGCTCAGGCGCCTTGTCGACCAGCTTCCGTGTGCGCTGCAGCCCGCCTTCTGTCAGGCCTGCCGTGGCCACGTCCAGCACAGCGCCTTCGCCTTGCATCCGGAACACCAACGTCCCGTCCCGCTCGACGCATTCAAACCCGCAGGCCGCCTTCAGCGGCTCCAGCGCCGCCCGCACAGAATGCACGCCATCAAGACCATAGCCCTCCACCACGCCGTCCAGTTCGCGCACGTCCACATCTGCCACACTGCCCCGCGCGCAAATGTCCGCCACCACATCCGCCAGCGGCGCCAGTCCCGCCCGCCCGTTCAGCCAGTGCCCGCGCGCCCAGTTACCGCCATCGCCCCACACCTCGGTCCGCACCGGCCAGGCAGGGAAAGGTCGCCCGTCCCACGCCCACACGAAAGTCGCCTCGACCAGTGGCTCGGCCTCGAAATGCGACAGCGTCACCGCCAGCGCCCGCTTCTGGAACACATCGTCCCGCGCCCCAGTCGAATAGGGCGGCAGGGCGCTTTCCGTACTCTTCGGATCGAAGAACAGGTTCGGCGCATTGCCGCCCTTGTCCACCGCTGCAAAGCCAATCTCCGACAGGCGTACCGGCTTCGACCCCGGCACCCAATCCGTCGGCACCGCCGCCCGCACGCCCCCCGGCCGCGGATAGTGCAGCGCCCCGGCCCAGCCTGTCAGGTCCTTGGCCCGGAAAATCCAATGCTCGCCATGTGTCGCATCCAGCACCGGCGTGCGCACCTGCGCGTCCCGGTCGGCCTGGCTGGCATAGTACCAGACATACGCCTCGCCACCGGCCAGTTGCATGGCCAGATAGTCCGGGTCGTCTGCCGCCTTGTACCCTGCCAGCGCGTCGAGATGCATGGCGCCTTCCCGCCAGTCCCCCATCGGCGGATACCAGTCCACACCGACAAAATCCACGTTTTCATCCGCCCACAGCGTATCAAGTGGAAACAGGACATCGCCCGACCCATCCCCCGGCACATAGGCTCCATATTCCGTCCAATCCGCCGCATAGGAGATTTTCGCCGTGGGCAGGATCGCTTTCACATCCGCCGCAATGCTCACCAGTTTTTCAACGAACGGAAACGCCCCCGTCGCGTCCCGCACCCGGGTCAGCCCCACCATCTCGCTGCCGATCAGGAAGGCCTCCACGCCGCCGGCCGCCAGCGCCAGATCCGCATGGTGCAGGATGAACCGCCGGAAGCCCCACGCCCCCTCGACAAAGTCCTCGATCTCGGCCCGCGCCGCCGCCGTCCCGTCCGCACTGACCGTGATCCGACCGCGCCACGGAAACCCCGCCGCATCCATGAACAGGAAGGGCGACAGCGTCACGGCGATCCCCCGCGCGGTCATTTCCTGAATGGCCTGCACCACGGATGCGTCCGCCGGCGTCCCGCCATAATTGGCATTGCCGTCCTCGTCGCACGAGATGAGATAGGCGTCGCCCCGCCCCACACCGTCAACACTCCAGCCCATCGGCGTGGTCACGCGCTCGACCACTTCCACGCTGGGCCGTATCTGGCACATGCCCGCCGCAACCGAATCCCCGAACCAGCCGACCGTCAGCGCCGTCCGCCCCACGCGCGGCAGGTCGCGTTCCATCTGGTCCAGCGAGACAAGGAAGTCCGCCCGTGCCTCGCCTGAATTCGCATTCAGCGCCCGCTCCCGCCCCGGCGCCAGCCGCTCGCGCACGATCTGCGTCGCATAGGCAAACTCGCCAGAGGCCGGGATCACGTTCACGCCCGTGACGCTGTCGCCCAGCCCCGCCTCGCTCCCGCCCGCCGGCACCCGCGCCACCTCAAACGAAAGCTGCGGCAGCCGGTTGCCGAAATCGTCCAGCGGCAAATCCTCGAACACGATGTATGCAACGCCCCGATAGGCGGGCGCCTCGCCCTCGATCATCCCGATCAGCGGGTCCGGCGCCTGATCCTCCGTCCCCGTATAAATCCGGTGCACCACGCCCGACAGGTCAAACGCCTCGCCATTCGCCCAGGCCCGCTGCACGCCCAGAACCGGCCCCTCGCCCAGCGCCACGGCAAAGCTCACCGAATAGGAAAATTCCGAAACCTTCGGCCCGCCCTTGCCGCCTGTGCTGCGTGTCGTCTTCTGCTCCCGAAACCGCGCCGCCCAGATCACCTGCCCACCGACCCGCATCTTGCCATAGACGCCCGGCATGCCCGCCCCCTCGCGCGCCTCCATCACATGCAGGCCTTTCACGCGCGGCCCCTCGAGCGGTGACGCAAAGGCCACATCAATTGCCCGCCCCGCCACTGATCCGATCGCCCGGCCCAGCGTCGCCCCCGCCACCGTCTGCCCCAGCACGCTCAGCCCCTGCGGCAGCGCCCAGCGCCCCACAGCCGCACCAAGTTCGGATAGAACAACCTGCGCCATGCCTTCAGTCCTCCACGCCCGGAAATGCAAAGGCCGCTACCACGCGCCGTTGCCACCAGGTCACCAGCCGCGTCTCCACGACCGCCCGCCCCCAATAGGCATGCACCACGCTTGTCCCCGCCAGTATCCCGCAATGCTTGGCCGGAACGCCCGTGCCCATGCGGAACACGAGCACATCCCCGCCCCGTGCTTCGCCTACGGGCACTTCGCGCAAGTGCCGCTGCGCCGCGTGCAACAGCGTCTCTTGCCCCAGCGCCTCGGCCCAGTCCGGCGTATAGGCAGGCATCGCTTCCGGCTCTGCCCCTACCATCTCCCGCCACACGCCCCGCACCAGGCCAAGGCAGTCGCATCCTGCCCCCTTCAGGCTCGCCTGATGCCGGTACGGCGTCCCGATCCAGCTCCGCGCCGCTGCCACGATCTCGTCCCGCTTCATCTCTTGCCCCCGTCATTCCCGCTCGCCGCCGGCCCCGCCAGCATAAAGTCCGTCCCCGGCAGGTGCGGGAAGCCGCGAAAACTCTCCGTGTTCGCAAACACGTCCCGGCACGTCTCCCAGCGCTGGTCGCACGTCACGCCTGGGAACGCGCCCGTGTCCACGCCGCACCGCACATCGCCTAGCGCCGCATCGCACCGCCGCGCATAGACCCGCCCCACGGGCCGCTCCATGTCGGCCTTGATCGAGACGAGCTCCGCCTGGAACGCCGTCTCACCGCGCGTCACCTCGCTCAACCGTCCGCTCCACACGCACGCGAAAAAGTCCGGCCGCTCCCAGTCCACACGCAACACAGTCACTGCCGCGCCATCCCACAGGCCCGCCACCAGGTCGTCTTCCGTGATCGCGTCATGCGACAGCGCCCCGCCCGCCGCCGCCTGCCCCGGCTTCAGCCCTGCCGAGCTTGTGAACGCCCCCGCCATCAGCGCTTCGCCCGGTGAATAGGTCACGCCGTCCACCACCAGCGCCCGGTCATGCTCCGTCACCGCCAGCGCGAACCCGTCCGCCCGCACCAGTCGCCAGCACAGGCACGTCGTCGCCGCCCCGCTCGCCAGCCGTGCCGCAAATTCCGCTTCCAGGATGCGCATCAGCCCACCAGCTCCACCAGTGGCACGCCAACCACGCGCCCGGCGCCGAAGGCCTCAAGGCTCACATCCAGCCTGTCCACATCGAACCGCACCGGGCAGTCGAACCGAAACCCGGCACTCACCACCGCGCCCTCATCCGGTGCGACGTCCAGCATCACCATGCCGGTCGTCGCATCCACGTCCGCCCCCACCACGACACCATCGACCGCAACGATCACCGTGCCGTCGACCGGCTTCAGGATCGGCCGCCAATAGGCGCCATAGGCCTTGCGCAATGCAAACACCCGCGCCGCCCCGTCGCCCGTGCCGATCACCTGGTCGGTCCCGCTCACCACGCCCCCCGGCGCGCAGGACAGATCATCCAGCGCGTCACGGAACCGGAAGCCATGCAGCCGCCCGCCCCGCGCCTCGAAGAACGCCACCAGCGCCTGCAACGCCTCCAGCCGCGTCACCGCGCTCCCCACATCCCAGCGCCGGCGCGAGCCAGCCCACATGGCATTCCTTGCCTCGCCGCCACTCGCCAGCGGAACCACTTCGGTTCGCCGCTCCGGCCCGCCATTCGCCGCCAAAGCCAGCGGCAGCGGAAAACTCACTTCATGGAAATTTTCCAGGCTCACAGGAACCGCCCTCCGCTCGACACCAGCCGCGCCAGCGTCGCCGCTATCGCGCCCCGGCTCTGCATCGCGCTCCGTTCATCCGTCCCCTGCGCGAAATTCATGTTCAGGTTCACCGCCTGACCTTGGTTCCCGCCACTGCCGAGCGCCACGACTGCTTCTGCCGCCACCCACGCCAGGTCCCGCAGGATGCTTTCAGCCATCCGCTCGAAATCGAGTTCGCCGCTCCGCGCCGCCTGTCCCAGAACCGCTTCGATCCGTTCCCCGGCCTTGCCAAACGCCGCCTCCAGCGCCTCCGCTGCCGCCACACCCGGCCCTTCGGCCAGCGCCGTCAGTGCCTCGCCAGCAGATGCCATCTGGTCTTCAAACTCGCTCATGCCTTCACCCTCACGTCCGCTCACCCCGGCGAAGGCCGGGGCCCAGTGCCTCAGGCACCAGACTCTGAAACCCTGGATCCCGGCGTTCGCCGGGAAGAGCGGACCCAACCAGACTTTCCCTGTCCCCGGCGAAAGCCGGGGCCTCATCCGGAAACCGCCCCATCAATTCCTCAAGCCGAACCCCGCTCATCACTCCCTCGCCTGTCCCCGCCAGCCAGCGCCATTCCCGCAAAGACAGCCGCCAGAAGTCTTTCGGCCCGACACCGGCCCTCAGCGCCGCCCGCCACATCGCGTCCCATGGCAACATCAGCTCGCCAGTCCCAGCCGGAATGCCTCAGCCACCGCTGCTGCCGCCGCACCGGGGCTCACCTCGCCAACCTCAAGCACCGCCTTTGGTCCCTCACCGCCGCGCAGCAGCGCGCCCAGAACCACCACCATGTCGGCCGCCCGCAGCGCCCGCATCCGCGCATCCAGTTCGCTCATCCGGTCACACCCGAACGCCGCCTCGATCTCGGCCAGCGCACCCAGCGTCAGGCACAGCCGCCGCTCCCGTCCGCCAATCACCAGCCCCACCTCGCCCCGCGCGCTGTTCATGCCAGCACCGCGAATGTCACAAGCCCCGCGCTCTCCAGCGTCACGGCAAAGCCCGCCTCACCATCATGCTCGCCGCTCCAGCTCAGCTCGGTGATCTGGAACGCGCCTTCCAACGTGCCGAAATCCGGCACCACCAATTGCCAGTCCGGCGCTTCGCCCGCGAAGAACACCGCCCGCATCCGCGCGTCGCTGGCCGCATCCTTGAACACGCCGCGCCCGGTCACTTTCGCCGCTTTCACGCCCGCCCCGGCGACCAGTTCGCGCCAGGCTTCCGGGCTGTCGGCGCTGGTGCCGTCCACTGCGCCTGCCGAGAGCTGGATCCGGCTCGCCCGCACGCCGGCCAGCGTCACGAACCCGCCTGCACCGTCAGAAATCTTCAACAGCAGGTCCCTGCCCCTCTGCCCCGCCATCAGGCCGCCTCCTCTGAAATGATCCTTATGCGTATCAGACCGCGATAGCGCTCGCCGTCACTCGCCCGCATCGTGTCGGCATAGATGACATGCGCCATCACCACATGATGGCCCGCCACGTTCCAGCTTAGGCCCTCTACGGCAGAGCGGATCGCCGACAAGGCGTCCTTCGCCTCCATCAGCCCGCCCTCGCGGCTCGTCACTGCGATGGAAATCTTGTGCTCCGTGTCGCCTGTGCCCGTCGGCACGCTCTCGTGCCGCTCAATCCGCGCGAAAGGGAAAGCCGGTGCCCGCGTCTCGTCATCATAAACGCGCGCCGGATCGCCGAACGCCGTCACCACGCCCGCATCCGCACGCAGGCCCGCCATCAGCGCCGCCTGCACCGCTACCTCCGCCCGCGCGCTCATAGCTTCACCCCGCGCCGCGCCGAGACAATCGCGTTTACGTCATCCGGCAGGTCGCTGCCCGCCGTGCCACGCCGATAGGCTTCGAGCACCAGCAGTTTCAGCGCCAGCACCAGGTCTTCCGGTACATCTGCCGGTGCGCCATAGCCCGCATCGAACACGGCCTCGATCCGCCCACCCTCGGGCACCAGTGGCAGCGCGTTCCACGGTCTCAGCTCCAACCGCCCGCATCGCACCCGGAACCGCCCGGTTGCCAGCTCCGCCACGTCTTCGGCATCGACCACGCTGACAGACACCAAAGCCGAAACCGGCCCGGCGCCCAGCCACGCCCCGCCCCGCGTCACCCCGCGCGGCCAGCCATCCCATGTCTGCCGCAAGGTCCGCGTCACCAGCGCCAGCCCGCTTGCCGCCTCCAGCCGCGCCCGGGCCGACGCAATCAGCGCTGTCACCAGCGTATCCTCGGTCTCCGTGCCGATGCGCAGATAGTCCTTCGCCGCGCTCAGGGACAAAGCTTCCCCGTCCGGCGGTGTGATCACCGTCAGTGTCATCTGAATAATCCTGTTTGTCTTCGTCTCTCTGCCAGCGCCGGACGTTGTTCAACCGCGCGAGCATACGAGGGTCTGGGGTCCTCCCCCGCGAGCGGGGAAGGACGGTATTTCTAAACCAGCGCTGTCAGCTTGCTGATAATCATGCCGCCCACTGGCAGGCCGACCTGGCGCACCAGCTCGTCGTCAATGCCGGTCTCGGTCGATTTGATCAGCGTCGCCAGCGCTTCGGCGGCCCGCGTCGTGAACTCCTCCTGCTGCGGCTTGGTCAGCAGCGCGGCCTGACGGATCAGGGCAATAATCACGGATTCAATCATGTTTGTCTCCTTGGTTTGAAATCAGTCAGTCTTCATCTTCCCCCGCTTGCGGGGGAAGTGGCCCGGACGCCTTGCGTCCGGGTCGATGGGGGCT
>Ga0209344_10000389_pt1 | contig 81089 bp, 64 predicted proteins | sample Cruoilmetagenom6_FD_187293 | JGI IMG/M metagenome (GOLD analysis project Ga0209344, IMG submission 187293) | Oil polluted marine microbial communities from Coal Oil Point, Santa Barbara, California, USA - Santa Barbara Oil Seep Sample 6 (SPAdes)... | ecosystem: Environmental > Aquatic > Marine... | reverse complement strand
TCAAAAAGGCTTAGCTATCACCAAATAAACCACCACTAACAGCGTCAATGCGGGGACTTCGTTGAAGACTCTGAACCAGACGTGGCTTCTTTGTTCGGTGCCTTGGGCGAAGTTTTGTTGGATTTTGATGCACCAGAAGTGGTAGAAAATCAATATGGCTACGAGGGTGATTTTGGCGATAAACCAGCCTTGTTGGATGTAAAGTTTCCAGCCAGCGCCAGCAATTGAATAGACCAGTAGCACGGCGGAAATAACGGTGCCCCAAAAGGTGAAGCGCATCATTTTTATCAGGCGTTCTTCCATGCCTAATAACATGTCTCGCAGGGTTTCTTCAGTGGTTTGGGCGTGGTTGACGTACAACCTTGGTAGGTAGAATAAGCAGGCAAACCAGCTGACGACGAAAAATATATGGAAAGTTTTGAACCAAAGCATGTAATTAACCTCTTAGAATAATCATATATATAATAACTGGTAACCTTAAAGTATAGCCTTTAAATAACGTGCGCATCATTAGCCGGTGTTATAATGCCGTTTTTTTACTTAAACAACAAGTTCAGTGACAATCAAAACACCAAAATATGTAATTCAACAAGCAAAGGAGCCACCTTCGTTCGTTAAAAAACATTGGTTGATGTTTTCCTTAATCGGCTTGGCATTTTTAACTTTTTTAATTGGTAGGTACAGTAATTTGGATGTGCTCAATGCATTCAAAGGCCAAAAAGTAACTTGGGATGAAGTCAATCAACAACTGACAGCACAAAATGAAGCCCAATTGAAATCCATCAGTTTGTTAGAAACAGAACTGAAAGTAAAAGATCAGGCCATCAAAGAATTACAACAAAGTTTGACTAAGTTGAGTCAAGAAAAGGCATCGATTAAAGCGGATTTGGCATTTTATGAAAATCTATTAAGCCACAAGGATGGCATCAAAACATTGCGTGTTTTTGATTTGCAGGCAGATGTTGTTGAGGATTGGGTTAATTTAAAAGTGGTGTTGGCACAAAAATTAGAGAAAGCTCAAGTTATTTCAGGCACTTTAGGTCTTGAGTTAACGGGCGTCAAACAGAACAAAGGTGAGGTTATTAACTTAATTGAACAATTCAAGCTGGATGATGATTTTGAGTTTAAATATTTTCAAATTAAGAAATATACATTCAGTTTACCCAAGGGTTTTAATCCAACCACACTTTTAGTAGAATTGAAGAGTACAACTAATAGAAAAAAAGTGATTACAGAGCAGTTTCAATGGTCTGAAATCGTGAATAATTCACCAAAAAACTTGGCTGAAGACAGTACAATCAACGCCAATTAAAAGCACTGGAACTAACATGTTCAGCAAGAAAAACAACAAACAAAAAGATATCATTATGGCAAGTAACAATCAATCACAAAACTTAGATACCTTAATTGGTCAAAATACCAACATCAAAGGTGACGTTACCTTTTCAGGGCTGATGCACTTAGATGGTAGTGTTGAAGGTTCTATTGTATCGTCTTCAGAAAATGACACTTTAAATATCAGTGAAACAGGAAAAATAAGTGGCACTGTTAAAGCAGGAAACCTTCTGATTAATGGCACAATTGAAGGAGACATCACGGCATCTGGAAAAATAGAAGTGGCATCTAAAGCACGTATTAACGGCAACATTTATTATGTCAACATTGAGATGGAAACTGGTTCACAAGTCAATGGAAAACTTATCTACCAAGGTGGTGATGTTACACCAATGATTGGCAAAAAAACTGAGAAAGATGGAAAATAACCCCATTCATTTGTCTTCATCAGCTGCACATAAAATCAATCAGCTGGTATTGGAAGAGATGAACCCGGATTTAAAATTCAGGGTTTACATCATTGGTGGTGGTTGTTCTGGCTTTCAATATGGTTTTGCCTTTGAGGAGGAACAGGCCGATGGTGATATATTAATGGATGCTCATGGCGTTCAGATGATGGTTGATCCCATGAGCTTTCCTTATCTAATGGGGTCAACTGTTGACTATCTTGAGGATTTACAGGGCTCAAGGTTTGTGGTCAGTAATCCCAACGCTAAATCAACCTGTGGCTGTGGTAGTTCATTTTCAATATGAGTGCAGATCAAATTCATTTTGTCAGAACAGAGCTTGATCGTTGTGCCAGCATGCGTGAACAAAAACAACGCATCAAGCAGTTGAAAAAATTCAAAACCTGTCATCATGTGCCCGTTTATCGTGGTAATCATATTTACCCAGACTCTGATGAAGAGTTTTACGTTTCACAAACACCGCTTGGCGCGCCTGAAAAACAAAGCTTTCTTGGTATTTTAAATGATGAATTGTGGTTCAGTTGTGGCTTAACCGATAAAGAGGCTGCGGCTCTTGAAACACAGTTGGATTGTCAGTTTGAGTCAATACGTCAATATGCCATGGCATTGGATGATGACATGGCTCACATTGCTTTGTATTCTCGTGGGTTGGATTTGTGGCAGCGCCAAAAAAAATATTGTTCAATTTGTGGCACCAAAAATCATTTAGAAGCTTCGGGTCATAAAATGGTTTGTGAAAACGGTCACCAACAATTTCCACACATTGAACCTGCTGTTATCGTTTTGATTTCAAAGGACGATCAATGCCTGTTAGGGCGCAAACACTCATGGCCTCCAAATGTATACTCAACTTTGGCAGGTTTTGTTGAAGCGGGTGAATCTATAGAAGATGCTGTTCATCGTGAAATTTATGAAGAATCCAACGTAAGGATTAAAAATGTGACTTATTTTGGTTCTCAACCATGGCCTTTCCCTTCATCATTGATGTTGGCATTTAATGCAGAAGCGGTATCAGATGACATCAGGTTGGATGATGAAATGGAAGATGTGCGTTGGTTTAAAAAAGATGAGTTGCTCAAATGGGCAAAAGACGGTTCAATCATCTTATCACCACGATTTACCGTGGCTAATAACCTGATAAGCAATTTCTTGGGTGAACAGATTTAAGTGCTTATGAGGACTCACATCTTTGCCTGAATTACCTGAAGTTGAAACCACCTTAAAAGGTATTCGCCCTTGGTTGGTTGGTCAACAAATTGAAGTTGTCAATGTGTTCAACCATGCGATGCGTTGGCCCATACCGACAGCAGTATATGACTTGGTTGGACAACAAATCTGTGAGGTTCGAAGAAGGGCAAAATATTTGCTGATTCAATTGTCTAATCATTCACACTTAATTTTACATTTGGGTATGTCAGGTGTGATTCGAGTGCTTGAGCATGATGAGGTTTATGCCAAGCATGATCATTTTGAGTTGATTCTTAACAATGGCAAGTCTTTGCGGTTAAATGACCCCAGGCGCTTTGGTTGTGTTTTGCTGGCAGACGATAAAGACATCAATCAACACCCTTTGTTGTCACAATTGGGGCCTGAGCCTTTGAGTGAAACTTTTGATGGGCGGTGGCTCAAACAACTGGCAAAAAACAGAAAAGTGGCAGTTAAAAACTTTATCATGAATAACCACACTGTGGTTGGTGTAGGAAATATTTATGCAGCCGAATCCTTATTTTTGGCTGGTATTCGACCAGATAAAAAAGCTTCGAGCATTTCACTGAAAAAATACCATGAATTGGCTGATGTCATAAAAAAAGTCTTGTCGAGGGCCATAGCGGTAGGTGGTACCACTTTAAAAGATTTTAAAGATGCAGAAGGCAAACCTGGGTATTTTAAACAAGCGTTAAATGTTTACGGACGTGCTGGTGAAGTGTGTGTTCAGTGTGATGCAACCATCAATAACATAATCATTGGGCAAAGAGCCAGTTGTTATTGCCCCAACTGTCAAAAGTAAACAGCCTAAATATTCTTATCGCAACACTTATTTATAAAGCGATGCAGTTCAATTGATGGCCTCTTTTTTTTCATATGATACAACAAAATAGTTACTTGAATGTATTCGGTATATTAGGTATTATCATTAGGGCATAGGGGTGTTTTGTGAATGTTCAGACTAAGTACTTATTAAGGTGGACCTGCATTAATTTGGTTGTGGCTGTACTGATTGCTGCATGTTGTTATGTGGCTTATAAGTTTATGGTTAGACCAACACTTTCTGTGACTATTTGGCCAGCTGCTGGTATTGGTGTTGGTCTTATCATGGTCTGGGGAAAGAAAATCATACCTGCCATTGCTTTGGCTGAATTGATAAACGCTGTGGTGCTTTATAAAGTCCATGTAGATTTTGGTTGGAATCGCATGACTTTGTTTGATGTCTTGTTGTGGTTAACCAATGTATTCAGACCTGTTTTTGCTGGTTTTCTGGCAAGGTATGTGGTTGGAACTCAGCCCCGTTTAATTCAAATTAAAAAAATCATTAAGTTCTACCTGTTTGCGGCTGCCATACCCTGTTTCATATCTACCATTCTGTTTGTTATTTTGCTGTATGGGGCAGGGCATTATTCAGCCAATAATTATCTGATCAAAGGTGTTTTATGGTATTTGGGTGATTTGATGAGTGTGTTGATTTTCACACCTGTTATTATGTCATTTTTAGCTCGGCCAAGGTCTGTGTGGAAACCACGAATTGTTAGTCTGGGCTTGCCGATAATAGTTGGCTTTGTGATGGTGTTTATGTTGTTTAACTCATTCAGAAGCTACGAGGAAAAAAGAATCAATGAAATCATTAAAACCAATATCAACTACCTAGAGAGAATCATTGAGAGTCAACAAATGACTGTTGAGCAAATGATAGATTTCATAGATCGGAACCAACATAACTTAAAATTAAACCGATATAAAATTGAGTTGGATGAGCGCCGCAAGGACCAATTTGTTACCACTTACGTCAGTCAAGATGTGCTGACCACTCAATACAAAAAACATGTAATTGAGGGTTTGTTTACTGTCAATGACAAAGCGTATCGCATAACCATTACCCCAACAAATTTATACTTCTCAGAAGAGTCGTCATGGAGTTTGTGGCTAACCTTATTTATAGCCATGTTATTTATTGGTATTGTAGGTGTTGGTATGTTAGCCCTGACCGGCAGGCAGCTTTTAACTGCCAAGGAAGTTAAAGAGCAGACATTACAATTGAATTTAATCAATCTTGAACTTCAAGAAAGAAACCAAAATTATCAACGCATCATAGACAGTCAACCCGTTATCTTTTGGAAAGTGGATTTATCTCAGGATCGAGTGACTTTTGTCAGTCATGAAGCTGAAGCGATATTGGGTTATCCAGTCACTCAATGGACCACTGAACCACATTTTTTTACCAAAAGAATCCATCCTGATGATTTGTCACTCGTTAAAGATGCCATGCGCCAAGATCATCAGCAAGAAGCACATATTGAAATAGAGTATCGAGTCAGGCACTTTAATGGTACATACCGTTGGTTTAGAGACGTGCTTCATATTCCTGAAGACTATCCTGAAAGTAAAGAAGTGATGGGTATGTTGGTTGACATCACTGACAAGAAAAACGACACAGAAAAAATTCAGCACTTGGCCTTTCATGATTATTTAACACAGTTGCCGAACAGGCAACAGTTTCAAAGTGTGCTGCAAAAATTGATTGAAAAGGGCTTGCAGGATAAACAATATGGTGCTGTGTTGTTTTTAGACATGGATCGTTTTAAAGTGTTAAATGATGCCTTGGGCCATCATTTTGGTGATCAGCTACTATTGAATATAGCTGAAAGGCTCCGTGAATTCTCAGATGAGTTTGAAATCATTGCGCGTTTTGGTGGTGATGAGTTTGTTCTGGCTGCAGACTGTGAACATGACAATATCAACGATGCCGCAGTACACATTATCATGCTGGCAGAGCAAATTATCACTCGATTGGCTGAACCTTATGATATCAATAAGCACCAACATGTATGTACAGTGAGTATTGGTATTTCGATATACCCGACTGAGTTTGTTACTGTTAATGACATCATAAGGCAAGCTGACGTAGCCATGTACCGTTCAAAAGAACAAGGCCGTAATCAAGTCACTATGTATCATGAAAGCATGAAAAAGGACAACGATAAAATGTTGTTTGTTGAGCAAGTGCTGAGAAATGCGGTCAGTCATGATAATTTCATATTGAAGTACCAACCGATTGTTGACAGACAAGGACGGGTGGTTTGTTTTGAGTCATTAATCAGGATTTATAATGACCACCAAACCATTTTTCCGGATGAATTTATTCCGGTTGCAGAAGACACAGACTTGATTCAACCTGTTGGTCGTTGGGTGATTTCGCATGCGTGTTTAAAAATCATGGATTGTCAATACAACATATCGGTCAATGTCAGTTCTAAGCAGTTTCACCAACAAGGTTTTATCATGTACATAGACCAGATGTTAAAAAGGTTTAACGTCAAAAAAGGTAAATTAGTGATTGAGTTGACAGAGGGTGTGGTGGTGGGAAACATCAGTGAAATTCAGTATAAATTCAATCGCTTAAAAGAAATGGGAGTGAAAATTGCAATAGATGATTTTGGTACTGGGTATTCTTCATTAGAGTATTTGAGGCAGTTGCCAATAGATTACTTAAAAATAGACAAAAGTTTCGTTTTTGACTTAGGTAAAGATGCATCTGCTAAGGTGATTATCGAAACCATAATATCAATGGCACAACATCTAAAGATTAAAACGGTGGCAGAAGGGGTAGAAACCGAAGAGCAATATGAAATACTCAAATCAATAGGCTGTGATTTGTATCAAGGGTATTTGTTTGGTAAACCAGGTGACTTGATGGGCTTGGTTTAATCCGCTTGTCAAAGCCCTGCCATTTTCGCTATGATGTCGCATTCTTTATAGTGTCTTACTTTTTTGCTTAACCAACAACAACAAGCTGCCGTACATAAAATCGATCAACCCTTGTTGGTACTGGCTGGTGCAGGATGCGGAAAAACGCGGGTTATCACTGAAAAAATGGCGTATTTAGTCAACAATGGCATCTGTGCAGCTTCAGAATTGTACGCCATAACATTTACTAACAAAGCCGCTAAAGAAATGAAACAACGTGCCATGTCAATGGTACAAGCTGGTGAATTGTTGAATATTTCTACATTTCATTCTTTGGGTTTGCGCCTGATGCAACAGGAAATTAAACACAGCAACTTTGAGCGTGGTTTCAGCATTTTAGACACTTCCGAATGCCAAAAGGTCATACAGGCATTGTTGCCCAGAGGCATTAAAAAAGAATTGGCCAATCAATTGCAATGGCAAATTTCAGGATGGAAGAATGCCGCATTAAAACCAGAGGCTGTTAACAGTTCAGTACCAATGGCAGTTGAAATATATCAACAATACTTGAATTACATGAAAAGCATCAACGCCATGGATTTTGATGACTTGATTCTACAACCACTGTGGTTGCTTGAGAGTCAACCAGATGTGCTTTCTAGGTGGCAACAATTGATTGGGTATTTGATGGTGGATGAATACCAAGATACCAACACCAGCCAATATTTGCTGGTTAAATTATTGATGGGGCATGGTAAGCATTTAACATGTGTTGGTGATGATGATCAATCAATATATGGTTGGCGCGGCGCACAGGCAGAAAATTTAACCCTGTTACAACAAGACTTCCCCAGTTTGGCTGTAGTTAAGCTTGAACAAAATTACAGATCATGTAGTAACATTTTGAATGCAGCAAATGCAGTGATTAAAAATAATCCCCACCCATTCGATAAAAAGATTTGGAGTGATCTAGGGCAAGGCGAAAAAATTCATATCATCCCATATTCCAGTGCTGAAGATGAAGCTGAGCAAGTAATTACTGACATCGGTTTTGTTAAAAGGGTTCATGCCAAAAATTACAATGATTTTGCCATACTTTATCGATCCAACCACCAGGCAAAATTGTTAGAGCAACAGTTAAGGATTAATAACATACCTTACCAAATGTCAGGTGGGCGGTCGTTTTTTGATTACAGTGAAATCAAAGATTTAATGGCATATATACGGCTGTTGTCAAACCCAAAAGACAATGCCGCTTTTTTGCGTATCATTAACACGCCTAAAAGGGGTATCGGTATGCAAACTGTTCAGCAAATATCTCAAATAGCCAAGAACCATGGGCAGTGTTTTTTTGTTGCCTGTACAAAAACTTCATTAATGCAAAAACTGTCTTCTCAAGCACAGGCTAAAATTGCTGATTTTGTTGCCGTTATTCAGCACCACCAAAAAATGACAGCCAGTGCAGAAGTGGTGGTTGATTCTTTGGTTAAAAACATCGATTTCATCAATTGGGTCAACATTTCAGCAAACAATAAAATGGCAAAAATCAGTAAAGTGAAGTTAGTCCGTGATTTCCTTAAATGGGTTCATGCCATTGGCTCCAAACAAGATTTAGCGATTGATGAATTAATGAATTACTTGTCTTTACAAAGCAGTCAAGATGAGGATGACAAACAAGATGGGGTTAAAATGATGACCTTACATGCCGCCAAAGGTCTTGAATTTGAGCATGTCTATTTAGTGGGGGTAGAGGAAGGTATATTGCCTCATGCTAACTCATTGGTTGAGTCTGATGATGAAAATGATGCGGTTGAAGAAGAGCGTCGTTTGATGTATGTAGGAATCACACGAGCCATGAAGCAATTGAAAATTTCATATGTCAAAAAACGCAAAAAAAGATTTCAGGACGACCCTCTTGAAGGTATTTCAGGCCCCAGTCGTTTTTTAGATGAAATACCTCAAGAGTTAACCAACAACCAGTCCAGTGACCAGCTATCAGAAGCAGAACAAAAAGCCAATAACAAGAAGAATTTTGCCGCTTTAAAAGCAATGTTAGAATGACGTCAATTAATTACTTGCTTGAGAATCAAAAATAGCTTGCCACTGATTAAATAAAAACTTGGGTTTACTGATGAGGTTAATTTTCAAGTTGCCTTTTCTGCTGGCCAAGCATTGGTCTGCAAATTCACCAGCTAAGTTTTCATCAGTTAAATTAATACAAGGATCATTTTCAGCCATTTGGGTCAATGTTTCAGTGAAAGCTTTGGAATCAATGACATGTGCTAATTGTGTTCTAAGGTTATTTGCACAACCCTCATTCTTTTTTTCACAACTCATAAAGCTGATGTTGCTGGGGGCAACCAATAATGATTCACGCTGTAAAATACGAACTTGTTTGGCCGTTTCTTGTCTGTATATGGGGTGGGCATAGGCCCAAAGAAGTATAGGCTTGAGAATCATTTGTTGGTACAGGTTGTAATGGTGAAAGTTTGGCAATAGTTTTTGGCTGTGATTGATGACGTTATAAGGTTTGTCTTGGATGGCCATTAAATACAAATTGATGATGTTGCTATTTTTGGTACCAATTGATAATTTAGATTTTTCCAAATTAATTTTATGCTGGTCTTGAGCGATAAGCGCTGCAATTAATGCTGAATGGTTATTAACAGGTTTAATGGGTTGGCTGCCACATCCTGTCAGTAATATAATCAGTAATATGATGGGGGTTATTTTAGTCATGAAGTTCTCTATAATAAATAGATGAAAAGGTAAAAGTGACAGCATAATCGATTATGTGTTGATTTTTTTTTGAAATTTGTAACAAAATCAAAATTAATTCGTCATTTAGGTGAAAAGCAAGCATAACTGATAGAATGAGTATTTGGTATAAATTACAAGTAAGTAAAAACCAGCATGGACTGTATGCGCTAGCCTATCAAATGTTAGGTAATCAATTAGAGGCCGAAGATGTGGTTCAAGATGCCTTTATTAAATTATGGGAACGCAGAGAACAAGGTGGAAAATATGAAAAAGCATGGTTGTATAAAGTGACTCGTAACCAGTGTCTTGATATTTTACGTCGCCGTAAACATGCCTACGAGTATCAAATTGCTCAAGTGGTTGGAAGTGATGTAGCACCTTCTGCAAGTGACGAAGTAATCAATGATGAGTTATCTGGTGAAATAGGTAAAGCCATCAAAGAGCTAGATGAACCCTATAAATCTTTGTTGGTTATGCGAGAAGTCAATGGTTTAAGTTACCAAGTTTTGGCTGATTCTTTGGATTTAAGTTTGTCACAAACCAAAGTGTACTTACATCGTGCCAGAAAACAATTACAGAAAAGTTTGGAAAAAGCATATGCGTGAACAATCAGTAGAGCAACAGGTGTCGGAAGAACTGACTAATTACTTTGAACAAGCCAGACAGGTTAAGTGTCCTCCCAGTATGAAACAAAACCTGTATCAACATTTGGGTTTGAACAGAACGTATAAGTGGTTCCAGCCCGCTTTGGCATTTTCAATGGTTGCCGTTTGTTCGCTGGGCTTGGTTTGGCACCACCAAAAACAACAAGACCAATTAGAACAGGCTGAAAGAGACATGCAAATAGCGATGCACTACATGCAAAAAATAAGTGAAAAAACATTGGAAGATACCAATACATTGGGTATCAAGCCAGCCATTATTGTACCCGTTTCTAAATCCATGGCACAGATTTAGTGGAGATATTAAAGTGAAAAAAATAAATGTAATAATTGCGTTGTTGATGAGTTTTCAGCTCAATGCTCAAAACGTACTAGATAAACTGCAAAGCTTAATAAAGACAGAGCCTTCAGTTGAGATAAATTTAGGGCCAGCTATGCTGGGCTTACTCAGTGGTATGACCAGTGAGGAGAAGCAAGTTTCGGATGTGATGAAGAACTTAACTGAAATTTCGGTCAGGGTGTATCACTTGGATGACAGTGATTTTAAAGGAGATGTTGAGCAAATCAAAACGTTCATCAATACAACTGCTGCTGAAATGAAAGCCTTGGGAATGGAGCAATTGGCTACCATTCGAGAAGAAGACTCTACAGTATATATCATGGCAGAAATGGGTGGTGATAGCATGCGAGGCCTTTCTGTGATGTCACTGGATGATGATTCAGAACTGGTGGTTATTAAAATTGGTGGGCAGATTCTACTAAAGGATTTGGCTGGTTTAATGGGGCGATTTGATGTTGACTTGGATGACATCGATCTCGATTTAGGTAACTAATTGAAAAGACCGCGTAAAAAAGTGCAGTGTAGGCTTTACATTGCTGATGTATGACATTAAAATACGCCGTCTTGTTTGATACAGAACATTCGGAAGCAGATATGAAAAAAGATATTCATCCAGAATACAGAGAAGTTGTATTTCAGGACGCTGGTGCAGATTTTGCATTTTTAACGCGCTCTTGTATACATTCTAAAGAAACCATCCAATGGGAAGATGGAAATGAGTATCCGTTAGTAAAAATCGAGATTTCATCAAAATCACATCCTTATTATACAGGTCAGCAAAAAGTAGCAGATTCTGGTGGACGTGTTGATCGATTCAAACGCAGGTACCAAAGATCTTAAGCTTTTCAAAGAGATTCTAGAAAACCCGATTTATATCGGGTTTTTTTATGCCAGTTAAAAAATATCTAAAGTAAGGGTATTAGACCAATGTATGAGATGTAAACTGCTTTAATTCAGTGCCGCTAAGATGTTAAAATGAACGATTGTTTGAAACCCTATAAAAAAGACCCTAAATTGGAGAGTTGAAATGAGTGAAGATGTCGTAAAAGTCATTACCCCTGAAGGACAAACTGCAGAATTGCCAGTCATTCGTGCTGAAATGGGTCCTCCCACATTTGATATAAAAACCTTGCACAAGCAGACTGGTTATTTTACTTATGACTCTGGATTTGCGGCAACAGGTGCTTGTAAAAGCGATATCACTTTTATTGATGGAGGTAAAGGTATCTTGTTGTACCGTGGTTATCCCATTGAGCAATTGGCTGAAAGCAGTAACTTTATGGAAGTCACTTATTTGTTGATGAATGGAGAATTACCAAATAAACAAGAATACGATGCTTTTAATCAAGAAATTACGCGTCATACCATGGTTCATGAAAAAATCAGATCCTTCATGGAAGGATTTCAATATGATGCACATCCGATGGCCATGATGATGAGTGTTATTGGCTCATTTTCTGCTTTTTACCATGATGGTATGAATGTAGAAAATCCTGAAGATCGAAGGATGGCGGCCATCAGATTAATAGCAAAAATGCCAACAGTTGCAGCCGCAGTGTATAAAAACTATGTTGGGCAGCCTTTTATGTACCCTAAAAATAAGTTAGGTTTTACTGAAAGATTACTTCACATGATGTATGCCGTTCCGGCAGAACCTTATGAAATCAATCCAGTGGCGGCCAAAGCTTTGGATTTGTTGTTCATACTACATGCAGATCATGAACAAAATGCCAGTACTTCAACCGTTAGGTTGGTTGGTTCAACAGGAGCCAATCCATTTGCTTGTATTTCTGCTGGTATTGCTTCTTTATGGGGTCCGGCACATGGTGGAGCCAATGAAGCAGTATTGAAAATGTTGGATGAAATTGGTGATGTTTCGCAAATTGATAAATATGTTGCAAAGGCAAAAGATCCTAATGATTCATTCAGACTTATGGGTTTTGGTCACCGAGTTTATAAAAACTTTGATCCTCGTGCCACCATCATTCGCAAAGCTTGTCATGAAGTACTTGAAGACTTAGGTATACAAGACCCACAGCTTGAGTTGGCAATGAAACTAGAAGAAATAGCATTAAAAGATGAATATTTTGTAGCCAGAAAGCTTTACCCTAATGTGGATTTTTATTCTGGTATTATTTATAAAGCACTGGGAATACCTGTGCAAATGTTTACTGTAATGTTTGCCATTGCCAGAACGGTTGGTTGGACCTCTCAGTGGTTAGAACAATATGATACGCCAGATACTCGTATTGGTCGTCCACGTCAGGTCTATGGTGGTGCTAAGACCAGAGACTATGTGTCGATAAAGAACAGATAATGTCTGGGACATTAAGGCAACATTTGGACCAATTGGGGTTAGATGTTGATTTAATTCTCAGTCAAATACCTGATGATTTAACCCTGTCCTGTGTGGATGGGGTTTTATTTGTCTGTCATAAAAATGAAAATAATTTAAAGGCATACGTGGATTTTCTTAATGGTGCTATTACTTACAGAATAAATCAACATGTCGGTGGGGAACATCTAATCAGGGCCTGTAAAGTCAAGTCAGACAATCAAATACATGTATTAGATGCCACTTGTGGTATGGGTAAAGACAGTTTCTTGCTACAAAATGGTGGGTTCAAAGTTACAGCCACAGAAAAAAACCCAATTATTCATGCATTGTTGGCAGATGGTTTGTCTAGATACCAACTCAAGACCGGTTCAAAAGCATTTGACTTGTTTCATTTTTCTGCAGAGCATATGATGAAAAACCAAACCTTTGATGTGATATATTTGGATCCCATGTTTCCCCATAAAGCCAAATCAGCAAAGGCCAAAAAAGACATGCAATTATTTCAAAGAATACATCAGGATGTTGAAGACAATGCGGCTCAATTACTGGCACTGGCACTGTCATCGGGTTGTAAAAGAGTGGTCATTAAAAGACCGCTAAATGCAAAGCAACTAGCCTCTTATGTTCCAACATTTCAAATGCGGGGTAAAACCTGTCGATTCGATGCTTTTCAGTTGAACTAACAGTAAATTGTTATACTTTCAAGTCAAAGTGCGGAATATTTAACATTATTTAATACATTCTTATATAAATATTTTATATAATGCGGTTGTGTGAATATAAATAGTGTGTAAATAAATATGAAAAAAAATGAAGAAAAGCAAATGCCCATGACCAAATCGGTCTCTCAAATTGGGAAAGTACTAGCCAAAGCAACATTACAAAATGATTTTTCTTATAAGGAACTGATTGAGTATTACAAAATGCACATGGTTCGTGAAGCTAAAAGTGAAAAGAAAAAATCAACAGTAGTTGAAATATCTGCCAGAACTGGCATCGACAGACGGTTTATTGCTCCTTATCTCAACAGTGATGAGATACAAGTAAAACCATCTAAAGTTTCAAGGGTATTTCAGGATGTATTGGCTTTTTGTAAAAAGAATGATACTAAAAAAATACTCAAGAATGATGATAAAAACTCATTTGAAGTTTTGTGTCAAAAACATGCCAATGGTAGTTTAACACCGAAGGCAATTTATACTGAACTTTGGCGCTTGGGTTTAATGAAAGATGTGGGTACACATTATAAATTGAAAAAACCAGCCTCGTCTGAGAAAAAAATGGCAAAAGCCACGAAAAGAATGGATGCCATCAGCCAAGCTATAGAAGATTCTGTCAAAGAATTGCTTTAATATGGGTTGAGACGAAACGGTTTTTAATGACCGTTTCGTTTGCTTAAATAGCGGCTTAAGTGTCTGTCCATCAGGTTGTCATTGAATCCACTGATTTGAATGTTAACCATGTGTCTGGAAACATAATGATACAAAGGTATTACCGGTAGTTTATTGGCTAAAATTGACTCTGCTTTGATGATTAAAGCAGCTTGTTCGTCTTTGTTTTGCTGCTTTAATTCGTACAGTGTTTGGTCATAAAGCATATCAGAAAAACCATAAAAGTTAAAATGTGATTGTGTTTGAAATAAGTTTAAAAAATCAAGTGGGTTATAATAATCAGCAATCCACCCTGATCTAAAAATTTGTTTTTGTTGGCCTTTACGTGTATTGACAAATACTTTCCATTCTTGATTTCTTAATTTGGTTTTTATTCCCAAATTTTGACGCCACATGGCAGCCACAGCCAAAGCCACTTTTTTTTGATTGTTGCTGTTGTTATAAAGTATTTCTAAGTGTTCGGTTGTTGTGTTAAATCCACTGGCTTTAAGATCGTGTTTTGCTTGTATAGGGTCAAATCTTGTTTGAGCAGAAGGTGTATCAGTTGGGATGATTTGATGTGCTGGTAACTGACCAGATTTCAATACTTTATTGACCAATATATCTCTGTCAATGGCAGCATCCAATGCCTTTCTTAATTTTTGATTACTTAAGTGTTTGTCTTTTAAGTTAAGACCCAAAAAAAATGTGCCATAGTAGGGTGAAATCCTTAATTCATTAGGGTGGTGTATTTTAAGCCAGTCAATTTGATGGTCTGGGATGGTTTCTGTGATATCAAGTTCGCCTGCTCGAAAACGTAGCAATTCGCTGTTTTGGTTTTCGCTGACCCAGTAGTGTATCTGCTGAGGCTCGACTTCTTCAGCTGCATAATAATGTTCGTTTTTTTCTAAAACTATGAATTCATGAATGCGCCACTGTGTGAGTTTAAAAGCGCCATTGCTGACTTTGATATCGGCAGAATTTCTGGGTAATGGGTAAAAAATGGGTAACACTAATTTATTCAGTAAACTTGAGTCGGGTTGATTTAATTTGATGACCAATTGATGGGCTGAAGCAGCCATGACATTGAGTTGATCGTTAGTCATCAAGTTGTTAAATAGGTGTCGATATGGAGCTGCTGTACTGGGTTTAATGGCTAGTTTCCAAGCGGTGAGGAAATCTTCTGCAACTAAAGGTTTGCCATCACTCCATTTGGCCAGAGGATTTAAATCAAAAGTCCATTGTAAGCCATCATTTGATTGTTTATAAGCAACAGTAACGCCTGGAGTCACCTTGCCATTGACATCAAATGTCATCAGTCCTTCATACATATCCATTAGTATGTTTTGACTATTGATACCTTGTGCTTGATGTATATCTAACGAATCAGGTTCAGCTCCATTACCTCTATGAATGATCAAAGCGGGGTTGGACTGAACAGTACCACTGAAAATAAAGAAGGCAGTAAATAAGAGGTAATTAATTTTCATATCAGGATTAGAACACAATTTGAATCAATATTAAATTGTCACTGTATGATAAAACTTAATGGCAGCGAAGTCATATTTTGGTAAGATTTGGATAAATCATATGACCTGACAATAATGACAACTGAAAGCCGTATTCTTAATAAGCAAGACCTCATAGACTATTTAGCATCTGGAAGTAAGCCTAAGGCTGAATGGCGAGTGGGTACAGAACATGAAAAATTTGGTTTTCACCGCAATAATTTAAAACCATTACAATATGATGAACCGGGTGGAATTAAGGACATATTAAACGGTTTGGCCACTCAGTTTAACTGGGAACCTGTTATTGAGAATGGCGCAGTCATAGCATTGGTCAGAGACGGATGTTCGATTACTTTGGAACCCGGTGGGCAGTTAGAATTGTCTGGTGCTCCTTTAGCTGATGTTCATCAAACTTGTACAGAAACAGGGATTCATTTAAAAGAAGTCAAAGCTGTAGCGGAACCAATGGGCAGTGCGTTTCTAGGTATGGGATATCATCCTTTGGCTACCAGAGAAGACATTGCATTCATGCCCAAAGGGCGTTATAAAATCATGAGTGATTACATGCCCAAAGTCGGTTCAATGGGTTTAGATATGATGAAAAGAACCTGTACAATCCAAGCCAATTTGGACTTTTCTGATGAAGCTGATATGGTTAAAAAATTCAGGGTTTCATTGGCATTACAGCCCTTAGCCACAGCACTATTTGCAAACTCACCGTTTACAGAGGGCCAGGGAAATGGTTTTGTATCTTACCGCTCCCATATTTGGACAGATACCGATAATGACCGCTGTGGCATCATTCCTTTTGTTTTTGAGGAAAGTATGGGGTTTGAACGATATGTTGATTATATGCTAGATGTGCCGATGTATTTTGTTTATCGAAATGGACAATACATTGATGCTGCAGGACTGTCATTCAGAGATTTTATGCAGGGTAAGTTGGCAGTATTACCAGGAGAGTATCCCAATATGAAAGATTGGGAAGATCATTTAACCACTGCTTTTCCAGAAGTAAGATTGAAGAAGTTTTTGGAAATGCGAGGAGCAGATGGTGGACCATGGCGTAGAATTTGTGCTTTGCCTGCATTGTGGGTGGGTTTGTTATATGATCAAGAGCAGTTAGATTTGGCCTATGATTGGGTCAGTGATTGGACTCTGGCAGAACATCAACAATTAAGGAATAATGTACCTAGATTGGGGTTAAATACAAAATTTCGTGATCAAAATGTCAGAGACTTGGCTTTACAGATGTTAGCCATGTCTAGGAGCGGTTTAGAAAAAAGAGCCATCAGATCATCATGTGGTAAGGATGAAAGTATCTATTTAGAACCGTTGCAAATCATTGCAGACACTGATGTGACACCTGCTGAAAGAAAGTTGGGTAAATATCATGGTGTGTGGCACCAAGACATTGATGAATTGTTTGATGTGTATGCTTATTAAATTGTTATCTATTTAAAGTAAAAAAACCCAGGATTATCCTGGGTTTTTTTGTGTCATTGTATCGTTCAATGGGGCTGTAACAGATTCATTATTTTTATATTCTCTCGTAACCAGCGACCACCTTCATCACCTTGGTAAGTGATATCCACAGAATTTAAACCATCTGTATCTAAATCTCTTAAGGTGTTAGAAAGTTTAAATTGTATGTTACCTGAGTTGAGCAATGTCCTTTCAATAGGAGGAGCTGTTCTTCCATAGCCAAAAACATCTAACATTGGAACATTGAAAGAAGTGTTAGGGCTGAAACCACTGTTGCTTCCTGTAGCCCAACGTGGATTGCCATCGGCATCGTAATAGAAGATGTATGCGATTAAAACGTCTCCCGTTTGCGCCAATGAATATCCCCAGCCATTTTCACTGGGTCCCGCCCACCAGGCAGTTCCAAAATCGGGGTCAGGTCTGGCTTTATCTGAGAGCAATGGAATGATGCACCATTCACGGGTGATGTTATTGATTTTCCAAGTGACTAATGCCACGTTATTTGGTGGGCGATAAACACCGTCCTGGCAAGCAGCATGATTGATAACAGTTTCTGCGTTAAAGTCTATACTCAGTCGACCATCAGTGATGGTTGGGTCTGGTGATACAGGGTCAGCGGCAGAAGAATCTATATTGTAATCGTATGTAAATTTCTGCAGGGTATTGGGTTCAAACGCAGCATTTAAGACACCATTTGATAAAGTAGTCAGTGAATTAAACCACTCAGGATTGCCTTCATCATCATAGGTATAGAACATGGTATAAAATAAGTTGTTAGCACCAAAGGCCTCAATAATAAATCCATGGCCTGGATAGGCGGGGTCAAACCACATGCCTTTGTTGGGCTGTGTGTTGTTGCTGCTGATACAGCTGTCACAACTCATTTCAGATAAAGTATAAACATGGCTTAATGAAATGTCATCAATCCAAACACCTTCTTGATTACTGTTGGTGTCAGAAACCATTCTGAATCTTATTTGAGCTGTTTGACCTACGTACTGTGTTCCTAAGTTAACAGTTGCTTTGCGCCATGGTAGCTTGGTACCTGACCATGCAAATTGTGCTTGAGCAGTGTTGTTGGTGTTTAATTGGCCGTCATAAGCTACAGAGCTGAGGTGTCCAATATCAAACCAATTGTCACTGTCTTTTAAACGCATTTCTAGCACCATGCCATCCCAGTATTGATTTGAGTCTCCTTCAATGTCATAAGAGAGGGCAAATTTAAGTACATTACCACCTGCATCAAAAGTCATCCAAGGGCTGACCAATGATTTGTCTGAAAATGCATTTTCATTGGTGGTGAACCAACTGTTGTTGCCTGAGTATGCATTGTCACTGACTTGAATCCAATCATCGCTACCCAAAGCCAATACAGATTTCATGGCACTGGTGTCATCTTCAGCGCCATCAAAGAAAGTGCCGTTAACAGCGGTTTGATTTACAGCAGAAGTTAAACTGATGCTGCTATCAAAGACACCACTACCGGTGTCTATGGTGACAGGTATATTGATGTCAGCGAGGCAATTGGCTTTGCTGTCTAAGCTTGTGTTTAAAGCCAAAGTGGTTGTTGAAAACCCATTTAAAGAAAACGTTTGGTTGGCATCAGTGAAGTCAATAAAATTGGATTCGTTAAAGTTGATGTTGATGTTATTGAAATCTTTACCACTGTTGTTCTTAACTTGTATCATCAACTTACCAGATTCACCTCGATCTAAATAATTATCAACATCACAGCTGGAATTGGTAGCAACAAATTTAATCAATGACAGTTGGAAGGGGTTTTTGCTGGCTTTATAAGTGCCACGCCCATGTGTGCCTACATACAAATCACCATTATTCCACACCAAGTCAATCACACGTGTAAAAGCAGGACCATAGTCAAACTGACTCCAATTGTAACTGTTGCCAGATTGTTTACCAATCCAAAGTCCCAATTCACTTCCTACATATAATGTTTCGGCATCTTTTGGATCATTCACGACTTGGTATAAGGGTATTTGGGGAAGGTTACCAGAAATACTTGTCCAAGTGCTACCACCGTTATTTGATTTGAGAATTCGATTGCTTTTGTAGTCGCCAAAGGTGGCGTATAAAGTTTGGCCACTGGTGTCAAAGCGGTCTACCTTAATGTCGGTAACCACGGATCTTGCAACACCTAAAGCGGATGAAGGGCCTATGTCAGAGACTTGGTTAGTTGTTCCCAAACCAGTGATTTTAATAATTTGATTGTCACCAGAGGTGCTTGAACCTGACATGCCTGCATAAGCCAATGAAGTTGAATGTGGGTTAAACGCCACTGCAGAAATGCCAGTTCCATTGATGGTGCCACTGACATCTTCCCAGTTGGCATTACTGAGTGCGCGGGCACTGGTGGTATAAAATACATTGTCAGTACCTACCAGCATGCGGTTGCCATTGTTTTCATCCAACACAAAGGGTTGGATAAACCTGGCACCTTCAGTATCTGGTAATTCGATTGCTTGAGCTGACAATCCACTGTTATTAGAACCATACATCTGTCCGTTAACATAAGAACCATAGACAAACCGTCCTTGTTGTTGATCCCAAGCACTGTAACCACCATCGCCGCCTTGCCATTCTAGCCAAGATTGTTTATCACCAAAATATAAGTGAGAACCATTGTCTTGGGTACCCGAAGTTATTTTGTCACCTTCTGGACTGACAGCAATACCATAAGTTTGTGAAATGTTCAGACCATTGTTCAATGAACTCCAAGTTTCACCGCCATCCGTAGACTTAGAAACACCACCATCACTGACTACATAAATGTGGTTGTTATTGTGTGGGCTGAAAAAATAGCCATGATGATCTGCATGTATATATTTTGATACAAAACCTTGGAATTCATTAAAAGGACTCCAATAAGATTTCCTCTTGATGCTTGAGCCTCCATTGGTGGTAGCGTATAGGTCAATTGCGCCCATTAGGACGTGATTTGAATCACTGGGATTAACCGCTATGGCTAAATCATACCAACCTTGACGTTCAATAAAATTAGTATTGGAACTGGTTTTGGCAAAGGTTTTGTTATTGACATCTATTGACTGCCATAAACCCAGCGTGCCATTGGTTTGATTGTCACCAATGTCCTCAGCTTCTTTGGATACTGCGATATAGGTTTTACCATTATTGGCAAATCCTATTTCCATGCGTTCAACACCGACTGTAGGTAAACCATCTGAGCCATCTAACACCTGCCAATTAAGACCTTGATCGGTTGAACGCATAACAAATCGAGTCAAATTATCTGATGTGGTTTTAGAAACTTTAGCTTGTAAATTTGATTCAGATTGTAATATGGCATTTCCAAATTGAAATTCCACCATGGCAGAAGGTATGTTAATGGTATCATCTGTACCACCCATGGTTTCTGCAGCACCGCTACCACTTTGTACAATCAGTGCGGCTTTGGCGCCGGCATTCTGAGCATTTTTGACTTTCAGGGTAAAATCACAGGTGCCCCTTTGCATCACAGCGATTTTATTACTTACATCGCTGGTAATGGTTTGACAGCCATTGAAATTACTGCCGTTGTTATAGGAGGCTGGTGCCAACGTGCCTGTGATACCATTTTCGGTAAATGCGGGACCAAAGGCTGCGGGAACAGCTAAATTTGAACCTGGTAAGTTATTGGGGCTGGTGACATCAACTTTAAGCACATCATTGCTGTTACCAAAGTGATAAGCCAATAAATGGTTTGAATCGGAGGGATCAAGTTGTAAATCGACAAACCCACGGCCTGAGATGGCATTTTGGCTGACTTTACTCCAAGATTGTCCTAAGTTGGATGATCTGAAGATACCTCTGGCTGTTGCGGCTAATAAAACCTGGCTGTTAGGAATTCTCGCCATTCTGTTGACATAATAAAAATTACTGTTGGTGGTTGAGTCTAAATGCTGCCAAGTTTCGCCAAAATCTTCGGAAACAAAAATACCATTACCTTGGGCCGAATCAAAATTAAAGAAACCTTCACCTGTACCCACAAAAACCCTTTCTGGGTTATCTGGGTCTATTAACATACTACCTATAGCGATACTGGGTAAAAAGTCAGATTTGGCTTGCCAACTTTGTCCATCATCAGTGGACTTCCACACGCCGCCTGAGACACCACCAGCCAATAAATGACCTTCACGTTCTGGATGAATAACAAAACCTCGAATACGTCCGCCAAAAATGCCAGGTCCCAGTTCTTCAAATTGTAAGGCGGGTAAATCTTGGTTTGTTTTAAAAGCTTTACTGGTTTTTAGATCATTTTGATAGGCTAAATTAAGCTGAGATGGATTCGTGTCCTCAGGTGTTTTTCGCATAGATGCCAACCAAGCAGCTGCTTTGTCGGGTTGGTCATAACGTTTTTTTTCTTTTTTTAAATCAAACAGACCTTTGTTTGTTTTATGATCTATTGAAGAAGATTGGATGTTCTGTTGACAATAAAGACTGATGCCAATAAACGAGAGTAATGTTATCAATGAAGTCAATGGTCGCATATTTCTTTCTTTTGCTTAATAAGTGTAAAAATTTTAGCAAAAAACAAGCGGTTTGAATACGATTCAAACCGCTTAAACAAGAAATAGTCCCTTTAAATCGGTAGGTTATTGGAAAAAGTAACCCACTAAAGTTAACACAATGGTATAAGGTAATGCCATCCACACCATTTGCATATAACCTAATCTGATGGCAGGTGCCAATGCAGATGTTAATAAAAACAAAAATGCAGCTTGACCATTGGGTGTTGCAACACTGGGTAGATTAGTACCTGTGTTAATGGCTACAGCCAATGTATCAAAATGCTCTCTGCTGATATTACCAGCATCAAATTGTGCTTTGACTTCATTGATGTATACAGTTGCCACAAAAACATTGTCACTGATTGCAGACAATATACCATTGGCTAAGAAAAAAGCTTTGGGTTGTGCATCAATATCCATGGCTAATACCCAGTCTATAACTGGTTTAAATAGGTGTAAATCATGAATCATGCCAACAATCACAAAAAAGATGCATAACAAAGAGACAAATGGCAACGATTCTTCAAAAGCGTGACCAATGCGGTGTTCCTCATTAATTCCAGTGAATGCTGTGACCACCACCAAAAGTGTCAATCCAATCATGCCTGGTTGCATCAAATGCAATGCCAATCCAATGATTAATAAAATGCCACAAATGCCCTGGGCAACCAAAGCATACTTTTCTTTATCTGTGCGTTTGGCATCTTCTTCTTTTAAATAGTTTTCAAGTATTTTTCTGACGCCATCATCTAATTTAGCACCAAAACCAAATTTTCCAGTGAGTTCAAGAGCCACGACTGTTAATAAACCAGCAATTACGACGGGTAAGGTTACATGTGCCATTTCTACAGCAAATTGAATAAAATCCCACCCCATCTTTTCGCTGATTAAAAGATTTTGTGGTTCACCAACTTGGGTACATACACCGCCAAGTGCTGTGCCCACTGCGCCGTGCATGACCAAGGAACGAATGAATGCTCTGAAACCTTCTAAAGTGTCACCGCCTAATTGTTGTCGATCTTTGACTTCATTTTCGTCATAATCAATATTAATGGTTGAATGGACTTTTTCATACACACCGTAAAGTGCGACAAAAACAGTAATTAATACAGCCATTACGGTTAAGGCATCTAGAAAAGCGGAAAGAACAGCAGCTGATATCGAAAACATCAAAGACAGCACCACTTTGTTTTTTACTTTCATGAGGATTTTACCAAAGATAAATATCAGCAAAGGTTTCATGAAATAGATAAAGCTGACCATAAAGACCAATAACATGATGACACCTAAATTTTGGTTAATTTCATACCAAACCGTGTCTTTATTAGTTAATCCAATGGCCAATGCTGCCAATGCCAGCAGACCACCTGATTGCAAAGGGTAACATTTCAGAGCCAGTGCCAGTGTCATGATAAACATGACAATGAAAGCCCATCCCATGATGGTTTCACCTAGAAGTAGGGTCAGTGGATAACAGGTCGCCAAAAAAAGCAGTATGGTATTTTTAAACCACCTGGGACTGTTGCCTAGAAATTCAGAGTAAAAGGTATTTAGCATGATTGCTCCAAAACTGTTGAGTGAGTAAGTTATAAAATGCCATTTCGCATTTTATTCCCAAAATAAAGCCATGCATTTTACCATGAGAATACAATCAGCAAAAAAAATTGCGTGCACAATTTTTACCCCCCAATTTAGGGGGTTTGCGAGTATGCAACGCTTTTTTACAATACAGTCATTATTAATTTGGAGTGAGTGTATGAAAAAATTTGTGTTATTGTTTTTGAGTTTTCCTTTATTGGCTCAAGAATGGTCATTGGTAGATAATTTGGCACCTCAAGAATCAGAGACCTCTGATTTTGGGGTTGGTATGGCTTTTGCGGGTGATTACTTGGTTGTTGGTTGGCCAAGAGTTTTTGAAGACGGTCTAACCCAGAGCAACAATCCTGATAGTTGTGGTGAAGTGATAACTTATGAAAAAGTAGGAGGCAAATACAAGCCCATAGCAACTTTGACTGCAGCTGATTTAACAGGCTCTTGTGTTGAGGGTGATGGTTTTGGTTATAGTTTGGTATATGACAAGGGGCGATTAGCCATTGGTATGCCAGCTGGTGTAAGAGCAGGAATGGGTCAGCCTGGTGGTGGAACTGATGCAGACTCAAGGGTTTATTTGACTCATTTTGAAAATGGAAATTGGGTTTTGGATGAAACCCTCATTGCAAATGACTTGGGAGCGGGTAAAGGCATGGGGTTCCAGATGGTATTAGAGGATGACATCTTGTTGGTTCATGCTCATGAATATGATTCCATTTATGGGTTTTCTTTTGTGGTAAGTACTGGTGTTTATGTATTTGAAGACATGGGTTCAGGGTTCACCCAAACTCAGAAGCTTGAAGAAGATTTTCACCTTTTTGGCCAAGACTTCGATTATGAAAATGGTCAAATTGTGGTTGGTGCATGGGGCGAACAGACTTTAACAGCGCCTGGACGTGTATATGTATATGCAAAACAGGGTGGGTCATGGCAACTCACTCAAACTATTAATGACAGCCGCAATTCCAATTTAGGCAATCAAATTGAAATTGATAACAATTTAATGGCGGTTGGTGCAGTACAGGCTGGCGGTTCTGGCTCTGTTTCAATATTTGAAAATAACGCTGGAACTTGGGAAGAAATCCAATATATCCAAGCAGATGATGCACAGCTTAACGACCAGTTTGGTATTGCTGTACGAATCAAAGGTGATGACCTAATGGTAGGCGCCACTGGTGGTACTGACTCAGGTGTGAGCACTGGAACAGCCATTGGCGCTGTGTATCATTTTGTGAAACAAGCTGATGGTATGTTCATACAACAACAGAAGATTGAATCTATAGAAGCCAATGAAGGCAATGACCAGTTCGGTAGTAATATCATATTTAATGATACAGATTTGATGGTCGCTGAAACCAGTGGTGGTACTTTATCTGGAGCCAGTACTGAGTTTGGGCATTACAGCAGGGCAGGTTCAAGTAATCCAGAACCTGGTGTGTACGATGTGAACAACACAACTTCAGGTGTTTGGTCAGTTGCTGGTGCCACAAATCAGTCAATTAGTATTGAAATCATGCCAGATGATCGAGTGTTGATGTATGGCAACACCAATGCTAATGGCAATCCATTGTGGTTCTTGGGAGTTGGGAATTACAACGATAATGTCATAGATTTTGCTCATATTTACACCACGTCAGGTGCAAGTTTTGGCCATGCTTTTCATTCTTCCGATGTGGTTGTAACAGAATTGGGTCAAGCCATGGTTACTTTGTCAGCCTGCGATGCAGGTCAATTCATGTTTGATTTTGATGACTTGGGAGCCAGTGAAGTAACTATCAATAAATCGATTGAAATACCAGGCAATGAATGCAGCAGTGTGGCTTATAAAAACTTACCTGAAGGTGTATCGGGTTCGTGGTTTAACCCAGAACGATCCGGTGAGGGTTATACGGTTTATGTATTTGATCAAGGGGGTAAACAACACGCCGAAGTTACTTGGTATAGCTATGATGAAACTGGTAATCAGTTGACGCTAAAAGGAGTGGGTCCTGTGACCAATCGAACCATTACGGTTACTACATTACAGTCTTATCAAGGCGCTGAATTGTTTTCTGGTTCTGCTACAGAAACCACAATGGGAACATTAACCATGACTTGGGATAAGTGTCGAACCGCTCAGGTAGACTATGATTTATCGTCATCAAATATGGGCAGCGGTGGCATGGAAATACAGCAGTTAAGTAATTTGGCTGATACTGACTGTGGTAGTCTGAATACAAAGTAAATCAACAATTTGTAAAAACTGAGTTTGCCATGGATGGTGAGCTCAGTTAAACACCATCATTTTATCCTGAAAAACTTGTTGTTTTAAAAAATGCCAGGATGTAGACTTTAAATTTAACAAAAAACATGTGGATTCATATGAAAAAATCATTAATTATTTTGTTTTGTTTGGTTTTTCTTACAGTTGTAAATGCCTCCAGTGAACGCAGAATCAACAATGAAACATTTGTTGTATGTGAACCTTTAGAATCCGTAAGTGGCACCCATTTGATGCAGTGTGAACTGATAGAGGTTAGCTCTCTGAAATCTATAGATAAATGGATTGCTACTATCCCGGCTTAAAACATTTATTTCAGTAATCATTACTTGAATCTAAGAAATAAACAGAAAACACAAGATTGAATATAAATTTATATGCATATCCCGTTGTGCATTTGGAGAAATTGTTTAAAAAAAACAGCCTCAGTCAGTCGTCATTACCCGGCTTGACCGGGTAATCCATAGCGAAGCGGGTTCGAACACAGTTCGAAAATTAAGTATTTAGGTGGAAATTATTGATTATTTATTCCAAATGCACAACGGGTATTCATGCATGGCCGATACCAATGACATTAGGGTCTGATGGTTTATAAATGTTAATCATTGGTTGGTGCCTAAAATTTTATCCAATCTTTTCAAACGTGCATTAGAAGCAATCACTCGATAATGTTCGGCGCCGTATTTTTGAAGCAATGCCGGGTTGGAATAAGCCAACAACTCTCTGGCCAGTTGGTATGCTCCAATCTGAATCAAAATATCTGCATGTGTATCAGCCATGATGATACATAAAGGGTGTTCAAGGCTGAGTGTGGCTTCACATTGAGGTCGATAGATTTGATATACCTCATTGGCTTTTTCTGGGTTGTTTAGTTTGTTGTAAACAATGGCCATATTGTGTGGGATGATAAGGGTGGTATAGTTATCCTTGCTTTCAGATTGTAAAAATAAATCTAGGGTCTCTTGGTACATAACCAAAGCCTCTTCCAATTTTCCGGTGTTTTCTAAGACACCACCCCTGATACTTCTTAAGGTCAAAGTGAATTGGTGCATGGGGCCAATATGCTCTATCATTTTGGGTAACAGCTCTGCGGTCATGACATCCGCTTGTTCAAAATCACCGGCATACATATAAGTAGTGGCTTTGTTCATTTTTGCCAATAATGTGGATGCACTGTTTTCGCCATAATTTTGTTCCATACCTTTAATGAGCGTATCATACAGCTGGAGTGCTTCGTTAATTTTGTTGGTTTCTTGTAAAGTCAATGCCAGTTCTTGAATTAAGCCTAAGGTGGTAGGATGAGACTCTCCAAACACGGTTTTGGCTTTGTCTATTTCAGACCTAAATAGTTGCTCTGCTTGATGAGCTTCACCCATTTGTCGATGTATATGACTGCGGTATTTATTGACTTCAAATTGCTGAAAGGTATCTAGATCATTTTGTTGTTTTAATTGTTTGATGACCACTAAGGCCTCATTCATTTTGCCGTTGGCGGTATAAAATTTGGCTTTTTGGAATAAAATTTTGTTGTTGATTGCATTGATTGTACTTTCATTGAGATCAGCATGACTCAATTGGATTTTTAATTGTTCAATGGCTTGCATTAATTGTTCAAATTGCGTGTTGTTAGCCAAGGCTTCGAGTTTCTGTGTAGCCAACTCAAAGTACAACTCATCCTGTTGTTCAAGACGATTAAGGCCTTTTTGGTATTGGGACAACGCTGATGGGAAAAGTTGAATGGCATCAAAAACATTACCCAACACCAAACGTATTTGTGCTTCAACCTGTGGCTCATCTGATATGTCTTTATCTACAGTATATTGTGCGCCTTGAATAACTTGTTTAACAGTGATAGCAGCACCTAAGGTTTCAGTGGGGTCTGCATTGACAAATAAATCATTGATGAATTGAACCACTTGCCGATTGGATTCAGATTTCTGTACCGCTTCAGCACGTGCTTGTTGTTCTTTTAAAGCAAAAGAGATGGCAAAAACCAAGCCAGTAAGTAACCCTATGAATGCCAGGGCTGTGCCAGTGACTAAGGCTTTGTGTTGTTGTGCTGCTTGTTTGATCCAATACCATTTAGACAGTTGTTGAGATTGAATGGGTTTACCATTGAGCCATGCTTCGATGTCTTTATAAAAATCATGTGCGGTTTGAAATCGGTTCTCAGGTTTCTTTTCTATGGCGTGATGTATCACTGCTGCCAGAGAAGCTTGGATGTGTGGATTGGCCACAGTCAAGTTTTTAGGTGGCTCATATAAAATTTTGTTGATGGCAGAAAAAAACTGCCTGGCATCCACAGCAAAAGGCAGTTGTCCACTGACCAACTGATACAAGACCACACCACAGGAATAAATATCAGTTCTGGAGTCGAGTTCAGGTGAAGCACTGATTTGTTCTGGACTCATGTAGGCCAAAGTGCCCACAATTTCACCGGTTTTGGTTAGTTGAGTCATGGCATGGGTGGCGTCGGTGCTCAAGGTGGCAATACCAAAGTCTAGAAGTTTAGGGGTTCCTTGTTGGTCAACAATGATGTTATCTGGTTTGATGTCACGGTGGATGACACTTTTTTGGTGGGCGTATTGAACGGCTGATAAGACCGGTTTAAATAAATCGACGATGTTTCGCGGAGATAAATGCTGTTGTTTCACATACTGGTCAATATTTAGACCATCTATAAATTCCATTGCTATAAAGGGCATTTTGCCTTGTGGTGTATCAAATTCACCGACATCAAGCACTTTGGCAATATTAGGGTGTGAAAGGCGCGCCAACAGCTGAGCTTCGTGTTTGAAACGACTAATTTGGTCATCGTTTAACCACACATTGGGTGTTTTAATAGCCACTGCTTGTTCATCATCATTATGGGCTAAATAGACACTGCCATTAGCGCCTGAACCAATGGCTTTGATGATTTTATAAGCCGGTATTTTGGGTAAATAACTTTCAGAAGTGCTTAAGGTAGCAGGTGATTCCAGAACAGGCAGCCAATGTACTTCATCTGGGTAAGTTTTTTTAAAATGCTCGATTAATTTTGGCTGTTCGGCTTTGGACGCATTATAAATGTGATTTAATTGTTTAAAAATATCTTGTTTATCTCTCATGAGCTTGTGTTTTTATAAGTATCATTTAAAAGCATCGGTTAAAATACTGCCATGTGTAGAATCATGAATCGTTTTCCAGGTATATTGGCGGTTGGTGGGTTGGCAACGCTGACTGTCCTGCTCGGTAAATATATTAGCCTAAGCAGCACTTTGATTGCAATTCTGCTGGGTTTTGTGGTGGGTAATATGGTGCGTTTGCCTCAGTCGTTCAAACATGGCATCAAATGGGTAGAGTCTCAAGGTTTGACGGTTGCGGTGGCATTGTTGGGTATACAGCTGAACTTATCTTTGTTGTTGCAAATCAACACCATCACTCTGGTAGCGATTGCTGTAGCTATTGTTGTGACCTTTATTGTCACTTTCTTGTTGGCTAAATGGATGCACATCAGTGGTACAGATGCTTGTTTGGTTGCCAGTGGACAAGCTATTTGCGGTTCGGCAGCTGTTATGGCAACCACCAACGTATTAAATGCCTCAAAACTGTCAGTGGGTTTAACCATCGCAGTGGTGAATTTTTTGGGTTTTATTGGCATATTTATAGCGCCTTGGTTGTCCCAACAGTTATTTCCAAACGACGCAGCCGCCAGTGGGTTTTTAATTGGCAACACCCTGCAATCAATGGGTCATGTTGTGGCCGCTGGTTTTACCGTCAGTGACGAAGTGGGACAAACAGCCGTTTTGATAAAAATGTGTCGCATTTTATTTTTGATTCCGACTTTGTTGGTACTGATATTTTGGGTCGGCAAATCGAAGAATAGGCCCATTTCCTCTGGTCAGAAAAAACCGGTTGTAACCAAAAAATTATCGTGGTTGAAGTTGGTGCCTTTGTTTATTTGGGGATTTTTGGGCTTGGTGTTTTTGAGCAGCATGGGTTGGGTTAGTAAAGACCTTGCTGGTGTACTGAAGCAAACAGGCGATTTGTTGTTTGTATTGGCAATGGTTGCCATTGGATTGGGGATTCGAGTTCATGAAATATGGCAACATGGCAGTCAATTATTGTTGTTGGCATGTGTGGTGTTTTTAGTGCAAATTGGCTTTACGGTATTGATTGTCTTAGTGACTCATTGATTAAAGCAGGTATTTTAGGTAGCAGATTAAATCTTCAATTGGCTGAAGCTTGGTGCTGAATGGCCAGGTTTTGACCAACCGCTAATTCGATGGTTTGGTAACCAGTTAAGTTGATTGTGCCATTAATGCCGAACACTGCTTGGTTTTGATGAGCAAATTTATTTTTTAACATCATCAACACTTCAGTACCGGTTTGTATACCGGTGCTTTGCTCAACACCAGTGATTACACAACGACTACAGGGTTTGACTAAATCCAAGCGAAAACCCTGTCCAGATAAACTTTTCCACTGCAGTTCATCCCAAGCATTACATTTGCTCTTGAGCACAATGTTTGGCCTAAATCGATTCATTTCTATAGTGTGTTCTAAATGTTGGTTAAGTTGCTCTAAAGAGGCTTCATGTGTAACTAACAGTGGAAAACCATCAGCGAAAGCCACAGTCTCACCTAGTTTGGCAAATTCAGGGTCAATGCGCCGCTGACTTTGTTGTTTGTACTTGACCAAGCGCACTGGAACATCGAGAAATTCTGAGAACCATTGATTAACAGGTTGCTGCATTGCATCAGCTGGTAAAGAGTCTTGCCAGACTGTGACTTGTAATGCTTGTTTGCTAGGTTCTTGTAAGTTCACAGTTAATTGATGCATTCCAGGAGCGTTTACAGTTAAACTTTGGGGGGTTAATTTAGGCTGAATCAACGCCATTCTAGGGTGTTTTCTTTGACTCAGAAATAATCCATTCTTATCCACTAACATCAATTGGCGGTCAGCTTGTAGTCCCAGTCTATCCAGTTGAGTTGTTTGATGTGAAACACCTGCACAAGATTTTATTGGGTAGCTGATTAATTGGGAAATGACTGCGCTCATATTGTTTGAAGAGACTTTCAGCCAGCGTAGCGAGTCGGGTCGATGATGTTGGCCTCGACAAAGCCTTTTTTTCGGTGATAGCAAGAATCACAAGTGCCACAGGCTTCACCTTTGTCATTGGCATTATAGCAACTGACAGTGAGACCATAATCGAAACCAAGGGAGTCGCCAAGTTGAATTATTTGCGCTTTACTTAGATTAATCAATGGTGTCATGATTTTAAGGTGTTGGCCTTCTGTTCCAGCCTTAGTGGCTAAGTTGGCCATGGTTTCAAAGGCTTCAATATACTCAGCACGACAATCTGGATAGCCAGAATAATCAACTGCAGTGACGCCAATAAAAATCGCATTGGCAGCAACCACTTCAGCGTATGCCAATGCTGTTGATAAGAATATGGTGTTTCTGGCTGGAACGTAAGTAACAGGAATGGCTTCATTGCTGGAGCCGTAATCAGGGACATCAATGTTATAATCAGTCAAGGCAGATCCACCAATGGCATCTAAATTTATTTGCACCACCTTATGTGGGTTCTTAGTCATTTTTTTTGCAATTTTTGCAGATGCTTCTAGTTCAGCCAGGTGTCGTTGGCCATAATCGATAGAAAGGGTAAAACAGTCATATCCGTGGTCTTTGGCGACTGCTAAACACGTAGAAGAGTCCAGTCCACCGGACAATAGCACCACACATTTCTTATTCATTATTCAATCCTCAAGCTTAACAACAATTAGGTTCCAGGGGTGTCTCCCCACAAGTGTTTATGTAGTTGTATCTGAAACCTTACAGGTAATTTATCTCTTAAAATCCATTCAGCTAATTTTTTGGCAGGTAATACATTGGCTACAGGTGACATCAGTATTTGGCATTGTTGCTGCAAATTGAACTCATTAATTACATTCAGAGCCCATTGGTAATCAGCATCATCAGCAATCACAAATTTGATTTGGTCTTGCATGTTAAGTAAGGGGATGTTTTCATATAAATTTTTGGTCACTTCACCAGAACCGGGCGCTTTTAAATCGACCACTTTAATGACAGCAGGGTTTACCTCCGCGACACTTAACGAACCTGCTGTTTCCAAGCTGACTTTGAAATTGTTTTCAATCAATTGATCTAAGAGTTTCAAAACTCTTTTTTGAGCCAAGGGTTCGCCACCTGTAACACAAACATAAGGTGTTTGGTGTTGTTTTGTGGCTGCAATGATTTCAGAGAAGCTCATCCATTGACCGCCAAAGAAAGCATATTCGGTATCACACCAAGTGCAACGCAGGGGACATCCAGTCAGCCTGATAAAAACTGTTGGCAAACCAACCAAAGAACTTTCACCCTGGAGTGAATGAAAAATTTCATGGATTTTTAATTGTTGTTTTCTGTCAGAACTCAATTAATTTTGCCTTCTCGTTTTAATAAATTTAAACGGTTTTGTGCCAATCGCGCCACAGATTCATTGGGAAAAGAGTTCACCACTTTATTTAACGCTTTTTCTGCTTGTTGGTAGTCTTCCAGTTCATGGTAGGTATAGCCTATTTTAAGTAATGAATCAGCTAATTTACTACTTAATGGGAACTTACTTTCTAAGGCTTGAAATGCGGCCAAAGCCAAAGGGTAGTTTCTGGTGACATAATAACTTTCACCCAGCCAATAATAGGAGTTGTCAGTTAACTGATGGTTGGGGTATTTTTGGATGAAGTCTTCAAACAATCGTGCCGATTCATTGAAACGGCCGGCCTTGAGTTGGCTGAAGGCTGTTTGGTACATTTGCTCAATATCAGGATCATTTTCCGTGCTGATTGCATTGATTTTGTTGGTATTCAATGATTGAGTTGAAAGTTGTGCATCTACTGATTCTCTGATTTCAGGAGTTGCTATGGTAACAGTTTGATTTTGGGTTTTGTGGTCACTCAAAGCGCTGTCAACCACCAATTCATTGTTATTATTTGTTTGAGTCAAGGTGTTTTTTTCTAACTCAGCCAATCTTGAGTCCATGTCAACATAGAGAACTTTTTGTCGTTCTTTCAGTTCGTTGATTTGAAAGTTCTGTTCTTCGATGGTGCCTTGCAATTGTGCAATTTGATTTTGTAATTGTTGAATTTGAATGACCAATTCGGCCGCATTTCCTTGTGAACTTGATTGTTGTTCAAGCTTTAATAGTCGTTCTTGTATGGACATTTTTTGTGCAACAGAAGTCTGAGCGAACAACAACGCCAAGGCTATTAATGAGATGTTTTTCATGAGCAGCTCCAGTAAATATTGATATTTTATATGTAAAAAACCCGACATAAGTCGGGTTTTTTGACCTTTAAACGCAGCTAAAGTTTAATAAGCCAAAATTATTTGGCGGTATAAACAATAACAGCACGTCGGTTTTGTGACCAACATGAATCGTTGCTACAAGTGGCTTCTGGTCTTTCTTCACCGTAACTGACAACAGTTACTTGACCTGCTGCAGCACCACCGGCACGTAAAATGTTTGCAACGGAGTTACCACGTTTTTCACCTAGTGCCAAATTGTATTCTCTTGAGCCCCTTTCGTCAGCATGACCTTCAAGTGTCATACGAGCTGATGGGTTTTCGCTTAAATAGCGCGCATGTAAAGCCAACATTTCACGAAACTCTGAACGAATAGTCGCCATGTCATAGTCAAAGTAAACCACACGTTTTGACAACAAGCTTTCAGGGTTGTCTAAATCTGCTGGGTTACAACAAATTGGACCGTTGTCAACTGGGTTGGTATCGACCACAGTTGTTTCGGTGTTGTTGCTGTCATCATCCATTACTGGCTTGACTTCTTCTTTTTTACAGGCTGTCATCGCCATTGCGAAAATCAACATTAATGTTAGTTTTGTTATTTTTTTCATAGTTACTCCAAGGCGTATTTGTGAAATATCATTCAACGATGTAGTTTACAACATATACTCAGTAATTGAATAGATATTTAATCAATTATCGTTGTGAATACAATTTAAACAGGTTAACTGAGATAATACTGAGAATCAATAGAACTTTTGAGACCCTCAGATAATTCAAACAATCGTTTGAAATAGATAAGAAAATAAGTATACAATAAAAGAGGAGTTGATTACCAACCGTTAGAGACTGGATCAATTCTGTTTATTTAAAATACAATAAAACATAAAGAGGTGAGTAATGAAACATTTAAAGTGGGTGCTGTTGTGCCTGTCGATTTTATCAACAACAGTAATGGCCAATACCGGTGTGGCGTTTGTTCATGGTACTGGAAATCAAAGCAATGCAGCCAGTGATTACTGGCAATGGGATAACATCAATTCCATCAGGCAAGGTTTGCCTGACCAAAATAACTATGTGGTTATAAATTGTAACTTTGAGAAGTATATGTGGGACGCTGCAGCTGCAGGTTGTTTGGCAGGCCAATTGAGTAATTTTATCAGCAGTAAAAACATCACTGATATGGTTGTTATTACCCATTCAAATGGTGGAAATGTGATGCGCTGGATCATGTCTAACCCCACCTATGACAGCCGCTATCCAAACATCATAAGTAAAATTCGTTGGGTGAATGCTTTGGCCCCATCTTCAAAAGGCACACCGTTAGCCAATGCAGTGATGCAGGGCAATGTTTTTGAATCAGCTTTGGGTTGGCTGCTGGGATATAAAAGTGATGCTGTGAGAATGCAGCAAACATCATGGATGGATTATTATAACAACAACTATTTATTAGGTACTGCAGGAAGACCTGCTTTGCCTAAAGGGTTTTGGAATGTGGTTGGTAGCGATGTTGAAACTTCAATTTTTGATGGAGATTCATATTGTGGAGGATATCACCTGAATGTTGGCTTGGAAATCACTCAAGCATGGCTTAATTCTTGTTCTGATGGTTTTTTAGAATGTTCTTCTCAGGCCGGTGCTGGCAACACTTGGTTTTATGATACATCACGCATGAATGGTGGCGAACCATTAAGTCATAACCAAAGTCGCAGAAAATGCTTCGGTTTAGACACTATTTTAAGAAACGACATTTAATCAAGGAGATAAGAATATGAAAAAGCAAACTGTCATAATAACAACTTGGTTATTAACTTGTTCCCTAATTGCTCATGCTGAAGTCAGTTGGATAAAAATACCAGAGGCTCAAAACATTGCGGCAATCAGTTCAAAATTTCCTGTCAATAATGCCAATCAAGAAGCGGTAATTTATAACCAAAGTTTGTTGGGACAGTCGATTAGCAGTGAGACTAACTTACCTTATCAGGCTGAATCCAGACAATACTGGTTAGATACCAATGCGCAAAAATTATCATCAGGCTTGGGATTGCCTTTAACTTCTAAACAGGCCATCATCAGGATTAATCCATTAGAAGTTGACTCACAAACTCATGCCATCGGCGCTAATCAAGTCGAGCTGTTCTTTGAAAATGAAAAAATTATGCCCAGCGTTTTTGCGGATGCAGAACAGTTGAAAGCAGTAGGTATGCCAGTTGAAGACCATACCATTGCACTTAAAGTCAATGCACATGCTGGTCAGCTGATGCTAAAAGTGAATGGTTTGGACGTGAGTAATAAGTCGGGTAATAAAGCTTATGTGGTCCATGTGTTTGAGCCAGACAGTACAGAGGTTCTCAAGCTAACAACTGATAAACAAAGTTATGCCAGTGGTACAGATGTTGTAGTTAAGACATCCATGCTTTCCAATAAATCGAGTGTTCCAATGACCGTGAATGGTTACATCACCACGCCCAATGGTGAAAAATATACAGATTTAATATTTATGGAGAGCAAGCTAGGTGAGTATCAAGCGGTTGTTCCAGATGTTAAAGGCATGTCATTAGCTACTGGTTTATGGGAAGTACATACGTTAACTGAAGCAACATTCAAGGGGAATAAAATCATGCGTGATGCTTCAACTGCATTTGCTGTAAATTTGGCAACTGCGACATTTAATGGTGATTTGAAAACGATTAATGACAGTTTGTTGATAGGTATTGATAATGCACAACCATCCAGATATGAGGTCAGAGGTGTCTTGTCTGGTTTTGATGTCAGCGGAGAAAAACAAGCCATAGCCTTGTTAATGTCAGCTAAATGGTTAGAGACAGGTCATTCAAATATTGAATTGAAATTACCGTTGGCACTGATAAAAGAGTCCGGATTAACAGCACCTTTTGTTATAGAGCAGATGTCATTAAAAAATCAAAGCTTAATGGCGCCAGTACAACATTTAACTGAAGGTATCACAATCAAGCAACTACCCAAAATTATTAATAATGGTCTTGTGAAATAATCAAGAAAAAACCACTGTTTGTTTATGCAAACAGTGGTTTATTTTAAGAAACAGGTCTAAATTGAATCGGTCTTAACTCGAATAGGGCCCTGGTTTTCAGGGATTTTACCTTGAACATCTTCAAAAAAAGCCTTGATGATTTTCATGTCTTCATGGATGTCGCCAGTGGGCATGAATGCATGTCCCAATTTCACAATTTTATTACCAAAATCTAAAGTCGCCATGGCTATTGGAACACCGGCTTTATATGCAATGTAATAAAAACCAGATTTCCAATAATCCAAGTAAGAGCGTGTGCCTTCAGGGCTCATGGCTAATATCATGCGCTCTCTTTGGTTGAATTGTTCGACCATTTGATCAACCATATTAAGCTTCTGCTTGCGGTAAACCGGTATGCCGCCCAAGGCTCTAAAAAACCATCCAAAAGGTGAGTCGAATAGGGCACCCTTGCCTAAAAAGTTCAGCTTCAGTTTTAAGGAAATTTTAGTCAAAATGCCCAGTGGGAAATCCCAGTTACTGGTATGAGGTGCAGCAATTAACATGTACTTCTTGGCATCGGGCAAATCGTTGATAACTTTCCAACCCATTAATTTTAAAATCATTCTGGCGATCCAAGACATGTTTACTCCTCGAAGGGTTCTGTGTTTGATGCCACCAAGGTTAATATATCATAGCCTGCAACAATAACATCATCTTGGTTTTTTGCTTGTAAGTCCCACCTGACTTCGCCATATCCTTTGCCTCGACGGTATGACTTTTGTTTACAAGTGAGTTGAACGGTAATGACATCGCTGGGGTAAACAGGTTCAGTAAAGCGCAAGTTATCCAAACCATAATTGGCTAACACTGGGCCTTCTTCAGGATAGACAAATAACCCTGCTGCCATTGAAACCAGGAAATATCCATGTGCCACACGACCTTCAAAGAAAGGATTGCGAGCAGCAGCTTCTTGATCCATGTGTGCATAAAAATGATCTCCTGATAAATTTGCAAATGATTCGATGTCAGTCAATGTGATTTCACGGCTCTGAGTGGTCAGGGCTTGACCTACTTTGAGTTCTTCGAAATATAATTTGAAAGGATGAACAGGTGATTGACTGGTTTGGGCTTTGGGCATGTACCTTTCAGTCAGCTTCATCAGGGTGGTTGGTGAAGCTTGAATAGCGGTTCTTTGCATGTAATGTTTGACGCCGCGAATACCGCCCATTTCTTCGCCACCACCGGCACGACCAGGGCCGCCATGAATTAAATGGGGCAACGGTGAACCATGCCCAGAAGATTCCTGTGCTGAATCCCGATTGATTAACACCATGCGACCATGAAAAGAAGCCGTTTGGTTAACCAATTCACATATGGTGTCATCATTGTAGCCAAAAATTGATCCGACCAAAGAACCTTGCCCTAAGTTTGCTAACTGTGCAGCTTCATCCAATGTGTGATAGGGCATCAATGTGGTAACTGGGCCAAAAGCTTCTACATCATGGATAAGTTGGTCGTCTAATGGGTTGTTATTAAGTAACAGAATGGGTGAAATAAAAGCACCGTCTGTGTCATTACCACCGGTCACATCAACATGATCTGGGTTGCCAAAAATAAGATCACAGTTTTCTCTCAACTGGGCCACGCGTTCTCTGACTTCTGTTTGCTGTGCATGGCTGGCCAATGAACCCATTTTGACATTTTCTTGAGAGGGATCACCCACCACAATTTTTTGTAATTCATGGTGTATGGCTGCACTGACGGCACCTGTTAAGGCTGTTGGCACTATGGCACGGCGGATGGCTGTACACTTTTGGCCGGACTTGACTGTCATTTCTTTAACCACTTCTTTGACATAATAGTCAAATTCAGGTGTGTCAGGTGTGGCATCAGGTGTCAGTATGGAACAATTTAATGAGTCTGCTTCCATGGTAAAACGCACTGCATTTTTTGTGATATTGGGTTTTGATTTTAGATACAATCCAGTGGATGCTGATCCCGTAAAAGCAACCACATCCTGACAATCCAATAAATCCAATAAGTTGCCTGTTGAACCACAGATAAGTTGCACAGAACCAGCTGGCAAAATGCCAGATTCTATGATGGCTTGAAACATCAATTCTGTTAAGTAGGCTGTGTCAGATGCTGGTTTGACAATGGCAGGTACACCCGCTAATAAAGTGGGGGCTAATTTTTCTAACATACCCCAGCAGGGGAAGTTAAAGGCATTGATATGAATAGCAACACCTTGTAAGGATGTACAAATGTGCTGACCTAAAAATGTGCCATTTTTTGATATGTGTTCAGGATCACCATCTAAAAGGATGTGATGGTCTGGCATTTCACGTCGGCCTTTACCTGAATAAACAAACAAAGTTCCAATGCCTCCATCGATGTCAATCCAAGAATCTAATTTGGTGGCACCTGTGGCTGCTGACAAGGCATAAAAATCCTTTTTGCGTGACATCAAATAAAGGGCCAATTCTTTTAACATCAAAGCCCTTTCATGGAAAGTCATTTTAGCCAAGGCAGGGTGTCCCACGGTTTTAGCATAATCTAACATGCCGGAAAAATCCAAGCCGGCACTTGATATTTGAGCAATAGATTGACCATTGATGGCATGGAGACAGTTTTTAAATCCTTCGTTTGCTTGATACCAACTTCCTTTGGCATATGATTTAAGAGTGTTCATGGTAGTTTATTTAATGTTTGGGTGAAAGTAACCATTGCACGGTTACTGTAGAAACCAAATCGTTATCTTGGTCGTAAATATTAGTGTGTACTTCATGTGTTGTTTTGGGCTCGCTAATGGTTGGAATTTCTACTTCAGAAATAGCCATAAGATCGCCACGAGCTTTTTTTAAATAGCTGGTGTTGATATGAGTAACAATGCCGCGAATGTGACTGGGTAAGCCTGTCATCATAGCCAAACCACTGGTTAATTCACCTAAGTTAGATAAAGCCAATGCATGAACCGACGAAAGGTGGTTGGTGTTAGAGTGGCGAAATTTAAGTAAGGCTTCACATCTACCAGGTTTGAGCATTTGCACATCAGCCTTTATGCTACCAGTATAGGGAATATTTTTGGCAATGATTTGTTTAAAAATCCATTTGCCAAAAGGCTTGTTTGCTAATTTTTGCCAAGTAGAAAGTAATTTTTGACCAGCAGATTCTAAGTTTTTAGTCATGTCACAATTATAGCATGAGTGTAAATATTGGGTGCTTAGATATATTTTAAGATATGCGTTATGATGTTGGTACAAGTAACCGAAATAATAACAACAGTTACTCAATCAGTCGTGAGTTTAACAAATGAAAAATTATGTAAAAATTAATCAAATTGGTATCATAATGTCTGTTTTGAATTTCATTGTACTGCTGATATTCTCAGTAAGCTCTGAAGCATCTGTGAGCGATAATCGCTATGTCAACATCACTCAGTTTGATGTTTATGATGGGATTGCAGGTAATAAAGTCACTCATATCGATCAAGACAATCAAGGATATATGTGGTTCAGTACACATGGAGGTTTGAGTCGTTTTGACAGTCAAGATTTTCTGAATTATAAACAGGATACCTTGGCTTCAAATACACTGCCATCCAATGAAGTTTCATTGTTTCACTTGGTAGATAATGAGATGTGGATTAGCTTAAATGGGGTTGGCTTAGCCCGATTTAACCTCCAGGACCAACAGTTTACAATGGTTCCAGAAACGCCCGATGAGCCTAGTGGAATTGAACATTCTGTGGTTTTCTCTGTTACATCAGACCAAGATCAAAATGTGTGGATATTTCAATTTGATCATGGCATTTCAGTATTTGAAAAAGACACAAAAACATTCACCCATTACAATTTGGATAATACAGACTGGTTGACTTCAGTTCGTTTTTTTGATGCCAAGATGGATAGGCAAGGTTTTATATGGGTGGCTACTTTAGAGGGGCAAATTATTAAGATAGATCCCCGAAACAGAACGGCTCAAACCTTTTTGATTGAATCCACATCAGATGACTTTAAAAGTTCTCGAATTTATGCTGTATCTATAACACCAGATAATCGAATTTATGCTTCAGGCTATATGGGTGTGTATCAATTTGACGAACACAGTGATCAATTTAAATTGATTATTTCTACTGAGCACATTGCGGCATTGATGGGGGAGCAATTGGCAGTGAGGAGTATCACCTATGATTCAAAAGGAAACCTGTGGTTGGCAACCAAGTCGGGTTTGTTATTATTTAAAGATAACCAGTTAACACAAATCAAGTTTTTAGAAAAAGGAAAGCCGGTTTTAACGGATTTTAATGTCAAAATGGTATTTGAAGACAGTGAACAAAATATTTGGTTAGCAACTGACGAAAATGGTGCTGTTAAATTGAACCCGGGTTGGGATCAAATAAATGTCTATTTGCCCTTTTCTAACCCTCAGTTAGCCGGCAATGAAATCATAAATGTTTTGAGTGATCATTCTTCGATTGAGGATACTTTCTGGGTGCTGAATCAAGGAGATGGCCATTTTTTGGCATTCAGGTATCAGAATGGTCGGATAAACCAAAACCAAGTTTATGATGAAAGACATGGGATGCCAAATGATGTATTGGACATGTATCAAGACAGTGATTATCGTATGTGGATAAGTTCAACCTCAGGACTGTATGTCTTTGATTTGTCTGAAAATAAGTTTGTAGCTATTGAATCACCAGAAATTCAAGGTGGAATCAAAGGGATTTTTGAATCAGCTGATGAATTGTATTTGAGCGTCTATGGTGAAAGACAACTTTATAGTGTTAATAAAAACACACTACACATCAGTAAACTGGACCAGTATTTATTAAATGATGTGCATAACAGTAGTGTTAAAGACTTTGAAGGTAATTTCTGGGTGATTGGTAACAGAGGGTTGGAGTTGTTTAAGTCAGATACAAAGACATTTGAAACCATTGTGGAGTCAAATGAAGGTTTTAATGATATCTGGTTAGATAATGAAAATACATATATGTGGTTAATTGCCAATGGTAAGCTGCTTAAATATGAGATTGTTGATGATCAAATCATTGCAGATGATACCAGTGAAATCAATGCACAAATATCTAAAGATTTTGTTGATTCGATTGAAGTCATTGATGGCCAATTATGGCTAGGCTCAAATAATGGTGTTATCGTGGTTGACCCAGAAAATGACCAAGTTGTTCATCGTTTTACGGTTGGCAACAACTTACCCAGCAACTATATCCTTGGTGTGTTGCCATTGTATGATGGTTCAAAAATGGTGTTCACTGATGCGGGTATCGCTCATATCCAAAAAATGTTGTCTGTAGATAAATTAAAGCCAAGTAATCTCATTTTAGAAAAAACACTTCTGAATGGAAATGTGCTCAATGGAATGTCTGAACTGCCTTATAACTATGGTAGTTTAACCGTTGCGTATCAGTTGTTGTCATTTTCAGAACCTGACAGCCACCAATATCAATACAGATTGAACGAACAATCCAATTGGGATGACAGTGATCATCAAAACAAACAAACTTTTCATCAATTGCTTCCGGGCAAATATCAATTTGCAGTTCGAGGAAAAAGCAAAGACGGTGTTTGGTCAACTCCTGTTACTTTTGACTTTCAAGTGCTGGCACCCCCTTGGAAAAGTACGTTGGCATATTGGATATATGTATTCAGTGCTCTGCTTTTAATGGCTTTAATGGTTGTTCTGTATCGAAAACGATGGCAATACAATGCAAAAATTTCTCAGGCCAAAGAAAAACAAGCGTTTGCTGAAGCGCAATTGTCATTAACCACCTCATTAGTAACGTCACTAGAAACTGACCAATTGTTAGATAAAATTAAACAACAAATAAAAGCAAAGATTACCGCCGATGAGGTGGAGGTTTGTTATTGGAACAGCCTTAATAACTATCAAATATTTAGTGACAGCAATTTGTCGAAAATTGAAAGAAATGAGTTGGGTGCAAAGGCATTGGATATGTTTGAAAGACAACAGTCTCACGTCCTAGAAAATAACGCTAATGGTAGCAATCTTTGGGTCATGTTCAGTCACTCGAGTGAGCGATTGGGTTTGGTCAATGTATTTCGCAAACAAGGATTTTTTAACCAGACAGATATTTCGTTGGCAAAAGCGTATGCCACTCAGTCTTCTTTGGCGTTAGAAAATGCGCGCTTGTTTGAAGAGGTTAACCATTTGGCTGAACAGGCCAATGCTTCCAATAGAGCAAAGAGTGACTTTTTGGCACAAGTTTCTCACGAGGTAAGGACGCCAATGAATGGCATTTTGGGAATGAACGAATTGTTGCTAGATACTGAATTAAATGAGGAGCAAAGGCTTTATGCATCTGCTGTAGCTGAATCGGGTGCGCATTTGTTACATATCATCAATGACATCCTTGATTTATCTAAAATTGAAGCAGGTGAACTGATTTTGGAGTCTCGTTCTGTTAATTTATTAAGCCTCATCGACGAAATTATTAAAGGTTTCGTTTCGTCCTGTAAAAACCATAAGTTGCAGTTTTGGATAGACGTGTCAGCAGATGTGAACCCAATGCGAATGGCCGATGCCGTCAGGTTGAAGCAAATCATCATGAATTTGTTGAGTAATGCCTTTAAGTTTACTGCATTGGGTGAGGTCACTTTAAGCCTGAAACCATCAAAACAGGATGACTGGCTAGCGTTTTCTGTCAAAGATACAGGTATTGGTATTGAGCCAACTTTGATTGATAAATTGTTTGATCCATTCACTCAAGCTGATTCTTCAGTCACCAGAAAGTACGGTGGTACAGGACTGGGTTTAACTATCGTTAAACAATTGACAGAAAAAATGGGTGGTTATATTGAAATTCACAGTGTACCCAATGAAGGAACTGAGGTTATTTGTTGTATGCCATTGGCTATTGAAAAAGAGGCAAATTCAGTTAAACATGAAAGGCAAAGGGTAAAAATTCTAGGTCAGCACTCAGGCATGGTTCAGGCTTTAAAAAACTGTTTAAGTTTCTGCGGTGTGGAAACCACAGAGGCGGATGAGAATTGGGATGCTTTGTTTGTTTTTGATGAGTCTAACAGTGATTATAGTGAAGCGATTAATACCGCAAACAGGAACTTAATTCCTGTCTATTTATTGAAATTATGCGCCAATCAAGGGATTCAGCAACAAGGTACTTTCAGGGTTTTAGATATACCCTATACTTTTTCGTCAATTAAACAATTATTTAAAACCAAGTCAGATGCAATGTATTGTGAGGTTCAATCTCGGCGGACTGCGAAAAAAAGACATATTTTGGTGGTTGAAGACAATCCAATAAACCAACAACTGCTTTTGGAATTATTAGAAAAAGAAGGTCATTTGGTTGATATATTTGATGATGCATCACAAGCTTTGGCGGGTATTGAAAAATCAACTTACGATTTGTTTTTGGTGGATTATCATTTGCCAGATTTAACTGGCGTGGAATTTATTTTGTCTTGTAGGCAATCAAATATAACCACCACAGCCATTATTATGACGGCTGATGTTTCTGAAAGTTTAAATGAACAATGCAGAGCGCATAACATCGCTCATTTGATAACCAAGCCTTTTAAAATGAACGATTTGACAGCAATTATTGATTCAATTTAAGCCGTTTGTGATTTGCTGTCAGACTTGTTTTTGGTTGATAATTTGCCATTGATTTCATTCAATGCTTCATTCATTTTCTTGACCAACATGTCTTTTTTCTCTGGGTCGATGTATTTAGACTCAAAGGCTGTTTGGGTTTTAATGATTAAGTCATCAAAATTTTTACCTTGCCATTGTATGGGATCCATTTGGTCTTTTTCGGCATCATCAAATAAACCAATCCACTTTTCTGAAAAGCGTCCATAATTTAGGATTCGATAAAGATACCTGCCTGGTCTTTCTTTGTGAATAATTAACCCCACCAAGGCTGCAAAAAAACACAGTGGCATCAAAGCCAAATCGCGTAAACCGTCAACAATTAGTTTGAGCTGTAATACAATGGTGTCTCGAACCACTTCGGTTCTGGAATTGATATCTTCAGGTTGGCTCATGTTATTCCCACAATATTTATTCAAATATTATAGGCTAAATCCATTGTGGAATGAATAGGTCTTTGGTCATCAAATGATGCCAAATTAAGCCTCTAGAGATTTTATAAAAATATCGACCGCTGATTCAAAAAAGGTTTGTTCTGTTGCACTAAAACGATTTTTAATTGGGCTGTCCACATCGAGTACACCATTCATTTTCTTGCTAAAGAAAGGAACAACTATCTCGGATTCAGAGGCGGTGTCACAGGCCACATGACCAGCAAATTGATGTACATCATCAACCAAATTTGTCGTTTTATTTGCAAAAGCCGTTCCACAAACGCCTTGGCCAATGCTTAAACGAGTACAAGCTGGTTGGCCATGAAAGGGACCCAAAACCAACTCATCACCCTGTTGATAGTAAAAACCCAACCAGTTAACCTGTTCTAAATTGTGATAGAGAAATGATGACAAATTGGCTGCATTGGCTTGTAAATCACTTTCAGCGGAGAGTAATGCTTTCAGTTGTTGAAGTAACAAAGGGTATTGGTTTGTGGGCATGGTCATTAACCGTATTAAAGTGACTATATTAAGGGCAGTGGCATAAATTACAAGTAGTTAAGCGGTTGAAAAATCCATAAATTGAATTGCAGTCAGTTTGCTCTATGTGCTGTGACTTCTTAAGTTGCTCTTTGTAAAAAAGGTATGTAACGGTTTTGACTGAAACTGAATATTGAGACAACAATAGTGTGATGCATTTCTTTGAGATTTTTCAGGGTATAAATCATAATTAATGGCATATTTAATATTGAGAAGCCAACATGAAATACAACATGATTTTCTGGGTACTGTTGATGTTAACTGCTTGTACAGAAGACTCAAACGAGGTGGTTCAATTGAGCTCAGATGACTCTCCTGAGGTTAACAAACAAATTGACCATAATCACCAACAGTCGAGTCCAAAAAAGAAATCAACAGTGCAAGTCTGGTATGGTAATCAACAATATGCATTGGTACCTGTGGGTAACTGTCAACCAGGTAGTGATTATATGTTTTGGGCAAAAAAAGCAGAATTATTGAACGCAACGGCTCAAGTTGGTCCCCGTATACAGTTGATTGGTAACCCAAAGGAAACAGTGGTCAAATTTTATTTAAATGATGAGTTGCTGGTATCACAAGTATTGAGAGGGGAACAACGTATTATTTATGACCGGCCCCAACTTGATTTTAAGATACCGTTAGCTAATCAAGAATCCTTGAAAGTATCAGTGAACTGTATCAAACCATAACAGGAGCTTAATCAAGCTTATTATCGGTGTGATTTAATTTTCAGCTGATTGTGGCATGGAAAGACAGCGACTTTCACCTTGGAGAAAGTGTTTATTTGATGGGGTAAAAACAAATTGGATGGTAAGCTCTGAATGGTTGATGGTGCCAGTTATGTTCAAGCACCATCAACATTGTTATGTAAGTACTTTATTTGTTTTTCAACAAATCTCTGATTTCGGTTAGTAGTTGTTCTTCTTTTGTTGGTTCAGGTGGTGCAGCAGGGGCTTCCTCTTCTTTTTTTTGAAGGTTGTTCATAAACTTAACCATCATAAAAACAGCAAATGCAATGATCACAAAATCAATGGTGGTTTGTAAAAACGCCCCCCATTTAAGTGTGACCGCTTCTGTGTTTTCTGTGGCTTCTTTTAAAACAACAGCCAGGTCAGAAAAATCCACACCACCTAATAAAAGCCCCAATGGTGGCATCATGACACCGCTGACAAAAGCCGATACAATTTTACCAAAGGCAGCACCAATGATAATACCTACTGCCATGTCCATAACATTGCCTTTGACTGCAAACTTTTTAAATTCTGACATCATACCCATGTGATTTCCTCTTGTTGTATATAAGTTAATTAATTGTAAACAAGAAAGACTGTAGAGGCACAGCTTATTTTGTTAATTAACGTAAAAAGCCGGTTAATAATAACCGGCTTTTTTGCTTTAAACGACATGTTGTCCTTATAGTGAGTAATACATATCAAATTCCACAGGATGTGTGCTCATTCGGATGCGATCTACTTCAGCTTGCTTCAATTCAATAAAACCATCAATCACATCATCGGTGAAAACACCTCCAGCTTTCAAGAACTCACGGTCATTGTCCAATGCGTCCAGGGCTTGATCCAGAGAATGACAAACAGTTGGGATTGATTTTGCTTCTTCAGGTGGTAAATCATACAAATCTTTGTCCATAGCAGAACCTGGATTAATTTTGTTTTTAATGCCATCTAAGCCTGCCATCATCATGGCAGCAAACATCAAGTATGGGTTGCCCATTGGGTCACCAAATCGAACTTCAATACGGCGTGCTTTCGGGTTGTTGACAAAAGGAATACGAACAGAGGCCGAACGATTACGAGCAGAATAGGCCAGCATCACAGGTGCTTCAAACCCGGGTACCAAACGTTTGTAAGAATTGGTTGATGAGTTTGCAAAGGCATTCAAGGCACGGGCATGCTTGAATATACCACCAATGTAATGTAATGCGGTTTCAGATAAGCCACCATAACCATCACCCATGAATAGGTTTTCACCACCTTTTGACAATGACTGATGTACATGCATACCACTGCCATTATCACCTACAATGGGTTTTGGCATAAAAGTTGCAGTATAGCCGTAATCATGAGCCACATTATGTACAGCATATTTCATCATTAATACTTCATCCGCCTTTTTAACCAATGTATTGAATTTGGCACCAATTTCACATTGGCCAGCTGTACCTACTTCGTGATGATGAACTTCAACTTCGACCCCCATGTCTTCGATGACTTTACACATGGCAGAGCGTAAATCATTCAATGAATCGACAGGTGGAACGGGAAAATAACCCCCTTTTACACGGGGTCTATGTCCTGAATTTTCTTTGGCATCAGAACCAGATTCCCAAGCGCCTTCACGAGAAAAAATTTCATATCGACAGTCATTGGCATCGGTTTTCCAGCTGACACCATCAAACACAAAAAACTCAGGTTCTGGGCCAAAAAATGCAGTATCAGCCACACCTGTTTGTTGTAAGTAAGCTTCGGCGCGTTTGGCAATTGAACGGGGGTCACGTTCATAACCTTGCATGGTATTGGGTTCTAAAATATCACAACGAATAACCAAAGTTGGGAATTGACTGAAGGGATCAATAAATGCCGTGTCTGGTTCTGGCATCAAAACCATGTCAGATTCATTGATTCCTTTCCATCCTGCAATAGATGAACCATCGAACATTTTGCCGTCTTCAAACAATTCTTCATTGACCTGTGAAACGGGTAATGTAACGTGGTGTTCTTTACCACCGGTGTCACAAAAACGTAAATCAACAAAATCAATATTTTCATCTCTAATTAAATCTAAAATTTGATCGCTCATGACTGTCCTGTATTGTTTATAACTGATGCTATTTTATGTTTTAAGTGGTGGATAAAACATACGCAATTCTGCGAGGATAAATGAATGTGATAAAAATACCTTCGTCATTATTTGGCTTGACCGGGTAATCGATTGCAAAGTGGTTTCGAACACAGCTTGATAATAAGCTACAATTTGTATTTAGTGATTTCTGAAATAACTTTTCTAAACAATAAAAGATGAATAAAAAAGAAAAAGATCATAGATTTAAGTCTGTACTTACAATTGGCTCGAATAAATTCGAAGTGATATGTGATTTAACTTTACCCAAAAGTGTATATAAAAACCCTATTGTGTTGATACATTTAAATCAAGAACAATTGCACATTGCAGCTTATTCAAATTCGGATATGGCTTTGTATGGAACAAATGGCCAACAAGAAATAGTAATTGAAAAGGCCTATTTTGAATCGGGTAATCAACAAAGCTGGGGCAAAGAAATTAGTGAAGTTCAAATGGTGATTGTTCCAAAGAAACTTGAGATTATTGAGAAAGTTTCTGATGTTGGAGTAAATCAAGTCACTTTTATTTTAACGGATTCAATATACTTACAACCGAGTGAGTTTTTTACATTATCCTACGATGGTACTATAACTCATTACGCTGAAAGCAAATATAAATCGTTTAATCTGGATGCTGATAAAACTGTTGTATTCAAAAATCAACATAAGTGGGAAAACGATGACCACAAAACAATTAGAAGTACTGAACTTACAGGAGAAATTAAACTGTGTAAAAGTACCCAACCTGTTGATCAAGTTTCAGAGTGTATTAGTCTAATGGAAGATTACTTGCTACTAATATCCTTTTGTGAAAATAGAAGAATTATGTTTAATAGGTATGTTGTTCAAAATACTAAAGAAATTAAAAAAGTATTTCTTTTGAATAAAGTTTTACCCAAACATAAAAAAGATCATTTTATTAATAGCTTTTTACTGTATCCAGATGAAATAGATAAAAAAATAAATATTGTCTGGACTGGTTTTAGAAATTCAAAATATACATCAGATTTAAGAAATGCCATCTATGGGCACATGTCAGATTTTGATGATCTAGGTGAAACAATTTTCTTAAGATATTTTTCCACCATTGAAACACTGTGTTCTGTGTATAGGAAAGAAAACCAAATGGAATTAATTTTTGAAGCCAGTTTATGGAGGAAACTTAAAAGCACACTGAAAAAAAGTGTTAAAAAAATGTATGCTGATAAAAGTTATAAATTACAGAGATCTGAAATTTATAAAAATATTGAAGGCGTTAATCGAGTTTCTCTTAGTTGCGTACTAAATTCAATCAATAGTGAAAAAGAAGTTGTGGTAGAAGATCTTTGGCCATTATTGACTGAAAGCAGAGTGTGTTCCTTAACTGAAATCCGGAATAAATTAACGCATGGGGTCGGATTGTCAAAGCAACAGCATGAACATTTTTTTGTGTCATTGAGAAGTATTAAAATACTTGCTAGGAGGTATTTGTTAGTTTTTTTAGGCTGTAACAGCTTAGACGGGAAGTGTTACAAAAGAAGCCCTGAGTTCGCCGAAAAGTGGAAGGCCTCTATGAATGAATTAAGTGACTGGCAATAATTTAAATCTAAACACACATCTGTGATAGAGTTAATATTAGCCTAAATAAAAAGTCATTAGCTATGAAAAATCTATTTTTTATCTTACCTCTGATTCTGCTATCGAGCATAGTTCCAGCCCAAGAAGCTGAGCCCAAAGAATCTGACACCAAACCCAGTTGGAGCGACACCAAACAACAAATTGAAGTCAATCAAACAGTAAGTGACCAAGCCATTGAAAATAGATTTGCACGTATATTGGCTGTCAGTAAACGGATTCAAGATGCCGATGTAAAGGTGACCGAAGGTGTGTTGGTTTTAAGTGGTTGGACACACCAAGCAGAAGATAAGCAATGGGTTGAAACAGCGGCCAATCGCACGGAAGGTGTCATAGCAGTGGTGAATAATATTGAACTCAGATTGACTGAACAGTGGGATTTAAACCCTGCAGTCAATGAAGCACTGTCCTTGTACGAAAAATTAATCAGAACCATTCCAAAACTGACCATCGCTTTGGTGGTCTTGTTATTGACTTGGGCACTTGCAAAGCTGGCCACTAAATTAGCCTGCCGTCTATTGAAGCGAAAAATTAAAAATGTTTTTGTTCTGAACTTAAGTGCTCATTTGTTCGCTGTGCCTGTGATTTTGGTGGGTATATATTTGGTGTTAAGACTGACTGGATTAACCAATTTGGCAATGACAGTTATCGGGGGAACAGGATTAATGGGCCTGGTTATAGGTATTGCATTCAAAGACATTGCAGAGAACTTTTTAGCCAGTATTTTAATCAGTATCAGACGGCCTTTTAAGACAGGTGATTACATCAAAGTTACTGGCTTTGAAGGGGTTGTGCAAAGTGTGACGACCAGAGGTACTGTTATCATGACTTTAGATGGTAACCACATCCATATTCCCAATGCCATTATTTATAAAAACACCATCGTTAATGTTACAGCTAATCCAAACATCAGACAACAGTTTACAGTCGGAATTGGTTACAATGATCGCATCACTGAAGCACAACAATTGGCTTTACAAGTCATGCAGCAACACAAGGCGGTATTGTCAGATCCTGAGCCACAAGTTTTGGTTGATAACTTAGGTGCCGCCACCATAAATTTGGTTGTGTATTTTTGGGTCAACTCTCAAATTAACAGTTCCAGTAAAGTTAAATCTGCAATCATTCGATTGGTAAAAAGAGCATTTGATGATGCCAATATTTCTATGCCGGATGAAGCACGTGAAGTTGTTTTTCCTGAGGGAATCAGGGTCATTCATGAGTCTAAGGATTTGTCTGAAGAATCAAGTCAAGCATCACACAAGGATACCAAAGCAAAAGAACCTAAAAATAATGTCATCGAGAAAGATTTATCCAATGATGTGGATGAGATAAGAAAACAATCTGCAGAAAATCAATTGTCTGATGGAGGTGATAATTTAATCAAAGATGAGCCGGCTTAATTGGTTTAAACTCAATCTGGTTTGTTGTTAGATGAACCCATGAGTACGTCAGGTTACAACAATAAAATAAGCTTAATTCCCTGCCTTAGATAAGTACGCCAAATTTTTTTCAAGTTCCGATGATGGTTGTCAGTCATGACTTGGATGTGATGACGCAATTGTGGTAAATATTAAGGAAGATCAAGTCTGTGATTATTATAGTGACTGTTAAAGCGGGGCAAGATTTGATGATGTGCTTGGTTTCTAAAAAATCAGCGGTGACCTTGGGGTTGATACCTGCTCAAAAAGTGTATCTGCAAGTTAAAAACCATGCCATTAATTCAGCTGTACTGGGTAATTACTATTGATGGTGCTGTTAATCCTTTGTTATATTAGTAAGGGTATAGTTCAATAATGGAGTGAGTCAGTGTATATACACACAAGGACTTTTATAAGTGCTTTTCTGTTAATAATCAGTATTAATCTTCAAGCAGAGTCTTTTAACACCGGTCAAGTGATTACAATGACTGGAAAAAAAGATGTACTGGCAGATGACGAAGGTTATTTGTACATGGCATTGAATACCAATACAAATATTTCAAGAATTACAATCGATGGTGTTGGCTTTGGTCGAAAAATACGGTTCAATGACATCAAAAAAGGTCAAAACTACGCTTTGTTGAAAGTCAAAGCGGGTGACTATTACTGGGAATACATAAATATTTATGTAGGAATTGGGTTACTCAGGAAGTATTTAACTAAAGATGATTATTCATTTACTGTGAAGCCTGGTGTGGTTAATTATCCGGGATCATGGAAATTTGGTGCACAATGGGTTGGTAATTTTCGGGCACGAATGAATCTACAAAACTACAACCACCTGAGTTATGAGTTACAGCACTATAAAAAAGAATACCAAGAGCTGATTGGCACACCACCGTTTGAATATCAGGGACAAATCAAAGATCCATATGGTGATTTTTTAACTGAAGCTTTGGAAAAAAGTAAGTCAGGCGCATTACCTAATCTGCATTACAGATCAGATCGCCGCAGTGAATTACCCATGACCATCTACACCAAAGACAGTTTAACTTTGGAACAAGACAAGGCCTATCCCGCGATAAGAAAATATTTGCAATATGACAAACAGTCAATTACTTCAGTCAGTCCAGATGATTCATATTTGCTGTTTAAATCAGTCTTAGATGAAGTGGTTTTGGTTGGGATTATTGATGTTGAAAGCTATGAATTTTATGTGCTTTATCAGCAAAAACTCCCGCCTAATACCCAAGTATCTGAACTGGAATGGATAGATAAAGATTCATTCTTTCTGACATTATCGAATAATGAGGTTGATCGCAGTTATGTGGCTCATTTGAGTTTTGATGAACAGCAAAATACAATCAATGCTCGCTTTGTTAAATTCAGACAATCTGGAACGCTATTGGATGGTTTGGTCAAACAAGAAAACAAACTGTTTTTTGTCAGTGACCAGTCTGCAGGTCGAACCCAAAATAATGGTTTGTATCATGTCGACGTCACCGATGAAAAAAGTATAGACCAATCTTTCAGGAAAGTTTATAAGAACACCAAAAAATTAAAAAATGTACTGGATTGGTTGGTTGATAAGGACGGTGTGGTGCGGGCAGCCATCAGCATTAAATTTAATAAAAAAGACGAAGATGGAACATTGGATTATTGGTTTTTGTCTGACCCCAAAAGCAAACAATGGGAAAAAATAAAGAGTATCGGTGCTTCAGAATATTTGTTTTGGCTCAAAGCATTGAGTGCAGATGAACAATATTTTTTAGTTTTGACCAACGAATTTTCTGACAAATATGCCATTCATAAATACGCCACAGCTGATGGCGCTCATTTAGGGGTGTATTATGAAGATGCTGAATATGATATCAGCGACATCCTGATAGATCCTACTAACCAACAGGTGATTGGCTATACTTATTTTGAAAATGGTCTGATACAGGCTAATTATTTCACAGCACTGGATGATAAGTTGATTTTGGCTCAAGAAAACAACCCCGGTTTGCAATTGTTTCAGGTGCAAAACATCCAAAGTAAAAACCGTTTGTTATTGTACGGGTTGACGCCTCAATCAAAAGGGTCGTGGTATTTGTTGAATACCCAAACGGGCCAACCGGATAAAGTTTTTGATACCAGCCCACAATATGAAGAGTTAGCCAAAGGTCAATACCATGTATTGCACACCCAAGCTGAGGATGGTGTTGAACTGGAAGGTTTTTTGGTAATGCCTGATTCCAGTAGCAATAAAAAACATCCGCTTGTGGTGATGCCTCATGGGGGCCCGATTGGGGTTCGTGATTTTGCTCATAACAATGAAATGCAACATTTTCTGGCTTCTCAGGGTATTGCAACGCTCAAAGTTAATTTTCGGGGTTCTGGTGGATATGGTAAAGAGTTTAAAGAACTGGGTAAGCAACAATGGGGAGAGAAAATTGAACAAGATATATACACCGTTACTCAATATGCACTGAATAAATATGCAATAGACAGCAACAAAATTTGTGCTATGGGTGGTAGCTATGGAGGTTATTCTTCTTTGATGCTTACCTATTTGTACCCAGAAACTTATCTTTGTGCCATTTCTTTTGCAGGGGTCATGGATTTACCCTTGTTATTTACTTCAAGGGATTTGTCTAGAGATGAATGGATGCAAGAGCTGATGACTGAAATCGTGGGCAATCCAAGCACTGAAATTGACAAGCTGATTAATAAATCCCCTTTGTATTTACTGGAAAAAATGAAAAAACCGTTGTTACTGTTCCAAGGCTTAAAAGACGCACGCGTCAGGGTGGAGCATGTATTGAGGATGCAACAATTAATCAGTCTTTACGAAATGGATCATGAGGTGGTGATTTTTGAGGACGAAGGTCATTCTTATTCTCAAAAAAACACAGTGATTCTGTATTTAAGCAAGTCTTTGGAATTTATTAAAAAGCATCTGCAAGTGGATTGAATTTTTACCACAAAAAAGGCCGCGCTTAAGCGGCCTTTTTGATGCATTTAATTTAAAGTATATGCAGCAAATCAAATGCAGAGGCGCCGGCATATTTAGCCTCTGAACCCAGTTGTTCTTCGATGCGTAGCAATTGGTTGTATTTAGCAATTCGGTCTGAACGACATAAAGAACCGGTTTTGATTTGAGTGGCAGAAGTGGCCACAGCCAAATCGGCAATGGTGTTGTCTTCGGTTTCACCTGAACGGTGGGAGATGACTGCAGTGTAGCCAGAACGGTATGCCAAATCAATGGCATCTAATGTTTCAGTTAAGGTGCCAATTTGATTGAATTTGATCAAAATGGAATTGGCAATGTCTTTTTCAATGCCTTCTTTAAAAATAGAGGTGTTGGTGACAAACAAATCATCACCCACCAGTTGAACTTTTTTACCCAGTTTCTCAGTCAAATGTTTCCAGCCAGCCCAGTCGGCTTCATCCAAACCATCTTCTATGCTGATGATGGGGTATTGATCAACCCAAGCTGACAGGAAGTCAGTGAATTGTTCTGAGGTCAGCTGTTTGTTTTCACCGGTGAGATGATACAGACCATTTTTGTGAAATTCAGAACTGGCAACATCCAAGCCCAAATACACTTCTTCGCCAATTTTATAACCGGCTTGGTGAACGGCTTCCAAGATGGTATCTACGGCTTCAACATTAGAACGTAAGTTGGGAGCAAAGCCACCTTCGTCGCCCACAGCAGTGGACAAACCTTTACTTTTTAATACTTGAGCCAAACTATGAAACACTTCTGTGCCACATCGCAATGCTTCTGAAAATGAAGTAAAGCCTGTCGGTAACACCATGAATTCTTGGACATCAACATTGTTATCGGCATGGGCACCACCATTGATGATATTCATCATTGGAACAGGTAAAACAAAATTATCTACCGTAGCGATACTTTGGTACAAGGGGATGTTTCTTTCATTGGCCACTGCATGGGCATTGGCCAAGGAAATACCAAGTAAGGCGTTGGCTCCCAAGTTGGCTTTGTTGTTGGTGCCATCTAGATCAATCATTGTTTGATCCAGGCCCGCTTGATCATGGGCATCAAAACCATGTAATGCGTTAGCTAAAGTGGTGTTGACGTTATTAACTGCTTTAAGCACGCCTTTACCCATATAGCGATTGTTATCACCATCTCTTAATTCGATGGCTTCGCGCGCACCAGTAGATGCACCAGAGGGCACAATGGCGCGACCAAAAGCACCTGACTCAAGAGTTACTTCGGCTTCTAATGTGGGGTTGCCACGGGAATCCAGAACTTCTCTGGCATGAATTTTTTTAATTCCACTCATTGCTTTGTTCCTGTAGAGGTTTAGATTTAATGGTTTGATCAATGATTTTTAAGGTTTCTAACAAACCAGCCATTTGGTCTAATTTAACTGCGTTTGGACCATCACTTTTGGCATTGGCCGGATCTGGGTGGGTTTCCATAAACAGGCCTGAAATCCCCACAGCGGTGGCAGCCCGTGCCAAGACAGGTACATGTTCTCGTTGACCACCTGAAGTACCACCTTGACCGCCTGGTAATTGAACTGAGTGTGTGGCATCGAATACCACTGGGCATCCTGTTTCGCGCATCACAGCCAGTGAACGCATGTCTGAAACCAAGTTGTTGTAACCAAAACTGGCTCCACGCTCGCACACCATGATTTGTTGGTTGCCTGTTGATTGTGCTTTTTCCACCACATTCTTCATATCCCATGGCGCCATGAACTGACCTTTTTTAATATTGACTGGTTTGCCGGTGTTACAAACACGCAGGATAAAATTGGTTTGTCGGGCTAAAAAAGCAGGGGTTTGTAAGACATCAACCACATCTGCGACTTCTTCTATGGGAGAGTCGTCATGTACATCTGTGATAACTGGAATGCCCAATTGTTTTTGGACTTCTGACAGAATTTGTAAACCGGTTTCGATACCTAAGCCACGAAATGAATTCAATGATGTTCTGTTGGCTTTATCAAAAGAAGATTTAAAAATAAAAGGAATGCCTAAGCGATCAGTCACTTCTTTGAGATGGCCTGCAGTGTCTATGGCCAGCTGTAATGATTCAATCACACAAGGGCCAGCAATGAGGAAAAAGGGTTTATCTAATCCTGCTTCAAAATGGCATAGTTTCATAGTTGTTCTCTCATGTTATTGTACTTAATCATTATATGGGCTTTACCCTGCATTGGTTTTTTTTCTTTGGTGGGTTAATGCAGCTGTGATGTATTGGGCAAATAATGGATGTCCATCTCTGGGTGTGGAATTAAATTCTGGATGAAATTGACAGGCCAGAAACCAAGGGTGTTCAGGCAGCTCCAGTACTTCAACCAATTGTGAGTCTTCAGAATGTCCTGAAAATACCAAGCCAGCTGCACTGAGTTGGTCGGCATAATTGTTGTTGAATTCATAACGATGGCGGTGTCGTTCTGAAATGACATCTTTACCGTAAACTTGATGCGCCAATGAACCTTTTTTTAGAACAGAGTTTTGGGCGCCTAATCGCATGGTGCCACCCAAATCGGATTGAGAATTGCGAATTTCTTTTTGTCCAGCGCGATCCATCCATTCTGTGATTAATCCAATCACAGGGTGAGGCGTTTGTTCGTGGTTTTCTGTGGTGTTGGCATCCGTTAAACCACAAACATTACGGGCAAAATCAACAACAGCCGCATGCATGCCATAACAAATTCCAAGGTATGGAATGTTGTTTTCACGCGCATAGCCTACTGCAAAAACCTTACCTTCAAAACCGCGATTTCCGAAACCGCCAGGAACCAAAATGGCATCGACATCAGCAAATACTTCCACATTTTTAGTGGCGCCTAGTTCATCTGAATCGATGTGTTTGATGTTGACTTTGGTTTGGTTAGGAATGCCTGCGTGGCGTAGCGCCTCATTCAATGATTTATAGGCATCAGAATGATCTAGGTATTTCCCTACCATGCCTATAGTGACTTGATTTTGGGTGTTGGCTTCTGCAGCAACCACGCGTTGCCATTCGGACAAATCTGTTTTTCCGCATGTTAAACCGAATCGTTCGACCACCAAATCATCAAAACCTTCTTTACTCAACTCTTCAGGAATTTGGTATATATTGGGACAATCCATGACAGGAATAACGGCTCTTGCTTCAACGTTGGTGAATAAAGCAATTTTTTGTAACTCTTCTTTTGGAATCGGGTGTTCGGCGCGGCATAATAAGATGTCAGGTTGGATGCCTATAGAACGCAGTTCTTTGACTGAATGCTGTGTGGGTTTGGTTTTAAGTTCGCCAGCTGCGCTGATATAGGGAACCAAAGTCAAATGAACAAACATGGCGTTTGAACGTCCTTCCTCAACGCCCATTTGGCGTATGGCTTCCATAAAAGGTAAGGACTCAATGTCACCTACAGTACCACCAATCTCCACCATGATTACATCAAAACCTTCAGCGGCTTTTCTGACTTTAGATTTAATCTCATCAGTGATATGTGGTATCACTTGTACTGTGCCACCCAAATAATCTCCACGACGTTCTTTACGAATCACACTTTCATAAATTTGGCCAGAAGTGTAATTGTTGTTACGAGACATTTTGGTTCGAACAAAACGTTCATAATGACCTAAGTCCAGATCAGTCTCGGCACCGTCTTCAGTGACAAACACTTCGCCGTGTTGAAAGGGGCTCATGGTGCCAGGGTCTACATTGATATAGGGGTCTAATTTCATCATGGTGACACGCAAACCACGTGCCTCTAGGAGCGAAGCCAGAGAGGCTGCCGCAATACCCTTTCCAAGAGAGGAAACCACACCACCTGTGACAAAAACAAATTTAGTCATGTTGGGTGAAATAGTTAAGCTCAGAAAGGACGTGTATTATATCCGATGGCCGATTTATTTAGCAACTACTCAACTGCTTTACTTTCTGTTTCTTGTTATCCAGAACTGATACTGAGCTTAATTGAGCATTGGTTGTCAGATAACTCATCATGTCATAATTGATCAATGAGCATGGGTGGTACATTGATTGGTTTTGATTTGATTGAGTAGCAGGCCCTTAGGTTCTTTTTGGCTTGCATCAGAGCATCTTGACTGCTGGCATGGACCATTGCAATTGGGGTCTGTGGATCAACCTTGTCACCAATTTTTAGTATTTGTGAATATCCCACTGCCAGATCAATTGTGTCTGCACTGTGGGTTCGGCCACCACCTAGGTCAATGATACTCAGGCCTAAGTTACGACAGTTGATGGCATGGATGTAGCCATCCTGTGCAGCAAATACAGGTTCAATCAGGTCAGCTTGAGGCAAGTGCTTGTTGGGGTGCTCCATTAAATCCGAAGGGCCGCCATGGGCAGATACCATTTGAGCAAATTTTTCTGCTGCACGACCGCTTGAAATGGCTTTAAAAACTTGGAGTTTGGCATCGTTGATGTCAGCTGCCAAGTGACCAATGAGCAGCATTTCAGCAGCCAAGTTAACAACCAATTCATTCAAAGCCAAATCTTTGGGTGGTTGTTTTAAATAGTCAATGGCTTCTAATACTTCCAGGCTGTGGCCGGCAGTGTGGCCAATGACTTGATCCATGTTGGTAATCAAAGCGCGGGTGGGGATGGTAGATACTTTAACAATAGATGCAGCCAAATCTTTGGCCATGGTGTAGTTGCTGGCAAATGCGCCACTACCACATTTAACATCCATTACCAAAGCATCCAATCCAGCAGCCAGTTTTTTGGACAATATAGAAGCTGTTATCAGTGGAATGCTGTCCACAGTGGCTGTGATGTCTCTAGTGGCATAGATACGCTTATCAGCTGGAGCCAGGTCAGCTGTTTGACCAATGATTGAACAACCAATTTCTGCGACAATATGCTGGAATGTATTTGTTGATACTTGTGTGTTGTAACCTGGAATGGCCTCAAGCTTGTCCAGTGTGCCACCGGTATGGCCCAATCCACGGCCGGATATCATTGGCACATAACCTCCGCAAGCGGCTACAATGGGGGCCAGCATCAAAGATATTTTATCACCCACACCACCTGTAGAATGTTTATCAATTATCGGGCCATTTAAATGCAAACTGGACCAGTCCAACACTTCGCCTGATGATTTCATGGCTTCTGTCAGGCTGCGGCATTCAGCAGTACTCATTTGTTGAAAAAAAATCGCCATGGCTAAAGCGGCAATTTGTCCTTCACTGATGCTGTTATCAGTGATGCCACGAATGAAAAAATTAATTTCTTCAATGCTGAGTTCGCTACCGTCGCGTTTTTTCTTAATGATTTCTTGGGGTAATAGTGTCATAAATTTTCGAAATTATTAGGGTAAATTTTTGAGATTGATATTTGGTTTTCAATTCTAACGAAATTTATTTTAGTTGATGGATAATGAATGTACAAATGAAACAACAAGTAAGATTCGTCAACGGGGATTTATGGTGTCGTTTTTTGAGAAATAAGTTACTAACAGAAAAATCAATTAACTTGCTTTGAGGTAAAAAAACATTCGCTCTGCCTTCTTTCTCTCTCTCGCCACCTGTATGGGCCCTTAAAACAGAGGGTTTAAGTGGGGTATGAAATCGACAAAAAGACAATTAATGAATCAATTTGTTTAATTTCATCAATAGCGCTTTGATTCTGATAAAAATACTATGTTGGTTGTCTGTCAACAATCCAAACAAATATACCAATATGATAGCTCCAGTCACAGAACTCATAAAAAAAGCGTCTTTTCAAAATCGCTTATAGGAAAAGCTTAATTGTACAAATGATCCAAAAAGCCGCTGATTAGAATTTCAACTTTGGCAGCGGCTTTGGGTGCGTATTCAAGGGTTTGTTCATGGCTGAGGCGTACATCATCCATACCAGCTCCATAGTTAGTGATGATTGATAAGGCCGCCACTTTCATGTCATGGTAGCGGGCCAAAATAGTTTCCGGAACTGTTGACATACCAACGGCATCGGCACCCATCATGCGGATGGCTCTAATTTCTGCGGGTGTTTCAAATTGAGGGCCAACCATCCAGGCGTACACACCTTGAGCCAAATGAATGTCATTCTGTTCTGCTATTTGACGCAGTTGGTATCGGTATTGAGCGTCGTAGGCTTTGCTCATGCTGACAAAACGGCCATTATCTGCTACACCAAATAAGGGAGATTGACCGGTGAAGTTGATGTAGTCTTTAATCAGCATCACAGAACCGGGTGCTGAGTTCAATAAGGAGCCAGCAGCATTGGTCAAAATAAGGGTTTCAATTCCCAAAGCTTTCAATGTGGCAATCACAGGTGCCATGGCATTGGCTTCACCTTTTTCATAAAAGTGAATGCGTCCATTGAGGATAATCAATGGGTGATTATTCATCAAAGTTAACAACATCGATCCAGAGTGACCCGCTACGCCAGTTTCAGGAAAGCCAGGTATGTCACTGTAGGCGATTTCAGCCAACACCTCTGCTTTTTCAGTGACTGAACCTAAGCCTGAACCCAAAATCAGTGCCACTTTGGCTTGAAATGTTTTTGGCAGCAGGGCCTGTAAATTATTAATGAAATCAGCCGCTTCTTGGATTGAGTTGTTATCGGTATTATTCGCCATAAGGAGTCCATATATTTTTAACCTGTGATGCATGACGCAGGTATTGCTTGCCTTGTCCTTGATCAGTTGTTAACCAATCTATGTGATTGTTATCAGTCCAGCTTCGTTTCAAATTGGATGCTGATTCGTGTTCAATCAATTGAGTATCTGATCCAAAGGCCCAAATGGCATCGACATTCATGTGCCCAGCCAATGGTTTGGCCAACTCCAGTTGCTTGCCTGAAAGGATATTAACTGTGCCGTCTGGTACGTCGGAAGTGTTCAATACTTGGTAAAAATCCAAAGCTGACAAAGGAAAAGCTTCAGAAGCTGTCATTACCACCCTATTGCCCATCGCCAAGGCTGGTGCCATCAATGAAATAAAACTCAATAGCGGTTCCTCATCTGGACATTGGATGGCAATCACACCAATGGGCTCGTGCATTGCCATGGCTATACCACGTAAGGGGACACTGTGAACTTGGCCGTCGTATTTATCACACCAAGCGGCGTAATAGCTAAGGCGTTGAACTGATGCTTCAACTTCCGTTTCGGCTTGTTTTTTATTGTGGCCAAAGGTCATTAAGCGATCTGTAAATTCATTTTTGCGATAGGATAAATTCTCCGCTATAAAGTACATGACTTGCTGTCTTTGATAGGCATTCATTTGTGGCCATGCGGTACTGTTCGCTGCTGCCTCTACTGCATTACGAACGTCCTTGCGATTGCCTAAGCCTGCATGGGTGATGAGTTGACCTTTTGTGTTATGGATGGCGTAAGAATAACCACCATCTGGTCTGACTTGTTTCCCGCCAATATACATTTTTGGCGTTTTATCCATGCCTTGAACGGGTTCTATTGGGACGGTTGAATCATTTGGTTTTGATTGGTCTTTATTTGATTTGTTGGCTTTTTGTGTTTCAGTATTTAAGGCTTCATTTTTTAACTTAAGGTATTCATACAAGCCTTCTTTGCCACCTTCTCGACCAAAACCTGATTCTTTCACTCCGCCAAAACCAGCGGCAGCATCCATCATGTTGGTACAGTTAATCCAAACGATACCTGCTTGCACCAAGGGTGCCAAGTGCATTGCCAAGTTGATGTTTTCGCTCCAAATACTGGCAGCCAAACCATATCGGGTGTTATTGGCCAAAGCCACAGCTTCATTGGGTGTTCTGAAAGTCATTGAAACCAATATCGGTCCAAATATCTCATCTTGAACCACTTGGTCTGAAGGTGAAACATCAGTCAATAGCGTCGGTGGGTAAAAGCAACCGGAACTGGGAAGTGCTGATGTTGGTTGGTTTAAACGTGCGCCAGCATCGACACCTGCCTGGACCAATGACGCAATTTTTTGTTGTTGTTTTGGGTTAATGATGGCGCCCATATCGATTGACTTATCCATCGGGTCACCAATCCGTAATTTGTGCATGCGGTCGATTAATTTTTTATGAAAGCGATCCGCAACAGCTTCCTGTACCAACAAACGTGAGCCTGCACAGCAGACTTGACCTTGATTGAACCAAATTGCATCAACCACACCTTCTACGGCGGCATCCAAATCGGCATCAGCACAAACAATAAATGCTGATTTACCACCGAGTTCCAGTGACAGTTTTTTACCACTTCCAGCGGTGGCTTGTCTGATCCAACGACCCACGGCGGTGGAACCAGTGAAGGCAATCTTCTTGATGGCTGGATGTTTTACAATGTGTTGACCGGTGGTGCCATCGCCAGTGACGACATTCAAAACGCCTTTAGGTAAACCGGCTTGTTGACAAATTTCAGCGAATAACAGGGCAGTCAATGAAGTAAGCTCAGCAGGCTTAATAACGATGGTGTTGCCGGTGGCTAAAGCCGGTGCTATTTTCCATGACAACATTAACAGTGGGAAATTCCAGGGGATTATTTGACCTACCACACCAATCGCTTCGTGATCAGGCATTTCTGTTGCAATTAATTGAGCCCAGCCGGCATGGTGATAAAAATGACGGACGGCCAATGGCACATCAATGTCGCGACTTTCACGAATTGGCTTGCCATTGTCTAAGGTTTCTAATACAGCGAACAACCTAGAATTTTTTTGTAGCAAACGAGCGATGGCGTATAAATATTCACCTCGTTCATGACCCGATAAGGCTTGCCACTTTGGTAACGCTTCTTCAGCCGTTTGAACCGCGAGATTTACGGTTTGTTCATCGGCTTGTGCAACCTGAGCCAAACGCTCGCCATTGGCAGGGTTGTTGCTGTCAAAATGATTTTTTCCTGGTTGCCAGTTGCCACCGATAAAATGACTCATTTTGTTGTTGTGCTGAGCCAGCCACTCAAGGGCCAGTTCAGGTGATTCAGGTGCTTTGCCGTAATCCATTGTTTGTATGATGTCTTTGATGTTCATGATTATTCTGTGTCCTTTATCCGATAGCGTGTCTGTGTGCAGCCGAATAATGGCCGGTGACGTGGTGTTCTAATTGTCGTTCGATGTCACCCAATAAGCTGGATGCACCAAAACGGAATAAATCGGGCTGTAACCAGTCATCACCCAATTCTTCTTTCATCATGGACAAATAAACCAGCGCGTCTTTGGCTTTGCTGATACCACCAGCGGGCTTATAACCTATTTTATAGCCTGTGCGTTCTTGGTATTCACGAATTTGTCTGATCATGGTTAGTGATACAGGCAAGGTGGCATTGACTGATTCTTTACCTGTGGAAGTTTTGATGAAATCAGCACCCGCCATCATGCAAACCATAGAAGCCTTGGCTACATTTCTTAAGGTCGAAATTTCACCAGTAGCTAAGATGGTTTTCATGTGTGCATCACCACAAGCTTCACGATAGGCTTTGACTTCGTTATAAAGGGCACGCCAGTTTTCAGCAAACACATGTTTTCGTGTGATTACGATATCAATTTCATCGGCTCCAGCCTTGACTGATTCTTTAATTTCTTCAATTTTTAAATGCAAGGGGGTGAGGCCAGCAGGAAAACCTGTTGAAACCGCCGCCAAATGAATGTCAGTGCCTTTAAGTTCTTCGGCTGCTGTGCTTAACATGTCATGGTAAACACAAATGGCACCAGTGGTCATTTTCATGTCACCCATGCCCAAAGCGGTCATCAAATCATGCCTCACAGGCTTTTTGGCTTTGGCACACAATCGTTTAACTCGCAACTCGGTGTCATCTCCGGCTAACGTGGTCAGGTCAATTAGGGTAATGGCTTTAAGCAACCACGCTGCTTGGTATTGTTTCTTTACACTGCGTCGTGTTCCAATGGAAGCTGCTCGCCGTTCAATCGCACTCTTATTTACTTGAATGGATTCAATCCAGTCCAAGTTCAGGTCTATGCCTGGGTTTCGTTCAATAGTCATGTGGGTTATTTTACATCAAAAGTAACAGAAATGGATTTTCAGTCATTGAACATAATAATTAATATTGATGTGTTTCTTATCAGCTAATCTTGGAAATAAATTGGGCGGTTTGGTCTGATAGCGGTTTTTTAAAGTGGCGCATTAGATTCAGATATTTTGTAATTGGTTGACATGTCTGATCAATTTGTACTTGTTATTTTGTATACAAAATATTACAGTTTGAGCTTGACACATTTAACTCTAGGGGTGCTAACATGAGTAACAGGAAAGACAAACCGATGGTAGTGAGGGTACTTTCATCAGTCGCGGCATTTTTAATCTTGGGTTCGCTGATTTATATCTACATGGCTGGAGTTGGGTTCATGTCAGGTTCCTTATTTGTTGGTGCGGTTTCGGGATTGGGTGTTTTAGGTGTCATTGAAGGTGATGGGGTGCTGGATATGATGGCATGTTTTTTTGAATCATTTTTTGATGGTTTGATGGAGGTGATTGGAGGAATATTTGATATCATATCTTCTGTTTTTGGTTAAATTCATTCTACTGAATTACAAAATAATAAACAGTTCTCAGTCACCAGATTTTTCTCACTTGATTCTGACCCCCAAAGACAATTATGGTTGTAGCTGACTAACAAGCAATAATACGTTTCTCCATTCAATAGCCATAAAAAAACAATACGGCTCAAGGCTTTGGGTTTAAATAGCCATGAGCTGCCGCCATTCATAATGTTTAGGAGTCATTTTTTGTTGGTTACGTTTTGCCCAAATGGGGTTTAAGTTGATAGGTGGTTTTGATCAGTGAAAGTCCTATCGGGTCAATTGTTTGATGATTTGGTGATGTTTTGGAAACAACTCAATTAATTGATTTCGCTTTGCCAATTCGAAATCAGTGAATTCAAAACCGGGTGCCACGGTACAGCCAACCAAAGAGAAGCCTGTCGGGTCGTCAACACTGGCAGCAAACCAATCACCAGCTTGAATCACATGTTGAAAAGAGCACCCTTGTTTTGGGTTGTTACCTAGTTTTAATTTGAGATATTTGCCGTTGATATTTATGACATGAATGGTGAGGGTTGAACCATGGTAAAAATGCCACACTTCGTCTTGTTTGATGCGATGAAATGCAGAAAACTGAGGGGCTTCTAATAGGTAATAAATGGCTGTGGAAAAGCAATGTGATTGTTCGAATCTTTGTGGTAAATTGACAGGTGTAAGCGATTCATTACATCTGTAAGTTTCTTTATAGTAGCCACCTTCGGGATGGGCTTGTAATTCAAGACGCTTTATCCAGTCTTGAGCCTTCATGGTTGGTTCTTGAAGGCTTCGAAGCCAGCTGTGATAAATGGAACCAGTCGTTCATGAACGGCATCTAGGTTGCTTGATTGGCAAACGCCATCGGATAAATTGCTGATTCTTTCTGTGCCAGAAAATGTCAAAGTCAGGGCGCCTGACAAGAAGTGATAACACCAATACAAGTCTTCGGGTTTGCTTTCAGGCATGGTGGCATGAATTGCCGCCAGGAATTTCTTCGCCAATGGATCGAAGTATTGGGTCATGATCACCCCACCGAGTTCGGCGTGGTTGTTTATTTGGGCAATGATGGCAAAGTAGCTTTTCCAGCCAGCGCCACCTTTGTTAGAACGATTAAGTAGCGCGTGTGTGAAAGCATCAATGATTTCATGTAAGGGAGCAGGATTGGGTTTGGCTCGACGAATGCAGTCATCTAACATTTGAATTCTTTCACGATTCAGGATTTCTGCTCTACGTAGCATGACGGCATCAAAAATGTTCTTCTTCTTACCAAAATGATAACTGGCTAATGCGGGGTCAACATGGGCTTCGCTGGTGATTTGTCTGATAGATACACCATAAAAGCCTCGGGCTGCAAATAGTTTTTCAGCTGCATCAAGAATTAAGTCTTTGGTATTTTTTTTAGTACTCACGATCTGAATAAAGCCAATAGTTATCAATCATAAAAAAGGCATTTTAGCATGAAGATTAAGTGAGATAATGAAAATAAATTAAACACTTGTTGAAATATATTCATTATGTGATGTAATATTTTACACGGACAATTAATTATTATGGGGACAACGTAATGAAAAAGAATAAAATGGTATCAGCCATCCGTCAAGTTTGGGTGATGTCAGCACTTGGTATAACCCTGGCGCCGGCAGTCTGGGCGCAAAGCGATGAGAATGATGAGGATACTTTGGCTTTGGATGATGTTAAAGTGACCGCCAGAAAAACAACTGAATCAATACAGGATGTGCCCATCGCTGTTACTTCATTCAGTAGAGAAGAGCTGGAAGATGCGCAAGCAGAAAATTTAGATTCATTAAAGGGTGCAGTGCCTAATATGAATTTGGTTCAAGGCAGAGGTTCAGCCAGTAGTGCCAATATTTACATACGGGGTATTGGTCAGCCAGATGCTTTACAAACATTTGATCCAGGAGTTGGTGTCTATGTTGATGGTGTGTATTTATCACGAATTCAAGGTGCCCTGATGAGCTTGCATGATGTTGAACGCATTGAAGTTTTGCGTGGCCCTCAAGGCACTTTGTATGGTAAAAACACCATTGGTGGTGCAGTCAATGTAGTCACAAGAAGACCTGATGGCGAATCTGCAGGTGAGGTCAGTTTGTTGGCTGGTGATTATGGTAAATTATCCGCTAGCGTTTATTACAAAGGTGCATTGAGTGATCGAACCAGTGCCAGTATTTCGGCTTTGCATCGATTGGATAATGGCTTCGTAACTGACAGTTTAACGGGGCAACATTACAATGATCGTGATAACACTTCATTGCGTTTTTTGATGCATTCGGATGTCAGTGACCGTTTGTCTTGGGACCTGTCTTTTGATTATACAGACCAAGAAAATGCCTTGTCATTGGGACGTTCAGAGTCTCCATTAATTGCTTTGGATTTTGCTGATTTGACAACACCTGTGTTGTTACGTTTGCCAGAAACGGGTGAGTATGATTACCGAGCAAGAAGTTCATTTACTGATGATGAAAATCAGGAGTTGGCTCATTTGGGAATCAGCTTTACTTTAGATTATATGATTAATGACCAGTGGCAATTTAAATCAATCACAGCACAGCGTGATTTGGAGTCTGATTCATATATTGATATAGATGCCACAGAGTTGGAGTTGGGTGACGTTTTCGTGGGTGTTGACCAACAGCAGTTCAGTCAAGAGTTTCAATTTTTGTATGACAATGACAATGGTTTCAATGCGGTCTTTGGTGCTTACTATTTGAAAGAGGACGTGCCTTCTCATCAGGAGGCTTATGCTGATGACTTTCTACAATATGCAGGTGTGCCTTTAGACTTTTTGCGTACCATTGATGATGATTTGGAGACCACCAGTTATGCCTTGTTCGCACAAGGAAACTGGACATTGAGTGATCGATGGGGAATGACAGCTGGTGTTCGATACAGTAAAGATGATAAGTCATATGATCGCACAACCAGTACATTTTCAACCTTGGGCCCATTTTTAGAGGGTACTTTTGCTTTCCAAGATTCTGATAGTTGGGATAGCTTCACGCCTATGGTTTCGTTTGATTATCAAATCAGTGATAATTCCATGATGTATGCCAGTGTTTCTAAAGGCTTTAAATCTGGTGGTTTCAATGGACGAGCTAATGGCGCAGCTGATGTCAGCTCTTTTAAACCAGAAACGGTTTGGACTTATGAAGTGGGTGGAAAATCACAGTTCTTAGACAACCGCTTGAGGTTTAATTATGCTGTTTTCACTTCAGATTATGAAGATTTTCAAGCACGTGTAGCTGAAGACATTTCAAGTTTTCCTGTCATCAATGCAGCAGAACTTGATATTTCAGGTGCAGAATTAGAGGTCACATGGTTACTGAGTGCATCAACTTCAGTTTACAGTTCATTGGGATACCTGAATTCAGATTACAAAACATTTTTTGATTTCAGACAACCTGATTTAGATCGTTCAGATGATATACCGCCTTTTTCACCTGATTGGACATTCCGAATTGGTATGAACCATGCCATGTACTTAGACGGTGGCGCTGTTTTGCGATTTGGTATTAATGGGAACTACACGGATGACATGTATTTGTCGGTAGATAACCAAGAATCTCTGACGCAAGATGATTATTGGGTTTTCAATGCCTATGCGGTATATGATTTCGCTAACCCAGCCTGGTCTATCACCGTAGGTGGTAAGAATTTGACAGACGAAGTCTATAAGGTAGATGCTCAAGAATTCTCCAGTGTCGGCAACATTCAAACTGCATATTACGGCGATCCAAGAACTTGGTACGCTGCTTTAAATTACCGTTTTTAATGAACTCCTGTTGTTAAAGTGGTTTAACTCACGCCATCATTTTCTGAGTGGTGGCGTGTTTTCTTTTTTGAGAAAATGATGAAATACCTGATTTTATTTTTAGTGTTGTCTTCTTGTACACACAATTCAACTGTTCAGCCCGAAAAGGAACCGCAAACAGTTAAGGTTTTAAAAACAGTTTATTACAATGGTGTCAATGATGACTTGTTAACAGCTGGATTGGGCTTAAAAGGTTTGCGAGGTGCTGCGCCACAACTCACGTCAGAACCAACTGCTGCAGAATTACGTCGTGCCAGTTATTACCAACAATTTAAAGCATTGAACGACTTAAGTGATGCGGGTGGTTATGGGCGATTGTATGGTTTAAGATCCAATCAAGAACCCATTGCTGGCACTGAATACTGGTCACAAAGAATGGTTGTTGATGGGGTGTATCATACCGTGGTTTTACAAGTTCCAGATACATTAACTGGTGAAGAAAAATGTTTGGTTGTGGCACCATCCAGTGGTTCAAGAAATGTATTGGGAGCAGTGGGTACCAGTGGATCTTGGGCACTTACTCATGGCTGTGCCGTGGTGTATACAGACAAAGGTTCAGGGACCCAGGTTGCTTTGGATGATAACAAGGGATATCAAATTGATGGCTTGTTGGTCAGTCCTGCAATGGCCGCATCAGACACCATGATGGAAGGCACGAAGTTACTTGCTTCGGAAGGTTTTCATGTGGTACAAAAGCACGCGTATTCACAAGTAAATCCTGAGCAATACTGGGGGGAGTTTGTGTTGGATGCAGTTGAATATGCATTGGCAGTATTGCAGCAAAATAATCAGTTGAATAAAACACAAATAAAAGTAATTGCTGCTTCAGTGTCAAATGGTGGTGGTGCAGTACTTCGTGCTGCGGAAAAAGACAGCAAAGGTTTGATTGATGCCGTAGTGGCTGCAGAGCCACAGGTCAATTTACAACACTTATATCAACTAAAAACAGCGAAACAAATAACAGAAATTTCAACCAAACCATTGCTTGAATTGTCTATGAATTTGAGCCTATTGGAGCCGTGTGCGTCATTACATGATTCATTGAACACAGCGCCTTTTAAAATGAACACCGCATTGTTACAGCCTTTACTCAAAGCGCGTTGTGCAGCTTTGGTTGAACGCGGCATGATTGAGGGGAATGATGTGGTGCAACAGGTTCATTCAGCACAACAAAAAATTAAACAGATGGGCATTACTGATGAAGCGCTTAAGCTGGCTCATATTAATACTTTGGCAAATCTTTGGGGTAGTATTAATCACACGTATGCCAACAGTTATTTAAAGCAATCTGTACATGATAATTTATGTCACTCAGCAATGAGTGCATTTACAGCCAGTGGACAACCAAGAAAATTGTCAGAAGCTGAGTTAACGGGAATGTTTGCTTTATCCAATGGTATTGCACCCAGTAATGGCATTGAATTAGCAGTTACTGACACGGAAAATAAAGTCCAATCAAAAATGATGTTGGCACCAGCTATGGGGATAGATACACAATGGTGTTTTTATCAGTTGTTAAATACGCCGGATTTACAAGACGCTATGGCAACCATCGCAACAAATCCAGAAGATAATCAAGTGCCTACCTTGATTTTACATGGGCAAGCAGATGGTACTGTGGCCATAAATCACGCCAGTCGCGCATACTACCATCGCAACCAAAGCAGTGAATCGGCCAATTCAATGATGCGCTATTATGAGATTGAACATGTACAACATTTTGATGCATTTTTACCTTACCCTGGCTTTAATCAACAGTTTGTACCTATGCACCCCTATTTTGAACAGGCGTTGGATTTAATGTATCAACATGTTTTTTCCAATAAAGTTTTACCTGCCAGCCAATTGGTTAAAACAACCATCAGAAAATTGAATCAAGAAGAGAATAAGCTTGAGGATTTGGAGGTGCATAATACGCCTATAATCAGCCTCCAACCGAATCACAAAATATTAACTGATGGTAAAACACTGGAGATAAAATGAACAAGCTAAATGTATTCATCACCGGCGCCAGCAGTGGAATCGGTAAGGGTGTAGCCCGGCATCTTGGTAAAGATCATCAGGTCATCATTTCAGATTGTTCTGAGCTAGCAATCAATAAAGCCAAACAAGATTTGGCTTCCCAAGGTGTTGATGTTGAAACCATGGTTTTTGATGTTTGCAATGCCAATCATTTGGATGAGTTGCAACAAATTGCCAATCAAAAGGGCATTGATGTTTTGATTAACAATGCGGGTATTCAGCATGTTGAACCAATTGAGAGCTTTCCTGCTGATAAATGGCAACAACTGATTAATGTTATGTTGGTTGGACCAGCGATGACAACCAAAGCAGTGATGCCAGCGATGAAAGCAAAAAACTTTGGCCGCATCATTAACATTGGTTCTGTACATTCTTTGGTGGCTTCGGCTTACAAGAGTGCTTATGTTTCTGCCAAACATGGCTTGTTGGGTTTGGCAAAAACAGTGGCATTAGAGGTGGCGGAACAAGACATCACCATTAACACGGTTTGTCCTGGTTATGTTGATACAAATATGGTGAGAAACCAAATCAAGCAGCAAGCAGAAGCCCACCAAATACCTGCAGCAGAAGTGGTAGAAAAAATCATGTTAAAAAACATGCCCAAGAAACAATTTATCAGTATAGAGGAGTTAGCTGGTACAGTGGCATTTCTGATAGGGCCCTATGCCAAAAATATCACGGCACAGGCCATAACCTTGGATGGGGGGTGGACAGCGCACTGATTCATAAATCAGTGGCATGAAATCATGTGAATTGTCAGTTTAATTGAGTGCCTCCAAGCTCCATCTTGGATAAGCTTTTATTAATGTATTTTGTTCAATGTGTTTATGTTGAAAACGCATGGCTCCAGCGAAAGCAATCATGGCGCCGTTATCAGAACAGTACTTCATTGAGGGAAAAAATGATTTAAACCGGTGTTTTTTGCCCATGGATTCTAATGTTTCTCGCAATGATGTATTGGCACTGACACCACCAGAAATAACCAATTCTTGGTGTCCAGTTTGTTTGATTCCTCTGAGGCATTTTTTACTCAAAGTGTCAATAACTGCCAATTGAAACCCCGCTGCAATGTCGGCTTTAAGTTGTTGGATTTCAGTGTCATTCTTACAATGTTCTATGTGGTTTTCCCAAGTTACACGGGTGTGCGTCTTTAAACCTGAAAAACTAAATTGCAGACCAGGGCGGTTCATCATTGGACGAGGAAATTTGAATCGAGTGGCATCACCTTGAGTTGCCAAGTCTGCTATATAACGCCCACCTGGGTAGGGTAACCCAAGCATTTTGGCTGTCTTGTCAAAAGCTTCGCCTGCTGCATCATCCAGTGTATCTCCTAATATTTTATAATTGCCTAAACTTTGAACATCGACCAATAAGGTGTGTCCGCCAGAAACCAGCAAGCACAAAAAAGGAAATTCAGGTTTGTTAACTTCTAATAAGGGTGCCAACAAATGGCCTTCCATGTGATGAACTTCCACAGCAGGTAAATCCAAGGCCCAGGCCAAAGATTTGCCTACACAAGCACCAACTAATAAAGCACCAACTAACCCAGGGCCTGCAGTATATGCAATGGCGTCTAAGTCGTTTAATTTCATGTCTGCTTCAACACAAGCTTGTTGAATCAAGGGTACAATTTTTCTGACATGATCACGAGAAGCCAATTCAGGTACCACGCCGCCATACTGGGCATGCAGCTCAATTTGGCTGTACAGTTGATCGGCCACCAGTCCTTTTTCGGTGTCATAAATAGCTATACCTGTTTCATCGCATGATGATTCGATACCTAAAATTCTCACAATGGCTTCCAATAAGTGACTTTTTCTTCTAAATCAGGACGCTGTCTGTCCAAAGGTTGTTCATCACATGAACCGATGTATAAATAGCCGGCAATGAATTCCTTATCCGTTAAACCAATGGCTTTTTGGGCCTCTGTATCATGACAAGACCAACCTGAAATCCATTGACTGGCATAACCCAAAGCCCCAGCCGCAATGTTGATGTTTTGGCACACTGCGCCGGCAGATAAAATTTGTTCAACTTCGGGAGTTTTGTGTTCAACAGGTGAAGCCACCACCACGATAACCAGAGGGGCGCGCATAAAACAATCTTTTTCAATTTCAACGTGGATGCCCATGGTTTCTTCTTTTTTGGCTTTGATTGCTGCAAGTTTTTCGCCAAACTTACGTCGTGCATCTCCCTGAAGAACCAAGAAACGCCAAGGTTCCAGTTTGCGGTGATCGGGGACACGAGTAGCTATGGTTAAAATGGTTGTCAATTCTTCACTGTTTGGCCCCGGTTCATTCATATTGTTAACCAGTACCGAACGGCGGTTGAGCATAAATTCAGTGACGTTATTATGATGTGGGTTCATGTGAATTGTTCGTGTTAAATTGATTATGAAGCTTATTATAAATGATTTTTGTGCAGTCAAATGAATTGCTAATAATTTATGTGATGATTGGCTTAAAGTTGGTTCATATATAATCTGGCAGAGTTCTGAGTTATCTCAATTTTGAAAAAGGCCGCTAAATAAAATAACGGGCATTCTGCTGGCTGAACGTAACTTGAGTCATATTGCCAACCAAACGGCAACGGAATAGTAACTGCCGTTACTTTGTTGGTGTTATCTGACCATGCCACCAATGCTTGGATAAGTTGTGTTTTGTAGAAATGTTTGAATTGATTAAATCAACATTATCGTAATGGGGTTTGAAGTTCAAGCGTAATGTAATCACTGTATCCGTGAAAGAAATCAACGCAAAGACCAACTACACCCTCAAATACGAACTGATTAAGCGTGGGCGTAAAATCAAGCATGTGAATTTTACTTTTGCCATCAATGAGTAAAGCGATATGTTCAAACCACCCAATTGACTATAAAGTACATTTTATTTAATTTGTAATGCTTCAGTTATAAGTCAAAGCATTTTACGCAAAAGCCCTCATTTCCCAAGCCTGTAGAGGTGCCATTATCATCTCCTATTCCACCATTGCCAGATGAGCATTGGCCAGGTGTTATGCTACCCTCTTTTCCATTATCTAAACAACTTTTTATAGCTATCCCACAAGACCAGCTACCATCACAATCTGTTCCATTATCATTATCGCTTTTATTTGCAGCAAATGACCCCAAGCCTATTATTTCTTTTGACTCTCCAGTCAAACTATAACGTGTAGTCAATATACCATTTTCATCTAAATATGTTTTAACAACTACATCTTCTGCTGAAAAAGTTGGAATATTAGGTTTCGTCATAACATCCACAAGTTCATAACTTTTGAGCATAAAGCCTAATTCATTTAGGTTTTCTGTTTGACCTTCATCAATAAGTTCTTTATCAGCAGAAACAGACAATGAAAGAGTTAAAAGTAAAAGTGTTATATACTTCATATGTTTATTTATGTGCTTGAAGTAGTTTCAATTTAACACTTTTTCTTCACCAAAGCAACAATTTAAACTCTCATAAACTTACGCTCATTCTCACGACTTAAATGTGTGTTAAGAATGTTGTTCAACTGTTCTTGACTTACCTCACCTGCTTCACCTGCTTTCAATATACACGTCCCTATGAGAACCTTTCGCCTTGTATCCTCGGCTCTTTCTTTTTTGCGTGCTTTGCTCGTTCGGCTATGATTCTCACATTGAGTTGGTCACAGCGTACGTTTCAGTACCATTGGACTTCAAACCCCGTAATCAACCTAATATGCCGTTTTGTCATCTTTTTCAGCCCAAGCTTTAAAAACGGCAATGGCTTCTTTCTGCCCAATTTGTAAAAAAGGAATTTTTCTTTGTTCGATAGGAGCTTCAATTTCATCATAAATGAATTGATCATCAAAAGCGATATCAGCAGCATCTTGCCGATTACAGCCATAATAAACCTTGAGGGGTCGGGCCCAATAAATTGCGCCTAAGCACATGGGACAAGGCTCGCATGAGGTATATATCACACAATTGTCTAGTTGAAAGGAGCCCAGTTTTTCACAGGCATTGCGAATCGCTGTGACTTCTGCATGAGCTGTCGGGTCATTGGTTGATGTGACTTTGTTCCAGCCTTCAGCAATGATTTCGTTGTCTTTAACTACCACGGCTCCAAATGGACCACCAGCGCCACTTTCCATACCGGTTTGTGCCAATTCTATGGCGCGTTGCATGAATGCTTTATGTGTCATACAGATGTAATTTATTTGAGTGATGAGACATTATAATCATCGATTAAAAATAAAACCAGCGATACGACACACCCCAAAAGATTAAGAGTGAAAGCACCATCATCCATATGAGTTGAATCAATTCAACAGTCTGATTGGTTCGTTGTCGCCACAATTGCCACAAAGTAAATCCAACCATGTAATACCGTTGCTCAATTAAAGGCATGGGCAAGACTGAAAGAGGTAAGGCCAAATAAAGTATATTGTATGAGGTGGTGCGAAGTTTGATGCTGGTTAATGAGACCAGGCAGTAAAAGCTGAATGTATAGACCAATGTTTGGATGAGTAAGTTATGGTTTATGGTGTTAAGTGCCCAATTGCGAATGAATTGGTTGTATTCGGGTGAATTGAAAGTATGCGTTACGCTGAAAGTATTTAAATAGATGATAAGGCCGAACAAAAAGACCAGCCATAGCCATGGTTTATTTTGGATTGTATCCCAAGCATGTTTGCTGCGACTGATAACAAGTGGTAAAAACAACAAGCCGGCAACAAAAAACATGAAGTAAACGTTGGTTAGATTGGCTGATATTTGGTGATAACTTTTGTCGCCCATTGCAACACTTTTGTTAATCATAAAATACAGTATAAATAGCAAAATGACAGCGGCATATGGCCAGGTTTTACCAAAGGTATGAGGCCAGTTACGACCCTCTACAATCTTTAGCTGGTAGATAGCAATTAATGCGATAAAGCCTAACCAGATCAGGCTTGGTTGCCTGATAAATATGGCCGCAGCACCCAAAGTAGCTGCCCAAAAATGTCTTTTGTCTGACATCATTTGAGCAGCTGTTAGTAATAACAACAAAGCAGGAATGTCGGTATAGACCAATAAGTAGTATGGAAACACAATGGGTAAGAAGAATAACTGTGCCGCCAACTTCCAGTCATTGCTTTTATACCGAATGTAAACGACCCAATAAATGATGCTGGCAAAACAAAGGGTTATGAACACATTAACCCAGCGGTATGAGTATAAATCTGAAACATTAAAAAGTTGACCTATCCAAGCGTATATTTTATGTAAATAAATGAATGTGGTGATGTTTGGTAGGTGGACATCATTGCCCTCTACAAAGTTGGTGATTTGACTCAAATGAAATATTTCATCAACCACAAAAAAGTCAGCTTGCGTTAACAACATAATCAGCAAACTTGTTGCTATCAAAATTATGTATTTAATCAAGTCAGTGTTCATGGAAGTTTCAAAATGAGTGCATGACGAATTATATGGACATCAAGACTCAGGCACAAGCTAAGAAAATATTGACCTCATGACAACAATTCCATTGATACACATCTTATGTAAAACAAATCAATTACCTCCGATGAAACCATTAATTAACTGATTTACTTAAAAAGGCTCCGCTTTATTTTATTGGGATTCAGCATGTAGTTTTTTGGCTACAGTCTCAGGTGAACTGGTGTTTCGTGCCAATAAACCATAGGCCACAGGCAATATAAATAAGGTAAATATTGTGGCAGCTACCACACCAAATAAGATCACAGTACCAATCACAATGCGAGTTTCAGCGCCAGCTCCAGAAGCCAAAATCAATGGCAAGGCACCAGCAATGGTAGTTAAGCCAGTCATCACAATGGGTCTGAACCTGACTTTTGCTGCAGTTAAAGTGGCTCGGTTGAAACTGTAGTCCATATCACGTAACTGGTTGGCAAATTCAACAATGAGGATGCCATTTTTAGTGGCCAGCCCAACCAAAATAATTAACCCAATTTGTGAATAAATGTTTATCGAGCCACCTAATAACAGCAGTCCCAACAAGCCTCCACCCATTGCTAAAGGCACGGTCAACATGATAACAAAGGGGTGTATATAGCTTTCGAATTGGGCAGCCAACACCAAGAAAACCACAATCAAACCGAGCACAAAAACAAATACAATCGAAGAGCCAGATTCCATAAAGTCGCGGCTTTGTCCTTTGTAATCAGTGGTGGCATGATCTGGTAAATGCTCATCAACCATTTGTTCCAGATAATTCAAGGCTTCACCCAAACTATAACCCTCGGCCAAATTGGCTTCAAGCGTTATTGATCGGACTCGGTTATATCGTGACAGGTTGTCAGCCGCGCCGTATTCTTTGATACTGATCATGTTCGATAAGGGAATTAATTCTCCAGAACGTTGTGAGCGTACGTAAATGTTTTCTATATCGCTGAAGGATTTTTGTTGGCTGCGTTCTCCTTCTAAAATCACATCGTACTCTTCTCCATTCTCAATATAAGTGGTGACATTACGACCAGATAGCATGGTTTGTAAAGTACGTCCAATTTCATTGACTCTGACGCCTAAATCTGCAGCGCCATCATAGTCAATATTAAAGTCAATTTGTGGTCGGGTTTCTTTATAACCACTGTCTAATCCGAGTAGTCCAGGATTATTGGCATTAATCTTTTCAAATAAAATATCTCGCCATTCTGACAATTCTTTGTAATTATCACCACCCAGAACGAACTGTACAGGTTTGCCAGTGCCACCACCCAGGCCTTGGCGCATCAATGGAAAAATACGAACACCAGGTAAGGCAGATAACTCCTCACGCACCTCATCCATCACTGTAAAAGCTGAGCGCCGTTTTCCCCAGGTGTCCATCAAGGCGACTATGATGCCGCTGTTGAAAGATTCAATACCTCCAAAAGAGCGAGGAGAGCGTACCAGCAAACGTTTTAATTCACCGGTTTCAATGTATTTCATCATTCGAGATTCAATTTCAGTCATGTACTCTTCCATGTACTGATAGGTTGCACCTTCAGGTCCGTCGACTCGCACAAAAAATGCCCCGCGGTCTTCCTTAGGTGAAAACTCTTGGTCAATTTTTGGGTAAATATAGAATGATGCAGCCAAAAAGACAGCAAATAATAAAATCATCACAATGGGCTTGCGCATAGAACTGGCCAGTATCTTGATGTACCTTTTACGCGTGCCGTTAATGATTTTATTGGTGGTTCTGAGTATACGTCCTTTGCTTCTATTCGGTTTTAATAACTTAGATGCCAACATGGGTGATAAGGTCAGTGCCACCAGAGAAGAGAATGAAACAGCCGCCGCAATAGTGAGTGAAAACTCAGTGAACAAACGTCCAATGTCGCCATCTAGAAAAGTGATGGGTACAAATACCGCCACAAGTACCAGTGTGGTTGCAATCACAGCAAAGCCAACTTGGCGAGCACCGCGGTAGGAGGCCACCAAAGGGGTTTCTCCTTTTTCTTGTATCCTGCGAACAATGTTTTCTAACATAACAATGGCATCATCAACCACCAAACCGATAGCAAGCACCAAAGCCAATAAAGTAAGTAAGTTAATTGAAAACCCCAAGGCGTTGATAACTATAAAGGTTGCAATGATGGAAACAGGTACGGTAACAGCAGGTATCAACATGGCACGTATGTTTCCTAAGAAAAGAAAGATGACCAGTACCACAAAACCGATGGCAACGAATAAAGTGAAGTAGACTTCTTTAATGGCTTCTTCGATAAAGATAGAAGCGTCATAACTTTGTTCAATTGACATGCCTTCTGGCATGTCTTGGTTTAACTTAACAGTCAAGGCTTTAACAGCACGCGCGACTTCAATGGTGTTGGCATTGGATTGTTTAACTACGCCGATACCAACCATGGGAATACCATTGCCACGAAACAAGGTGCGGTCCTCTTCCAAACCAAGTTCGACCCTGGCAACATCACCTAAACGTACCAAATAACCATTTTCACCTTCTGCTAAAACCAGTTTGGCAAAATCTTCAGGTTGGTTGAAATTGCGGCTGACACGGGCTTTAAATAGTCGTTGTTCTGATTCAAGCCGACCTGCTGGTAGCTCAATGTTTTCAGCCCGCAGTGCTTGTTCAATATCGGCCACGCTTAAATTTCTGGCTGCCAATGACATGCGATCAACCCAAATACGCATCGAATAGCGCAAGCCACCACCGACACGTACACGTGCAACTCCATCGAGGGTTGAATATTGGTCGACTAAATAGCGTTGTGCATAATCAGTGATCTCAGGCACGGATAATTTACTGCTGGCTAAGTTTTGCCAAATAACCACGTCATTTGAGCTGTCAACTTTTTGAACCTCTGGTGGTTCTGCTTCTTCGGGTAAATTGTCTTGTACACCCGCGATGCGATCGCGTACGTCATTGGCTGCCGAATCAATATCGCGATTGATAGAAAATTCGATGGTGACATGAGACTCGCCATCACTCGATGAGGACTCAATGAACTCAATGCCTTCAATGCCTGATATCCGATCTTCAATGATTTCAGTAACCCGGGTTTCTACCACATTGGCTGGTGCGCCAGGATACTTGACCTCTACTGTGACCACTGGTGGGTCGATGTCTGGATATTCACGTAATGAAAGCCGTTCAAATGCAACCAAACCAAAAGCAATCAACAGCAAGGAAATGACTGATGCAAATACAGGTCTTTTGACTGAGATGTCAGAAATCAACATAATTTAAGTCCCTTGTCTCACTTCTGGTTTTGCTTTTTGTGCCATGAGTTCAACCAAGGTTTCATCCTCTTTTTTATCAGCAATGATGTTAACTTGATCGCCACTTTTGATTCTTAACGTGCCATGAATCACCACTTGATCACCAGCAACCAAACCTGACAAGACCTCAATTTTGCCATCATAACGGGTACCAATGTTGATGGCGGTTTCCAAAACTTCTGTGTTGTCGTTGTCATTGATGATTTTAAATACACTTTGTTCGGTGGCTGTTGCAGTGATGGCTTCTTCAGGAATTAACAAGCTGGTTCTGGGTTGGGTCGATAATTTGATGCGCATCAGAATACCAGGTTTGAGTAATTGTTGTGGGTTGGGGATGATGGCTCTGACAACCACCGAACGTGTTACTGGGTTGATGCGACTGTTGATGCTGGCAATTTCTCCATTGAATTTCTGTTCAGGAAAAGCCTGTGTTTGTGCTTCAATTTTAAGGCCTTTGAACAGATGAGACAAATGTCTTTCCGGTACCGAGAAATCCATTTTCATGGTGGCATCATCATCGAGTGTAGCCAATTCAAAACCTGGTTGTGCCAAAGTTCCAACACTGATGTCTGATAAACCGACTATGCCATCAAAAGGCGCTTTGATTAAACGTTTATCAATTTGGGATTCTATGCCTCTGATTTTGGCTTCAGCTACGCTGACAATACTTCTTTGTGCATCCAATGCACTTTTAGATGTGGCATTTTGAGCGGCCAAGGGTTGTAGTCTTTTAACCAACCTTTGGGCTTCGCCTAATCTGGCCTGTTCTTCTTGTAACAAGGCCAGTTCATCAGAAATGTCCATCGAAACCAACAGCTCTCCTTTTTTGACTCTTTGTCCATCAGTGAAGTGTACTTGAGTCACCAGCTCAGTCACTGTAGAAGTTATGGTGACACTTTGATTGGCCTTCAAAGTGCCCAGTGCTTCAATGACATCAGCAAATTCTTGATTAATGGCAGTGGCAGTAATAACAGGTGTGGGCTGGTTTTGTGCCAATGAATGGGTGCTCGAAAGCAAAATGTAACTGCAAATAAAAACAGTAAGCCTAGATGAAAACAGAACTGTAGTCATGATTAATCATAATTTCAAATTAAATTGAATTGTATTTTGTCACAGGTCAATTTTTTGTGTATGTGCCAATAGATTGGTTTTGCTTAGTAGAAAGGGTCATTACAGCCATTAAATGCAGGGCATATTTTCTTAAGGAATCTCTATAGTCTCGGGTATTTAAGAATCCAATATTTTAAAGTGATGTTAATCCGTGATTCACTGTTGAAAATCTTTAAGAATGTGTTGGTTTCACATGACTAAGTTGTGTTCGCATTCTGTTTGTTGATATTTATTTTTAAGTGGTCTTGATGGTCTTTTATAAGTGATAAGTTTTTACGATTAATTTGTTCTAAAATTCCTTAAAACGTTTTTTGCAATATTTGATATACTGATAGCATACTAAACGGGACAAATACAAATGACTATAACGGTTGGCTTTGTAAAAGAGCAAAATGAAGGTGAGTCGCGTGTGGCCATGGTGCCAGAAACGGCTGAGAAAATACTTAAACTGGGTTGGCAGGTTTTATTTGAACCAGATGCGGGTGAAGCGGCGGGTTTTCCTAATGCATCGTATCCAAAAATGTGTCAAATGGCAAAAAACCGCAAGGAAGTATTGCAAGCGGCAGATGTACTGATTGGTGTTGATGCGTTGGTGGCCGATGATCTCAAGGTAATCAAGCATGGTGCCACAGTCATAGGTATGGTATCACCATACAAGGATCAGGAACGTTTTGATCAAGCTGCAAATAACAACATCACAGTGTTTTCGATGGAACTGATTCCCCGTACAACAAGAGCACAAGCAATGGATGTGTTGTCGTCACAAGCTTCAGTGGCTGGTTACAAAGCAGTGTTGTTGGCTGCCAGCGAAGCCCCCCGATTTTTTCCGATGTTGACCACAGCTGCTGGTACCATTCGTCCTGCTTCGGTTTTGGTCATTGGTGCAGGTGTGGCTGGGTTGCAAGCGATGGCAACAGCCAGAAGACTGGGAGCCAATGTCACTGGCTATGATGTCAGGCCTGAAACCGCAGAACAAATAAAATCATTAGGAGCCAAGTTTCTTGACTTGGGTGTTGAGGCAGTTGGTGAAGGTGGCTATGCCCGAGCATTGACTGATGAAGAAAAAGTAACCCAACAACAAAATTTGGCCAAACACCTCACTTCTGTTGATGTATTAATCACCACTGCAGCAGTACCTGGACGACCTGCTCCACGCATCATTACCACTGCCATGATTAATGACATGAAAGCAGGCAGTGTGATTGTTGATTTGGGTGCCGAAGGAGGTGGCAATTGTGAACCTACTGAAGCAGGTGTGACTAAGGTGGTTAATAATGTCAAAGTCATTGGGCCTAAAAATCTATCAGCAACAGTGCCTTTACATGCCAGTGAAATGTATTCGCGTAATGTTTGGAATTTATTATCCTTAATGAACAATGAAGGTGAATTTAAATTGAATTGGGAAGACGATATTTTGGCGGGTTGTGTGGTAACCAAAGACGGTGCCGTGGTACATCCAGCAGTCCAACCCACTAAAGACGGAGACAAATCATGATAGACGGTTTTATTGCATTGTATATATTCGCATTGGCAGCGATTTTGGGGTTTGAAATTATTTCTAAAGTGCCAGTGGTTTTACACACGCCTTTGATGTCGGGCTCAAACTTTATTCATGGTATTGTGTTGG
>Ga0209344_10000388_pt1 | contig 81402 bp, 78 predicted proteins | sample Cruoilmetagenom6_FD_187293 | JGI IMG/M metagenome (GOLD analysis project Ga0209344, IMG submission 187293) | Oil polluted marine microbial communities from Coal Oil Point, Santa Barbara, California, USA - Santa Barbara Oil Seep Sample 6 (SPAdes)... | ecosystem: Environmental > Aquatic > Marine... | reverse complement strand
TTACATCGTTTACAACACTATAAAAAGTTAGCCGTTGTAATAGTTATCATAAGCAAATTCTTTATTATTTTTACAACTTAAATTCGCATTTATTCATGGCATCATCTTTTGACAAATATCAAAAACGCAAACTCATTTCATCTTACGTCTCTGTAGTGATAAGTATCGCTTTGGTATTGTTTCTTTTAGGCTGTTTAGGGCTTTTAGTGATTAACTCTAAAAAAGTAGCAGATCACTTTAAAGAGCAAGTGGTTATGACCATTTATTTAAACGACACGGCAAAAGATGTTGAAGTGAATCAGCTAAAAAAGAGTTTAGCGATGGCAGATTATACTAAAGAGGCGGTTTACGTTTCTAAAGAAGAAGCTGCCGAATTTATGAAAGCCGAAACCGGTGAAGACTTTATGGATTTTGTGGGTTATAATCCTCTTAAAAATTCAATAGATGTACATTTAAAAGCTGATTTTGTTACCACAGAACAGCTTGCCGAAATTTCCGAAGGCTTATCTAATAAAGCTTTTATTGAAGAGATCAGATACGATAATGATTTGGTAGAGTTAATGAATGATAACGTTAAGAAAATTACATTTTGGGTGTTAATTATTAGTGCATTATTTACATTAATAGCTGTTTTATTAATTAATAGTTCTATTCGTTTAGCCGTGTATTCTAAACGTTTTATTATTAAAACGATGCAAATGGTTGGGGCTACAAAACGTTTTATTCGCAGACCATTTGTATGGAAAAGTGTACAGCTTGGTATTATTGGAGCGTTAGTTGCTTTAGCAGGAATGGCTGTTGTATTGTATTATTTAGATCTTACATTTCCAGAATTAGAATTATTGAGAAATGCCGTATTAATAGGAGCACTTTTTGTTGGAATTTTTCTATTAGGTATTTTAATTACTTGGATTAGTACGTTTATAGCTACGCAACGTTTCTTGAATTTAAAGACAGATCAGTTATACTACTAGATTTTAAATTCACAATCTCTTAACGTTCCAATTATAAATAAAACTGTTACTTTGCAAAGAACTAATTAATAGCAGAAAAGACCATGGGAGAACAAAAACGTAAAGAAGAATCGAAGTCTGAGTTCATTTTCGGAAAGAAAAATTATAAATTCTTATTTATAGGTTTAGCCTTTATTGTTGTAGGTTTTATTCTGATGTCTGGTGGCGGAAGCGATGATCCTAATGTTTTTGACGAGTCTATTTATAACTGGAGGCGTATTAGATTAGCACCAACTTTAGTATTAATTGGATTTGGTATTCAAGTTTATGCCATTTTACTAAACCCAAATAAAGGTTCCAAAAAATAACACTCATTTTACTTAATTTTGTATCGTTTCATTATTCTAAAATGATACTTTTGTCCCATGGAAATTATTGATGCTATTATTTTAGGAATTATCCAAGGGCTTACAGAATTCTTACCTGTATCTTCTAGTGGTCATTTAGAGCTTGGCGAAGCGCTTCTAGGTAGTGAAGCTATTCCACAAGAAAGCTTAATGTTTACCGTAGTTCTTCATTTTGCAACCGCATTAAGTACTATGGTTATTTTTAGAAAAGATATTATTGAAATATTTCAAGGCATATTTAATAGTATTAAAAATTTAGAGTGGAATGAAGAGTCTAAGTTTTCTGTAAAAATTATCATATCAATGATACCAGCCGTTATTATTGGTTATAAATATGAACGTGAATTCGAACAACTTTTTGGTAATAATATATTGCTAGTTGGATCTATGCTTATTGTTACTGCACTATTGCTGTTTTTGGCTGATAGAGCTAAGAAAACACATAAAAAAGTATCTTTATTAGATGGTCTTATAATTGGTGTTGCTCAGGGTATTGCTATGTTACCTGGTATTTCTAGATCAGGCGCAACAATATCAACATCTGTACTTTTGGGAATAGATAAAACTAAAGCGGCACGATTTTCATTTTTAATGGTTGTTCCTCTTATATTTGGTAAAATAGCAAAAGACGTTTTATCTGGCGAATTAACTTATAATAGTACAAGCTTTGGATATTTAAGTGTTGGTTTTATAGCTGCTTTTATTTCTGGTTTATTTGCATGTACTTGGATGATTGCCTTGGTAAAGAAAAGTAAATTAACCTATTTTGCTATTTATTGCGTTGTTGTTGGAATTACGGCAATAATCTGGACTCAAATTTAATGCACACTAAAGACGATTTTTTAAGCGGACAAGTCTTATTAATAGACAAACCGTTAACGTGGACCTCTTTTCAAGCCGTAAATAAATTACGTTGGGAGATTCGTCACGCCTTTGATATAAAGAAAATTAAAGTTGGTCATGCAGGTACATTAGATCCATTAGCAACCGGTTTGTTAGTGATTTGTACCGGAAAAATGACTAAGCAAATTAATGTTTTTCAAGGCCAGGAAAAGGAATATACGGGGACTTTTATTTTAGGAAGTACAACCCCTTCTTTTGATTTAGAAACAGAAGTTGATAAATCTTTTCCTACCGAACATATCACAGATGAATTAATTCATAGCACTACGCAACAATTTATAGGACAGATAAATCAATTTCCACCAGTGTTTTCAGCTATTAAAAAAGATGGTAAACGTTTGTATGAATTTGCTAGAGCAGGCGAGGAAGTTGAAATAAAATCGAGACAAGTAGAAATTACAGAATTCGAAATCACTAAAATTAATCAACTAGAATTACAATTTAGAGTCGTTTGTAGTAAAGGAACTTACATTAGGTCTTTGGCGCACGACTTTGGAAAAGCCTTAAAATCAGGAGCTCATTTGTCGTCTTTGCGGCGTACTAGAATTGGCGATTTTAAAGTAGATGATGCCTTAACTCCCGAAGCTTTTATAGCTAATTTACCTTCCAAATAAGAATTTTACATCGGTTTTTAAACTATTTCTACGTTATATTCGTATATAGTTATACACCTAAAAATCTTTTTTTCTGAAATTAATTGAACAACATAAAGCATTAATCATTACTGTTCTTATCGCAGGAATAATAGTCTTTGGCTTGTTTAGTATTCAAATAAGACAACACAAAGATTTAATTACCGAAAGCTATTACCTGCTTGAGCCAGAACCTGAAAAACCTGAAGAAGAACTTCAAAAATTAGAAGATTTAAATGCAGAGTCTACCAATAAAGCATTTAACGAAGATCAAGAGTACAAAGAGATGATGCGTAATTTTAGAACCGTTGACGCAAATGATTTTGAACGTACCACGAAAGCGATAGAAGCGGCTAAAACAAGTGAGGCACAACAAGAAGAAACGAGTCTCAATTCTTCTTACACTAATAGTAATGCCTATGCTTTAAATTCAAATGAAACAGAGTCTTATAAAAGACTTCAAGAGGAATTAAGTCAGCGACTAAAAAATAAAAAGCTAGCAGACGAACATGCCAAAAATAAAGGGACACTTACATATTCTTTAAAAGGTAGAACTTTAGTGAATTACGAAATACCACGATATCTATGTGAAATTGGCGGAAAAATCGTCGTAAATATTATAGTAAACAAAACTGGAGATGTAATTGAAGCCTATGTTAATGGATCGTCAAACTCTAATAATAAATGTTTAATTGACCATGCTATTGCATATGCAGGATCTGTACAATTTGATAACTCAAACCGAACAGATCAAATAGGTACAATTACATTTTTGTTTAAAGGAAAAACCTCCTTTTAAATTAAAGATTGTTTATCCTAACAGATGTATTAAATCTTCAATTGTAGACTGTCCTTTGTCTTTATTGTACCAACGTTGTAAATCTTCTTTAAATTCAGGCGTTAACATACCATGTTTAGCTTTATAGGCTTGTACTAAATTTGTAGCTACAGTTGGTCGTGGACCAAACGTGTTTAAAACAGTATTTGTTTCAGAATCTAGCATAATTAACTTTGGGATCGCTTTTCCGCCATTAGTTAAAAACTGATTCATTAATGCCTCGTTTTCGTCTCTAAGCACCACTTTATATTCAATATTTTCACTCAATTCAGCGACTTTATTAATAATTGGCATAATGTGAGCGGCATCACCACACCAACTCTCTGAAATCACCAACCAGGTTACTTTTTTGTCAAAGTTTTTAAGCTTAGATTTGATATCTTCAGAAACTTTAGCTGTTTTATCCCAACGTCTCATGCGTCTATCGTTAAGCTGAGTGTATTCTACTAAATTTTCAGATTTATCGACTCCTGTGGTTGATTTTTCTTCAACTAATTTTATAACTAAATTTCTATATTCAGCATAAGTCATACTGTTTTTTAGACTTTCTGAAATGATACTATTTATTGTAAGTGTGTCTGTTTCCATAGAACAAAAATAAGATTCTATTACATTTTTTATGCAACTGTTGTTACATTAGTGGTGTTAAAAATAATTCCTTACAAATGAGTAAAAATAGATGTGGTTGGTGTGTTGGTAGTGATTTGTACGAAGCGTATCATGATGAAGAATGGGGAGTTCCTGTTTATGATGATGCTACTTTATTTGAATTTTTAATATTAGAAACTTTTCAGGCGGGTTTAAGTTGGATTACTATTTTAAAAAAGCGAGACAATTTTAGAAAAGCGTTTGACAATTTTGACTATAAAAAAATCGCTGCATACAAACCTTCAAAAATTGAAGATTTGTTACAAGATGCTGGTATTGTTAGAAATAAATTAAAAGTAAATGCTACGATAACTAATGCGCAGGCCTTTATAAAAGTCCAAGAGGAGTTTGGATCGTTTTCTCAATATATATGGAATTTTGTTGATGGTAAACCTATAAAAAACAGGCTTGAAAATTATAAAAACGCTCCAGCAAATACTCCATTGAGTGATGCTATAAGCAAAGATCTAAAAAGGCGTGGTTTTAAATTTGTAGGTTCAACCGTTATTTATGCACACATGCAAGCTACTGGAATGGTGAACGATCATGAAGTCTCTTGTTTTAGATACCACGAGGTTGAAGGTAGCTTATAAAATCTGCTCTAGATATGTTTATAGCACCCAAACTTTCCAAATGTTTGGTATGTAGTTGGCAATCTATTAGTTTATAATTGCTGTTTTTTATAAATGTGATAAAACCAACCTTACTCGCATTACTTACTTTGGCAAACATACTTTCACCGCAAAAAACATCATCATTAATTGCAATACCATATAAGCCGCCAACAAGTTCTTCGTTTTGCCAAACTTCAATAGATTTAGCATAACCAAGTTGGTGCAATTTGAAATAGGCTTCTATCATTTCGTCCGTAATCCATGTACCATGTTGCTCTGGACGTTTGGCTTGAGCACAATTTTCTATAACAGCTTTAAATGCTTGGTTTGTTGTGACTTTAAATAGGTCCTTTTTTAAAATTTGTTTCATGCTTTTAGAAACTTTTAAATCTTCAGGAAACAAAACAAAGCGAGGATCTGGTGACCACCAAAGAATTGGTTCTGCAGTGTCAAACCACGGAAAGATGCCATTGTTGTAAGCCTGTAGCAAACGTGCTGTAGACAAGTCGCCTCCAATGGCTAAAAGACCATCGGCAGAAGCTTCAGTTACATTTGGGAATTCTATTTTATTAGTTAGAAAGTGCATAGCATTTTGCTATTAGATAAAGGTGTTAATGTTGAATGATAACTAGGAGTTTTTAATTTACGTATTAAATAGAAAAAGACCTGTTTTAAAATTAAAACAAGTCTTTTGTATCAGTTTACAGTTTCCTTTTTAGAAAGGTAAATCGTCGTTATCACCTTCGTTTAAGTTATTAACTGGCTCAAAAGCTTCAGTTGGTGGTACAGGTGGCATATCTCCGCTTGCAGCTTGTGCTTGTACAGCTTCAATTCTCCAACCTTGAATAGAGTTAAAGTATTTAGTTTCACCTTGTGGGTTTACCCATTCTCTTCCTCTTAGGTTAATATTTATTTTAACCTGCTGACCAACTTGGTAGCTGTTTAATAAATCTGTTTTGTCTTGAACAAACTCTACCATAATATGTTGTGGGTATTGCTCCTCTGTAGTCACTACAATCTCTCTTTTTCTAAACCCATTACTACCAAAAGTTTGAGTCTCTCCTAACATTTTAATACGTCCTTGTACTTCCATTTTCGCTTAATCTATAATTTATTTTATACTTATTTTTTTCAGGCTACGAAAGTAATAACTTCCAAGCACTTTTTACGTCTCCATAGCTCAAATAATTTCGAGCTAATTTATGTTTTTCTCTATGTGATGCGGTTTTAATGTCTGGATAACGTTCACTAATATTTTCAACAAATTGATTAACTTCATCTTTAGTAGGTAGGGCGTCAACGTTGCCTAACATTCCAAGGTTATTTCCTGTTAAAATCATACTGTTTCTAACATGTTCTGGCATATTATCTACACCAATTCCTTTTGTTGCTAATGGTTTAGGGATTTCAAAAAAACCTTTTTTAGCTCTGCTATAATAGCTTCCGCCTGCTCTAGCAACTAAATCTAAAGCTTCTTGGTTTATCGTTTTGTCATCATTTAAAACCTCTTCTGAAATATGAAGTTTTACCACTTCGCAAATCACTAAATTTCCAGCTCCTCCCTCAGTACCTAAATGTACAATATTATTGACTTTACATTCTAGTTGTATAGGTGATTCTGCTACTCTAAACGGTTTTACTTTATCCGAAGGTAACATTGTTAATCCTGCTTTTTCAAACTCGTTAACTCCTTCAGGGTACTCTGTACTCGATAAAGACGCTTGATGTACCATATCGTAATTTACCACATTTATAACCACTTCTTTGGTAATTTCAACATTTTCTAATGTGTGTTTAGTGGTATTGTCTCTAACGCGCCTTGCTGGTGAAAAAATAAGTATAGGAGGATTAGCACTAAAGACATTAAAAAAACTAAAAGGCGATAAATTTGGATTGCCTTTTGCGTCTATTGTACTCGCAAAGGCGATGGGCCTTGGAGCAACTGAGCTTAATAAATAACCGTGTAAAATGCCTGTTGTAAGATCCTGTGGATTGAATGATACCATGTATTAGACTGATTTTCAACAAATATAATTATATTGATTTGCTAACGAAAGTATTTTCTACATATTAAAGCGCAATAATATCAACATATTTACATTATATTTAAAATTGAAATAAATAAACTAATGACATTCAGCTTCAACCGAAATGTAATCCGTTGGATTATAATTGCGTCTTCCTTTATTATTATATCTCTCATTTTATGGAATACTTATACGTTTTTTCAAAATTTTAAGGCAGAAGAACGTAATAAAATGAAAACATGGACTTTTGCTTATCCTGAATATTCTAAGTTTTTTTATCAAGATGATGCTGAATTAAATTTGGTTGCAGATAAAGTTGTTGCAGATACTACAGTTACAACTCCAATGCTACTTTTAGATGAAAATGATAGAATTTTAAGTCATAGAAATATTGATAGTACATTAATTAAAAGTCCTAAGGATATAGTAAAAACACTGAACGACTTAATGTCACAAAATGATCCTATATCGGTAACTTTAAAGGATGATAAAAAGGGGAAATTGTATTACGGTAATTCTCCCTTATTAAATAAATTAAAATATTATCCTTTAGCCTTGTTGTTAATTATATTGCTTTTTGCAGCTGTCGTTTATTTCTTTTATAGAAGCTCAAAAATTGCTGACCAAAATAAACTTTGGACAGGAATGGCAAAGGAAACGGCACATCAAATAGGTACGCCTTTGTCTTCATTAGTGGGTTGGACAGAAATTTTAAAGACCGAAAATGTAAACCCAGATTATATTATAGAAATTGAAAAAGACATTGATAGACTTCAAACCATAACTGAGCGTTTTAGTAAAATTGGCTCAGCGCCAACGCTTAAAACAATGGATATTGTAGAGGTGACTAAATCATCTTATGAGTATCTTAAATTACGATCTTCTAAACTTATTAATTTTGAAATTATAATTCCAGATAGAGAAATACAAGTTAACTTAAATGAGCAGCTTTTTAGTTGGACGATTGAGAATTTAGTGAAAAATGCCATTGATGCCATGAAAGGTAAAGGGGATTTAAAACTTGAGTTAACACAATTAGAAAACCAAGTATTCATTAATATTTCTGACACAGGTAAAGGCATACCAAAAGCGTCATTTACTAAAATTTTTGAACCAGGCTATACTACAAAAAAACGTGGTTGGGGACTTGGACTCTCTTTAGCCAAACGTATTGTTGAAGACTACCACAATGGAAAAATAAAAGTGTTGACTTCAGAATTAGGAAAAGGAACAACGATACAAATTATATTAAAACAAGTTTAGATTATAATTTATTGGTAAAAAAGAGGAGTGTAGTTTCTAGTAAACAATAAGTTAGCATTTTTATTTTAAATTAAAAATATCAAAATTTTAGTTTAAATTTGAGCATGAATTCGTCACGATTTTTCACTTTAAAAGAAGCTAGAATAGGTAATAACTGTCCAGAATGTTATTCTAATGATAGTTTAGAACTTACGTTTAAGCAAAAATTAACAGAAACAAGGTTCTATAAAGCGATTACAGATGAGACAATAAGTGAAATTCGTTGTCTTAATTGTGATGTGCAAATTTTTCCAATTCGATGGACAGATGAAATAGAGCAAGTTGTAAATTACCATAAAAGAGCACTTAAAACAAAATCTAAGTCTACTAAACTAAAACCCATTGCTTGGGGTTTAATGGCTTTTGGAATTATTGTATTAGTTGCAATTATTTTATTTGCAACAGGAGTATTTTCATAACAAAGTATTACAAATAAGATCCAATTTTTTCGGCAATAGCCTTAAATTCTTCAGGTGTTACTTTTTGTTTGTTTGTAAAACGTGCATCGTCCATAGTATGCAACGGAATTAAATGCACATGTACATGCGGTACTTCTAAGCCAATTACAGACATACCCACACGCTCACAAGGGATGGCTTGTTCTAGGGCAATTGCAACACGACGTGAAAATTTCATTAAGCCTAGGTAAGTTGCTTCGTCTAAATCAAAAATTTTATTGACTTCTTTTTTAGGAATACATAAGGTATGTCCTTTAGAATTTGGATTAATGTCTAAAAACGCAAAGAAATCTTCAGTTTCGGCGACTTTATATGATGGTATTTCACCTGAAATTATTTTTGTAAAAATAGTGGCCATAATCTAGTAATTATTGTCTTCTATAAATATAAAAAGATTCCTGTAATGAGGAATCTTTTTTATAGTATTAGTTTGGTATTTTAATTAAAACATGATTATTGTTATCTAGAAATTTCTAGAATATCAAATTTCATTATACCACTTGGTACTTGTATTTCGGCAGTATCTCCTACAGATTTACCTAATAAACCTTTTCCAATAGGCGAATTTACTGAGATTTTACCACTAGCTAAATCGGCTTCACTTTCGGCGACCAAAGTATAAGTCATTTCCATGCCATTGATTTGGTTTTTAATTTTAACTTTTGATAGGGCTAAAACTTTAGTTAAATCTAATTGCGACTCATCAATAACTCTTGCGCCAGACAAAGTTTCTTCCATTTTAGAAATTTTCATCTCTAGCATACCTTGCGCTTCTTTCGCAGCATCATACTCTGCGTTTTCACTTAAATCGCCTTTGTCTCTAGCTTCTGCAATTGCTTGTGATGCCTTAGGACGTTCCACATCTTTAAGATGGTTTAACTCTTCTCTTAATTTTTTTAAACCTTCAGCTGTGTAATAAGATACTTTACTCATAATTTAATCGTTTTAAATATAACGAATTCTAATTAGCAGATTCCTTATCATTTTTGAGCCTGTCTGAAAATCAGACAGGCTCAAAAATGACTGTAGATAATATACTTCTTAGAAGCTCGTTATTCTATAATTATAATGTTAGCATAAAAAAAACCTCGCGCTGACGAGATTACTATGCAAATATATAAAATATTTACTGTATTGTTGAATTAATAGTAAATTGCGAATCAAAAATTGAAGTTAGAATTCATGAAAAATGTTAATAATTTAAAAGCTGAATAAGAAAACGAGTGTTCTCGTGGCTTTAGACGATTTTGTTTTTCAATTCACTAAATTTCAAACTTTTAAAAAAAGAATTAAAACTGTGAAGAAATTATTTTTAATCCTAAGTTGTATTGTTATTTTAGGTTGTAGAGAGAAAGATCCAATATATAATTGTAACTATTTGCTTGATGTTGGAGTGAATCTAACAGTAAACCTTAACCTTCCTCAATTTAATCAGCTTTTGTTTCCTGTAAATGCTATTAGAGTTGATGGTTATGGGAATAACGGAATTATTTTGGTGAGGACTAATGCGAATTCAATTTTAGCTTGGGACGGTTCTGATCCTAACCATACAGCTTCGTCTTGTTCTAAATTAACAATTGTAGGTTTAAATGCCGTTTGTGGTTGTGATGATGGTAACGAGTATAGCTTAGTTACTGGGACAGCAATAGGCGATAATCCTCAACCCTGTACGTTAAAGCCATACAGAGTTGAGCCTATCGGTAATAATACATATTTAGTTAGTAACTAAAACTTTAAGGTTACTCCCACTAAAAAGTTAGTGGTTGCTTGCGGGTAAAAACCAGCTCCTTCAATAGTTGTAATACTTCCTGGGTTAGACCAGCTGTCATCATACGTGTAATAATAGCCATTAGACACATATTTTACATTGAAAATATTATTGATTAAACCTGAAAATACAATAGCATCAAAAATAGATGCTGTTTTTAAAGTATAATTAATGTTGAAATCGTTAATAAAGAAACTGTCTAGCTTTGATAAGTCTGCTTCAGTATTACTCATAAATTGTTCGCCAACATATTTACTTAATAAAGACATTTGTAGATTCTCAATAGGTTGAAAAACGATGGCATTGGCCGCAACAAAACTTGGTGAAAATGAAATGTCTGTATTGTTTAAATTTTGTGATTCTCCATCAAAAGAGAAGCTTAACTCATCTACTTTATTAGCGCTGATTGTCATATTTGGTTGTAACGTTAATTTAGACGTTATAGGAACAATAGCTTCTAGTTCCAAACCTATACGGTAACTCTTATCTACATTTTGTCTTATAGGATTTCCTACATCGTCAGATTCTCCGGTGAGTACTAACTGATTTTTGTAAAACATAAAGTAAGTGTTTGCACTAAAGTTAAAATTGTTCTTTTTATGTCTCCAGCCTAATTCAAAATCATTAAGCTGTTCTGGTTTTATACTTTGATCAACTTCAAAATCGGTTCGGTTTGGTTCTCTGTTGGCTCTAGCATAAGAGAAGTAGAGGTCATTGTTCGTATTTAAAGAGTAGGTGATTCCAGCTTTTGGGTTAAAAAATGTAAAATCTTTATCTATAGCAAACTCTACAAGATCAGACGTTGTACCCGTTGTTTTGTAAGTAACATTTCTAACTTGTAAATCTCCGTATAAACTTATTTTTTCGTTGAGTCTGTAATTGGCTTTAGTAAACATAGATAAATCGTTTTTTATACTATTTCCATCATAATAACGATCTCTAATTTCAGTTTGACTAGCGTATTCTGCCCAAATCACTTCACCAAAATGGTCACCATCGTAATGACTATAAGAACCACCAAAAATTAAATTAAGATTGTCGTCTTTATAGCTAGCGTTAGCATTGATAACATAAAAATCATTGTCTAACCAGCGCCTTCTAATTAAATCGGTTTCATCAATGATTTCTCCATTGAAATCTATAGGTTCAAAGCCATAATCGTCAAAGCTTTCGTCTTCTTTGTATTGTTCAAAATACCCTTGACCTTTGGTGTAGTTTAAGCCTAATGTGGTTGACCATTGGTTGTTGTAGCGCTGATTCCAATGTAACTGGTAATGATCTTGACTGTAATTATCGACTTCATTATCGTAAAATTGTATAACACCATTGTCATCGGTGTATTCACCTGCCGTATTATACGTACGGTCGTCTTTTAGTTTTTCTAAATCCTCTAAGCCATTCCATGACTGATACGTGACTTCCTTACCACCAAAAGTGATGGCTTTAATTAAGGTGTTGTCATCTACATAAGACCCTTGAAAAAAATAGGATTTTAAATCTGCCGAAGCACGATCAATATAACCGTCTGAGGCAATATTAGACAGACGACCAGCAATTTCAATGTGGTCATTGATTAAACCTGTGCTGAATTTTACAGTATGCTTTCTTGTGTTATAACTTCCAAAAGAATTTGCAATTTCCCCTGAAGCTTCTTTTGAGACAGCATCGGTTAACACATTAATACTAGCTCCAAAAGCACCAGAACCATTGGTAGAGGTCCCTACACCACGTTGTAATTGTAGACTTTCTGTAGAAGACGCAAAATCTCCTAAATTAACCCAAAACGTTCCTAATGATTCCGCATCATTATACGGAATACCGTTGATAGTAATATTGGTAGATTGTGAGCTTACACCACGAACTCTAATACCAGTGTAACCAATTCCTGCACCCGCATCTGTAGTCGTTACTACCGAAGGTAAGAAGTTCAATAACATTGGAATGTCTTGTCCTAAGTTACGTTTAGCTAAAGCTTCTTTGGTCACATTAGAATGTGTAATTGGTGATTTAGCATCAACCCTGACAGCTCTTACCAGAACTTCGTCTAGTTTTTCAACTTTAGTAGAGTCTTGTTGTTTTTCTTGTCCATAAACTGAACAAATACCTAAAAATGCAATTGAAAGTGTTAATCTCTGCCTACTTTTTTTTGAGAGATTGTTGAATAAAATTTTCATACGACTATAGTATTATAATCGAATAAAAAGAGGTCATTATTCTTGGTTAATAATTAATTATTGTGAGCTTATAACAGCTGTTATTTGGCCTTGTTATTTCTTATTTTGAATTTTTTTTTTGCGCAGCATTAGGCGATATTAAATTCAGAAGTAAAAAATAAACATTGAAAACCTTATAGCACCTGCCAAAAACATCCAAAAAGGACATTTTCTTTGCGCTCGTTTCCTAAACAGCATTACCTGTTCTAGGTTCAATGGGTATGATCTCAGCCACTTATTGGCACCCCTTTATTGAGAACGCGGCAAAGATATAACGGATTTTAGAATTACGAATGAGGAAATTTGATTTTTTTTTGACACAAAAACGTCGGGTAAGATAGTGTAAACGTAAAGCTTTGAAACTCTAATATTTTAGTGAAAAAAAATGAGCGTTTACTCAAGTGTTGGAGGCTTCCGATTTGCTTTTTTATCAGCATGGATACGCTTATTTTTTAAGCGTTTCTTTTTAACTCCTCTAGGAATTCTTGTTGGAATACGTATTTTCTCTTCTTTTAAACCTTCTTCAATCAATTCTATAAAGCGTTGTGTGACTAAAGCTTTGTTTCTAAATTGACTTCGACTTTCGTCACAGGCTAGAATTAAAACACCATCTTTGGTTAAGCGATTATTGAAAAATTCGAAAAGCTTTTGTTTTTCTTCGTCATTAAAAACGGATGAGTTTTCAAGATCAAAGTATAATTCAGCTTTTGAAGATACCTTATTTACATGTTGTCCTCCGCTTCCCGAGCTTCGAACGTATTTATAGGTTAATTCAGATTTAAGTAAGGTTACATCCACTATTCTTTAATTTGATGTGGTGATTTTAATAAATCGTTTACTGTTTTTACTGGGTTAAAAGTAATAATAGGAACTTCAACAAAAATAGTATTCCAATGTGCCATACTTCCATTCCAAAGTCCAGGTAATTCTAAGGCTTTTAAGTCCTTACCGTTTTTAGTTTTTTGAGTTATAAAAGCGGCATTGTGATCGACATAATTTTCTAAATTAAACTTTTCACCTTTATAGTTTTTTACGCCACAAACTAAATCTACAGGATTAAAATGCGTAGCGTTTTTAAGAATTTCTTCTTGTTTTGGGTCTTTTAAATTGATTTGTGCCGACTCTACTATTTGAAGTGATTGGTTAGATTTATGATCTTTTACCCAGAAAGGACCACCTCCAGGCTCTCCTTCATTTTTTACCATACCACAAATTCGGATCGGACGGTTTAGTTTTTCATGTAAGTATTCAATTTTATAATAATCAGTATATTTTCTATACTCATCAGATATTTTAATACTTAATTCTTCCGTTATAAAATGTTCAATGGCTGCTAAATTATCTTCCGTAATGTTTTCAGAATCTAAATCGTGTAAATATTCAAATGCTTTAGATTGCAATTTTAAAAGAATTCCCGCGAGTATTTTTTTATAGGTAGCAACCTCTTCTTTGTATTTATAAACAACAACATTATCTATGTTTTTGACAAAAATAATATCAGCATCGAGTGCATTTAGATTTTTTAATAAGGCTCCATGTCCAGAGGGTCTAAATAATATTGAGCCATCTTTGTTTCGAAAAGGTTTGTTGTTTAAAGTTACTGCAATTGTATCTGTTGATTTTTGTTGATATGAAAAAGAAATATCAAATTTAACACCTGTGTTTTGTTCAATATCTTGTTGGATTTTTTTAAATTCTTTTTTGAATTTGTTTTGATGATCTTCTGAAATGGTAAAATGCAACTTAGCTAAGCCGTTACTTGATGCATACAAAGCAGCTTCGTATAAATGTTCTTCAAAAGCTGTAGATATATGATTTTTTTTATACTGATGAAAAGGTAATAAGCCTTTAGGTTGATTTCCAAAATTTAATTGATCTTGATCCAGCATGGCCTTTGCAAATTGCCATACTTTTTCTGTATTAGGCAAGGTTTTAAAATCTATGTTTTTAGATTTCAACAGTTTTAAAACTTGATTATAAAACGGAAATTTTTCCATTCCAACCATAAAAAGAGATAATTCTCTAAGGTTATTTCTATTGATGTAAGAATTGAGCGATTGCTCATTGGAATTATATTGGTTAACAAATTGAAATAGAAATTTAAACATTCTAGTTGCTGCTCCAGATGCTGGAACAAATTTTAATAACGATTTGTTGTCTTTTTCTTTTTCAAATAAGGAAATATATTCTTCAATTAAAGTATCGTTTAATACCGTAATGCCATTGTTAATAGTCGCTGCCTTTGAAATGTTTGTATACGGAATTCCAGTTTCGAAAATTTGAATCTGTTTTTTTACAACATCTAAGTTTAAATCTTTAGATTCAATTTGTTTTATGTCTTTTTTGGTAAACTTCATAATTTGTTCAATAGTAGGTTGTCAATATGTTGTATTGCAGTTTTAAGACGTTTCTCTTTACTTCCTTTTAATAAAATATAAGGTTTATTATGTGTTTTTAGAGTTGTTTCAAAAGCATTAAACATACGTTCGCGTTCATTGGGTTTGTCTCTTAGGTCATCAGCTTCCCACGGAGTGTCAATATAGGTTAAAAAGTAAATATCGTAAGAGTTTTTTAGAGCATGTGCTTCTAAAATCGGGTCACATGTTCCTGAGTAATAAACTTCGCTATAAACTTTAGTTTCAAGTAAATCGGTGTCGCAAATTAAAACAGAATCTGTTTTTTTAGCTAATTTGTTTTCGAGATTCATCTGGCCAATTGCAATGGGCAGTAAATCTTTAGGTTCACATGTTTTGCGTTCGTTATTCCATTTATCTTGTAAATATTCACGAGCATATTCTGGCACCCAAACGGAGTTATAGTGTCTGGCGAGTTGTTGAGATAATGTTGTTTTACCTGTAGACTCTGGGCCAAATAATACTACTTTTATGCAGTTGCTAGCTTGTTGTTTAAGCTTTTTTTCCATGCTAAATAACCAAATATTGCTATAACTGTAAATCCTAAATATTGAAAACTTGTGAATGTGAATCCTTTATACAAATATAAAGGTACAGAAATCACATCGCCAATAATCCAGAAGATCCAATTTTCTATTTTTTTCCTTGCCATTAACCACATGCCTACAAAAAATATAGCTGTTGTTATGGTATCTACATAAGCTACCCAGCCATTCCATTTGTCAAAGCTTTTATATACAATGAATACAAACACTAAGGTTGCTATGAATATGGCAAGGCTTAGTATTTTTTCTTTATTAGTGGTTTTTGATATTTGAGTAACATGTGTGGCATCTACTTTACGTGTCCATATATACCAACCATAAACACTCATACAGAAGTAGTAAGCGTTGATCATCATATCTCCAAGGAGTTCCCATTTTAGTAGTAGGTAAACAAAAATCAGCGTGCTTATCATTCCTGTTGGGAAAACAAGAAGTTTATTCTGTTTGGAATACCAAACCGATAAAAACCCAAAAATAACGGCTACAATTTCTAAAACAATATCAGTGGTTTCGTAATCAGAATATTGCGAAAAAAGAAAATCAAAAATGTGGTTCATAGTCGCTTCGGTCTGTTTTTACAATTTTCATTTGTAACACGGCAATATCAATTTCTGAAAAAGAACGTTTTATTTCTTGAGTTAAAAACGGCATTAATGTATCGTAATCACCATAAATTTGAGTGCTCAAAGGGTTTTCTAAAACCGTGAATTCTGAAGCTCGTAAGTGTTTTATAAAATCAATAATATGAGGTTCGTAATCGTCTTTTAATGGTGATAATTGTAATTCGATGGATATCTTCATTGTCCTTGTCTTAACTATTTATTAGTTGTGTATTTGCTATTTTTTCAATTTATCAAAAAAGGCTTCGTTATCTTCAAAAGCAGTTCCAATTACGACGATATCTGCTCCTGATTTGTAGGCAGCTTCTATTTCTGTTTTGGTTCTTATACCTCCACCAACGATTAAAGGGATGTTTAATTGTTGTTTAACTTCGGAAATAATATGAGGCTCAATAGCATGTGTTGCTCCACTACCAGCTTCGAGATAGATAAGTTTCAGGCCTAATAATTCTCCTGCTTTTGCGGTATCTTTTATGGTTTGAAGGTCTTTTCGTTGTATGGGTTTTGTTTCACTTACACGTTGTACGGCCGTTTCTTTTCCATTTTCAATAAGCAAATAACCTGTTGGAATAATTTCAAGATTGGTCTTGGCCAGTTTTGAAACAGCTTCTACTTGTTTTCCTATTAAATAATCAGGATTTCGACCAGAAATTAAGGATAAAAATAAGATTCCATCGGCTTTGTCTGTTATTTGAATGACGTCACCGGGAAATAAAACTACTGGTAGATTGGTGTATTTTTTTACCTCAATAACTAAGGAGTCTGTTAGGCCTTCATCAACTTCACTTCCTCCAACAAAAATATGAGTTGCTATCGATTGGTTTACTTTAGAGATAAAACGAGAAGCATCATTAAGATTCATCTTATCAGGATCAATCAAAACGGCTAACAATTTTTCATCTTTAGCTTTTGAAGCGGTTATATTTTTATAAATACTATTCATTAAGGGATGACATAAGCACAAGTAAAACCTTCAAATTCTAAAAACGCTGTATGGTATCTATGTTTTTTGTTTTTATAATCTATCCACGCTACTGTGCAACCATCCTCTAGCATAAACGGGATGACTAAAAAATGTTCTTTAAATAACATGCCAGGAGTAGCAAAAAGTTTGTAAAGGGATTCTTTTATTCCCCAAATGACGGTAAGTCTATTAATATAATCTTCGTCCGTAGGTTTTACATAATTAGATTCATAATCGACAAACTTATGTGCAATAATTCCTATCTTTTCACGCTGTTTTTCAATATCAATACCAACTTCAGCATCACTTATAATGACTCCAGAAAATGTAAACGAATGTGTTATAGAAATGTGTTTACCATCGTTAAGATGCGGTTTTCCGTTTTCGTCATAATATAAATCCTGATCTGTGTATCCAAACTCGTGCAATAAATGTCTAACACTTAAAAAACCACGTTGATGTAACTCACTTTTCATGCTTAATACACGTTGTAAACTTTGTGGTTTTAAATCTAAGGGTTGAAATAATGCGTCGTAAGATTCTTCAATCTTCCAGATTTTAACAGTAGTTTGTGAATTTACACTAATGGATTTGTATAGTGGCATTTAGAATTATGAATGTTATTGATTATCTTTGCATCGCCTAAGGCGGATTAAGCGTTTTTTAGATAAGCGAATTTAACTATTTAAGTGTTAACCCCAAAGGTGTTTCAAAATATATAAACAAAGAAAATAATATGAGTACAAAAACAGTTGCTTACGTACCTAATAAGGTAAAGGATATGTCGCTTGCGGCTTGGGGAAGAAAAGAAATTGAATTGGCTGAAGCAGAAATGCCAGGCTTAATGAGTTTACGTGAAGAATATAAAAATGAGCAACCTTTAAAAGGAGCACGAATTGCTGGTTGTCTACATATGACAATTCAAACGGCAGTTTTAATAGAAACGTTACAAGCTCTTGGTGCTGAAGTAACTTGGAGTTCTTGTAATATTTTCTCTACGCAAGATCAAGCTGCTGCTGCAATTGCTGCTGCAGGAACTGCGGTTTATGCATGGAAAGGATTAACAGAAGAAGAATTTGATTGGTGTATTGAGCAAACATTATTCTTTGGTGAAGATCGTAAACCATTAAATATGATTTTAGATGATGGTGGTGATTTAACCAATATGGTTTTAGATAAATACCCAGAGTTATCTGCAGGAATTAAAGGTTTATCTGAAGAAACGACAACGGGAGTCCACAGACTTTACGAGCGTGTTAAAAATGGTACATTAACAATGCCAGCAATTAACGTAAACGATTCTGTAACAAAATCTAAGTTTGATAATAAATATGGTTGTAAGGAATCTGCAGTAGATGCTATTCGTCGTGCAACAGATATTATGTTAGCTGGTAAACGTGTTACTGTTTGTGGTTATGGTGATGTTGGTAAAGGTACAGCGGCTTCTTTTAAAGGTGCTGGTTCTATTGTAACTGTTACTGAAATTGATCCTATTTGTGCTTTACAAGCTGCTATGGATGGTTTTGAAGTAAAGAAATTAGAAACTGTTGTTGCTAATTCAGATATCATTATTACAACTACTGGAAATAAAGATATTGTACGTGCAGAGCATTTTGAAGCCATGAAAGACAAAACTATTGTTTGTAACATTGGTCATTTTGATAACGAAATTCAAATGGATTGGTTAAATAAAAACCATGGACAAACTAAAGATACGATTAAGCCACAAGTAGATAAGTATAACATTAATGGGAAAGACATTATCATTCTTGCAGAAGGTCGTTTAGTAAACTTAGGTTGTGCAACTGGTCACCCAAGTTTTGTAATGAGTAATTCATTTACAAACCAAACTTTAGCGCAAATTGAACTTTGGAAAAACAGCGATAAATACGATAATGACGTATACATGTTACCAAAGCATTTAGATGAAAAAGTGGCTAAATTACATTTAGAAAAAATAGGTGTTGAGTTAACGGAGTTAAAAGACTACCAAGCAGAATACATTGGTGTGACAGTTGAAGGTCCTTATAAGCCTGAGCATTACAGATACTAATAAATACCTGCGCAAGCAGAAATCTTATAATAAAAAAATCCCAAGCATTAGTGTTTGGGATTTTTTTATTATAGTTACCTTTCAATAAAAAATTAAAATGAGTTCAGTTAACAGTACCGTTTTGCAAAAGAAATTAGATGTTTTAGAAGGTTTAATTCCTAAAAGTAAAGCTATAAACACAAGTATTTCAAAAGCGAATGTGGCATGGCATATAGATCATAGTTTAAAAGTGATTAATGCTGTTGTGAAAAATATGCAGGATTCAGATCCAGCCTTGTATAAGGATAATTTTAGTTTGGTAGGTAAATTGCTATTGAAATTTAGATTCTTTCCAAGAGGAAAAGCAAAAGCACCAAAATATGTGACACCGCCTGAAGTCATTTTAGAAGCTGATATTATATTACAATTAGCAGAAGCGAGAGCGCAGATAAAAACAATATCAAGTTTAGACAACAATGCTTATTTTAAACACCCTTTGTTTGGCAATGTAAATAAATCAAGAGTTGTACAATTCTTAGATGCGCACACCAATCATCATTTAAAAATTATAAAGAGTATAATGAAGTAACTCTATTACGCATCTGAAAGCAAAAAAGCCCTCGCGAGTTCTAAAAACTTGTGAGGACTTTTTTTATACATTGGCTACTGCCAACTGAAGACTAAAATACTGCTTACTTCTTTTTACGCTTTCTTTTCTTCTTTTTCTTAGAGTTATCGGTTTTAGGATGCACCAATTTCATCTCATCAATCAGATGTTTTGCTCCAGCATATTTATCAACAATAAAAAGCACATAACGTAAATCTACCATAATGTTTCGGCAAATTTCCGGATCGTAATTCATGTCACTCATGGTCCCTTCCCAAACTCTGTCGAAGTTTAAGCCTACTAAATTCCCATGAGCATCAATCGCAGGACTTCCTGAGTTTCCACCAGTTGTGTGATTCGTTCCTAAAAAGCAAACAGGTACTTTTCCGTTTTTATCAGCATATTGTCCATAATCTTTGGCTTCGTATAGTTCAATTAATTTTTGAGGTACATCAAATTCGTAATCATCTGGAATGTATTTTTCAATGACACCATCTAAATAGCTTACAGGATTGTAATACACAGCATCTCTTGGTGAGTAGCCTCTTACTTGGCCGTAAGTGACACGAAGTGTACTATTTGCATCTGGAAAATAACGCTCGTTAGGTAACGCTTCCATAAGTGCTGTCATATATTGTGTTTGCAATGCTGTTATAGGAGCATTTTTTTGTTGGTATTCAGCATCAATAGTATTGAAAAATTCTTCGATTATTGGTTTTGCGTACGCATAAGCAGCATCGTTATTTAAATTTTTAATTACAGTCTCTGTATCGCCTTCAAGTAATTGTAAAGCCGATTCTAAGTTGGTAAATGCTGTTTTATCGTAAATTGAGGCATCTACAGATTTTCCGTATAAAGGCATTACATTTTGATACACACCTTTGTCTAAATTAACATCGTAATTCTTATGAATGCTTTCTAACTGACCTGTTAAAACGGTTTTTCCTCTTTCAAGATTTTCAGGATTGGCAATTAAGGCTTGCTCAACCTGGTAAGCTCTAAAGGTCATTTGCATAAGCTCATTAGTTACTAAAAAGACTTCAATAAAGTTTCTGCGTTTAATATTAATTGGGGCAAAATCTTTATAAAGTTTATCAAATTCAGGAAGAATATTTCCGTATTTGTCTTCAAGTCCTTTTTCTTTTAAAGCTTTAGTGAATGTTGCTTCAAATTCGCGACGTTTTTCAACAGCATTACTTCTTTTAATACCTAAGTTTTCTCCAATCCATTTTTTCCATGCGTTAGCAATTCTCGCTTGTTTAGAGGCATATTTAATTCTAACGGCATCGCTTTCTTTCATTTTTTGATCAATGACTTTTAAAGCTGCTTCACGAATTGCAATGTTCGTAGGGTTGTAATCTTTTGTGATATGTTCTATGGCAACAGCTGGTAAATACTCACTTGTGGTTCCAGGGAAACCAAACACCATAGTAAAATCGCCTTCTTCAACACCATCTAAAGAGATAGGAAGAAAATGTTTTGGCTTGTATGGTTTGTTGTCTTTGCTGTATTTTGCCGGACGATTATTAGCATCGGCGTAAATTCTGAACAAAGAAAAATCTCCAGTATGTCTTGGGAATACCCAGTTGTCGGTGTCACTTCCAAACTTACCAATACTACTTGGCGGAGCACCAACCAAACGAATATCATCAAAACGTTCTGTAACAAAAAGGAAATATTGATTTCCTTCGTAAAAGGCTTTTGTTTTTACATCTTGCCACGATTCTCTTGGCCATGTTTTCATGGCTGCATTACTGTTTTTAGAAATTAGAGATTGCTTTTCTGTTTCAGTCATGGTATCGGTAATACCTTTTAAAACCACTTCTGATACATCGTGTATACTCACAATAAATTCAATAAATAAACCATTATTTGGTAATTCTTCTTCCAAATTCATGGCCCAAAATCCATCTTTTAAATAATCGTTTTCTAATGATGAATGGGATTGAATTTGACCATAACCACAATGGTGATTGGTAAGTACTAAACCTTGGTCAGAAATCACTTCACTAGTACAACCACCATTAAAATGACCAATGGCATCTTTTAAGCTAGAATTGTTAACATCGTAAATATCTTGAGCGGTTAATTTACTGCCCAAATTTTGCATTTCGTCTTCATTCATACCTTCTAAAAGTGAAGGAATCCACATACCGCCTTGTTGGGCAGAAGCTTGAAAAACAACGAAAAGAAAAAGAATTTTTAATAAGCGCATGATTAATATTTTATTAGTTTTTGTAAAGATAGAAAAGCTTGTTTTATATCTTTAATGTTTTTGTATATAAAGACTACTTTTTATGAAACAACATGTGAAAAGTTTCAATATCCTAGCAAATGATTTTAACTACCAGCATGTGACTCTTAAAAGATAATACATATAAATACATGAATTTCAATTCAAAATTACCCAATGTTGGTACAACCATTTTTACTGTAATGAGTGCTTTGGCAAAAGAACATCATGCCCTAAACTTATCACAAGGGTTTCCTAATTATCCAAGTTCTCAAAAATTAAATGATTTTGTTACCAATGCGATGAATAATGGTTATAACCAATATGCACCAATGGCAGGCAATTTAGAGTTGCGTATGGCTATTGCTCATAAATATGAATTATTGTATAACAGCTCTTACCATCCTGAAAAAGAAATTACAGTTACAGCCGGAGCAACCCAAGCCATTTATACAATCATTTCTGCTTTTGTGAGGCCAAATGATGAGGTAATTATATTTAAGCCCGCCTACGATTGCTATGAGCCTGCTGTTGAAATTAATGGTGGACAAACGATTCCGATTCAATTATCTGCACCTAATTATAAGGTGAATTGGGAAGAGATGGCTTCAAAAATTTCGTCTCAGACAAAAATGATTATTATTAATTCGCCACACAATCCAAGTGGAACGATATGGTCTAAAGAGGATATGCTGCAACTTCAAAAATTAACTAATAACACTAATATTATTGTATTAAGTGATGAAGTTTACGAACATATTGTTTTTGATGATGCACAACATCAAAGTGCTTGTCTGTTTGAAGATTTAAAGCAACGCAGTTTTATAACGGCTTCTTTTGGAAAGACATTTCATAACACAGGATGGAAAATTGGCTATTGTTGTGCGCCAGAAATATTAATGTCTGAGTTTAGAAAAGTCCATCAGTTTAATGTGTTTTCTGTACATCATCCATCTCAAAAAGGGATTTCAGATTATATGCAAGACTCCAAAACATACCTTGGGTTAAATGCTTTTTTTCAGCAGAAGCGTGATTTGTTTTTGAATTTAATTTCAGAATCTAGATTTAAGTTTCAACCATCACAAGGGACTTATTTTCAGGTATTAGATTATTCTAACATTACAGATGATTATGATGTAGATTTTGCAAAACGCTTAACTAGAGACTTTAAGATTGCAGCCATTCCATTATCCGTTTTTAATGATAATGGTAAGGATGATAAGGTATTGCGATTTTGTTTTGCCAAAACAGATGATACTTTAATCAGGGCTTCTGAAATTTTATGTAAAATTTAAGTTACTTTTTATAGATTTCTGTGTCTTAACTATGAACATAAAATTTATATCATGAAATATTATATGATCTTATTATTCTTAGGTTTATCGCTTTCTACTTTTGCACAAGAAGTAATTAAAGATGGAAAAACGTATGAAGTAAAAAATGAGAAAATCTATTTAGGAGGACAAGATGTTACTGAAAGCTTAACTTTAGAAGAAAAAACATTGATTTTTAAAGAAGCGGCTGTAATTACAGAAAAACTTAAAGTAGAAGCCGCGGCAAAAGCTAAAGAGGTTGAAGCAAAGGCAAAATTAGAGGCAGAAACAGCAAAGGCCGAAGCAGTGAAATCTGAAAAAGCAGCTGCTAAGCTTAAGAAAGAAGAAGAGAAGGCATTAAAGAAAAAAGAAGATGTAGCCGAAAAATTAGAAAAAGAGAATAAAAAAGCAGAGAAAGCTCAAAAAAAAGCAGAAAAAGCACAGAAAAAGGCTGAAAAGGAAATAAAGAAAAAAGAAAAGCTTCAAAAGAATTTTCAAAAAGCAGAAAGCAATCTTGAAAAATCGCAAAAGAAATACGAAAAGCTAAAAAGAAAAGGTAAGCTATCGCCTCAAGACGAAATCAAGTGGCTTGATAAATTGGATAAGCTAACTAATAAAGTAGCTAAGGCAAAAAGTAAATTATAGAAGTCAGCTTTATTAATTTATTAAAGCAATCTAAAACGTAGATAGATTATTGTATCTACTTTTTAGGTTGCTTTTTTTATGCTTTTTTTTGAATTCAAATTTGTAATTTTAAGCTATGAATTCAGAATTGAAAGTTGCGATTGTTCAAACGGCATTAGTTTGGGAAAATCCAGAGGAAAATAGGAGGTTACTAAGTCATAAGATAGCTGCTATTTCAGCAGATGTTGATCTTGTAGTATTACCAGAAATGTTTACCTCTGGTTTTACAATGAATCCTGCTGAGGTTGCCGAGACTATGGAAGGAAACACCATAGTTTGGCTAAAAAAACAAGCCAAGGTAAAACAAGCTGTAATTATGGGAAGTCTTGTGATTTCTGAAAATGGTAAGTTTTATAACCGTATGGTTTGTGTAGAGCCATCTGGCACAATTACCACATACAACAAGCGTCACACCTTTACTTTAGCAGGAGAACATAAGGTTTATACTGCAGGAACAGAAAAGGTAACTTTTAGCTATAAAGGTTGGAAAATTTGTCCGCTAGTTTGTTATGATTTGCGATTTCCTGTTTGGGCAAGAAATGTTGAAGATTACGATCTAATAATTTATGTTGCCAATTGGCCAAAAATTAGAATAGGCGCATGGGATGCTTTGTTAAAAGCAAGAGCAATCGAGAACATGGCTTATTGTATTGGAGTGAATAGAGTAGGACTAGACGGAAATAATTTTGAATATTCTGGACACTCTGCAGCTTACGATGTTTTAGGAAATAGGCTGGATACTATTTTAGAAAACCAAGATGTTGTTGAAATGGTCTCTTTAGATAAAGCGGCTATTAAAAAATACCGAGAAAAATTAAATTTCTTAAACGATAGAGATAATTTTACTCTTGAAATTTAAAATCAATAACAAAATCAAAGTTAGAACGGACAGGATCTATGGGTTCTGAATAACTAACCCGTTCTGGTTGAATACCTAATAAGAAGTTTCCTGTATCGTATTTGCCATTGCCATTGGTGTCAAAAACAATACGTAATGCATATTGGTTTGGTGCTAAATTTGTAAAATCTACAGCAGGAGCGTCAGTAGTGTATTGTTCATACATTACTTCACCTTTATTGTCTACCAATTGAACAATTAAAGGGAATTCAGCATTTTTTAAGTTCACTCTTATGTTTCCGTATTCAGATTTCATCTTTGTTTTTACGGAATAATTTAGCGTGTCTTTATTTGTGTTATCGTAAAAATCAGTAAAAGTACCAGGCAACATGGTAAAGTCGTATTTTTGTCCTTCTTGTTTATTAATAGCAAATAAATAGGTATTAAAAATGGAGTCGTACTTCACTTTATAAGGTACAGAAAGCGAATCGTTAGTTGTTAATTTAATTTTTGTGGTATCAATTTGAGTTAATGGAATGTTTGCTTCAATAGCAAAATCATCGTCATAATTTATAGTTCCTTTAGTTAAGGCTGTTATTTTTAAAGAATCTGCCTTTATAGTTCTAAAACGATGTTTAAAAGTGTCTATATATTTTTCATTTGTAACAACGAAAAATGTAGTGTCTATTTCAAATTTTGGTTTATACCAATAATATAAGGTATCTGTTTTTTTATCTTTAACGATTCGGGTTTTATAGCCTTCGGGTTTGTCGCTCAAGACTTCAATTCGCACGTTTTCGTAGTCTCCTTCATAAGGGAAAATAATTCTAGTTTCTCCATCTTGCTTTGGCTTTAAGGCTTTAAAGTTTACATTTTCCTTAAACAATGTTAGTTTGTGAGAAGTGGAATCTGCTGGCACTGTTATAAAACCTTCTTTAAACCCTATTTTGTCGTTTTTTTGATCAAACTTATAGTTCGAATTTTGGTCTTTTAAAGCAATCAATTTATAAGTGCCTGCCTTAATATTTTCAATATTAAAGGTCGTGACACTATCGAGTGTATTTGTGATATATCTTGGTTTCTGCTTATAAACTATAGAATCTGTATAGGTAGAATCTGCCTCGTAAAGCATTACAGAAACAAATGTGTCTGGTTCTTTAAGTAAAGCATCTTCAATATGTCCTTTTACAGATAATGAATCTATGGTGTTTCCTGTTGAAAATACATAGCGGTAATAAGGGTATGGATTTTCTTCGTTGTTATCTACAATACTTTCACCAAAATTAAAAGCATAAGTTGTATTGTCTTGTAAAGTATCTTGAATGGTGATAGAAATATATTTGCTTGCTCCGCTTGCAGGTGTTACAATAGGATTTAAATCCATTGGAGGAGAAATAATAAGTTGTTTCCTAATATCTTTAATTTTAACGTATTCGTCAAAATGTATTTTAATCGTTTTTCCTTTAAAGTTTGTAGAATAATTCTTTGGATTAGATTGCGTTATTACAGGCGGTTCTGTATCTTTTTCACCACCTGTTGGTGTACCACGATTGGCACAGCTAATAATGCTTATTGCAATTAAAATCAGACTTAAAATTCGCATTAAATGTAAACGCATCTATCAAAATAATTTAGCACAAAGAAACAATATAAATGTCTTTACTCAAAACATATATGCTTTGAGTGTTAAAACGAAAAAATCAATCGGCAATTGCCATTGTAGCAAGACTTAACTTAATTTTATCAATTTTTAACAAAACAGAAGCACAGGCTTCAATTGTAGCGCCAGTTGTGATAATGTCATCAACCAATAAAATATGCTTTTTTGTTAAAGATTTGTTTTCAGAAATATCAAATAATGCTCCGTCATCGTTCCAACGTTTTATACGGCCTTTAAAAACTTGTGTTTTGGATGCTTTTGTTTTTATTAAAACCCTATCGTTATAGTCTATATTTAATGCTTTAGCTATTTCTTTACCAAATTTAGCGACTTGATTATAACCGCGTTTTCTCAATTTGGATTTATACAATGGTACAGGCACAACAACATCAATAGTTTTGTAAGCTTCAACAGTTGCTAATTCGGAGCCAAGCCATTTGCCAAAAAAGCCTCCAATAGCTTCATGGCCTTTGTACTTTAAATTATGAAGCATTTGTTGTACAATTCCTTTTTTAGAAAAATGTAGTAATGCTGTTGCATTTTCTAATTTTACTCTGCCGTAAAGAACTTTTTTTACGTCTTCAGCATTATCAAAATGAAAGTTGGTAATAGGCAAATGGTGTCTACAAGATGTGCAAATAATCATCTCATTATCGCTTAAAACATAATTACAGGCTTCGCAAACCTTAGGAAAGAACAAGTTTAACAAGTTTTTCATCACTTAATCGAATAAAATAAAATCGCTGTACAAATAACTCTAATTTCGCATTAAATTAAGAAAATAATAATGATAGTTAACCCTCAATTATTTAACTATAGATTAATTATAAGTTCTTTATTAGTCGTTTTAACTGTTTTAGGAATATATAGCTTTAATAAATATAAGTCAAATGAATCCTATGAAGAATTCTTAAAACAAGAAAAAGTTTTGATAGAAACCGAACTATCAGACTTGTTATTAAGTTATGACGAACTGAGCCAAGACTATGATCTTATGGCTTCTCAGCTCCAAGAAGCAAAATTAGAGACTAAGGTTGCCTTAGATTCTTTAAGATTATTAAATAGTGATTTATCCATTATCACTAAGTTTAAAGAGCAGCTTGTAGTTTTAAAATCTAAGAGTAAAGTGCTACTTCGCACCATTGACTCGCTAAATTCTGCTAATATTAAATTGCAGAATGAAAAACGTTATGCTCTAAATACTATTAAAAAAAATAAAAGTACTATTAATGAATTAGTAGTGGTTAATAGTGATTTGGAAGAAGTCAATGACTCATTACACAAATCTATTTATAATGCAGCGATTTTAAAAGCGAGTAATGTTAATGCAACATCTTATAAATTAAAGTCTGGTAAAAAACGTTTTACAGATAAAGCAAAACGTGCCAATGCCATTGATGTGTGTGTAACGTTGAATGAAAATCCACTAGCATTAAAAGGAAAAAAAGATATTTATATTCAAATTGTGAGTCCGCAAGGAAACGTGATTTCTGATAAAGGAGAAGTGGTTTTTGGTGATGCATCATTAAATTACAGTAAAAGAGAAATTGTAAATTATGATAACGAAAATCTAGAAATTTGTACTGCAATTATTGCAGATAAGGATGAGCAACCTTTTCAAAAAGGACATTATTTTATCAATATCTTTCACAGAAATATAAAATTAGGGAGTACAAGTATTATTCTAATATAATAGAAGTAAATAAATAACGATATAATTTTTGAAAAACCGTTCTGTTAATCAGAGCGGTTTTCTATTTTTGCAGTATTATGGCAAACGAAGATCAATTTAAAAAAGTAATCTCTCACGCAAAGGAGTATGGTTACGTGTTTCAGAGTAGTGAAATCTACGATGGACTTAGCGCAGTATATGATTATGCTCAAAATGGAGTAGAATTAAAGAAAAATATTAGAGACTATTGGTGGAAAGCCATGGTGCAAATGCATGATAATATTGTAGGAATTGATGCTGCAATATTTATGCATCCAACCACGTGGAAAGCCTCTGGTCACGTCGATGCATTTAGTGATCCTTTAATTGATAACAAGGATTCTAAAAAGCGTTATAGAGCAGATGTTTTAGTAGAAGATTATTGTGCTAAAATTGAAGCTAAAATTGAAAAAGAAGTTAAAAAAGCTGAAAAGCGTTTTGGTGAAGCCTTTAATAAGGAAGAATTTCTTTCTACAAATGATCGTGTACTTGGGTACCAAGAAAAAATTGATACCATCTTAAAACGTTTAGGGCAATCTTTAGAAAAAGAAGATTTAGCTGATGTTAAAGCCTTAATTGAAGAGTTGGGTATTGCTTGTCCTGTAGCAGGAAGTAAGAACTGGACCGACGTGAAGCAGTTTAATCTTATGTTTGGGACTAAATTAGGAGCGTCCGCAGAATCTGCAATGGATCTGTATTTAAGACCAGAAACGGCACAGGGTATTTTTGTGAATTTCTTAAACGTTCAGAAAACCGGACGTATGAAGATTCCTTTTGGGATTGCACAAACCGGAAAAGCTTTTAGAAATGAAATTGTTGCACGACAGTTTATTTTTAGAATGCGTGAGTTTGAACAAATGGAAATGCAATTTTTCATTAAGCCAGGTACGCAAAAAGAATGGTTTGACTATTGGAAAGAAACCCGATTAAAATGGCATAAATCACTTGGTCTAGGAGAAGATAATTACCGTTTCCACGATCATGAGAAATTAGCGCACTACGCTGATGCAGCAACTGATATAGAATTTAAATTTCCATTTGGATTTAAAGAATTAGAGGGAATTCACTCTCGTACAGATTTCGATTTGAAGCAACATGAGGAATATTCTGGTAAAAAATTACAGTATTTTGACCACGAAGATAACGCGAGCTACACACCATACGTTTTAGAAACCTCTATTGGTTTAGACCGTATGTTTTTAGCTGTATTCTCAAATGCTTTAGTTGAAGAAGAATTAGAGAACAATACCACAAGAACGGTTTTAAAATTACCAGCAGTTTTAGCACCAACAAAAGCCGCGATTTTACCTTTAGTTAAAAAGGATGGTTTACCAGACGTAGCCAAGAAGATCGTTGAAGACTTAAAATGGGATTTTAACGTCACTTATGACGAAAAAGATGCCGTTGGTAGACGTTACAGAAGACAAGATGCTAACGGAACACCATTTTGTATTACCGTAGATCACGATACGTTAGAAGATAATTCGGTAACGATTCGTCATAGAGATACGATGGAACAAAAACGTGTGAAGATTGAAGATTTAAAAGACATTATTAAAGCTGAGGTTGATGTGAAGCATTGGCTAATGAAAATGAACTAAAATTCATGTAGAGTCTTAAATATAAAAAACGCCCAAGCTTTTAGTTTGGGCGTTTTTATTGAAAATGATTTTAAAAATAAAATAGTATTAATGGTTGTGTCCACCTGTACTGTCATTAAGTAGCATACCAATATTTTTTACTAAAATACTTTTGTTTTTTAAGTCTTCCGGATTCAAAATTTCCACAACATCTTCGGTTGCTTTTCCGATAGTTATTTTTACTTTTTCGAGATGAAATGCATTATTTTCTTCTGCTTTTAAAACCAAAACATAATTACCATCGTCTAAGCTAATCATAGCTTCTTTTGGCAAACTCATTCCGATCGTGTTTTTCGTGATAATTTCAGCATCTACAAACATGCCAACAATAAAGTTGTCGTCTTCATTCTCTACATGTCCATGCACTTGAACACGTCTACTGGCTTCATCAATGGTTGTGCCCACCAAATGTACGTCTGCGAGAAAGGTTTTGTCTGATGCTTCTGGAATTTGAAACTGAATTTTTTGTCCTTTTTTAACTGCCATGATATCCTTTTCAAAAACCAATAGTTCTAAATGCACATGGTCTGTATCTACAATTTCTAAAATAATATCGCTTGGTGAAACATAAGATCCGTTACTCACATTCACTTTGGTTACATAGCCGTCAATCGGTGCATATAAATTGATACTCGATGAAATAGTACCTTGTTCTACACGCTTTGGGCTAATATTGATCATTTGTAGTTTTTTACGTAGGCCGTTGTAATGTGCCAAGTTACTTTTATAGGTGCTTTCTGCTTTTAGGTAATTCTTTTCTGATGTTATCTGTTCTTCAAACAAGGTTTTTTGTCGGTTGAATTCCGATTTCAGGTAATTTAATTGTTCTGAGATTTCTAAGTAATTTTGCTGAATTTCAACATACTCAGGGTTTTGAAGCGTGACTAATAGTTGTCCTTTTTTTACTTCATCACCAATTAATAAAGGTGTCTTTGTAATGTAACCACCAATAAAAGTTGAAATACTCGATTTGTTTTGTGGTGGCACATCAATTATGCCGTTGACTTTTATACCGTCGTTAAAGGTAAATTCTTCAAGACTTCCAAAAGCCATGTTTTCACTTTTAAATTGTGCTTGTGTGATGGTTATATACTCATGAGCCTCTTCAGTTGGTGTATCTTCTATGGCGTTGTTTTTTTCTTTTTCGCAAGCTGTAATCAGCAAGGCGAATGTTATAATATATAGATATTTCATTTTTATAATGGTTTTAATATAAGGTGATTAATGTTAATGACCGTTTGGTTGTAGGCGTTTAAATTATCTAGATAAGACAGCTCAATATCCTTAGCTGTTTCTAAACTTTGGATGTATTGAAAAAAGTCAATCTCACCTTCTTTAAACGTGCGGTTGGCTGTTTTTATAATTTCATCTTTTAAACGTTTGCCTTGTGTGTCGTAGTAATTTACAGCTTCGTTATATTTATGTAATGTGGTTAAAAGCGATTTGTATTCGGCATTTAACTGTACTTCATAATCTTCCTTTTGGGCTGTAATGATGTCTTTTGAAATTTTTAAAGCTTTAATTTTTGAAGAATTTCCGAAGAACAATAGTGGGATTTTGATACCGAATTGATACCCTTTCATATTTGCATTCAATTGGTCATTACTGCCTTGGAAATACTCAAAATTTAGGTCTGGCAATAAATTCTGCTTTTCAGATTTATAAACTGCATCTTGATAGTTTTTTGCGTTTTCAAAATAGCGTAAACTAGAATTATCTTGAAGCGTAGGACTTTGTAAGTGAAGCTTCTCTAGGTCTTGGTTTACAATATCTAAAGTATCCACCTGAACAATGGCTTTTAATTGTTCTTTAGAATATTCAACATCTTGCAGTGCTTGATTATATAGGGTTTTGAGTTGTTTTTGCTTCGATTCTGCTGTAATGGTTTCCAAATAATTAGTTTCACCAAGCGCAAAGCGTCGTGCTGATTTTTGTGCAAAATCGTGATACAAGCTATCTAAAAACCGATAGGTTTCAGCTTTCTGTTTCAAATAACGTAATTGGTAATAAGCAGCATAAACTTGTCTTTTTACCTGCTGCATGTGCATGTTGTATTTAGAAGTTTCTAAATTGGCCATCGCTTTATTCACATTCTTTTCGGCGAAATAAACGGTTGGAAACTTAAAATTTTGAGTAATCCCAAAGACCTTTAAAGGCTCATTATTAATGGCTAAATTGCTCTCGTCGTAATTGTAATACAATCCGGTTTTATCAAAACTAAAAGCACTTCCAATATAAGACTTGCTTTTTTCAATTTGTAAATTGGATGCTTTTAGACTTGCGTTGTTTTCTATAGCTAAATCTAGAGTTTGCGTTACGGTAAGCTTGGATTGTGCCTGGCCATTCCACATAAATAGAAAGCCAATTATGATGGTAATTGCTGTTTTATTCATTTTTAAAGTCGATTTATTTTTAAACCACGTATATAAAACGGGTAAGACCACTAAGGTTAAAATGGTTGCGGTAAACAGGCCTCCAATAACTACAGTTGCTAGTGGTCGTTGTACTTCAGCTCCTGCACTTGTTGAGATGGCCATTGGTAAAAATCCTAGTGCAGCGGCTAAAGCTGTTAATAATACAGGTCGTAAACGTTCGGTTGTACCTCGTTTTACGAGTGCGTCAATTGTTTCGTTAGGATGCTCTTCTTGCAAGGCTTTAAAATGTTCAATTAATACAATACCGTTGAGTACAGCGATGCCGAAAAGTGCAATGAAACCAACACCTGCAGAGATGCTAAACGGTAAATCACGTAGCCACAATAATAAAACGCCTCCAACGGCAGCGAGAGGAATAGCAGAATACACAATCAAGGCTTCTTTTACAGAACCAAAAGCAAAATACAATAGCACAAAAATTAAAGCTAAGGCAATAGGGACAACGATTAATAGTCTGTCTTTAGCACTTTGTAAATTCTCGAATTGTCCGCCATAAGTAATCGTATAACCCACAGGAAGTTTTAATTGGGTATCGAGAATGGACCTAATGTCGTTGACTACCGATTCCAAATCCCGATTTCTAACATTAATACCAACCACAATACGACGTTTTGTATCGTCTCTAGAAATTTTAGCAGGTCCTTCGGTATATGTAATTTCGGCCAATTCGCTCAATGGAATTTTGTTGCCATTAGGTACATCAACATATAGATTTTGAAGACTTTCTAGATTTTTTCTACTATGCGCATCTAAACGCATCACCAAGTCAAAACGCTTTTCGCCTTCAAATACATTACCAACCGTGCCTCCTGCAAATCCCATGGAAATCAAGTTATTTATGTCTGAAATATTAAGGCCGTAACGTGCTATTTTTTGCCGATTGAAAATCACACTCATTTGTGGCAATCCTTCAACCTTTTCTACAATGATATCTGAAGCCCCTTCAATATGTTCAATTAGGACTTTTACTTCATCAGCTTTTGTTGCCAAAACAGATAAGTCATCTCCAAAAATTTTAATGGCCACATCTGCTCTAACTCCAGTAATGAGTTCATTGAAACGCATTTCTATAGGTTGGGTAAATTCCACATCCATACCAGGAATGATCGCAAGTGCTTCTTTAAATTTATCGGCTAATTCATCTTTACTTGTCGCAGATACCCATTCCGACTTAGGTTTTAATTTAATAATCACATCACTTTCTTCCATAGACATCGGATCTGTTGGTACTTCCGCCGCACCAATTCTAGTAACCACTTGGTCTGTTTCAGGAAAATTATCGAGTAAAATCTGTTCAATTTTTGTAGTAATCTCAATGGTTTTTCCTAACGAAGTACCTGTTTTAAGCACAGGTTGAATAACGAAATCACCTTCATCTAAAGTGGGCACAAATTCACCTCCCATTTTGCTGAATATGAAAACACTTGTCGCTAACAAAAATGTAGATACTAAAACTACAGTTTTCTTATGTGTCAATGACCAATTGATAATGGGTTGATAGCCCTTATTAATAAAGTGCATTAGGCGTACAGAAATATTTTTTGACGATGGTTTTTGCGGTTTTAGAAATACTGAAGCCACAACAGGCACATAGGTTAAACACAGCATCATGGCGCCAATTAAAGCAAAGCTAAAGGTCAATGCCATAGGTCTAAACATTTTGCCTTCCACACCACTTAATGATAAGATTGGGATAAATACAATTAAAATGATTAATTGCCCAAAAATGGCCGAATTCATCATTTTTGAAGCGCTTTTTAATGTTATGGCATCAATTTTAGCTTGTTTTGCGTCTTTAGTGAGTGCTTTTAGTTGATCACTTTGCGCTATAATCCGAAAGGCAATAAATTCTACAATTATAACGGCACCATCTATAATGATTCCAAAATCAATGGCTCCAAGACTCATTAAATTGGCATCCACACCAAATACATTCATCATAGAAATGGCAAACAATAGACTCAACGGAATTACAGAAGCCACCACTAAACCAGAACGCAGATTTCCAAGTAATAAAACTACCACAAAAATGACAATGAGTGAGCCCAGAATTAAGTTTTCTGAAACGGTAAAAGTGGTTTTGTTTATGAGTTCACTACGTTCTAAAAAGCCATTGATAAACACACCTTCAGGTAAGGTGTGCTGTATGGATTCTACACGTGCTTTTACGGCATCGATAACAGCTTTAGAGTTGCCATCTTTTATCATCATTATTTGTCCTAAAACTTTTTCGCCTTCACCATTTCCTGTAATCGCTCCAAAACGTGTTGCGCTGCCAAAACCAACTTGGGCGACATCTTTAATATAGATTGGTGTGCCTGTATTTTTAACTACAATAGTTTCAATATCATCTAAGGTTTTTACTAAGCCTTCACCACGGATAAAAAAGGATTCGTTATTTTTTTCGATATAACCACCACCTGCAACACTGTTATTTTTTTCTAATGCATCGTAAATTTCGGAAATGGAAATATGCATAGCATTCAACTTGTTAGGATTAATAGCAACTTCATATTGCTTTAAAAATCCGCCCCAAGTATTCACTTCAACAACTCCAGGAATTCCAGAAAGTTGCCGTTTTACAATCCAATCTTGTATCGTTCGTAAATCGGTTGCCGAATATTGATCTTGATACGCTGGTTTTACGTCTAAAATGTATTGATAGATTTCACCTAAACCTGTTGTGATTGGTCCCATTTCTGGTGCTCCAAACCCTTCGGGAATTTTTTCTGATGCCGATTTTATTTTCTCGGCAATCAATTGCCTTGGTAAGTAGGTTCCCATATCGTCTTCAAAAACAATAGTAACTACAGAAAGGCCAAATTTAGATACGGAACGAATTTCTTCCACTCCAGGTAAATTGGCCATTTCCAATTCTACAGGATAGGTGATAAATTGCTCAACATCTTGCGTAGATAAATTGCGTGATGTGGTAATCACTTGTACTTGGTTATTGGTAATATCTGGAACGGCGCCTATAGGAATTTGAGTTAAGGAAAGTATTCCGAAGCCAATAATAAATGCTGTAAACAGGGAAATAATCAGCTTGTTTTTTAAGCTGAACTTTATAATGTGTTCTAACATAATTCAAAAAAATAAAATTTAATAAATGCCCGTTTTAATAAACAGGATTAAAAATCTAAAAATGAATTATGCGTGTTTTGGTGGTTGAAAAACAGATAGTTTCTCAAAATTAGTATGAGAATCTGTGTAATAAAAGTTGAAAGGAGTTTTTATAAAACTTTGAGGAGTAAAATTAAAAGCAATTATAGGATTTATAAAAGGGATGCTCATGTGAGAACATAATTGATGTGCATCTTTAAATGGTAAATCCTGATGTTCATCATGCTCATTATCGTGATCAACCTTGGCATCTCCATAATGTTCTGCTAGAAACTGATAAAAGGTGTCTCCGTACATTTCTTTATGAAACTCAGCATGCTCCAATAATATTCCAAACTTAGAAAGATCTTCTATGCCTATATTGAAACTTTGAAAAAGTATCAAAATTGAATATGTAAAAGCTACTATTTTGTTCATAACGATTACGAAGATACAAATTTTCGTATTTAGACTATGTAATAATGGTTACATATCGCTTAAAAATAAGCCTTTAACTGAATTGTTCCGGTATGTATTACTTTCGAAGTTTCCGATTTACGTCCAAAGTAATTCAAATTTAAATCTAAATATTTGGTCAGTTTTTTCTGTGCTAATAAGCTCCATGTAAAGTTTTTTCCTGGTTGTAAACCTTCGAGTATTTGGTATGCAACAGACGAATTAGAGTTGCCTTCAAATTCATTTTGAAAGAAGTTAAATTCACCTGTTAAAGCAATTTTCTGTGCGTTGTTATAGGTAAAAGATAAGCCGTAATTATTCTGTGCTAGACTTTCTAAACTTCCAATAGTGTTTTCTTTAGAGGTGTATTGGTAAAATATATCAAACTGTGCATTCTCACTAAATAAATAGCTCAATTTTGGTTTTAATTGATATGCTTCAATGGTGTAATTTCTATTGGTGAAATTCTGGCTTTTACTGTCGTCTTTCCCTAAACTAGCCAATGTGTTTACGAGCCAATTCACATTAAATTTATGGTTAAAATTAAGCTGATGACTGTTCGTTTTATTTTGTTGTAAACCTGTAGAAAGTAAATTTCTACTCTTATTAGTTAAAAATGTATATGAGGTGGTGTAGTGTTGTTTTCCTCTATTAAAAAACAATACATTTCTAACACTGTAGTTTAAGGATATAAATTCTTCAGTATCTAAATCATCTTTTAAGGCTTCAAAAGGATTTAAATTAAATGAATTCCCATTTTTAAATTTTTTACTATCTACAATAAAGGATGTTTGGTCATAAAAATGAGACCAAAATTGCTTCGATTTATTTTTTGAGACATTCCAAGATTGCGGATTAATAGTAATTGTTTGTCCAAACCTATTTTGATGTGTTTGCACAAAAACCTGATTGGGTAATAGTACTCTAATATAACTGCCTTGGTCTGTAAACTGCGCAATTTCAAATTCGTTTAATTCTTGAATGCCATTTTCGTTATAGTCTATCCATGTGTAAGCTCCTTGTCCTGCTTCTACTTCAACATAAGTAAAATCTTGTTGAGGTGATGTTCCTGAATTGGTTTCAAAACTGGTATTTAAAACCAGAAGGTTGTTGAATAATTTTTGATTGTAATTTAAGCGACTATTTAAACTTTGCTCATCCTTTATACTACTATCTTCGGATTTTAAATCTCTATAATTGACAAACAACTGAAGCGTTGTGTTTTTGTTCTGAATTAATCGCGATTTTAAATAATAGGTGTTAGAACTGTTTACACGTTCTAAATTATTAGTTCTTAAACTATCATTAAATCGTTTAATGTATCCAACTTCTGCAAAAACCTTGGTGCTGTCTCCTATACCAACAAAAGCTTCGTAAGCTTTAAATTTTTGACTCAAAGGTGTTAAAGAATCGGTTACTATAACACGTTGCTCATTGTCTTCAGTAGCAAATTTTACACCAGTCCATTTGTTGTTTTTACCGTACACTACACGATTAAAAGATCTTAAAAAAGTAGAGTGATTAATGGTGCTTTCATTATTTAAAATACTAGAGTTTGAAAAAATAGTAAAATCTCCTAACTTCAAATTAGTTGTGATTTGATGTCGGTTGCCATTGAAGTTTTCTGAGTAATTTAGGTGTTCAAAGTTGTAAGTAGCTGTGCCTTTTTTTAAATGGGATAATTTAAGTCCTGTTGTAAATAACAGTTGGTTACCGAAGTTAAAATTTCCTTGGTCGGTTTCTGAAGTGTCTAAGTTCCAATCTCTATTAAATTCAGCCCTGTACAAACGTTGAATAGTTCTAAAATCTTTTTGAATAAAATCGGCATCAATTAAAGCTGATAAATTCCAAAGGCTATCCGTTTTAATGATCTTTTGTTTTAAGGTAAGTTTTCCAGCAAAACCGTCATTATCGCTATCATCCAATTTTGAAAATAAATTTTTATCGGCTTTACTTCCTGCTAATTCAAAAAAGACATTTGTTTTTTCACTGGGTTGGTATTGCCCATTAACAACCGCTATTTGCAAACGCTCAGGTGCAATAAGTTTAACAATGGGTTCGTAATTTCCTTGAGGAACACCAGCAATTGGCGCTACGTATTCAAAAATATTGTTAATGGCATTAGAATTACTCAAGATATAATTACCTTGATTTGTGCCAACTAAGGTAAAACGCACACTAAATAATTCGTCTTCAGGATTATTAGAAAACACAAAAATTTCTTCAGACCCAAGTAATTCTTTTCGGTATAAAATACGATTTTCAGAAAACGAAGTTGGTGTTGCAGAAGACGCTGTCATTAACTCTTGGTTGTCGCCAGCATCTGCTAAAATTTGAGTTTGTTCTGTAGATAAATTTTGTTGCAAAGGTTGGTTTTTAGCATCGCTTTCAGAATATACAGAGACATTTAGGTTTAGTTTTTCGGTCTTAAAATTTCCACCTCCAAAAATGGTAAAACGCGAATAGTTCCGCTCACTAAATTGATAATCTACTGTAATACGCATTTCGGAAGTGATGGGAAATGTAGAATTAAAGATAATCTCGCCAGCATTATAATCAATAATATAATCGTTGTTTTCTCCACGTTCTAAAGGTAGTCCGTTAACGTAAACTGTTTCGCTTCCAGATACAATGAGTACATACAGTTCATTATTAGAACCACGTAGTTTGTATGGACCTTGGTTGCCTTCTTGTGCTGTAAATTGCGTGGTCGTAAATTGGCCTCGTACTAAAGCTCCAGATGCATAAACAGATGTTTTATCACTTAAATTAGCACTTACTAAAAGTCCTTGTACACGTTTAGAAAAATTAGCAAAATAACTAGTTGTGTTTTCCAAATCGATGTCTCCAGCGCGAATGTTCCAATCGTCGCTAAATAATTCAATAAAAACTTGGTCAAATTCATCTAGTCGTTGTGAATACCCGCTTTCTTGCAGTGGAATATTAGCATCTTGAATAGAGGCTCTTAATGAGACTTTATTACTCAGTTTTCCTGAAATTTGTAAATCGAGTTCACTATTTAATACGGAATTTTGATTGTTGCCAATGGTAACACCTCTAGAAATACTTCCCGAAGTTGTTAAACCGTCAAAAGGAGTAAAGGTGTCTTTTGAAGTGGTGTTTTGTAAGGTATAAAGTTGTTGAAATTGTGACGAACGTTCTACAATAACAGCATCGTCCAATTGCCTGTAAATCTTAGTCAAAAATTTAGGATAACGTAAATAATCTATTTGAATGGTGTCAAGTTCACTAGGCTGTTTAAAACGTAAGATGGCTTTAGCAAAATCTACAGTATATAGTGTAGAATCTATAATTTTATTGTCTTTGGTCTTTACAAGAAAACGCGATGGATTAATACTTACAGAATCAATTTGAATAATATCTTTAACGGCTACTTTTTTTTGTCTAAAATTATTGTCCTGTTCTTGAGAAAAGCCCCAAAAAGCAGTTAGAAATAATAGAAAAAGTAACGAATGTTTCATGTAGAATAATAACTGTTTTAAACTTAAAATATTTTATCGTTAAATGAAGCTTAAAATAATGGTGTAAAAGTAGCGTATTATTTAATTTAGCAGTTCATCAAAAAAATGATGATAAGGGAACAGGCATGCTTAAACTTTTTTGTTAAAAGAGCGATAAATAGCAAGTCGTATGTGACCATTGGAAAACAATAAATATAAATACATGAAAATAGTTTCTTATAACGTAAATGGTATCAGGGCAGCATTAAATAAAGGTTTTATAGAATGGTTAAAAGCAACAGACCCAGATGTGGTTTGTTTACAAGAAATTAAAGCTATGGAAGAACAATTGGATCTCAATGTGTTCACTGAAGCTGGTTACGATTATAATTATTGGTTTAGTGCTCAGAAAAAAGGGTATAGTGGAGTTGCTATTTTATGCAAAAAAAAGCCTAATCATATTGAGTTTGGAACAGGAATAGAGTCTATGGATTTTGAAGGTAGAAATATCAGAGTCGATTACGATGAGGTTTCAATAATGAGTATGTATTTACCATCTGGGACTAACGACGCTAGATTGTCGCATAAGTTTGAATATATGAACCTTATTCAGGAGTATTTGAGCGCATTACAAACTGAAAAACCAAATTTAGTGGTTTGTGGAGATTATAATATTTGTCATGAAGAAATCGATATTCATAACCCAAAAATGAAAGGGGTTTCAGGATTTTTACCAGAAGAGCGTGAGTGGTTAGGAGCATTTATAGATAGTGGGTTTATAGATAGTTTTAGATATTTACACCCTGAGCGCCAGGAATATTCATGGTGGAGCTATAGAGCAAATTCTAGAGCAAATAACAAAGGTTGGAGATTGGATTACGCCATGGTAAGTTCACCATTACAAGAAAAAATAAAACGCAGCGTTATATTAACGGAAGCGGTTCATAGTGATCATTGCCCGATTATGCTTGAATTAGATATATAAGGTCTTAAGCAATTACAAAACGATTAATAAATATAAAAACAGCCTCAAAATCATGATTAAAAAACTTTCAATTTTAGCATTAACAATTACATTGTTTTCATCTTGTGTGTCAAAGAAGATTTACACAGATCTTGAAGATAAATACGCGAACCTTAAAAAGGAAAATCGCAGTATGTCTGATGAATTAGAAACCTTATCTAAAGATAAAACGAAACTAAGTAACGATTTAAATAAACTTCAAGCAGCTTATGATGCTGCTGTTGCTGATCGTGATAAGCTTCAAGCAGATTATGCTGCAGCCAAAACAAATCTTGAAACTTTAAAAGCATCCTACAAAGCTTTAGAAGAAAATAGTTCGGCTTCAATTGCAAAAAATGCTCAAAAGAATAGAGAACTTTTAGCGCAGTTAGAAGCTAAAGAACAAGCTTTAGCAGCGGAGAATGAACGTTTAAATACTTTGAAACAAGAATTAGAAAGTCGTTCGCAACGTGTTGCAGAATTAGAAAATGTTATTGCCTCAAAAGATGCTGCAATGCATAAACTAAAAGATGCTATCTCTAAAGCCTTAACTAATTTTGAAGGTAAAGGATTAACCGTGGAGCAACGCAATGGTAAAGTCTATATTTCTATGGAAAACAAATTGTTGTTTGAATCTGGAAGTTGGTATGTTGGAGCACAAGGAAAGCAAGCGGTAAAACAATTAGGTAGTGTATTGGCTGAAAATCCTGAAATCTCAGTTTTAATTGAAGGTCATACGGATAATGTACCATATAAAGGCAACGCGCAATTGAGTGGTAACTGGGATTTGTCTGCAAAACGTGCTACAGCCATTGTAAATATTCTTAGAGAAAATGACGCGATTAATCCTGAAAACTTAACAGCAGCAGGTCGTGGAGAATTTGCGCCAATTGCCACAAATGATACTACAGAAGGAAAAGCAAAAAATAGAAGAATTGAGGTGATTCTAACACCGAAGTTAGATGAGATTTCTAAGTTATTGAATGAGATATAACAAATTCTTGCAAACGCAGAAGTCCTTAGGTCAGAAACCTTAACAAACATTTAGACCTCACAAGTTGTTATTACCTGTGAGGTCTTCTTATTTTTGTTTGTCATGTCTAGGTAAGTATTATTGAATGCAAAATATCTTTTGCTTAAAGATAGCTTAGGCAGTAAGTTGAAACCTATTAGAAAATGAAGTATAATTAAAATGAAATTCCTGCTTTCGCAGGAGGTGCTATGAAATACACAACACTACCAAATACGGATATAAAAGTTAGCAAAATATGCCTTGGCACCATGACTTGGGGCAATCAAAACACTCAGGACGAAGGTTTTGCTCAAATGGATTTTGCTTTAAATAAAGGAGTTAATTTTTTTGATACAGCAGAGTTGTACCCTGTACCCGCAAGAAAGGAAACTTATGCAGAAACCGAGCGTATTATAGGCAATTGGTTTGCTAAAACAGGAAACAGAGACAAGGTTGTTTTAGCTTCAAAAATTGCTGGAACTGGAGATTATACAGCTCATATAAGAACTAACGGTTTTAGTAAAGAAGCGCTTAACGATGCGGTAAATAGTAGTTTGAAACGTTTAAAAACCGACTATATTGATTTGTATCAATTACATTGGCCAGAGCGTCAAACCAATACTTTTGGAGTTAGAGATTATAAGTATAATTTAAATGATAAATGGGAAGATAATTTTAATGAAATTCTTCACAATTTAGATGAGATTATAAAATCTGGAAAAATAAGGCAAGTCGGTATTTCTAATGAAAAGGCTTGGGGAACAATGCGCTATTTAGAAGAATCTAAAACGCATCACTTACCAAGAATGATTACAGTTCAAAATGCTTATTCTTTAATAAATAGAGTTTTTGAAGGTGATATGGCAGAAGTTGCTCATAGAGAACATATAGGTTTATTAGCCTATTCGCCAATGGCATTTGGTGTATTATCAGGGAAGTACATAAAAGGAACAGCGACAAAAGATGCAAGACTAAATGTGTATTCGCATTTTTCAAGATATAATAGTGCAAATGCTACAGAAGCTACAAAACGTTATTTAAAAATTGCAGAAGATTATAATATGTCTTTAGCACAAATGGCTTTAGCGTTCGTCAATGAAAGACCTTTTGTAACTAGTAATATCATAGGAGCAACTAACCTTAAGCAATTAGAAGAGAATATTGATAGTATAAATATATCGTTATCTGATGAGGTCTTGAAAGCTATTAATGCTGTGCATGCAGAGATTCCTAATCCTGCACCATAAAATTTAGATTTTAATTTGTCTATTAATCTGTTCTTGTAAAGAGATAAACGTTTCTGTACGAGACACTCCTTTTATACTTTGTATTTCAGAATTAAGAACATGCATTAAATGCTCATTGTCTTTTGAAAGAATTTTAATAAAAATAGACCAATTCCCAGTGGTGTAATGGCATTCAATCACTTCAGGAATTTTTCGTAATTGTTTTACGGCTTCTGGGTTACTTATGGCTTTATCGAGGTAAACACCTACAAATGCCATAGTGGTATAACCTAATGCTTTTGGGTTAATGATAAACTTAGAACCAGCTAAAAGGCCAGATTTTTCTAGTTTTTTTAAACGTTGGTGAATAGCTGCTCCCGAGATTCCGACGTTACGAGCAATTTCTAAAATTGGTGTTCTAGCATCTTCCATTAGTGCGCGTAGTATTTTTTTATCAATACCATCGATATAAATACCATTGTCGTTAATCTTCATGAATTTAGGTTCTAATAAATTGAAAGCTAAAGATAAAAAAAGCGTTTCAATTTGAAACGCTTTCATTGTTTAATCTATATAAATTTTTGTTTAAATACTTAATGGGTTGTAACCTAAATAAGGCACTTCATATTCTTTAAATACAACGTCATAAGATTCTAATTCTTTTAAAATTGGAGTGTATACTTCTTTTGTAATTGGAATTTGAACTCCTGGCGTTTTAATTTTACCGTTAAGAATCGCTAAAGTAGCAATCGCTACAGGTAAACCTACGGTTTTAGCCATTGCAGTATAGGTTTGGTCTTGACCAAGAGTAACCATGGTGGCATCAATTTGGTGTTTTTTACCATCGAGTTTGTATCCAAATTTATGATACATTACAATCATATCTTTATCTTGTTGACTAAGCGTCCAGCTATCCATTAAGATTTTCTGAAGAATTTGAGCAGGAGTGCCTTTGTCAAGCTCTACCATCTTTTTAGGGTTAAAAATATCGAGTTCTAAAAACTTATCCCAAACCATATCGTCTTGGTCAATTTTAAGGGCGTGTCTAAATTTAAGCTCTACAGAATCGGTTGGGCTATATGGTAAAAATGAATTAACAAAATCGCGATAACTCATATTAATGCTGTCGTCAATAGTATAGCTGTCATCTGTCATGCCTAATTGTACAAAGGCATTCCAAGCTCTACTAAATCCAACACGTCTAATGGTTCCACGATATAAAGTTTTAACATGGTCTAAGCCATAGACTTCTTGGTATTTTAAAGAATCTCTATTGGCATACCCCTCAAAACGTCCGTAACCTTCAACATCTAAAAATTCGGTACGTCTAAACAAACGGTTATAAGGAATATACTTAAATTGGTTTTCTTGTAAAAATTTAGCAGCACCACCTTGTCCTGCAAGTACAACGTTTCTTGGGTTCCAAGTAAATTTGTAGTTCCAAAGGTTATTGTCACTTTCAGGGGCAACTAGACCACCTGTAAAAGATTCAAATAAAATTAATTTACCACCTTTATCTCTAATACGGTCTATTACGTGCATAGCACTCATGTGGTCTACACCAGGATCTACACCAATTTCATTCATAAAAATGAGGTTATTGGCTTTGGCATCGGCATCTAAGGCTTGCATTTCTGGGCTAACATAAGAGGCTGTAACCATATTTTTCTTATAGGTAATACAGTCTTTGGCAACTTCAATATGAAAACGTGCAGGCAGCATTGAAACGACAATATCTGCTTTTTTAACTGCAGCAACTCTAGATTTGGCATTAAAGACATCTAAATGAATAACATCTGTATTAGGATGCGATCCAACGAGTTTTTTAGCGTTATCTACATTGAGATCTCCAATGGTAATATGAAGCTTTTCTGATTGTGAATTGTCTAGTAAATATTTTATAAGATAAGAACAAGATTTTCCTGCTCCAATGATTAATATGTTTCGCATAATGAGTTTATATAACTAATTTTGTATTGTACGAATGTAATAAATACAAGAGGTATAATAAACCGAATTCACATTTTTTATTATGAACAAGACATTATTAGTTACTGGATCTGTTTTAGGAATTTTAGGTATTGTTTTAGGTGCTTTTGCAGCGCATGGTTTAGAAAAACTGGTAGAGCCAGATGCTATTAAAACCTTTGAAACAGGTGTGCGTTATCAACTTTACCATGCCTTCTTTCTTCTAATTATAGGAAGCACTTCTTTTGTGAATTTAAAAATAAAAAAAGCAATTTTATATTTAGTGATTTTAGGTGTTGTTTTCTTTTCAGGATCTATTTATGGGTTGGCTACAAATGCGCTTTCAAGCTTTGATTTTAAGACGATTGCAGTTATAACGCCTGTAGGTGGATTACTACTAATTTTAGCTTGGATGGTGATGTTAGTCGGTATAATTAGAAATAAGGTCGATTAATGTAAATCATATATGCTGATTCAAAATAAAATTATAGTTTTGCAGTACTAAACAACACAAATATTATGGCAAATCATTCCCAATCAACGAAAACGATTTCGTTAGATCAATATGGAATTAAAAATGCAAAAGTTAATTATCAACTATCTTCAGATGAATTACACGCTGAAACCATTTCTAAAGGATTAGGTGTAGAGTCTTCTTCTGGTGCTTTAGCAGTTAACACAGGTGAGTTTACTGGTCGTTCTCCATTAGATAGGTTCATTGTAAAAGATGATATCACTAAAGACAAAGTTTGGTGGGGAGATATCAATATTGCTTTTGATAGTGATAAATTTCAAAAACTTTATGACAAAGTAGCTGATTATTTGTCTGAAAAAGAAATTTATGTACGTGATAGTTACGCTTGTGCAGATGAGAATTACAAATTAAATATTAGAGTTATTAATGAATATCCTTGGAGCAATATGTTTGCATACAACATGTTTTTGCGTCCAACGGAAGACGAATTAAATGACTTTTCACCAGAGTGGACTGTTGTAAACGCACCTGGTTTTATGGCAGATCCAGAAGTTGATGGTACACGTCAGCACAACTTTGCAATTTTAGATTTTACGCGTAAAATTGCTTTAATTGGAGGAACGGGTTATACAGGTGAAATTAAAAAAGGCATCTTTTCGGCTTTAAACTTCATACTTCCAGTATATAAAAATACATTACCAATGCACTGTAGTGCTAATGTTGGTAAGGATGGAGATACTGCAATTTTCTTTGGCTTATCTGGAACAGGAAAAACAACACTTTCTACAGACCCTAATCGTAGTTTAATAGGTGATGATGAACATGGCTGGACTAAAGAAAATACTGTATTTAATTTTGAAGGTGGTTGCTACGCTAAAGTGATTAACTTGTCTCAAGAGCAAGAACCTGAGATTTTTGCGGCTATTAAAAAAGGCGCAATTTTAGAAAATGTTATTATGGATGATAAAGGCAATGTGGATTTTGCCGATACGTCTATTACACAAAATACAAGAGTAAGTTATCCAATTTATCATATTGATAATATTAGAAAGCCTTCTATAGGAAAGAACCCTAAGAATATATTTTTCTTAACGGCAGATGCTTTTGGAGTTTTGCCTCCAATATCTAAATTAACTCCAAGTCAGGCAGCATATCACTTTATTTCTGGTTATACCGCAAAAGTTGCTGGTACAGAAGCAGGTGTTGTAGAGCCAGTACCAAGTTTTTCAGCTTGTTTTGGAGCGCCATTTATGCCATTACATCCAACAGAATATGCTCAGATGTTAAGCAAAAAAATGAAAGATGCTGGTGTTAATGTTTGGTTGGTAAATACAGGTTGGACAGGCGGTCCATACGGAGTAGGTACACGTATGAAATTAAAATACACACGTGCTATGATTAATGCCGCTTTAAATGGTGACTTAAATGATTATACTTATGAAGATTATCATATACACTCTGTATTTGGTGTTGCTCAGCCAAGAACTTGTCCTGGAGTACCAACAGAAGTGTTAAGTCCAAGAACCACATGGAATGATGATGAAGCTTATTACACTATGGCATTTAAATTATCTAATGCCTTTAGAGAGAACTTTAAAAAGTTTGAGTCTTATGCTTCAGAAGAAGTAAGACGTGGAGGGCCTCAACGTTATTCGTTTTAGACATAACTTATAAAAACTAAAAAAGCGATTCTAAATTTTAGAATCGCTTTTTTTATGTTTATAATCGTTTTATAACTACTTCCCTTTATTTACAGCATCAATATACTTCTGTAAAGCCATAGTCATAGAAGGAGTTTCAGGGGTTGGTGCAGAAATATCTACACGTAAGCCTTTTTCTTTAACTGCTTTTACCGTTGTGTTACCAAATACAGCAATACGTGTGTCGTTTTGCTCAAAATCTGGAAAATTATGGAAAAGTGATTCTATGCCAGAAGGGCTAAAAAATACTAAGATATCATAAGTAACATTTGATAAATCAGATAAGTCACTAATAACCGTTTTATAAAACGTTGCTTGTTTCCAATTAACACCAAGACTATCTAAAGTCTCAGGTATAATAGGTTTTACCTTATCTGTTGTAGGTAATAAAAACGCTTCGTCTTTATATTTTTTAATAAGCGGCATTAAATCTTCAAAGGTGCGCTTGCCAACATAAATTTTACGCTTTCTATAAACGACATATTTTTGTAAATAATATGCAACAGCTTCAGACTGGCAAAAATATTTCATAGAATCTGGAACTTTAAAGCGCATTTCGTCTGCTACTCTAAAGAAGTGATCTACTGAATTTCTACTTGTAAGTATAATAGCTGTGTATTTACTAAGATCAACTTTTTGTTGTCTTATGTCTTTGGATGATACACCTTCAACATGAATAAATGGTCTAAAGTCTACCTTAACTTTTTGCTTTTCCTGCAAATCAAAGTATGGGGAGTTCTCTATTTTAGGCTCTGGTTGTGATACTAAAATTGTTTTCACTTTCATACGTAAACCTTGTGTTTTTATGTGTTATATTCTCTAATTACCTTAAATAAAAGAATATAAGGTCCAATTTCGAGAGCGCAAAGATACAATAAAAAATAGAAAAAATTGAGATTAATTAGCTTTTGATAAGTTTTGAAAGAAGTTAAAAAACCTATGACGTTTATAAGGCATACCAATGAAAACGCGGATATCAAGGTAATCTCTAGAGGTATATTGGTGTATAGTAGAAACAAATTTGCAATTAAAAATACAATACCAGAATAATTTTTAAATGTTGTTTTTTGAAATAAATAATGGTCTATTAGGCTATCTATTTCGAAAAGACTACCAATTAGTCGTTCTATAAGCGTTTTTATGATCATAATTGTAGAAACCGCAAACAGCAGTTTTAAGAATGCAATTAATTCAAAAGGTATTGGCGAAATAAATGTAGAATAGGCAAAATAAATAAAAATACTAAAAGATAAAGCGAGGTTTATAAATAGAAAACTATCAAACTGATCTATGAATTTTTGATCTTTGGTGTAGATCTTTAGGTATTTAGAGTTGCCAATAACATAAAGAAAATCATTAAACCTAAGTGTGTTTACAAATTTTGCAGCTACAATAGAAAGCAACCCTACAATTGTAAAGATGGTAAACCATTCGTATGTAATGAAATTTCGCATTGTGCTAAATTATAAAGAAAAATAGAATAAGTTAAGTTCTATCAAAAAAGTTAATTAAAGTATATAGTCCATTAAAAACTTTATTTTTGTTCAAATTTTAAAAACCGTTTAAAAGCGTATTAAAAAGTGAGTTAATGTCTGACGCAATTGTCATAATTCCTACTTATAATGAGATTGAAAATATAGAATCAATCATAAGAGCTGTGTTTTCGCAACAGAAAGACTTTCATGTTTTAGTTGTAGACGATAACTCACCAGATCAAACAGGTAATATTGTTAAAGGGTTACAGAACGAGTTTAAAAACCGATTATTTTTAGTAGAACGTAAAGAAAAAAGCGGATTAGGAACTGCATACATTGCAGGTTTTAAATGGGCTTTAGAACGATCGTATCAATACCTTTTTGAAATGGATGCCGATTTTTCACATAATCCAAACGATTTAATAAGATTATATAATGCATGCGCCAACGATGGAGCAGATATTTCGGTAGGTTCTCGTTATGTAAAAGGAATTACAGTTGTTAATTGGCCAATGTCTCGTATTTTATTGTCTTATGGAGCATCGCGCTATGTAAGATTAATAACGCGAATGCGCGTTAAAGATTCTACTGCAGGTTTTGTGTGTTATAAGAGAAGCGTTTTAGAAGCCATTAATCTCGAAAAAATAGAATTTGTAGGTTATGCGTTTCAGATTGAAATGAAATTTAAAGCTCATAAAAAGGGATTTAAAATTGTAGAAATTCCTGTTATCTTTAAAGATAGAACAAAAGGGAAGTCAAAAATGAGTGGAAGTATTATATCTGAAGCTATTTTTGGTGTGATTAGTTTAAAATTTAAAAGTTTATTTGCAAAGTAAGAAAGAGCACATGAAGCGAAATACCCTTATAAAAAACGCTAAAATCGTTAACGAAGGAAAAATTGTCGAAGGAGATATTCTTATCGAAGACAATATTATTAAAGAAATAGATATCTCAATAAGTGTAAAGTCTGCGGATATGACCGTTATTGATGTTGAAGGTAATTACGTATTGCCAGGCATGATTGACGATCAGGTGCATTTTAGAGAGCCCGGATTAACCCATAAAGCAAACATAGAAACCGAATCTAAAGCGGCTTTGGCTGGAGGGATTACGTCTTTTATAGAAATGCCAAATACCAATCCACAAACAACAACCGTAGAAAGGTTAGAAGAAAAATTTGCTATTGCTGCAGAATCTTCACATGCTAATTATTCGTTTATGTTTGGAGGAACAAATGATAACTTAGATGAGATTTTAAAAATCGATCCTAAGACTGTTGCAGGTTTGAAATTGTTTTTAGGATCTTCTACAGGTAATATGTTAGTTGATGACCCTAAGGTGATTGAAAAAATATTTTCAAGTACAGATATGGTAATTTCTGTGCATTGTGAAGATGAAGCAACTATAAAAGAAAACTTGGCTAAATACAAAGCGGAGTATGGAGATGACATTCCTATGGAAAAACATCCAATTATTAGGAGTGAAGAAGCTTGTTATATTTCGTCTTCTAAAGCCATTGAATTAGCCAAGAAAACAGGTGCTAGACTGCATGTGTTTCATTTATCAACAGGGAAAGAAACGAGTTTGTTCTCTAATAAAATTCCGTTAAAAGATAAAAAGATCACAGCAGAGGTTTGTGTACATCATTTGTGGTTTTCGGATGAAGACTATGCTAAAAAAGGAAGCTATATAAAATGGAATCCTGCGGTAAAAACAGCAAAAGATAGAGATCAACTTTGGAAAGCGTTATTAGATGATAGAATAGATGTTATAGCAACAGACCATGCGCCACATACGCTTGAAGAGAAAAATAATCCATACACTAGTGCGCCTTCAGGCGGACCTTTAGTGCAACATGCTTTAGTGGCGCTATTAGAAGCGCATCATCAAGGTAAAATTTCAGTAGAAAAAATAGTAGAGAAAGCCTGCCATAACCCTGCTATATTATTTAATGTAGAAAAGCGTGGTTATATAAGAGAAGGATATTTTGCAGATTTAGTTGTTGTAGATCCACAAAGTCCTTGGACTGTAAATAAAAGTAATATTCTTTATAAATGTGGATGGTCTCCTTTTGAAGGGAATACATTTAAAAGTAGAATAACACATACTTTTGTTAATGGGCAATTAGCCTATAACAATTTTAAGGTTTTAGACGTTAAAGCAGGGCAACGATTAACTTTTAATAGATAAAATGTTTAAACGAATTAGCTTATTATTAATATTAGGAATTTTGGTTTTAGCATGTAATGATTTTGATAAACCCAAAAAGCCTGATAATTTAATTTCAGAAACTCAGATGTCTGAGCTTTTGTACGACTTATATATTGTTAATTCAGCAAAAGGAGTAAACAAAAAAATATTGGAAGCTAATGGAGTTGTTCCAGAGTCTTATATTTTAACAAAACACAATATTGATAGCGCTCAATTTGCAGATAGTAATACGTATTACACTTATGATACAGAAGCTTATAAGGCTATTGTAGAGCGTGTAAAAGCAAGATTAGAAAAAGAGAAACAAGAATTACAAGAATTAGCAGAAAGAGAGAACGACTCAATAAAAAGACGCAAAGATTCTATTAAAAGTTTGAATAAAAGTAAAAGAGGCGAGGTAAAGCTTAAAAAACAAAATGCTAAAGGTCTTTTAGGTACAATTGACTCACTTCCTCAATAGAATTATTTATAGGTTTGAATTTAAAATCTAAAGCTTTTTTCAATTTTGAAGCATCAAACTTCGAAATTCTAACGGCAGATTTTGCGTTTTGTTTGGATAAATTTCTTGGCCTTCCAAGAATCTTATGATTTAACCAATCTAGTCGCCAAGCAATTTCTAATAACCATGATTTAGCTTCTTTTGTTGGAGGTTTAACATCTAAGGCTTTAGCGGTTTTAATCTGTAAAGTTTTAAAACTTAAGTTTTCAGAAACTAAAATAAACCCTTCATTTTTAATGTTGCTGTTCATGAGTTGTTCCATAGCATTTACGACATCCCAAACATCTATATAGCCCGTAATACCATTGGTGTAATATCTCATGCCCTTAAATATTCGCTTAAATAAACTACCGCTACCTCCTTCATTCCAATATCCTGCACCTAAAATAATTCCTGGATTTACAATTACAGCATTTAAACCCTCTTGAGTTCCACGCCAAACCTCCAGTTCTGCTCCATATTTGGTTATGGCATACACACTATTGTCGTCTTCAGGATTCCAATCGGTTTGTTCGTTTATTAATTTTTCGGGATCACTATGATGCCCTACAGTAGCAACAGAGCTTACATAACACAGTTTTTTAATCTGATGACTTATGCATAAATTAACAATGTTAGCGGTGCCTTCAATATTTACTTTTCGTAGTGTATTATATTTGTTAGGTTCAAAAGAGATATAAGCAGCACAATGATAGACGTGAGTAACGTCTTTAAATGCATCACTTAATTTTGGAACGTTATTAAGATCTGCTTCAACCCATTCAATTTTATTAAAAAGTACTTCGGCATCATCAGAAAAGTAAGAAAAGACATGTTTTACGCGTGTTAATGTTTTCTTATTCCTATATATTGAACGAATAGGAATGTTACTTTTTAAAAGTTGAAATAGTAAATGCGATCCAACTAACCCTGTTCCGCCTGTAACTAATACCAATTGATCTTTGAAATTAGGCATAAATAAAATGAATTATTTTTAGATGAGTTGAAGTAGGAAATAGTAGTGAACCAATAATTGCAGTTGTCTTTTCAAATGAAAAATAAGCAGAAAATAAACGAATTATATGTGTCATTAGGCGAAGTTAAAAATCTTACAGCTATTTTAGTGTTAGAGCTTTGTTAATAAGCTTAGGGATATCATAATTATTGATTCCTAAATTGGTTTAAAATTGTCTTTTGTCTTTAAAAGCGGAAACATATCTTTGCGCAAATCAATTTGAAACTAAAAAGCAATGGCAAATAAGTTTGTAGAAGAATTACGTTGGAGAGGAATGGTACACGATATCATGCCTGGTACAGAAGAACAATTAGATAGTGAGATGACAACTGCCTATATTGGTTTTGATCCTACATCAGATTCGTTACACATTGGTAGCTTAGTACCAATAATATTGTTAGTTCATTTAGAAAAAGCAGGTCATAAACCTGTGGCTTTAGTAGGTGGTGCTACTGGTATGATTGGTGATCCTTCTGGTAAAAGTGACGAACGTAATTTATTAGATGAAGTCGCTTTAGCGCATAACGTTGCAGGAATAAAAAGCGTATTATCTCGCTTTTTAGATTTTAATTCTACTAAAAAAAATGCTCCAGTATTAGTGAATAACTACGATTGGATGAAAGATTTTAGTTTTATTGACTTTGCTAGAGATGTTGGTAAACGTATCACTGTAAATTATATGATGGCTAAAGATTCTGTGAAAAAACGTTTTTCTGGTGACGAAGGAAGCGTTGGTATGTCTTTTACAGAGTTTACTTACCAATTAATTCAAGGTTACGATTTTCATCACTTGTACAAAACCATGGGCTGTAAATTGCAAATGGGAGGTAGTGACCAATGGGGAAACATTACTACAGGAACAGAATTGGTAAGACGTATGCATGATGGTGAAGACCAAGCAAAAGCTTATGCCATGACGTGTCCTTTAATTACAAAAGCAGATGGTTCTAAATTTGGAAAATCGGAAGGTGGCAATGTTTGGTTAGATGCCGATAAAACTTCTGTGTACAAATTCTACCAATTTTGGTTAAATTCTACAGATGAAGATGCCGAAAAGTACATTAAAATTTTTACGTTTTTAGATAAAGAAACCATTGAAAACTTAATTAAAGATCATAAGGAAACTCCGCATTTAAGATTGTTGCAAAAACGCTTAGCCGAAGAGGTTACTATTTTTGTACATAGTAAAGAGGATTACGATAATGCTGTTAAAGCTTCTAAAATATTGTTTAGTAAAGATTTTAAAAATGAAATTAAACAATTACCAGAAACTTTGTTCTTAGATGTTTTTGAAGGAGTAAAGCATGCCGAAATTTCTGAATCAGAATTTAATGAAGGTGTAGATATGATTGGAGCTTTAGCTGCAAAAACTAACTTTTTAAGCTCTAATGCAGATGCAAGACGTGCTTTAAAAGAAAATGCTATAGCTGTAAATAAAGAAAAAGTAAAAGAAAATTATATATTGTCTGCAGAAGATCTAATTCACGATAAATATATTATTCTTAGTAGAGGTAAGAAAACCAATTTTATTTTGAAAGTGGTTTAATAATCTCATAAAATAATTTTATTTAAGACCTGTCTAGTTAAAAAACAAGACAGGTCTTTTTTTGCTTTATGGCTAACTTTGGTAGGCTTATAAAAGTAAATTACTAGGTTTTTATTAACTTACACTTCAGATGAAGCAAACAAAACAACTAGCAAATCGATTAAGAGAAGTTATTCTTAATGGTACTTGGATTGCAAACACTAATTATAAAGACCAATTAGAAGATTTAGATTGGAAGCTTGCAAATGTAAAATTTGAAACCTTTAATACCATTTCAGATTTAGCTCAGCATATGCATTATTATATCTCTGGAATAACAAATGTGTTTGTTAATAATACACTTGAAATAAGGGATAAGTATAGCTTTGATTTTTCCCCAATACAATCACAACAAGAATGGGAAAGGTTTTTAAATCAATTTTGGAACGACACAGCACAACTAGCTAATTTAATAGAAAAACTACCGGAAGAAACCTTAAACAATGAGTTTGTAGATAAAAAATACGGTACATTTTTACGAAATATTGATGGTATGATTGAGCATAGTTATTATCATTTGGGGCAAATAGTATTGATTAAAAAAATCCTATTAAAAAATTAAATAATAGCTTTTATAGTATAAAAAAAAAGTGCCCAAAATTACTTCTGAGCACTTCTAACCAATCAATCAACTATTGAAAACCTTTCTTTTTCATAGCTTTACAATAGTCGTAGCTAAATCTTTATCCTTACAATATTTGAATTAATTAAATTTAAGTTGGCCAAATAGCGTTCAGACCCTATTGCTTTTAGAATATCAAATTTAAATTATAAAGCCATTAAATTACAGCCTCTAATATCTGAATTATCAAATCTTCCAATGATTTCAAAATGGCCATTATCATAGACTTTTCCTAAGTCTTGAGTTGCAATAAATGAACACGAATTTATATTCGCCAAATCAATTACGTTAATGCCGCCTGTTTTGTTAGGCCGCTGTATGGTCAGTGCGTCTTCAGTATCGCGCGTTAAAATTTTCATCCAAGGCGGACATTCAAAAATGCCATTACCTTTAGAATAGGCCTGACTTAAAAGCTCAGTCATACCATATTCACTGTGAATTTGCTCGACACCAAAACCAGTTTGTAAAATTTGATGCAGCTCTTGTCTGATAATTTCTTTTCGTCTGCCTTTCATACCACCAGTTTCCATGATTGTAGTATGATTTAAGTTAAGCTGAAATTGCTCAACCAAATCTAATAAAGCAAAAGACACTCCAATAAGCAGTGTTTTCTGTTTTTTAGTTTCTAAGGCTTTTAATGTATGTGCTAACTCTTCAATATTGTTAAGGTAAAATCCACTTTCAGTTTGTTTAGATTTATCAATTAAATCATTTACCATATATATAAGTGAAGACCCTTCTCGTTCTAAATAAGAAGGAAGTAACGCTAATACCACATAGTCTTCAATAGCACCATAAAAGTGCTTAAAAGCTTTTGTATAACTGTCTTCATAAAGTTTTACGTCGGTGACTAAATGCTTACTTGTTATACTTCCAGTTGTACCAGAGCTAGAAAAGGTTTTTTCTATGGGGTGTACAGAGCTTAAAATCTCGTGCGATTTAAAGAACTGAATAGGTAAAAACGGAATATCTGAAGTGCACTTTACATCTGAAGGATGCTTATATAATAAGTCACAAAATGAGCGATACACTTTATTGTGTTCAAACTGAAATTTAAAAACGTCTAAAGCTAGGCTATCAAACTCAGCTCTAGATGTAATCTTAAAAATGTCGTCTTTAGAAATCATGCCGCAAAAATATGGAAAATAAAAAAGCGTCTCGATAATTTTCGAGACGCTTTAAGTATGATTTTAAAATATACTTATTTAATCACTAATTTCTTAGTAGTTGAAGTATTGTTTTGAGTGATTTTTACAATGTAAACACCAGACTTTAAGTTAGCAACATTTAATGTGTTATTAGTTAAAGTTTCGTTTTTAACTTGCTTACCTAAAATATCAAATACTTGAACAGAGATTGCTTCACTATTTCTAGATGTAATAGAAACAAAACCAGTATTTGTTGGGTTAGGATATAAGCTAAATGTATTAGCATTAAAATTATTTACACTTAATGGTGGTGCAATATCACTAGCATATCTTGGGAAAATTTGATAATCATCATTATACTGACCGCCTAAACCAGTAATGCTAGCAGCACCTGTTGGTATTGTAGAACCTACAAGATCTTCATCACCAAAAGCAACTCGTGCAATAGTCACATCAGCACCATCAGCTACGTTATAGTTAGTACCACTTTCAAAAATCCCTGAATCTTCAAACGTAACATTGTTTAAAGTGATTAATCTACTTTCGTATGCCTCACCATTGTTTATAAGTTCAGAAGCACTAACCACTATTGGTGTTAATGTATTTCCTGTAGAAGAAGCACTAGCTACATTTTCACTTGGAACAAACTGAAGTGTATTTGCAAATTCAGTAAGTTGTCCTTTTAAGCCAGTTATTCCATCACCATTATTAAATGCAGTACTTAATGTGCCGCTAGTATCGTCAATTAAGATTCCGGCACCTTCATCTTGAATGAATTTTTGGTTTCTAGAACTACTTGTAGCAATGTAAGATATGATAGCTTCACCTGTTAACTCGTAAAACTCACCTATAGTTCCTGCACGTAATGCTGTAATATTTGCGACTTGTGTCGTAGATGTCACATCAAATGATACAGAAGCAGTAACTGGGCTTGCTAATGGTTGGTGACTGTTATCTACTAATTCTAAATCTAAAGTATGCGTGCCATCAGTTAGTCCTGTTAAACTAATTGGGTCTGTATCATATTTCATAACAACAGATCCACCATCTAGTGTGTAATGGATATGTCCATCAATTCCAGCTCCAGGGTTACCTACTGTAAAATTTTGAACGCTAATGTCAATAGTCACATCAGGACCAGCTACAGTAGCACCGCTTGTAGGTGAAGTCACACTTAATGCAGGTACAGCACCAGCTTCTTGGAAAAATGAAAAATCATCCCAATAAACTACAGCAGATCCATAAGCTCGAACTTCAAAGTAAAAACTAGCAGCTGTTGCAGGTGCAGTTACTGTTACGCTATATTCTGTCCATTGGTTACCGTTGTTGTCAAAATATGAGTTGTTTGGACCTCTTAATTCGGCAGCGTTATCATTAATATTAACATCAGAACCATCTTTCCAGTAACTCCATATTCTAGCATCAGTATCATCTCCAGACTCTACTTTATACCATAGTGATATTGTGTATGAGTTACCAGGAGTAATACCTGTTATGGTTTGTCCTAAATCTTTTGTACCATCTGCGGTCTGTTTAGCAGAATAATTACCACTATGAGTCTCTGTAGATTCTTGAGCTACATTCTCAATTTTAGTCCAGCTTTCAGGGGTGTCGGCATCTGTCCATGTCTCAAAATTCCCATTCAATAACAACTCTTGTCCAAATGTTAAAGAAGTAATTGCTAAGGCAATAAATAAAAAGTAAATTTTCTTCATAATTGATTTTTTATAAAAAGTTAGATTACAAATATAATAACAAATAGTGAGTTTTAAGAATCAGATTCGTTAATACTTATCATTTTACAATAAGTTAATATGGTAAATATCAGGGGCTTCTTAGTTTCAGTGATTTATATTTTCAATGTTAGGGAATTGTTATCAATTCAATATTTTTAGAGAGTTAAGATGGATATATTTTATATTTACAATTATTAAAACGAATATACCATTGAAAAAGAAAGACATTAAGATACTATTAGTAGATGATGAACCAGATATTTTAGAGATTGTAGGTTACAATTTATCTGCTGAAGGTTATCAAGTTATTAAAGGCGAAAATGGTTTAGAAGCTTTAGAACTAGCAAAAAAGCATAAACCTCATTTAATTATTTTAGATGTGATGATGCCAAAAATGGATGGTATTGAAGCTTGTGAAAGAATAAGGTCGCAACAAGATTTAAGTGAAACAATCATTACGTTTTTAACAGCTAGAGGCGAAGATTATTCTCAAGTGGCTGGTTTTGATGCTGGTGCAGATGATTATATTGCAAAACCTATAAGACCTAAAGTTTTAATAAGTAAAGTAAAAGCTTTGCTTAGAAGACTTAAACAATCCGAAGGTGATGTTGAAACTATCTTAAAGATTGGTGATTTAGTGATTTATAAAGAAGAATATAAAATCATTAATAAAGGAGTAGAGATTACTTTGCCAAGAAAAGAGTTTGAATTATTATCTTTGTTAGCAACCAAACCTGGTAAAGTTTTTAAGCGTGATGAGATTTTAGATAAAGTCTGGGGAAATGAAGTCGTTGTTGGAGGTAGAACCATCGATGTTCATATTAGAAAGCTTCGTGAAAAAATTGGAGACAAATCTTTTAAAACGGTTAAAGGTGTTGGTTACAAGTTTGTAGACTAATGCAAGGTAAAAATCTAAAGAAATCTTATAAATTCGCATTGCGAACAGCACTATATGTAACGTTGTTTACAACGGTTCTTGTTAGTGCTTTTTTGCATTTTTACCACGCCATTAATTGGCATCTTGTATTTTACCCTCTGCTATGCTTTCCCTTATGTTTTTTTATTATTCAATATAGGGTTGAACGTTTTATATACAAGCGTGTTAAGAAAATATACGATGATTTAACATTGCTAGAATCTACGAGCTTAAGACAACAACCCATAACTACAGATATGGGCACCTTAACCAAAGAGATTGATAAATATGCCAAAAACAAAAAATTTGAAATCGAAACGCTCAAAATAAGAGAAGAGTATCGAAAAGAATTTATAGGTAATGTTTCTCATGAATTAAAAACACCTTTGTTTACCGTTCAAAGCTATTTACTCACATTATTAGATGGAGGTATTGAAGACGAAAAAATTAGAAAAAAATACCTTACACGAGCAAGTAAAGGAGTTGAACGCTTAACTTATATAATTAAAGACTTAGATATGATTACCAAATTAGAGGTTGGTGATCTTAGTTTGGAGAAAGAGAATTTTGATATCGTTAAATTGGTGCAGAGTGTGTTTGATCTTTTTGAAATGAAAGCCGCTAAAAAAAATATTACCTTAATTTTTGATATCGATTATCCTAAGCCTATTATGGTCTATGCAGATAAGGAACGTATTCAACAAGTTTTAACCAACCTTATTGTTAACTCTATTAAATACGGACGTGAAAAAGGGACTACAGAAGTTAGTATAGAGAACCTTATTAAAAACAAAGCTATTATTAGAGTTACTGATAATGGAGAAGGTATTGCTAAAGCTAATTTGCAAAGGCTGTTCGAACGTTTTTATCGTGTAGATAAAAGTGGTTCTCGTAAAGAAGGTGGTTCTGGTTTAGGCTTGTCTATTGTAAAGCATATTATAGAAGCTCACGAAGAAAAAATATATATAGAAAGCCAATTAGGTGTTGGTAGTGAGTTTTCTTTTACACTAGAAAAGTCCAAATAATTTGTTGTAGTTTACCTGAAATGCTTCAAATTTAAAACCGTTGTAGTTTTCAATCTCAGTTAATTGTTCAATATCAAATTCATCCTGGCTGGCGTAAGGTGCAATATGTTCTGCCTTTAATTTTTTAGCTAAATACTCTTGTTCAAATTGTCCAGGAGTAGGAATAAAAAAGGCTTTCTTTTCAAGCTTTGCTAAATCCATAATAGAAGTGTATCCAGACCTGCTCAATACCATATTGCTTGTATTAATTGCCGTTTCCAATTCTGTACTAGTCATATAATTGTATATGCTTATATGCTCTTGTTGCGTTTGGATTTGTTTAGGGGCTACAACACCCTTTATAAAGCAGATGTTTCCTTTATAGGATTTTAATTCTCTAAGTAATTTTTCTTCTAAAAAAGTGCGTTGAGGTTCTGGCCCAGAAAGCACTACTAGAAGTTGATATTTGATTTTTAAATTTTGTTTTTCAAACCGGGATAAAGGACCTAAATATTTTAAAGTTGCTTCAAAATTTTCAGGATGTCCTAAAACACCACTAAGATTTTTAGAGCCTTTATAGTCAGGAATCCAACATTCATCAAATTTTGAAATGATATGTTGATGCATTTTTGAGCTCAGCCAAGTAGTATTCCCACTTAAAACTTGCAATTGATGTGTTATAAATACAGAAGGTATAGATTTATGTCTTACTCCAAAACGATTATCAGAGATGATACCAGCTATAGGATTCGTTTTTATAAACGCTTTAATGGTTTTTTTTTCTTTTTTAATCGTTTTTAAAAGGTGAGGTGAGTCTTTTAAAAGTTTAACCTTAAAGTTCTTTGGATTTTTAGAATACGTTATGTTGTATGAAGGCAGTTCCAAAGATTCAAGTTTAGGAAATTCTTTTTTTAATAATTGAAGTGCAATCCCATCACTGGCAATTATCGGTTCAAAATTATGACGTATTAATTCATTTATAATAGGAATACATCGTGTAGCATGACCTAAACCCCAATTTAATGGGGCGACTAAAACCTTTTTATTGTTTTGATTCTGTTTCAGTAATTATTTATTTTAGATATGTATCTACGAAACAAAGGTAAACCTAAAATGTTTCCTTAATTTTACCGAATTATTATAAAAATAAGAAATTAGAATAATTGTGGGAAGTAAAAATAAACTCAAGCGTTTTAGGGAAAACGAAACCTTTCATAATGTATATCAGCCAACACGAGAAGAATTGGTTGATGCAACATACCAATTAAAAGGCAAATGGAAAGCCGAAGTATTTAAAAATAATAACCCTTTAGTCTTAGAATTAGGTTGTGGAAAAGGAGAATATACTGTTGGCTTAGCAAAACGTTATCCTCATAAAAATTTTATTGGTATAGATATTAAAGGAGCACGTTTCTGGAGAGGAGCAAAAACAGCCATTGAAGAAAATATTCCTAATGCAGCATTTATTAGAACACAAATAGAATTAGTTGCTCATGTGTTTGAAGAAAATGAAGTTGATGAAATATGGATTACATTCCCAGATCCACAAATAAAATACCAGCGTACAAAGCACCGAATGACTAATTTACAGTTTTTAGAACGCTATAAAAAAATATTAAAGCCAGGTGGTGTAATGCACTTAAAAACAGACAGCGAATTTATGCATGGTTACACCTTAGGTTTATTACATGGATCGGGTTATGAAGTGTTGTATGCCAACCACAATGTTTATAAATTAGAAGGTAGTCCTAAAGATGTTACTGAAATTCAAACCTTTTACGAAAGCCAGTATTTAGAGAAAGACAAAGCAATTACGTATATTAGATTCAAAATCAACTAAAACTTGAGTATCACTGTTATTTTTTTTTTAGGGCTTATAGTGGCAATTATTGGTGTTATTCCGCCAGGTTTGCTTAACATGACAGCTGCAAGGATAAGCCTAAAAGAAGGAGCAGGACGAGGCATTATGTTTTCTACAGGTGTTAGTATTGTTGTATTTATTCAAACATATATCGCCACTATTTTTGCAAGGTATTTAACCAATCATCAAGACATAGTAGAAATTCTTAAACGTGTAGCTTTTATTATTTTTGTACTTATTACCATATACTTTTTGGTGTTGGCATCAAAGCAAAAAGAGTCAAAACCAGAAACCGAAATAAAAAGTAGGCATGGTAGATTATTACATGGCATGTTATTGTCTGCATTAAATGTATTTCCTATTCCATATCAAGCTTATATGACCATTACTTTGGTGTCTTTTGGCTGGATGAATTTTGAAAAATTAAGCATTATTACTTATGTTACAGGTGCCTCAACAGGAACATTTGTAGTGTTATATTTTTATATTTTCTTTTTCGATAAGATTAAAGATAAGACTATTACTTCACAAAAAAACATGAACTATATTATAGGTAGTGTTACAGGAATAGTTGCTTTAATTACTTTTATTAATATTATAAAAGCGTGGTAATATGCAACCAGAAACTTTAGGTTTTTTTGAACGTGTTTATGGCGTTGCAAGGCAAATTCCTTACGGTAGAGTAACAAGCTACGGCGCAATAGCCAAATATTTAGGAGCAGGCAAAAGTGCCAGAATTGTTGGTTATGCTATGAATGGTTCTCATGGTAAAGATGTTCCTGCACACCGAGTTGTCAATCAAAAAGGATTATTAACAGGGAAACACCATTTTGAAGGAACCAATCTTATGCAGCAACTCTTAGAGAGTGAAGGTATTGAAGTTGTAGATCATCAAATCCAAAATTTAGACGCTATTTTTTGGGATCCTGCCAAAGAGCTTTAGTTCCTATTTTTTATTAAATAATAGAAGAATAGCTTTTACTTTCTAATGAGAGTATTGATAAGCTATTTAGATGTTATTCTAGGTTTGCTTTTTTGTCTATCTCTAGAGCGATTACTAAACCAAATCCACCTATTGCACAATTCAATTTTAGCGCTTCAAATTCTAAACTTTTCTAAGTACCTTTGCGCATAGAATTAATCTTAATAAAAAGAGATTAGGCGCTGTAATTTAGATACTTTTCTCTCTACTCATAATTGATATGAAACTAAAAAAACAAGATATACTTAACGCTTTAAAAACTATAACAGCACCTGGTGAAGGTGAAAATATGGTAGATAGCGGAGCTGTAACTAATGTCGTCACTTTTGCTGATGAGGTAATTGTTGATATTACAATAAGAAACCCAAGCCTTCAGGCACGTAAAAAAACAGAAGTCGAAATTTTACAAACCATTCATAAAAAGGTTTACGAAAAAGCTAAAATAAAAGTCAATGTGAAAGTTGATGCACCTGCAGCAGCACCAAAAAACGAAATTAAAGGAAAAGCAATTCCAGGCATTCAGAATATTGTAGCCGTTGCTTCTGGAAAAGGAGGTGTAGGGAAATCTACTGTAACAGCAAATTTAGCGGTTACTTTAGCAAAAATGGGCTTTAAAGTTGGTGTTTTAGATGCTGATATTTACGGACCATCAATTCCTATTATGTTTGATGTAGCGAATGAACGTCCATTATCTGTAAATGTAGATGGAAAGTCTAAAATGAAACCTGTAGAAAATTACGGTGTTAAAGTATTGTCTATCGGTTTTTTTACAAAACCAGATCAGGCTGTAATTTGGAGAGGACCAATGGCATCTAAGGCATTAAATCAAATGATATTTGATGCGGCTTGGGGAGAATTAGATTTCTTACTACTCGATTTACCTCCAGGAACAGGAGATATTCACTTAAGTATTATGCAGGCATTACCTATTACAGGAGCTGTTGTGGTAAGTACACCTCAAAATGTAGCTTTAGCAGATGCTAAAAAAGGAGTGGCAATGTTTCAGCAAGATAGTATCAATGTGCCTGTTTTAGGTATTATAGAAAATATGGCCTACTTTACACCTGCAGAACTTCCAGAAAATAAATACTATATCTTTGGAAAAGAAGGAGCTAAGCATTTGGCAGAAGATTTAAACGTGCCATTTTTAGGTGAGGTACCATTAATTCAAAGCATAAGAGAAGCAGGTGACTTAGGAAGACCAGCAGCAATGCAAACCGCAACACCAATTGAAGCCGCTTTTGAAGCAATTACAAGAGATGTTGTTCAACAAGTGGTTAACCGTAATGAAGCATTACCAGCTACCGAAGCTATAAAAATCACAACAATGGCAGGTTGTTCTGCTGTTAAAAAAAATTAGATGAGCACAGAAGAACTTAGATTAAACGTAGAAAAAGCATTGGATGAAATCCGCCCGTTTCTACAAAGTGATGGAGGCGATATTAATTTATTATCTATTGACGATGATAAATTTGTAAAAGTACAACTTGTAGGTGCTTGTACATCGTGTAGTGTTAATCAGATGACTTTAAAATCTGGTGTAGAGATGACCATTAAAAAATATGCTCCACAAATCGAAAAAGTTATTAATGTAGAATAGTAATGTGACATTTATCACATTCTGAATAAAATGACATTAGTAATTTTGTATTCAATATTACATTCATGATTACAACAGATATACTTATTATTGGAGCTGGCCCAACTGGACTTTTTACGGTTTTTGAGGCCGGACTTTTAAAACTAAATTGCCATTTAATTGACGCATTACCACAACCAGGCGGCCAATGTTCTGAGCTGTATCCTAAAAAACCAATTTATGATATTCCAGCTTATCCTGAAATTTTAGCAGGCGATTTAACAGAGAAACTCTTAGAGCAATGCAAGCAATTTGAACCTGGATTTACCTTAGGTGAGCGTGCAGAAACCATAGAAAAACAAGAGGACGGAAGTTTTATTGTAACTACCAATAAAGGGACAAAACATAAGGCGCCTGTAATCGCTATTGCAGGCGGATTAGGAAGTTTTGAACCTCGTAAACCACTATTAGATAATATTACAGATTATGAAGATTGTGGAGTAGAGTATATGATTAAAGAGCCAGAGCTTTATCGCGATAAAAAAGTGGTTATTGCAGGTGGTGGAGATTCGGCTTTAGATTGGAGTATCTTTTTAAGTGATATTGCTTCGAGTGTAACATTAATTCATAGACGAAACGAATTTAGAGGACATCTAGACTCTGTAGAGAAAGTTCAAGAATTAAAAAATAGTGGTAAAATAAATCTAATCACTCCAGCTGAAATCACTGCAATTAATGGAAACGGTAAGGTTGAAAATGTAGAGGTAACTAAAAAAGGCGAAGCACCTATTTTGGTAGACACCGATCATTTTATTCCGCTTTTTGGATTATCTCCTAAATTAGGTCCAATTGCAAATTGGGGACTAGAGATAGAAAAAAATGCCATAAAAGTTAATAATGCTTTAGATTACCAAACCAATATACCAGGTATTTACGCTATTGGAGATGTCAATACGTATCCTGGAAAATTAAAATTGATTCTTTGCGGGTTTCATGAAGCGACATTAATGTGTCAATCGGCTTATCAAATTATAAACCCTGGGAAACGTTATGTTTTAAAATATACGACAGTTGCAGGTGTTGATGGATTTGATGGTACACGAAAAGAAGCGCCAAAAGCAGTGGTTAAAGCGATACAATAATGGACAATTTAGATATAAATATTACAATCATTGATAGAGATGGTGTAAAGCATCAAATTGAAGCTCCAACAGATATGGCTATGAACTTAATGGAAGTTGTTCGTTCTTATGAGCTCGCTCCAGAAGGCACCATTGGGATTTGCGGTGGTATGGCTATGTGTGCATCTTGTCAATGTTATGTGTTAAGCGATACGGAATTGCCAGAAATGCAGGACGACGAAGAAGCTATGCTCTCCGAAGCGTTTTACGTTAAAGATAATTCACGTTTAGGTTGCCAAATACAAATAACGCCAGAAATGGAAGGTTTAGAAGTGGAGTTGGCTCCTGAGTCTTAATAATTTCATAAGAAGGCAGGAATCTCATGATTATATCAATAAGTCTATGCCTTAATAAGAATAAGAAGTGAAAAGGAAATGGTAATTGATGTTACGGTTATAAAGCCGGTGTACCAAGTATAGTATTTTTCATCTTTTAAATCTTTGGTAGTAATTATGGCGCATATATTCAGAACTCTAGAAATTATAATTACCATTCAAAAGTACATTTATAAAAGTTCCATAAAAAATTATGTCGTTTTATAATCGGCCAAGTTTGTCGGTCCTTCTAATAAAAAGCGATCTATTTTTAATGTGCCGTTGTCGGTGGTTACAATTTGCCATTTTATAAGTGAAATAGCTCCATTTTCAATTTCTAGACCTGTAATACTTCTTGGGTGGACACAACTACCATCATTAAAAAAAGCAATGTCACCTGGCTCAGGAAAACGCGGTCTGTGCGTGTGTCCAACAATGGTAATTTGATTGTTGTTTTCAATAATCCATTTTTTTGTGCGCCGTTCTACTTTAATAAGCTCTTTGTAGTTTTTAGCTGGTGTTGTTGGATCGGCAATACCCATAACATTTAGTGGCTTCCATAAGATACGAACTAAAAAACGACTCCATTTCCAAAACGTATAATTCCACCAATCGGCTTGATGACCATGGGTTAAAAATAAGTTTTGTTTGGTTTCTGTATGTTTTAAAATGATGGCTTCATGATATTGAATACCACAAAATAAATCTTCATCATTTCCTGTTTTAGGATCAAAAAAAGTAGATAAATGCTTTTCAACATATTTAGGGTCACGATACACCATATCGTGGTTGCCCCAAATCATGTGTAGACGATTTTCATCGTGAAATTGCTTCATCAACATATACACATTCTTGTGTGCATAAAAGATAGATTCAAAGGACAGATTTTCCCACAACTCATCTCCATCTCCAATTTCACAATACTGAAATCCTTCATTATAATAATGCTTTAGGGCATGAAAATAAATGTTGCGATTGTTGGCGAAATCATCCGCAAAACTATTATCACCTCTGTGGCAATCGCTAAATAGTATAAGCTTACTAGAATCATCAAAGTTGATAATTTTAGCATTTTTGAAAGCGCGATCTAATCTCGATTTTGAAGACATGTATATTCTTTGTTCGACTAATTTAAACAAAAAATGCTTCCCAATAATGAGAAGCATTTTTATGAATTCTAGTTTATAGCCATTATGCCTTTAAAAAGACCTGAAATTATAGGTTTTAAATTCTATTTAAAAGCGTTTAAACCTGTGACATCTAAACCTGTAATTAATAGGTGTATATCGTGAGTACCTTCATAAGTAACCACACTTTCAAGGTTCATCATATGACGCATAATACTATATTCGCCAGAGATTCCCATACCACCTAACATTTGTCTAGCATCACGAGCTATGGTAAGCGCCATATCTACATTGTTACGTTTTGCCATAGAAATTTGAGCAGATGTCGCTGTTCCGTTTTCACGCATCACACCTAAACGCCATGCTAATAATTGGGCTTTGGTGATTTCGGTAATCATCTCAGCTAATTTTTTTTGTTGTAATTGAAATTGTCCTATAGGCTTTCCAAATTGCATACGTTCTTTACTGTAACGTAAGGCTGTATCGTAGCAATCCATAGCAGCTCCAATGGCTCCCCAAGCAATACCAAAACGTGCCGAATCTAAACAACCTAATGGTGCTCCCAATCCAGATTTGTTTGGTAGTAAATTTTCTTTAGGCACTTTTACATTATCAAAAATAAGCTCTCCAGTGGCAGAAGCTCTAAGTGACCATTTGTTATGTGTTTCTGGTGTAGAAAAACCTTCCATACCACGTTCTACAATAAGTCCATGAATTCGTCCTTCTTCATTTTTAGCCCAAACTACGGCTACATTACAAAAAGGCGAATTACTAATCCACATTTTAGCACCATTTAAAAGGTAATGGTCTCCCATATCTTTAAAATTAGTCACCATACCTCCTGGGTTAGAGCCATGATCTGGTTCTGTAAGTCCAAAAGAACCAATCCATTCACCAGAAGCTAACTTTGGTAAGTATTTTTGACGTTGTTCTTCGTTACCATATTTCCAAATAGGATACATTACTAAAGACGATTGCACAGATGCTGTACTACGTACACCTGAATCTCCACGTTCAATTTCTTGCATTATTAAGCCATAAGAAATTTGGTCTAAACCAGCTCCTCCATACTCTTCAGGGATGTAAGGGCCAAAGGCACCTATTTCAGCTAGTCCTTTAACGATTTGTGTAGGAAACTCTGCTTTTTGAGCGTAGTCTTCTATAATTGGAGACACATCGCGTTTTACCCATTCTCTGGCTGCATCGCGTACTAACTTGTGCTCTTCTGTAAGTAATTCATCAAGATTGTAATAATCTGGTGCTTCGAATAAATCTGGTTTCATTCTAATTTTGATATTTATAACTTCTAATTTTGAGAATTTACCAAAATAGAAGGTGTTATTTTATAAGTTTAACAAAAGTAACGAAAACGATAGCATTGCCCAACAATAGATTTACATTTTCAGATAAAAATCTTTAGTGAGATTAATATAGTCTTCTGTGTATTGGTGTCGTGATGTTTCTATAATTAAATTTGAAGTTTGTTTCGCTGTATTTTGAAAAGAAAATTCTAACAAACTGCGTTTAATTTCTGTATCCGGATTGCCTTTTACATGAAGAGATCGATTCAGGAATAAACCTGCGTTTGAGGCTAAATCAATAATATTTGCTTCTTCTTTATACGGAATGATAACAGAAAAAACACCTGTTTCTGATAATAAGTTTACAGCAGCAAATATTAAATGTTCAAAAGGCATAGCATCGTTAAAGCGGGCTAAATCTCTTGTTTTATTGTCGGTTTTGTAGTCTTCGGAATAGAAGGGAGGATTGCAAATAATTAAATCAAATTCGTCCTCAATTTCTTCTACAAATTCTAAAAGCGAAGCATGGTAACAAAATAGACGGTCTGCCCAAGCAGAATTTTCAAAATTTTCAGAACACTGCTCATAGGCTTCAGCATCAATTTCTAAAGCTTCAATGTTTTCAGCATGGCTTCTTTGCGCTATCATTAGAGATAAAATACCTGTTCCTGCTCCAATATCTAATACAGAAAACGGATTATGATCAATAGAAGCCCAAGCGCCAAGCAATACTCCATCTGTGCCAATTTTCATGGCACAACGATCTTGATGGACTGTAAATTCTTTAAATTTAAAAGGCAGCGAACTCATTAGTCTTCAAGATATAAATCAATGAGTCCTTCAGGTGTATTAACTTCTATCGTTTTGTGTTTTCGATCTACTTTACCAATAAACTCATCGTTCATAGGGATTAAGATTTCAACACCATCTCTATCAATTTCAAATAAAGCCTGTGCCGTAGAATCATTAATACCTTTTAAGATACCAACATCCCCAAAGTTTTTATCCTTAATGGTAAAACCAATTACTTCATGAAAATAAAACTTATCTCCATCGAGTTTTGGGAGCAAATCTAGTGGCAGGTATAATTCTGTTTTTATTAATGCATCTGCATCAGCTTCTGTATCTACATCTTCAAATTTTAGGCGTAATAAATCTGATTTGTGTAATTGTGAAGCTTCAATAAAAAAAGGTACTAGATTACCTCTTAAATCTATAAAAACAGCATCTAAATTATCGTATAAGTCAGGTTCGTCTGTATCAAGTTTAGCTAAAAGTTCACCTTTAAAGCTGTATTTTTTTACAATTTTACCTAAATAAAAACAATCTTCTTTTTTCATGACAAATTTTATTTGTCATCCTGAATTAGTTTCAGGATCTCAATTAATGTTTAATAAATATCTGGTTTTTTTAACAGGATTTATTCAATTGAGTATTTATTCGATATAAAATACATAATTGAACAAAAAAAACCCAGACTATAATAGTCTGGGTTTAAAAGTATAAAATAAATTTTTTACTCTTCTTCGTTAGAAGCTGTTGTTTCTTCAGTTGCAACATCTTCTGCTACTTCTTCAACAACTGGTGCAGCCGCAGCGATACGTGCTTCATTTACTGCTTTTTCAGCTTCAAGTGCTTTAGCTTTAGCATCAGCGTCTGCTTTAGATAAACCATCAGATTTAGCTTGTACTTTAGAAGCTTTTTCTTCTAACCAAGCGTTGAATTTTGCTTCAGCTTGCTCTTCGGTTAATGCTCCTTTTCTAACACCACCAGCTAAATGATTTTTTAGCATAGCACCTTTATAAGATAAAATTGCTTTTGCAGTGTCAGTTGGTTGTGCACCATTTTGTAACCATGTTACAGCTCCGTCAACATCTAATTCGATAGTTGCAGGATTGGTGTTTGGATTGTAAGCCCCTAATTTCTCAAGGTATTTACCATCTCTTTTAGCGCGAGAATCCGCTGCTACGATCCAGTAATAAGGTTTTCCTTTCTTACCGTGTCTTTGTAATCTAATTTTTACAGGCATAATAATTAATTAGTGAGGTTCTCGACCTCTGTTATTAATGAGGGCGCAAAGATAGTATATTTTTTTAATAATCAATACTTTAATTTAAGTGTTTATTGAGGTGTCCTTTAGAGATAAGATCATCAAAATTATGGAGTTAATAAGTTTAAAGATTAAATGCAGGACAATTCATTTTAACTAAAAGAACTCCACTTTAGCTAAAAGAAAAACTAAGTTGGGTATAGTATGAAAAAAAATTATACTTTTGATAATTCTGTTTCGTTATATTTGAAGCGAAGATTAAAAAAATTACTCTTTAAAAGATGAAAAAATTTACCCTTATAACTCTTGTTTTTTTAACATTATTTGGCTGTGGAGACGAAGTGCAGTTTAATTCACCTGCAATTCAGGGCTCTTATGATAATCAATTTTGGAGAGCAAAATCTTTCGGAGCTAGTATAGATGCAACAGGTGCCTTAACGATTAAAGGAATAAATAATGCTGAAACCTTAGAATTGTTTTTGCCTTCTGCATCAATTAATGTAGATGGATATATTTTAGGTGATGTAGAATCAATTGAAGCGAGATTTACCAAAGCAGATGGAACTGTATATTCTACTAACAATTCTAATGGAACATCTCCTGATTATGAGGATTATGGTGAAATAAGGCTTACAGAAATATTAAATAATACCTTTACGGGTACATTTCGTTTTAATGCCTATAGTGCTTCTGGTGATGTTGTCAATTTTACAGGATCTACTTATGATGTAGAACAATCTACGGGAGATCCTATCTATGGTGGAATATTCTATAAAGTACCTTTGTTGTCGGGTTCTATTCCTACAAACCCTATCGTTTGTGCAGATGTTGAAGATTTGGCAAATGAAGCTGAAGGAGCATACGAAGCAGCAACTTCAAGTGATTTAGAATTTATAATTAAAGCAGATTTTGAAGCCGCTTGTAATAATTACATAGCAGCATTAAATGTTCAACGTAATTATTGTGGTGATCCAGATGGTTCTATACAAGAAATGATAGATAATTTAGGAAACTGTGAGATGTCTTGTGAAGATGCTATTCATAATGTTACTGAAGCAGAGTCGCAATATATTACCGCAACTATTGGTAACTTTAATGAAAAGTGTGCACAGTATTTATTCTACCTTCAAGAGCAAATTGAAATATGTGGAGATGCCGATGGAAGTATTCAGGAAGAAATTGATGCTTTAGATTGTGCAGATGATGATACTGATGGAGTACCAAATGTGTTTGAAGATTTTAACGGAGATGGTGATGTAACAAACGATGATATAGATGGAGATGGTATTCCTAACTATTTAGATGATGATGATGATGGTGATGGTGTTTTAACTATCGATGAAGCTAAAGATGAAGATGGAAATCCTATTGATACAGACGGAGATGGTGATGTGAATTATTTAGATAATGATGATGATGGCGATGGCTTATTCTCAAACTACGAAACTGGAGATACAGACGGAGATGGCGTACCAGATTATCTGGATAATGACGATGATGGTGATTCTATATTAACTTTAAACGAAAATGCAGATCCAAATGGTGATGGTAATCCTGATGATGCGGTTGATGCCGATGGCAATGGAATACCAGATTATTTACAACCATAAATTAATTCTGATATAAAAATAGATAAGCGTTACTCGTTATGAGTGACGCTTTTTTTATGTTCAAAACTCTTTGTAATTTCATTTCAGAAAAGTGCAAATTCTATGTAATTTTATAAGCTAACTTTTTGAAGACTATAATTGTAATTTTTGCTGATTATAAGCGTTTTATGCTTTAGTGTTCTTGCAGTAAAAACATACGATTTAATAATAAACGACAGAACAACGCATGTACTTAATATTCGATACAGAAACCACAGGATTACCAAAACGCTGGGATGCACCAATTACTGATACCGATAATTGGCCAAGATGTATTCAAATTGCTTGGCAATTGCATGATGGTACGGGGAATTGTATCGAGCATCAAGATTATTTGGTACAACCAGACGGGTTTAATATTCCTTATGATGCCGAAAAAATTCACGGTATTTCAACGGAATTAGCACAAGAACAAGGGGTGCCACTAGCTGAAGTTTTAGAAAAGTTTAATGCTGCTTTATCTAAAACGAAATTTGTTGTTGGTCAGAATGTAAAGTTCGATTTAAATATTATGGGTGCAGAATTTGTACGTGAAAACGTTACAAATCCACTTCAAGAATTACCTGTTTTAGATACCTGTACAGAACATACGGCAAGCTTATGTCAATTGCCAGGTGGACGTTACGGAAAGTTTAAATTGCCAACCTTAACGGAGTTACATGAGTATTTGTTTAATAAGCCTTTTTCTGAAGCACACAACGCCACAGCCGATGTTGAAGCTACTACACGTTGTTTTTTAGAATTAATACGACGTAAACAATATACCAAGGAAGAGCTCGATGTCGAGTCAGAATATTTTGAGAAGTTTACGCAAGAAAATCCTGCAGAGATTCAACTTATTGGCTTAAAACATATCAATCTTAAGCGGGAAAGTGCAAAGATTAATGCACGTCTTCAAAAAGAACAAGCCACACCTGTAACTATTGATAAAGAAGCGGCATCACAAATTAAGGATGTTGATTTTGTGCATTTGCATAACCATTCTCAGTATTCCATTCTTCAATCAACAATTAGTGTGAAAGATCTCGTGGCTGCAGCTGCTAGAGAAGGCATGCCAGCCGTAGCTTTAACCGATCACGGAAACATGATGGGAGCCTTTCACTTTGTAACGGCTGTTTCCAATCATAATAAAGGAGTAAAAGCACAACACAAACAAGCAGAAGAAGCCGGATTAGAAAAGAAAGGTAAAATTATAAAACCAATTATTGGTTGTGAGTTTTTTGTATGTGAAAATCATGCAGACAAAACCAGAAAAGATAATGGCTATCAAATTGTATTGATGGCAAAAAATAAAAAAGGCTATCACAATTTAGCAAAATTGTCTTCGGCTGCCTTTACAGACGGGTTTTATTACGTCCCAAGAATTGATAAAAAACTGATAGAACAGTACAAAGAAGATTTAATCTGTTTAACAGGAAACCTCTATGGTGAAGTGCCAAGTAAGGTTTTAAATGTTGGAGAAAATCAGGCAGAAGAAGCCTTGTTATGGTGGAAAGAAACGTTTCAAGATGATTTGTATGTTGAAATAATGCGTCACAATCAAGAAGACGAAAACCGTGTAAATCCGGTATTGATTAAATTGGCAAAAAAGCATGATGTTAAATTGGTAGCAACCAATAATACCTATTATGTCGATCAAGAAAATGCCAATGCCCACGATATTTTATTGTGTGTAAAAGATGGAGAAAAACAGGCGACGCCAATTGGTCGTGGTCGTGGTTATCGTTACGGTTTGCCAAATCAGGAATATTACTTTAAGTCTACAGAAGAGATGAAAGCACTCTTTAGAGATGTGCCTGAGGCGATTGTGAATATTCAGGAAGTAGTCGATAAGATTGAGCCTTACGAATTAGCGCGAGATGTATTATTACCTGCTTTCGATATTCCTGATGAATTTAAATTTGAAGAAGATTTAGTCGATAATGGCAAACGCGGTGAAAATGCCTTTTTACGGCATTTAACGTATAAAGGAGCCAAAATCCGTTATGGTGAAATTACACCAAAAATTGAAGAACGTCTCGATTTTGAGTTAAGCGTTATTGAAAAAACAGGGTATCCAGGATATTTCTTAATTGTAGAAGATTTTATTCGCGAAGCCAGAAAAATGGACGTTTCCGTAGGACCTGGCCGTGGATCTGCAGCAGGTTCAGTGGTTGCCTATTGTTTGTGGATTACCAATATTGATCCGATTAAGTACGATTTACTTTTTGAGCGTTTCTTAAATCCAGATCGTGTAAGTATGCCTGATATTGATATCGATTTTGATGATGAAGGTCGAGGTCGTGTTATGCAATATGTAATTGATAAATATGGCGCCAATCAAGTAGCGCAAATTATTACTTACGGTACTATGGCGGCAAAATCGTCGATTAGAGATACCGCTAGGGTTTTAGATTTACCACTAAATGAAGCCGATCATATTGCCAAACTAATTCCGTTGATGTCAAAACTTGGAAAGATTTTTGGCTTAGATGAAAAGGAATTAGCTAAAAAATTCCGAGCAGAAGATTTAGAGAAAATAAATGAACTGCTTAATATTTCTGATGGTGACGACCTGCAAGCCGAAACCATTAACCAAGCTAGAATCTTAGAAGGTTCGGTTCGTAATACCGGAATTCACGCTTGTGGTGTAATTATAACACCAAGTGATATTACCAATTATGTGCCAGTATCTTTAGCAAAGGATTCTGATTTGTATGTGACCCAATTTGATAACTCTGTTGTTGAGGATGCCGGATTGTTGAAGATGGATTTCTTGGGATTAAAAACCTTGACCTTAATTAAGGACACGGTAAAAATTGTAAAAGCCAAGCATGGTATATTACTCGATCCAGAGAATTTTCCTTTGGATGATGTCAAAACATACGAATTGTTCCAACGCGGTGAAACAGTTGGTGTATTCCAGTATGAATCGCCAGGTATGCAAAAACACATGAAGAATCTTAAACCTACGGTTTTTGATGATTTAATTGCCATGAACGCCTTGTATCGTCCTGGTCCAATGGAATATATTCCAAGTTTCATTGCGCGTAAACATGGAGATGAAGAGATTGTGTACGATTTACCAGAAATGGAAGAGTACCTTAAAGAAACTTACGGAATTACAGTTTACCAAGAGCAAGTAATGCTACTGTCTCAAAAATTGGCCGATTTTACCAAGGGTGAAGCCGATGTCTTGAGGAAAGCCATGGGTAAAAAGCAGATTGCGGTTTTGGATAAAATGAAACCAAAATTCATTGATCAAGCTGGTGCTAAAGGTTTAGACAAAACAAAACTAGAGAAAATCTGGAAGGATTGGGAAGCCTTTGCTAGTTACGCCTTTAATAAGTCGCACTCTACATGTTATGCATGGATTGCGTACCAAACCGCCTATTTAAAAGCGCATTATCCAGCAGAATACATGGCTGCGGTACTGTCTAATAATATGAACGATATTAAATCTGTAACCTTCTTTATGGAAGAGTGTAAACGGATGCGATTACCGGTTTTAGGCCCAGATGTTAATGAGAGTTTTTATAAGTTCTCGGTAAATAAAGATAATGCCGTTCGTTTTGGAATGGGAGCTATAAAAGGGGTTGGTCATGGAGCGGTTCAGACTATTGTAGAAAACAGAAAAGAAGGAGGACCTTATAAATCTATTTTCGATTTGGCTAAACGTATCGATTTGCGAGCAGCCAACAAAAAAGCATTTGAAGGCCTTGCTAATGCTGGCGGATTTGATTGTTGGTCAGATACACATAGAGCACAATATTTTGCAGACGATGGTGATGGAATTACCTTTTTAGAAAAAGCGGTTAAATATGGTGCCAAACATCAGGAGAATGAAAACTCAGCTCAGGTCAGTTTGTTTGGTGAAGCTAGTGATGTGCAAATTGCAGAACCCGTTGTACCACCGTGTGAAGATTGGGGAACGATGGAGAAATTATCGCGAGAACGCGAAGTGGTTGGTATTTATATTTCAGGCCATCCCTTAGATGATTTTGCTATTGAAATGAAGACTTTTTGTAACGGAGTGGTGGCGCATTTTAATGATTTGGAAGCTATTGTAAATAAGGAAGTTACTTTTGGAGGTGTTGTTACAGATGTACAGCATCGTGTAAGTAAACAAGGTAAAGGTTGGGCTATTTTTACGATTGAAGATTATACCGACAGTTTTGAATTCAGAATTTTTGGAGAAGACTATTTGAAGTTTAGACACTTCTTTGTTATCAATTCTTTTGTTTATGTTAGAGCTTTTGTACGAGAAGGTTGGGTCAATAGAGATACTGGTAAAAAAGGAGAACCACGAATTCAGTTTAATAATTTTCAGTTGCTACATGATGTGATGGATACTTATGCTAAAAAATTATCCATTCAATTAAATATTAGAGATTTAGAAAAGGAAACTGTTTCTGTGTTATATGACTTAATAAAATTCCATGAAGGCAATCAAACTCTAAATTTTGTGGTCTATGATAATGCTGAAAAGATAAAAGTGCAGATGCCAAGCCGAAAAAATAAAGTCAAAATTTCACAACAGCTGTTAAATAGTTTGAAGGAGCATGATATAATGTATAAGTTGAATTAGTATTTGAAATGAACACGAAAATGGAAGATTCTTTTATTATTAAATCAATAAACTATAAAAGATTATTTGACGAAAAGGTTTTATCTATAAATCTAAATTTCGTAGATGACATAATAGGAGAAGAAATGTTAAATTCTATAAGAAGTTCAAAATTTAATAAAAACGAGCTATAGTAAACGTTGGGGAGAATTTCGTTTTTCATAATTCTATTTTCGATTAACACATTAAGTTTAAGAAATCTACAATATTATTTGGAATAATCATTCCAATGTATTTATATTTGCAACGTGAATAAAAAAGAGGCCATATTATCATCTGCACTTATATTGCTTACAGAGAAAGGAGTTCATAATACACCGATGTCTGCTATTGCAAAAGCTGCCGGAACAGGAATGGGAACAATTTATAACTATTTCCCTAACAAAGAGTCCTTAATCAATGAGATTTATGTAAATATAAAGGCCAAAGAAAAATCAGTATTTTTAGATTTTGATGTAGAGCAACCAATAAAAACACAATTTGAAAATTATCTAAGATCTATTATTGATTTTTTTATTGCAAATCCTACTTATTTTAAATTTATGGAGCAATTACAAGCGTCTCCAATTATTACTAAAGAAAGTAGAGAAGAAGGAGGGAAATCTGTTGCTTCAGTTCATGAACTATTATTTAAAGGTCAACAAGAGCGCATTATTAAAGCTATAGAATTAGACGAAATATTAATGTTTATTGGTGGTACTGTTTTGGCTTATCTAAGATGGTATTTTCACCAGTCAGAAACAACAAAGACATCCCTTAAAAATCAAACACAAATGGTTTGGGACGCCATTAAAGAATAAAAAAATTTACTTATTAATTGGAATGAATATTCATTCCATAAAACAATAATTATGAAAAAAAATGTATTAATTACAGGGACATCAACAGGAGTAGGGTATGAAGCTTCAATGCTATTTGCTAAGAATAATTATAAGGTCTATGCTACAATGCGAAACCTAAAAAAAGCAGACCAACTCAAAAAGAAAATAGAAGAAGAAAATTTGGATATTGAGTTACTTCCTTTAGATGTCACTAAAATTGACTCCATTACATCTGCGGTTGAGACCATTATAGAAAAAGATGGTAAAATAGATGTGCTAGTTAATAATGCAGGAGCCGGATTTGCCAAAACAACTGAACAATCTACAGAAGATGAAATTAGATGGGTGACGGAAGTGAATTATCACGGAGTGGTATTCTGTACACAAGCAGTGCTGCCTTATATGAGAAAACAAAAGAGTGGTCAAATCATAAGTATTACGTCTGTTGGTGGTTTAGTAGGACAGCCATTTAACGAATTGTATTGTGGAGCAAAGTTTGCCGTAGAAGGTTTTATGGAAGGTTTAGCAACTTATGTCAGTGATGCTTTCAATATTAAAATCACTTGTGTAGAACCAGGAGGAATTGCTACAGAATTTATGACGTCTGCCATCGAAAAAACCGCTGTTGAAGGTCAATTTGCAACTGGAGAATACCAACCAATCTTTGAGCGATATATGGCAGGAAATCAAAAACGAGCAAATGAAAGTGAAAATCAAGTGTATCAAACAGGAGTTGAGGTTGCAGAAGTGGTTTTAAACGTCGCACAGGATGAACAGCCACCACTGCGAATTAGAACTTCAAAATGGGCTGAAGATTTTTGTGAACTAAAAACGCAAGCCGATCCAGATGGCACTAAGATTGTTAATCAGTTAAAGGCAAGTTTTTTATAAGCAATTCGTATGAAAACAATATACTGGATATCTACAGGCATCATTTCTGCATTTCTATTGTTAAGTTCGTATTCTTATCTATTTAGTAAAAGTACTATTGATGACATTAAAGCATTGGGTTTTCCTGACTATTTTAGGATAGAGTTGGCAGTACTAAAAAGTATAGCAGCCATTATATTAGTGCTGCCATTTGTATCCTCGCAGTTAAAAGAATGGACTTATGCGGGCGTTGGATTATTCCTAGTAACGGCATTAGTTGCACATGTTAAGCATAAGGATTCCATCTTTATAATGTTATTGCTCTTTGTTTTAATGGTGATTTTAATAGTTTCAAATATTTATATGCATAAATATCTAAAGTAAATACGATGGAAATCATGCATTAAAAATAACGGTTGAGCTATTCAAACGATATTAAATTTTATACATTTATGGTCAGGACCAAGCTTAAAAATTAGTGCATAATATGTTATTTGAAACCCCATTATTTTAATTCCATTTAGTAGCGGACTCATCTTTTGCATTGTAGGAATGATAATGTATAAGTTTCCACCAAAGAAGATCAATAGCATCTATGGCTATAGAACAGCAAGCTCTATGAAAAATCAACTGAGATGGGATTTTGCACAACTATATGCCTCTAAACAAATGATAAAGTACGGACTGCTACTTTCAATGGTTGGACTCATAGGTTTGGTATATTAACCCACTAAAGGGATTTCTACAATTTTAGGTCTGGGTTTAATGATTTTAATGGTTATTCTATTGATTTTTAGAGTTGAGAATAAGATAAAAGAAAGGTTTCAAAATACAGAATAAATGACATCCCAATACATTTAAAAAGCCATTTGATGTCGTTTTAAAACGAAGATAGTTCTCTAATGCATGTGTTTTTTTTGATTGTAATAAATAAAATAGACAGACCTGTCTGTTTTTAGAAATAATTGATATATTTGCATCATGAAACATGCCGAAGTAAAACATAGAATTATAGAAACGGCCTCATTTTTATTTTATAAGAATGGGTATAATTCTACAGGTATTAATCAAATTATTGCCGAAGCAGGCATTGCTAAGGCAACCCTTTACAATCATTTTAAATCTAAAGAAGCGATTTGTCTGGCATATCTTCAATATAAGAATAGCCATTTTCTAGAGAATTTAAAAAAATTCACAAGGTCAAAACCTAAAGGAAAAGCACAGATTTTAGCCCTATTTGATTTTTTACAATTATTTTATCAAGATAAAGATTTTAATGGGTGTTGGTGTATAAAAACGGTTTCAGAAATTCCAAAAGAGAATGAGATCATTCGAAACGAAATTCAATCTCAAAAAAATGATTTTATTACACGTATCGCAACACTAATCACAAACAATTTAGAAGATATTAAAAATGAAGAAGTAAATTCACTAGCAAGACAAATTTACTTACTCTACGAAAGTGCTGTTGGAGAAAGCCACCTACACCAAGAAGACTGGCCTATTCTTGAGTCTAAAAATTTATGTAAAAAAATAATCGTTTAAAAAAATTTGAATATAAAAAGACAGACTTGTCTGTCTGTAATTAATAATTAAATAAAAATGCAATGAAAGAATTTGAAAACAAAGTAGCCTTAGTTGTTGGCGGCACAAGTGGAATAGGTAATGCAACTGCAAATGCCTTATTAGAAGGAGGAGCAACAGTACATGTTGTAGGGAGAAATACCGATAAAATTGCCGATGCACCAAATTTGGTTAAACACACGGCAAACATCTCTAACACGACTGAAGTAGACGCTTTAATCGCAAAAATAGATGGTTTAGATAATTTAGACTATTTGGTAAACGCCTCAGGAATTTTTGGTCCTAAACCTTTTTTAGACCATACGATGGAAGATTATAATTCGTATTTAGATTTAAACAGAGGTTTCTTTTTTATCACACAAAGTGCTGCTAAAAAGATGAAAGCAACTCAAGGTGGTGCTATCGTTAATGTAGGTTCTATGTGGGCAAAACAAGCTGTTAAAGCAACACCATCTACAGCCTATTCTATGCAAAAAGCAGGTTTACATTCGCTAACACAACATTTAGCGATGGAATTGGCAGAAGATAATATTCGCGTCAATGCCGTGTCGCCGGCTTTAGTAAATACTCCTGTGTATCACGGTGTTTTTGGAGGTGAAGACGCAGCTAAAGAAGCATTGGTTGGCTTTAATGCGTTTCATCCTATAGGTCGTTTTGGTGAATCGGAAGATGTTGCCAATAGTATTGTATTCTTATTGTCAGACAAAGCGGCTTGGGTAACAGGTGCGATTTGGGATACCGATGGTGGTGTTATGGCTGGTAGAAATTAAAAGCATACAACAATTACTAAGTCATAACTTATTTCTATTTAGGTTATGACTTTTCTATTCCTCAAGTCTCAAAATACTTTTGATGCTTAAATTAGACGAAATATAACATGAAGCAATTTGTAATAATTTTATTGGTATCATTAGCCTTATTGGGCTGTGAGACTAAATCAGGCGACACTAAAAAACAGTTCTTTTTACCACCTGCGACGACTTATAATTATGTAGCCATTGATAGTGTAAAACTGTTTTATAGAGAAGCAGGAGACAAAAATAACCCAACCATAGTTTTATTGCATGGTTATCCCTCGTCCTCACATTCGTATAGAAACCTTATTCCTATGTTGGCAACACATTACCATGTTGTAGCACCAGACAATTTAGGGTCGGGTTACAGTACCCATTTAGATCCTACAACGACAACATACACTTTTGATCTATTGGCAGATTATACGCAGCAGTTAATGGATACGCTTCAAATTAAGAACTATGTGATGTATATGCAAGATTTTGGAGCTCCTGTGGGCTATCGCATGATGATGAAAAATCCAAAACGCATTCAAGCTTTAATTGTTCAGAATGCGAATGCGTATTTAGACGGTTTAACGCCTCAACGACAAGATTTTTTTAGAACGGCACAAACAGATACGTCAAAAGCCAAGCACAAATTTTTATATCGTTTAACAGGTAAAGATGCTATAATAAACCAGCAGTATTTGTTTGATTTAGAAGCTTCAAATATCAATATACAAAGTCCGGATGCGTGGACACATGATTTGGCATTTCTAAAATCTGAAAGTGATAGAGAAATTCAGGTACAGCTCTTTCAAGATTATAATACCAATTTGATTCGCTATCCGAAATGGCAAACCATGTTAAGAGAACAGCAACCAAAAACCCTAATTGTTTGGGGAAAAAAGGATTTGAAATTTAACGCGGATGGCGCGAAGGCTTATTTAAGAGATTTACCCAATGCGGATTTACACTTATTGGATGCTGGTCATTTTGCTGCAGAAGAAAAAACAAGAGATATCGCAAAGTTGATTTTAGAATTTTTGTCTAAGAATGCTATAGAATAACAATTTATATAGATTTGACTTAAAGCTCAATAATTACGCAGAATTTGCGCAAAGGATGGTAGCGGCATCCTTTTTTGCCATTAAAAGCAAAAAAGATATAGCGGACAGCCTGGTTTATGCGCCCAAAAAAGTGCATATATAAGTCGTCTATGTGGCTATAACCAAAACATATACAGCCATTGTAAGGTTTGCCAAATATTTTGACTAATTTTGCAGTTGCACCAATAGAAAGGTGCTTCAAAAACGAATTACAAAACAATTAAAAATAAATATTATGGCATTAGAAATAACAGATGCAAATTTTGAAGAGACAGTATTAAAAAGTGATAAACCAGTAGTAGTTGATTTTTGGGCTGCTTGGTGTGGACCTTGTCGTATGGTTGGACCAATCATTGATGAAATTAGCACAGAATACGAAGGTAAAGCTGTAGTTGGTAAAGTAGATGTTGATGCAAACCAAGAATTTGCTGCTAAGTATGGTGTTAGAAACATACCTACAGTATTGGTTTTTCAAGGAGGTGAAGTTGTTGGTCGCCAAGTTGGAGTTGCACCTAAAAAAGCTTATTCAGACGCTATCGA
>Ga0209344_10000387_pt1 | contig 81452 bp, 72 predicted proteins | sample Cruoilmetagenom6_FD_187293 | JGI IMG/M metagenome (GOLD analysis project Ga0209344, IMG submission 187293) | Oil polluted marine microbial communities from Coal Oil Point, Santa Barbara, California, USA - Santa Barbara Oil Seep Sample 6 (SPAdes)... | ecosystem: Environmental > Aquatic > Marine... | reverse complement strand
CCTACATCAATAATTAATTTAGGTGTTGGTGAATACTATGTTTCTATTTCACAAACGAACAATCCGTTCTGTACCAATGTTGAATATTTCAATATTGCAGGTCCAGATGCAGCTATTACCGGTAATACGGTAGTAACTGATATTACTTGTGTACCAGGAAATGATGGTACCATAACCATTACCGATGTTGTTGGTGGATGGGGTGGCTATACCTATTTTGTTGGCACAAGTGCTCCTGCAACTACAGATTTCGTAGCTAACGCTACTTTTGATTCGTTACCTGCTGGTACGTACCAAGCTTGGGTTCGTGATGCTGAAGGTTGTGAGCAATTAATACAAGATAATATTGTACTTGATGTTCCAGACCCAATTGCGGCAACATTACAAGTAAACATAGAGAATTGTACAAACTTACAGGGAGAAATAGAAGTTAGTGTACCAACTGGCGGCCAAGGAAGTAACTATACCTACCAATTGGTAATGGATGGGTCTAATTTCCGTGCTCCGCAGAACACTAGAGTTTTCTCAGGTTTAGGTGCCGGAGCATATGAAGTGATCATTACAGATCAATGGGGATGTACATTTACAACTGCTCCAGTAGAATTATACGAACAGTTAAGTGCAACTACTACGGTAGACAAAGCTATTGATTGTACGGGTACACCAGGTGGTACTATCACTATCAATGTAACCGGTGGTTCATCAAACTTAGAGTTTATAATGACACCTCCAACAGGTGCTGCGGTTACGCAAACCAATAATGCAACATTTACTGACTTAACCGTTGATGGAACGTATAGTTTCTTAATAAGAGATTTAGATACTACAAATCCTGTTTGTGAAATTACGGTAACGCAAGAGTTGACCCCTGCTATTCAACCGATATTTACAGATTCTCATATAGATATTACATGTTTTGGTTCTAACGATGGTTCAATTACATTGACACAAGTGGAAAACGGAGTAAACCCGTTGACATTTACTATTGCTCCTGCAGCTGGCACTTTTAACGCTACTAGTAATACGTTTGAGAATTTACCTCCAAATACATATGTAGTAACTGCAACTGGAACCAATGGTTGTAGTTTAGTTTCTGGTAACATAGTAATAGATGAACCTGCATTAATATCGAACATCGGCACTTCAGTTGTAGAATTCGGTTGTACTGTAGGTAACAACCCAAACAATGCTATAATCACAATAGACGAGACTGCTATTACCGGTGGTAGCGGTAATTATGTAATCTATGAATTTGTAGATAGTAGTTCAGCTGTTGTTCAATCTGGCGTGTCTAGTGTATTGATTGTTACAAATACAGCAGGTGATACATATACCATCAATGTTTATGATGACAAAGGGTGTTCGGGCAGCACCACCGAAACAGTGCTTCCTTTTGATGCAATAATCGATGTAACTGCAGACGTAACAAATACCGTTACATGTGCGCCTGGAAATGATGGAGAATTGACGGTAACCGTGACCTCTACGTTAAGTGACCCTACTAAGTTTGAGTATAGTATCGATAATGGTACAAACTACCAAGTATCAAACGTGTTCGGAGGTTTGTCTGCTGGATCGTATACGATATTGGCAAGGCACATAGATACAGGTTGTATTGTTTCTGCAGCACAAACTATAGCAGAACCAAATACATTTACTATCAACATTGTTAAAACAAGTGATGTAATTTGTTTTGGAACCAATACAGGTGCTGTGAACTTTGAATTAGTTGATGTAACCTACCCTGGCGGATTTACTTGGACTATTTATGACACTGAGGGAACATTAGCAGATATTAGTGATGATACGGTTGTTATTTCTGGTTCAGAAGCAACAACAAATGGACCTACAGCAGATATTGACTTATTTGCAGGTAGTTACTATGCTTCTATTACACAAAACAACAACCCGTTCTGTACAAATACAGAAGCATTTACTATCAACGGTCCTTTAGCTGATATTACAGGAAATACTGTAGTAACAGATATTACATGTGCTCCAGGAAATGATGGTTCAATTACCATTACCGATGTTGAAGGTGGTTGGGGTGGTTATACGTATTTTGTTGGTACAAGCGCTCCTGCAACTACAGATTTCGTAGCTGATGCTTCGTTTACAGGTTTAGTTGCTGGTACTTACCAAGCATGGGCTCGTGACGCTGAAGGTTGTGAGCGATTAATTCAAGACAATATTGTTCTTGATGTTCCAAACCCAATAGCAGCGACCTTACAAGTTAATCAAGAAAACTGCACGAATTTACAGGGAGAAATTGAAGTGAGCTTGCCAACTGGCGGACAAGGAAGTAACTATACCTATCAATTGATCAAGGACGGCACAGATTTCCGTGCGCCTCAGAATACTAGAGTATTCTCTGGTTTAGGTGCGGGTAGTTATGAGGTATCAATAATAGATCAATGGGGTTGTGTTTTCACAACACTTGCCGAGGTATTATATGAACAAATGAATGTTTCAACGACTGTTGATAAGTCAATTGATTGTTCTTCTATACCCGGTGGTGAAATCACTGTTAATGTAAATGGGGGTTCTACAAACCTTGAGTTTGAAATGACGACTCCATCAAGCAGTGTTGTAACTCAAACAACAGGAGTATTTACAAACCTGACCGAGGCAGGAACATATTTTTTCAAAGTTAGTGACCTGGATACTACAAATCCTGTTTGTGAGAGAACAGTGACACAAATATTAGATGCGCCAGTAGACCCAGTACTATTAGATGCAACTATTATAAACGTGAGTTGTTTTGGAGGCACGGATGGTAGTATTAGAGCTAACATTGACCCAGCTACAAATACAAACCCTGAGTATCGATATGAATTATATGATATTGCTAATTTGGTTACTCCGATTGTTCCTGCTCAAACAAATCCTTTATTCACAGGATTACCTGAAGGGGATTACCAAGTAAGAGTAATCTCTAGTAGAGGTTGTGAGGATAACAAAAACGAAACAATAACAGAACCATTAGAATTAACGGTTAGTGCGGTGGCAACAGAATTCAACTGTTCACCGAACAATAGTGTTAACGCCGCAACAATAACAGCGACTGCCGGCGCAGGTACGGGAACCGCTCCATATTTATACAGTATAGATAATATCATCTTCCAAGCATCGAACACAATTAATGTTACCGATACGGGAAGTGCACAAATTATTGATGTATATGTAAAAGATGCTAATGGTTGTACTATGTTCGATACGGTTACAATTCAACCTATCAACACGTTCATGGCTTCTATAGTACAAGATGTGGCTATAAACTGTAATGTCGACGAAACGATAACAATAACCGTTGCCGATAATGGTTTGGCACATAACTATGATTATGAATTGTTACCTATAGGTAATTCATCGGCTACATTTATAAGCTCAACAGCAACTTCTGCAACGTACGATTTAAACACTGTTGGCTCTTATGTATTTAGGGTTACAGATTTAGATACGGGTTGTTATGTAAACACAGAAAGTTATACGGTTGCTCCTTTTGATTTTATTACGGCAACAGCTACACCTGTATCAGAGGTTACATGTTTTGGTGATGCAAACGGTAGCTTAGAAATTGATATAGATGGATATACAGGCAACTACACTTTTGAAGTGTTCAATATCGCAGGTACATCAGTTATTCCGGCAACAGCTTCAGATACTAGTGTTAACCCAAGAACGATAACAGGGTTATCTGGCGGTAGCTACTATGTAACCATTACAGAAACCGATATTCCATTATGTTCAGAAGACACTAATATCGTAACTATAATTTCACCGGATACTCCGTTGAGCGGTGTTGTTACTGCATTGGCAGAAGCAACTTGTACAGATGATCAGGGTGTCATTAGAGTTGAGGTTGAAGGAGGATATAAGCCTTATGACATTGTATTGACAAATACCACAACTGGTGATGTCTATACGATGGACGATGTTAGCGAAGGTATTTTCACGGGATTAGCTGCTGGTGGTTTTACAGTGGATATTGCCGATGATGCCGGATGTATTGTAAACTATACAGAAACATTGGCGCCAGCAACTCCAGTTATAGTAAATGCTACTCCGCTTGTAACAGACTTAGCTTGTTACGGAGATACAAGTGCCGTTGTTACTGCAAATGTAACTGGTGGTGGTAGCGGTACTTATAGCTATAAGTTGAATTTTTATGATGCAACTGGTGCTATAATTACTACGACAACGGGAGTACAAACGAATCCTAACTTTAGGAATCTAGGAGCAGGCTTCTACAGTATTACTGTTGTTGATGGATGGAACTGTGATACCACAACAAATACCGTTGAGGTAAGAGAGCCAGTAGAAGTACAGGCCAGCTTAATTAGAACCGACGCATTAACGTGTGTAACAGGCGCAGAATTTGAACTTACGGCTACAGGTGGTAGCGGAACGTACGAGTATAGTGTAGATAATATCAACTTCTTGCCTATGACCGCTAATCCGTTAGGGTTGCCAGAAACAGGAATTTACCAAGAAGGTAGATACCAATTCTATGTTCGTGATGCTATTAACGGTTGTGAGACTACAATTTCGAATGCAATTACAGAAAGTGAGATTCCACCATTAGAATTAACGGTTGACACTACGGCAGCTGTATTGAACTGTACAGGAGAAAGTACTGCAATAATTTATGCAAGTGCTGATGGCGGATTAGGCAACTATCAATATGAATTGTTTACCGATAGTTCTTTAAGTGTAGCTTCTAGAATTGTTGGTCCGCAGTCACAAGGTGTATTCAGAAACTTAGGCGCAGGTATATATTATTTAACGGTAGTTAGTGAAGACTGTACCACGGCACATGAAGAAGTTGTAATTATTGACCCAATTCCATTGTCTTACACAGAAAACGTAGTGAATATAACATGTTCTGGCGAAAATGATGGTGAGATTACGGTAACATTATCAGGCGGAGCAGGAGGTTATCAATATGCCATTTCACCGAACTTGAATCAATTCTATGATGAAAATACATTCACCGAATTGGCTCCTGGGGTCTATACTATTATTGCTCAAGACCAAAATGGATGCTTTGAACACTTAACATACACCATTTCTGAACCGTCAAGCTTAGCGGTATCGGTAGAGACAACACCTGAGATCTGTGTTGATAGTGAGGACGGTACTATTATCCTTGATATTACAGGAGGGACAGCACCATATAGTACGGCATTGAACTCTAATAGCGATGCAGATTTTGTATTGAACAGAACCGAGTTCTTCGATATGGCCGCTGGCAACTATCTAATAGTAATTAAAGATGCTAATGGTTGTGATACTAATGTTGTAGTCGATATTGAATCTGGAGTAAATCTTAATGCTACCGTGGTACCTGTTTACGAATGTTCAGGTGATACGCCAGACAATTTTGTAAATATCACGCTAGAAGATGATAATATAATCGGTGATGTACTTTATGCGATAGATTCTGTTGATCCAGTTGATTTACAGTTGAATCCTGATTTTAGAAACTCGGCTCCGGGCAACCATTATATTACTATTGCACATCCTAACGGATGTTTTGTAACCATTGACTTTGTAATAGAAGATTTTGAACCATTGACTCTTGATTTAGAGCAAAATAACATGAACGAGATTACAGCAATTGTTCAAGGAGGTAGAGAAGGGTATACATATTATTTTGATGATATTGATAATGGTGACAATAACACCTTCTATATCACTAGAACAGATACATATGAAGTTCGTGTGGTCGATGAGAACGGATGTTCTATTGTCGCAAATATTTTTATGGAGTTTATAGACATTGAATTACCTAATTTCTTTACCCCTGATGGTGATGGGCAGAACGATTTATGGATGCCTAGAAATATTGAACAATACCCAGAAATACTAATAAAAATATTTGACCGTTATGGTAGAGTGGTTTCCGAACAATCAGTTGATTCTGAGGGTTGGGATGGAACATATTTAGACAGCGAATTGCCAACCGGAGACTACTGGTACGTAGTTAAACTGAACGGCGATAGGGACGAAAGAGAATTTGTTGGACACTTTACTTTATACCGTTAAAAACTTAACCTAAAATGATGATGCGGAACAGTCTATTGACACTGGTATTATTTATAAGCATGTTCTCCTTAAGAGGGCAAGAGCTTACTATACCTCAACTATCTCAATATCTTGCCGATAACCCTTTTGTAATGTCCCCAACTTACGCAGGTATCGGCGACCATGTTAAGATAAGGCTTAATGGTCTTACTCAGTGGGTAGGTATTAAAGATGCACCAGATACCCAATCTCTCGCAGCAGACATGCGAATTGGAGAAAAATCTGGTATTGGTATGGTTTTGTACAATGACAGTAATGGCGAGACCAAGCAACAAGGTGCAAGGTTATCATTTGCACATCATTTAACTTTAGATCGCTATGATGATGAATTTTTATCGTTCGGACTATCGTATAACTATAACCAATTTAGAATCGATAATTCAAATCCTGATTTAATTGCAGATCCTGCTTATGTGGGCGATAAGGCAACTACCAACCATAACTTTGATATCGGGGTATTATACAGATATGATAAATTCTATTTTAGCGCCAATGCTTCTAATATCTTGGATAAGGATTTAAGTAATTTTAACGAGTTATATGAACCTAATAGATTAAGAAACTACTATATCTACACAGGGTATAGATATATGAAGAAAAGAACGAGCAAGTTAGAAATAGAGCCTTCAGTTTTATTTCAATTGTTCGAGAGCGATGGTCGTTCTGTAACAGATTTGAACCTGAAATTCAGGTTCTACGATTTTGAGGATTACTTTTATGCGGGGGTTAACTATCGTTTCTTAAACGACCAGATAGGCAGTCCTCTTTACATAGCACCTATTGCAGGTTTAAAGAAGAGTAATTTTTACTTTGGATATTCTTATCAGGTCATTTTAAACGAACTTCTTGGTTATAGTTCGGGGACACATGTAATCACCTTAGGGGTAGACCTGTTCCAAGGGATTAGTAATTGTCGTTGTACATATTAATTCTTCATAGAGATTTATTAAATTTGTTCTTCAGAAAACAACAAATGGGGAAAGTACAATTACAGAATATTAAAGCATATGCCCATCATGGGTGTTTGCCCCAAGAAACAAACATTGGAAGTGATTATTTGGTAAATGTTTCTGTAGACACAGATTTACTGATAGCTTCAGTTTCTGACCAATTAAAAGATACGGTAGATTATGTTCACCTCAATAGGATCGTAAAGCAAGAAATGGCAATACCTTCCAAATTATTGGAGCATGTAGCCAAAAGAATCATTGATAGAATATTTATTGAGCTTTCAATGGTAGAAAACGCAATGGTTTCCGTTTCCAAGATCAATCCGCCTATAAATGGTGATGTAGAAAAGGTAACGGTATCATTGAATTTGCAAAAGGGACAATCGGTAAAATAGCTTAACCGACTTTAAACAATTATTTTACTATAATTTCTTGGTTGGGAATACAGCTTAGATTAGGATAATTGTTTATTTTTGCTCTCGCTAAAAAATGGCATCGTGGCCGAGTGGCTAGGCACAGCTCTGCAAAAGCTTGTACAGCGGTTCGAATCCGCTCGATGCCTCCAAGGCCCTCTAATCTGGAGGGCTTTTTTGTTTTTCAAATATTTCTATTTACACTATTTCGGCTATATCTAACTACCCTTGAAGTAGAAATACAAGTAAAATAGTAGGTATAAAATAAACAGCAATGGTCTTAGCGCCTTCGTAATCTTTAGCTATTCTTTGACCGAACAACAACATTAGTAATGCGATACTAGATAAAACAGCACCATACATTGCTAAAAGGGTCTCGCCTGAATTTAGAATTTGATAAATACCTATTAAGCATAATACACCCGCAACAACTTCTGTTATCAATACAACACCTACCAATAGAGGAACGATATTTTTAAAAGGTGTTTTTGAGAAATGTTCTTTCAACCAAGAAATGTTACCGTTCCAATCGGTTATTTTGTCAAATCCGCTTTGTAAAAAAGTGATGATTAAAAATAATAAGAGTAAAATTTCGGCAGCATTGGTAATAAATGAATTCATGATGGATTATTTTAGTTCAGTTTTTTTCGGTGTAGTAACCGCGTAAGCTTTATAGATAGGTCTGTAAATATAATTTTTGAATTACCGTTTCTTTCTACATGGTAAATAGCGTCTTCTAGCTCTTTGGCAATATCTAGAATATTGTTTTCATGTATAAAAGGCGCAAATTTTTTCAGTTGAAACCCTTCGGCATGTATTTTTAAATATGCGAGTTCTTCTGCACCGTAATTTATTATTAAGGCTTGTCTCATGACGGTTATGCAATAGCTTAAAAAATTCTTTTGCGTTTCTCTACCAGTTTTCGCAACTTCTTCGCTCCATAATAAAAGTTCATGAATGGCAGCTTTATTTCCTTTTGCCTTAAATGCAGTACGTACCCATTGTACGAACCAATTCTCGAAAACCAAATCTTCGGAATCTTTGTTTAGAAGGTCAAGTGCCTTGTTGTAATTACCATTTGCCTCATGAGCCAAGCGCATTGCCTCTGGTTTGTCAGCACCCTTCTTAATTAAGGCATGGGCAATTGCATCTTCGGCTAAGGGTGGAAAATGCACGACCTGGCATCTAGATTTTATAGTTTGAATAATTTGCTCTTCATCTTCACATAGCAGTAAGAAGATGGTTTTATCTGGGGGTTCCTCTATCAGCTTTAATAGTTTGTTAGAAGCCGAGGTATTCATCTTTTCGGCCATCCAAATAATCATTACCTTATAACCGCCTTCATAAGATTTTAAAGCTAATTTCTTTACGATATCCTGCGCTTCATCAACTCCAATTTGACCTTGTTTTTTTTCAATTTCAACATGGCGATACCAGTCAAAAAGGTTACCGTAGGGCTGTTCTATAATGAACTCTCGCCATTCTTTCATGTAGTGGTTACTTACAGCATGAGATTTTACCTTGTCAGAATTAGAGACTGGAAATGCAAAATGCATGTCTGGGTGGGCAAATGACTTGAATTTTAAATTACAAGCTTCATTACCAGCATTATTATCTCCATTCGTATTTTGACATATAATATATTGAGCATATGCCAATGCCATAGGTAAAAGACCACAACCTTCTGGACCTACAAAGAGTTGTGCGTGAGGTATTCTACTCGCATCGGCACTAGAAGACAGGTGGTTTTTAATATGCGAGAGACCTAAAATTTCATTAAATAACATAGATTCAAATATAGTTGTTTAAAGCACAACGAATTTAAGGGTATTATGTGTAAATTATCCTATTTAGCACTTTATCACAAACCTTTTAATCTTTACATTTGTTACTTAACAAAAGGGGAATTACATGAAAGTATTGAATGATTTTAATTTTGAAAATAAAAAAGCGTTAATAAGAGTGGACTTTAATGTTCCCTTAAATGATAAATTTGAAGTAACGGATACAAATAGAATTGAGGCAGCTAAGTCTACAATCATTAAAGTTTTGGAAGATGGTGGTAGTGCTGTGCTCATGAGCCACTTAGGAAGACCAAAAGGAGAACGTAATCCGGATTTGTCATTAAGCCATATCGTAGATGCTGTTTCTGATATCATCGGTGTTGCTGTGAAATTTGTTGGGGACTGTGTTGGTGAAGAGGCTGAAAAAGCTGTCTCGGAATTGAAGAGCGGAGAAGTACTTTTATTAGAGAACCTTAGATATTATAACGAAGAAGAAAAAGGAGATGAAGGTTTTGCAGAAAAACTATCTAGACTTGGTGATATATATGTAAACGATGCCTTTGGTACGGCACATCGAGCACATGCATCTACAACAATTGTAGCTGAGTTTTTTCCAGAAGCCAAGTGCTTCGGGTTTTTACTGGCAAAAGAAATAAATGCCATTGAAAAAGTAATGGCTACTGGCGAGAAACCTGTTCTTGCAATTCTTGGTGGAGCTAAAGTTTCTTCAAAGATCACCATCATCGAGAATATTCTTGATAAGGTAGATGATTTAATTATTGGTGGAGGCATGACCTATACTTTTATTAAAGCTCAAGGAGGTAAAGTAGGGGATTCTATTTGTGAAGATGATAAGATAGACCTCGCTATGGAAATCTTAGAAAAAGCAAAACTGAAAAATGTTAATGTTCACATACCTGTAGATGTTCTTGCTGCAGATGCTTTCGATGCAAATGCAAATACACAGGTTGTTGATGTAGATAAAATTCCCGATGGATGGCAAGGTCTAGATGCAGGTCCTGATACTTTGCAAAACTTTAAAAAAGTGATTTTGGCATCTAAAACTATTCTTTGGAACGGACCTATTGGTGTTTTTGAAATGGAAAAATTTGCCCATGGTACCATAGCAGTTGGTAATTATATTGCCGAAGCCACCAAAGAAGGTACATTTTCATTAGTTGGGGGTGGAGATTCTGTAGCCGCAGTGAAACAATTTGGCTTTGAAGACAAAGTTAGTTATGTATCAACAGGTGGAGGTGCAATGTTAGAAAGTTTAGAAGGTAAAACCTTACCAGGGATCGCTGCAATATTAGCGTAGTAAAGGCGTTCTCGATAAACGACATATGATGAAATTTTGTGTATTTTAAGAGAATTTATTTTATTCTCATTAAAAAATGTACGATTTTCGTTTGTTCCGTTAAAATATTTCGCCCCATTATGAATAAAGCAACCTATAACTTTTTTTACTTCCTAGGATTACTACTGATCCCTATCTTAGGGCCGGCCCAGCATAAAGATAGTATCTCTACTGTTTCGGATTCGTTAAAGGGCAATTCAATTGTTCTTAATGATTCTATAAATGAAGTTGTGCCTTTAGGGCAATTGAATCTTGCTCAAAACTCTAGCACCAAAAGGTTAGTGCTATTCAAACCTACCGAGGTATCGGCCTATGAACTTCAAGACAATGAGTTGGCAGCAAAGTTCGATAGCCTTTGGATGAAAGAATTGGTAGAAGCCGCCCCTCTTTTTAACGAAATGTACCAAGAGGTATTATTAGAGCCAGATACAACTTCGACATTCATTTTAGACTTACCAACAGATACCTTAAAAATGAGATTGGCACGAATAAATGCCAGAACACCTTTCAATGTTGAATATAACAAGTCTTTAGAAAGTGTAATACGATCATTTTTAACTAGAAAAAGGGATTTAATGGAGCGTATGTTGACCATTAGTCAGTTTTACTTTCCTTTATTTGAACAAGAATTTGACAATAAGAACATTCCTTTAGAAATGAAGTATTTGTCTATTGTAGAGTCGGCTTTGAACCCAAAAGCACGTTCAAGAGTTGGGGCGACCGGACTTTGGCAATTTATGTACGGTACGGGTAAAGAAATGAAATTGAATATAAATAGTTATGTAGATGAGCGTAGCGATCCAATAAAATCTACAGCGGCAGCAAGTAATTATTTAAATAGATTACATAGAATATATGATGATTGGGATTTGGCTTTGGCAGCCTATAATTCTGGCCCGGGTAATGTGAACAAGGCTATTCGTAGAAGTGGTGGTCAAAGAAATTACTGGAATATTAGAAGAAACCTTCCTAGAGAAACAGCAGGCTACGTTCCTGCTTTTCAGGCTACCATGTACATCTTTGAATATGCCGAGGAACACGGATTAAAAACCAAAAGAGCCGAACGAGCTTATTTTGAAACAGATACAATTCATATTAAGCACCTTATTACTTTTGATCAGATAACGGAACTGACAGGCATAGATAAAGATGAATTAAAGGTGCTGAACCCACAATACAAATTAGATGTAATTCCTTTTATTGAAGGACGTCCACATGCGTTAAGGCTACCAGTTCGAAGAATGGGAAAGTTTGTTGAAAATGAAGATGCAATTTATGCACATGTTGAAAAAGAATTGAAAGAAAAGAAAAATCTTATTGCTGAAATAGAAAAGCAAGCAGAGGAAAACAGTATTCGTTACAGAGTAAGGAACGGTGACTTTCTTGGTAAAATCGCTGAGCGTTATGGTGTACGTATTAGCCAATTAAAACAATGGAACGGTTTACGAAGCAATAATTTACGTATTGGGCAACGATTAACTATCTACCCAAGAAAGAACCCAAGCTCTTCGGTAAAACCAAGAGAAACTCCTACTAGAACGGCTGTTGCTAGTAATTCTAAAACTCATGAAGTAAGAAGTGGAGATTCATTATGGACTATTTCTAGAAAATATCCTGGTGTTACTATTGAAAATTTGCGAAAGTGGAACGGTATTAGTGGTAATAATTTAAAACCAGGCACAAAACTTAAATTGTGTGACTGTTCATCGTAAATTAAAACACTAATGAAGAAAAGAACTTTACTTTGTTTTTTAGCAATTTTAGGAGTATCAATAGCCTGTAAAGAAGAGGGTAAGGCAGATTATTTGCCAGAATCTGTAGGTGCTATGAACACACTTACGGTAGTTATCGATAATGATTTGTGGAACAGTAGTGTTGGCGATGCCATTCGTCAAAATTATACCGCTGCTGCACAAGGGTTAACTTGGGACGAAGCACTTTTTAGCGTAACGCAGATTCCGCAACAAATATTTAGTGGTGCTATACGCAATACTAGTTCGGTATTGTATGTTATGGAAGATACTCTGAATATTGCGCACATGAAATCCAATATGTATGCTAAACCACAGAAAGTAGGTGTTATTAAGGGTCATAATAAGGAAGAGTTAATTGAGAACATTAATAAAACCGCGCAAGAATTTATTGCCGATTTTAAAGCTTTGGAAATTGGAAAGGCTCAAAAACGGTTCGAAAAATCATTGAACAAAGAGAAAGCTCTTGAGAATAAGTTCGACATTTCAATGAAAATACCTTCTATATATAGAGTGGGTAGAGAAGAGGACAATTTTGTATGGATAGACCGTCAAATTCAAAAAGGGAGTATGAATATTATCGCATATACAATGCCATGGGACAGTTTTAAAAACGATTCAACCTTTGTAGAAGACATTGTTAAAATGCGTGATTCTATTGGTAGTCTTTATATAGGTGGTGAAGATATACCAGGTAAAAAGAATCATATGATTACAGAGAAAGCTTTTTCTCCTTACGTTTTTCCTGCTGAGGTCTCAGGTAAAAATGCGGCAGAGATAAGAGGAATATGGGAAATGTCGGCTTACCCTATGGCAGGACCGTTCTTAACCTATATTATAAACGATAAAGAGAATAATCGTAAGTTGATTCTTGAAGGTTTTGTTTTTGCTCCTGCTACTAAAAAGAGAGATTACATGTTCGAACTAGAAGCAATTTTAAAATCGGTTCGGTTTAATGTCGGGGATTAAGATATTTAAGTAATTATTACATACTATAAATAAGAAAGGTCCAAGAATTTGCTGGACCTTTCTTATGTGATTTAGGTTTGGTAATATTACCAAACCTAAAGATTATACTTTTTATAGATTACTGAAGCTAAACCCGGTAGAAACCCTGTATATCAATGCGTACAAGGCAAAAGCAATCAACACAAAACATAACCAAGAAAATATTTTAAAGTAATTTTCTAAGATGTAGCTTTTCCAATTTCTAAAAGCTTCAATGTATATTTCTTTAACTAGAGTAATTTTTTCCATATTCGATTATTTTGTTATTGCTGGGTGTAAAGTTCCTGATTATTACAGGTTTTATTGAATAGTTTAGGTAAAAGGAAAATTTACACTATGAAAAGTAAGGTTATAAAAAGAAACTCTATGAACGGTAATAAAGTTAGATAAATAGCTTAAGGCTGTTATTTTGCAAGATCGGCATAAAGTCTAAAATATAAGATGAAATGGAAAATTCGCAAAAAGTGTATTAATTAAAAAACCGCCAATTGGCGGTTTTTTAATGTTTCGGTTATTGGTAAGTTACATATCTACGATGATGAACTCTGATCTACGGTTTAGGTAGTGCTGTTCTTCTGTACAGCGAATAGAACCATCACATTCATTACTTAATTGTTCTTCTCCATATCCTATAGCACTTTCAATTCTAGAAGCATCAATACCTTTAGCTATAATATAATCTCTTGTTGATTTAGCTCGCTTATCAGAAAGGTATTTATTATATATTGCAGCACCTCTCGAATCGGTATGAGATTCAATTTTTATGACCATGTTAGGCGAATCTGTCATTGCGGCAACCAGTTTATCAAGTTCTAAAGCAGCATCTTTACTTATGTAAGATTTATCGAAATTGAAATGAATCATTTCTGTCTTAAGCTTTTTGATACCACCTTCTACTGTAATCATATCATTAAGCTTTCTCATTGAAACATCTACATTAACGATTTCATTTTCTTTCGTTGCGGCTTCTCTGGTATTATCAATATAAGAGCCCTTGGTCATCTTTAAGACATATCTGGTATCAGCATCTAAATCTTCAAATATGAAATTACCGTTTTCGTCTGTTTCCATTTCTTTAAGTTTGATGTTGTTCTCATCGAGCAATTCAACCAAAGCATTTGGCATTAAATTTCCAGTAACCAATTCGGTTACGACACCCGATATGGCATTGATGTTCGTTGGTATCTCTTCAACCTGTAACGTTTTAAAAGAATAGATGTCATCATCCCCTTTACCGCCATCACGATTAGATGCAAAATATCCTTTTTGAGTTTCTTCATCAACAATGAATGAAAAGTCGTCTTTTTTACTGTTAACAGGCTTACCGACATTATGTACTTCTAAAAAGCCAGCGTTGTCATTAAAAGCTACTTCAAAGACATCCAGCCCTCCAAAACCAACATGACCGTCGGAAGAAAAATATAATTTTTTATCATTAATGAACGGAAACATTTCTTTATGCTTCGTATTAATTTCTGGACCAAGATTTCTAGGTGATGAGAATGAACCGTCTTCTAAAACATCTACTACAAAAATGTCAGTTTTACCAATGCTACCTGGCATATCGGATACAAAGTATAATTGCTTACCATCTGTACTAAGTGCCGGATGTCCTGTAGAATAGTCGTCACTGTTGAATGAAACCTCTTCTGCCTCTAACCACTCATTATTTACTTTTTTAGAACGATATATTTTTAAGTTGTTAATGCCGTTTTTATCTCGTTTTAGTTTTTTTCCGTAATTGTTTCTGGTAAAATACATTGTCTCGTTATCTGGAGAAAAGGTAACAGAGGCTTCGTGATATTTGGTGTTTATTTTTTTAGAGAATTTAATGGCATCTTTAAGATCTTGTGATTCCTTGTTTACTTTCGCAACGAACAAGTCTAGGTATGGTTGGTTGTTCCATTTATACCTTCGAGTATTAAATATGGAAGAATCTTTAGCAGAAGCAAAAACGACTTTATCTCCATTATAATACATTGGTGAAAATTCAGAATATTTTGAATTAATATTTAAATTGTTAACATCAAACTTTTTTTCCATTCTTAAAAGTCCATCCAATACAATTTCATTATGCTCTGTATTTAGCTCTATTTTTTCATCAGCTAATTTTTTATTGTAAAGTTTTAAAAGTCGTTTAGATCTTTTGTAGTTTCCGATTCCTTTTAAAGAATGTGCATACTTAAATAAATAATCGGAATTTATTTCAGATTCATATCTTTCATAAAGCATATGATACCATTTGTATGCATTTTCCATATCAGTATTAAAGTAGTGTGCATCACCAGCTTTTTTTAATACATCGTAAGAATAAGATTTCTCTCCTTTAGAAAGTACCTGTTCATATAACTTAGCAGCTTCTGCATACCACATTTTGTCAAAATATTCTTCGGCTCTCTTTACAAGCTTTGTTCTGGTTTCAGGGATAGAAGTTTTGGCTTCGCTAAGCATATCAAACGTAACGTTTTCAATAGATACGATGGTTTCTGATTCTCCATTCAATATTTTTAGAACCCAAACATGATCATTATAACGACCGTCGAATTTTGAAGAACAATCGTTCAAAGCATCACGCCATGAGTCATAATGATTTAAATATAAATAATATAATTGGTTTTCTGGATTTTGAAAAAACCCAGCGTTGAACCCCTTTTTATTTAATTTTCTTACTTGAGATTTTAAGTTTTTATTCTTAGTAAAAGTTCCTGAAATTACGTAGTAGCCATCCTCGGTATTCTCTATTCTTGCGAGAGCACGGTAAGGAACAGAAATGGCTTCAGCAGCTTTCTGAAATTCTATTTTGTCATCCTCCCCCTCAAATTCAGGTATTGTTTTGATGTTGTAATCATTTGATACCTTATGCTCAATTTCATCTTGAAAATTTTGAGCATGGGAATAAAGAACAAATACTAGAAAAAATAAGTTTAATATACTTCTCATAAATATAATTCTTGGCTGAACGTAATATTCAACAGGGAAGGTTAGTAAGTACGAACGATTATTAATAGGTGTTTAGTACCGTATATCTAACGAAATTAGCAGTAAAAGGATATTCTTAATACTAATTGTTGTGAAAGAGGGTGTTTATGTCGTGTAGAAATAGTATTTGGTAGTCATAATTTTAGTAATGACCCTAATTATTAGAACATTTTAGCGGGAAGATATTGTAACTATTTAAATGTAAATAGTTAATGGGTTGTTTAAAAATATAAAAAGCCCTGAAATACAAGGCTTTATTTAAAGTTTTAAATGGCAAATAAAAGATTTAATCCTTTTTATTCTCTTCTAGCTGTTCATCCTCTTTAGAAGCATCTTTGAATTCTTTTATTCCGCTACCTAAACCTCGCATTAGTTCAGGAATCTTTTTTCCTCCGAATAATAGCAGAATTACTACTACCACTAGAATGATTTGTGGAGCGCCTATGGCCAAAAAAGTTGATAAGAATGTCATAAGACTATAATTTTAATATGGTTTTCAAAGATACTAAAAAGTACTGTAGAAAGCTTCGGTAATTTTAATTACGTTTTTTAAAAATAGTATTTTAACTATAATTTAAGTGGATAGTAATTAAAAGCTGCCTTTATTGCCACTATATTTCGTAAACTAAAGGGTCTAAAATTAAATTCTAAGTTTATCTTTGTTAAGATGGCCAAAAAAAAAGTCAAGAAAAGAAAAGAAATAAAAAGAAAGTTGCTTCATAAGTACCGTTTGGTAATATTGAATGAAAGTACTTTTGAAGAAAAGATATCTTTTAAGTTAAGCAGGCTTAATGTTTTTGTAACCGGATCACTTTTTATGATTGTTTTGATAGGTTTTACAACTTTATTAATCGCTTTTACACCATTACGAGAATATATACCTGGGTATTCATCTACTAAACTAAAAAAGGAAGCGACTGAGCTTACGTATAAAACAGACTCTCTGATCAGAACTCTCTATTATACCAATAAGTATTTAGATAATATTCGTATGGTATTGAAAGGGGATATTGAAAATACTGTGGTAAATAGAGATTCACTATTTCAACAATATAAGTTAGATCCGTCAACCGTAGATTTGAACCCTATCAAAGAAGATTCATTGTTGCGTGCAGAGGTCGCTTTAGAAGATAAATATAACCTGTTTGAAAGATCAATCGATAAGAAGAACCTAGTATTGTTTACTCCTGTTTCGGGGTCAATATCTATGGGGTTTAACCCAAATGACAAACACTATGCAGTTGATGTTACGGCTGTAACCGATAGTCCCGTAAAAGCAATAGCAAATGGTACCGTCATCTTTTCAGAGTGGACAGCAGATACTGGGTACGTAATCATTATTGAGCATGAAGGAGGTTTATTGAGTGTATATAAACATAACGGATCTTTATCAAAATATCAAGGTAATATTGTAAGAGGAGGAGAGGTTATCGCTACAGTAGGCAATACAGGAGAGCTTACCACAGGACCACACCTTCATTTTGAGATTTGGGACAATGGAACACCTATTGACCCTGTTAATTATATTGACTTTAATTAAAATTCAAATGTCCTTAAAGACCATTGCTGCTAAGATTTTTGCACACCGAATCGCTAAGAGGACCAATAAATGGGTAAATAATCCTATTGAAACCCAAGAAAAAGTTTTTAAAGAGCTTATAGCCAAAGCAAGCGAAACCAAGTTTGGTAAAGATCACGAATTTAAAACCATTAAAACCCATAGCGATTACATAGTACAGGTACCTATACGCGATTATGAAGAACTTAAGACGTATGTAAACTTGGCGGTGGAAGGAAAAGAAGATATTCTTTGGCCTGGCAAACCTTTATATTTTGCGAAAACATCTGGGACTACTTCTGGTGCCAAGTATATTCCCATTACAGAAGGAAGTATTAAAGAACAGGTAAAAGCATCAAGAAATGCGATACTTAATTATATACATGAAACGGGTTATGCGGATTTTGTATCTGGTAAAATGATTTTTTTACAAGGAAGTCCTGTTTTACAAGAGAAAAATGGAGTAAAATTGGGCAGACTTTCAGGTATATCTGCGCACTATGTTCCAAACTATTTACAGAAAAATAGAATGCCTAGTTGGGAGACGAACTGTATCGAAGACTGGGAAGCCAAGGTAAATACCATTGTTGAAGAAACCAAGAATGAAGATATGACGGTAATAGCCGGCATACCTTCTTGGGTGCAAATGTACTTTGAAAAACTGAAGGAAAACACCAATGAGTATGTGGGCGACTTATTCAAAAATTTTGAGCTGTTCATTTATGGTGGAGTAAATTTTGAACCATACCGAAAGAAGTTTGAGGCACTAATTGGTAGAAAGGTAGCTAGTATAGAATTGTTTCCGGCAAGCGAAGGCTTTTTTGCATACCAAAATTCTCAAAAGGAAAACGGAATGCTCCTGCTGTTAGATGCAGGAATTTTTTATGAATTTGTACGTTCCGATGAATTCTTTGAAGAACACCCTAAACGCATCACTTTAAAAGATGTTGAAATAGGCATTGATTATGTAATGATTATATCGACAAATGCGGGACTCTGGGCTTACAACCTGGGAGATACCATTCGGTTTATTTCTATTAGGCCATATAAAATAATTGTTTCCGGTCGTATAAAACATTTCATATCTGCCTTTGGCGAGCATGTAATTGCTAAAGAGGTGGAAGAAGCGATGTTAGCAGCAATAAAAGCTACTGACGCAAGTGTAAGCGAGTTTACCGTTGCGCCGCAAATCGCTCCACAAGAAAATCAATTACCTTATCACGAATGGTTTATAGAGTTTGAGAAACAACCTTCCAACATGGAACTTTTTATAAAAGAACTCGATTTAGCGCTTCAACTACAGAATAGTTATTATTATGATCTTATTGTTGGTAAGGTGCTACAGAGGTTGAAAATTACCCCTGTAAAAAGCGGAGCTTTTTTAGAATATATGAAATCAATAGGAAAACTTGGTGGTCAAAACAAAGTGCAACGCTTATCTAATGATCGAAAAGTCGCAGATGGCTTATCAAAATATAAGCTAGAAAACAACTAGCTTTTAAATAACAAATTATAAATCGTAATTTTGTTTGAAATCTTCAATGGGAAAAGAAATAACAACAACAAGATCTCAAGAGTCTACAAATGCTATAGAGCGCTTGTATATTACTATGCGTCATCTTTTTAACAGGGGGTTTTATAAGCCGAACGGAGTTTCCGGGGAAGCCTTAAAAAACGCGCTATTACAGTTAAGGCCAGAAATATATGGTTCTGTAGGTGAAGAAAAAGCAGAATTAAACGGGCTTATTTATGTGCTTGAAAGATTACCAGAGGGTATAGAGCAATGTACATTTATCAACTTAACCTCAGATGAGGGTTATGGAATGTCCCATATCAACCCAATAATTCCGCCTAAGAGAAGAAGAAACTGTTATCGTATCGATGATGAGCAGATGAATATTGAGATAACTAGAGGGCGCTCAGATATTTATGATATTTTAACGCACCTTACTTTTTTATTTATAGAATCGGAAAAAATATGTAGGAAAGTTTTAATTACCGACACCGATAAAACAATTAGAGATTGGACAAAACTAGAAAGTGCGGTTCAAAAAGAAGAATTGTCTCAAGCAGAACGAGAAATTGCCTTAATTCATACGGCAAACATTTTAGGCAGGTCCTTTGAAGAAATTATTGAGGTTTATAAAAAATTCAGTACTAACAACAATCCAGATCGTTTTTTAAAGGTTATTTACTGGTTGGGTAAATTGGCTTTAGAAGAAGAAATTTCTGGAGAGAAAAGAACCATAACTTTCAGTGCTCTTTTAAGGGAGCGATTAGGACACCATATTCATGGAGAACGATGGGCTAATAATATTAAAGAGGTATTAATAAAAAACAATCTTTTACATAGACTTATACATATTATATCTGCGAATATGCATAGTGTTATGAACTCACTTTTTGCAAAGGCAGCGTTAAAAAGCGATTTTCCAAATACAGATTCCTTAGAAATTTACGAAGCGTTAAGTAGTACTGGAAATGCAGCCTTACGCAAGAAGGTGGTTGAATTAGCTGAAAAAAACGGTATGATTTCTATGGATGATACTTCGGGCACCAACATAGATGTGCAGATATTCGATACGGCCAAAATAAAAACCAATAATTGTTCGTACGAATTTTCAACTGAAGATGTTGATAAAAAACCTGTTATATTTGTAATGGATTATGCGTTTGGCGAGCAGGCATATGAAACAATAGACGAGTTATTGAAACCGTATATTACCAAAAAAAACGACCCCGCTTTAATAAATGTTGATTCAGTATCCATAATGGGGAAAGCAGGAATTCTAGAAGGAGGAAAAGGAGATTTAATGATTCCATCCGCACATATTTTTGAAGGAACGGCTGATAATTATCCTTTTAAGAACGAATTGTGTGCTAAAGATTTCGAAGGGTACGGATTAAAGGTTTTTGAAGGGACCATGGTTACCGTTTTAGGAACCTCACTTCAAAATAAGGATATCTTAAAGTTCTTTCATAAATCAACTTGGAATGTTATCGGACTAGAAATGGAAGGGGTACATTATCAAAAAGCAATACAGTCGGCTTCTAAAATACGAAAGAGCATTGGGGAAGATGTAAAAGTGCGTTACGCATATTATGCATCGGATAACCCGTTAAAAACGGGAAGTACTTTAGCTTCTGGTGGATTAGGAACTACGGGAGTTAAACCGACATACCTTATTACTGATAAAATTTTAAAGCAAATTTTTAACACATAAAATGGCAAGCAATCAATCACCATCTACCCAAAACAATTCTGATGAAATTGACTTGGGGCAGTTGTTTCAATTAATAGGAAGAGGTTTTAATAGCGTTTTTCTGTTCTTTTTGAAAATATATCATTATTTAAAAACTAACATTTTAATTTTAATAACGCTTTTAATAGTTGGATTTGGAATAGGATTTAGTCTGAATAAATTAACTGCAAAAAAGCTTAAAACAGAAATAATTGTTAAGCCTCAGTTTGAAAGTAAGAATTACTTATATGATGTTATAGAAGAAATCCAGTCAAATATTAATTCTAAGGATACATTATATTTTAAAAGTATAGGTGTTGAAAATATTGATTTTTCAGGGTTAGAAATTAGTGTTATGAGGGTTATTGAGGAAGGAAATAGTGATAGCGATTTAAAGTATTTAAAATTACTGCAAAGTTTTGAAAACACCGATGCAATAGCAGATATTGTAAGAGCTGAGTTACAAAATAAAAGCTCTTTTAATCATAGAATTATATTTAATTATAAAAATAAACGTTTTGGAGAATATTTTGCCCAAAAAGTAATAGCTTATATTAATACAAATTCACATTTTGGTGATATTTTGAAAACCAATCGCAGTAATGCAGTTAATAGAATTGAGCAGAATCAACTATTATTAAACCAAATTGATAAATTAATTATAAACTATTCTAATAGCTTAACAGTAAAAAAGGACAATACCCCTTCAAGTCAAATAATACTAGATAATCAGGAACAAGTTGATGTACCAAAACTTTTTGAGCTTAAGAATTTATTGATACGTGATATTGAATTAAAAAAAATAGAATTGGTAGAGAAAATTAACCCTATAACAATAGTGAATTTTGGAAAATCGCAAGTGATTAAAAAATCTTTTTTTGGCAAGAATCTAGTTTTTATGCCTATGATACTTTTAGTTCTGTTTTTTATAATATCCATAATTAAATATCTGAATAAGAAAACTCGCGAATTATAATGAATATATTAATTACAGGAGGAGCAGGATTCATTGGATCGCATGTAGTTAGAAGATTTGTAAAATATTATCCAAATTATAATATTTATAATCTTGATGCATTGACTTATGCTGGTAATCTTGAAAATTTAAAAGATATAGATAGTAAACCAAACTACAAATTCATAAAAGGTGATATAGTTGATGAAGGATTTATAAATAAGCTGTTTAATGATATTGATTTTGATGGAATAATTCATTTGGCTGCTGAATCTCATGTTGATCGTTCCATTGAAGACCCACTTGCTTTTGTAAGAACAAATATTATTGGCACGGTAAACCTTTTAAATGCTGCTAAAAACACTTGGAAAGATAAATTTGAAGGAAAGCGATTTTATCATGTAAGTACAGATGAGGTTTATGGTGCATTGGGAGAAGTAGGTTTGTTTACTGAGACAACATCATATGATCCTAATTCACCTTACTCAGCTTCTAAGGCTAGTTCAGATCATTTTGTTAGAGCCTATGGTGAAACTTACGGTTTACCATTTGTAATTACCAATTGCTCAAATAATTATGGTCCTTATCATTTCCCAGAAAAGCTTATTCCTCTATTTATTAATAATATAATGGAGAATAAATCTCTACCTGTTTATGGCGATGGTAAGTATACACGAGATTGGCTTTTTGTGGAAGATCATGCAAGAGCAATTGACTTGGTTTATCATAAAGGTGCCAATCACGATACATATAACATTGGTGGATTCAATGAATGGCAAAATATAGATTTAGTAAAATTACTTTGTAAGGTGATGGATAGTAAACTAAACCGGACAGAAGGTGAATCAGAAAGATTAATAACCTACGTAAAAGATAGACCAGGTCACGATTTAAGATATGCAATAGATGCTACTAAAATAAATAAAGAATTAGGCTGGAAACCATCTGTTACTTTTGAAGAAGGTCTAGAATTAACAGTAGATTGGTATCTTAATAATTCAGATTGGTTAGATCATGTTACTTCTGGAGACTACAAAGGGTATTATAAAAAAATGTATTCATAGTTTAACCATATCAAACCAAATAGTATGAAAGGAATAATCTTGGCTGGAGGTTCAGGAACTAGGCTTCACCCGCTAACACTATCAGTTAGTAAGCAACTAATGCCTATTTATGATAAACCGATGATTTATTATCCATTATCAACTTTAATGTATGCTGGCATTAAGGAGATTTTAATAATATCAACGTCTAAAGATTTACCTCTTTTTGAAGATTTACTTGGAGATGGAAAAAAATTTGGTTGTTCTTTCTCCTATGCGGTACAAGAAGCTCCTAATGGTCTTGCTGAAGCATTTATAATAGGTGCTGATTTTATAGGTAAAGAAAAGGTTGCACTTGTATTAGGAGATAATATATTTTATGGTTCTGGTTTGGCAAAACTACTTCAAAATAGTAATGCCCCAGATGGAGGTATTATTTATGCATATAGAGTGCATGATCCAGAAAGATATGGAGTTGTAGAATTTGATGAGAGTGGAGTCGCAATTAGTATAGAAGAGAAGCCAAAAGAACCTAAATCTAATTTTGCTGTGCCAGGTATTTATTTTTATGATAATGATGTAGTGGAGATTGCAGCTAATATAAAACCCAGTCCAAGAGGAGAATTGGAAATAACGGATATAAATAAAGAGTATCTTAAGCGAGGAAATTTGAGTGTTAGTATTTTGGATAGAGGAACAGCTTGGTTAGATACAGGTACGTTTCAATCTTTGATGCAAGCATCACAGTTTGTTGAGGTTATAGAAGAACGTCAAGGTCTTAAAATAGGAGCTATAGAAGGCGCTGCATATGAAATGGGTTATATCGATAAAAAACAGTTTAAAGCGCTTGCCGAACCTTTAATGAAAAGCGGCTATGGTAAAAACTTGTTAGGTATTTTAAATAAGAATTCATGATTTATGATGAAACTAAACTTAACGGATGTTTTGTTTTAGAACCAAAGATTTTCAAAGATAATCGAGGCTATTTTTTTGAATCTTTTAATAATAAAAATTTTAATGAAGGATTAGGTAAAGAAGTTAATTTTATTCAAGATAATCAGTCTTTATCAACATATGGGGTGCTTCGGGGGCTTCACTATCAAGAAGGTAGCTTTGCGCAAGCTAAGTTAGTCCGGGTATTAAAAGGTAAAGTTCTTGATGTAGCAGTAGATTTAAGAGACGGCTCTCCAACTTATGGCGAGCATGTAGCTATTGAATTAAGTTGTGATAATAAAAAACAATTATTTGTTCCAAGGGGCTTTGCTCATGGGTTTGTAGTTCTTTCTCAAGAAGTTGAGTTTTTTTATAAATGTGATAATTACTATAATAAGGCTTCAGAAAAAGGAATTATCTATAACGATATTGACTTTGCTATTGATTGGAGAATCAATGAGAATGATATAATCATTTCAGAGAAAGACATGGAATTACCTTCTTTTAAAGATTCGTTGATTTAATGAAAATATTAGTTACTGGATCAAATGGACAATTAGGTCAAAGTTTTCGAAATACTTCATTATTGTATTCTGAATACAATTGGCATTTTATGTCTTCTAAAGATTTTGATATTACCAATGAGAAAGAAGTAAACAGAATATTTGAAAAGGAAAAGTTTGATTACTGTATTAACTGCGCTGCATATACAGCAGTTGACAGTGCCGAGGAAGATAAAGATAAAGCGTTTTTGGTTAATGCTAAGGCTTTAGAGTATTTAGCTCTCAATTGTGAAAAATTTAATAGTATATTGGTTCATGTGTCGACAGATTTTGTTTTTGATGGACTAAAAAAAACGCCTTATACTGAGCTTGATAAGCCCAACCCAATAAATATATACGGTAAGTCTAAATTAGAAGGAGAGGCAAATATTGAGAAATTTTGTTCTAAATATTTTATAATTAGAACTTCATGGGTGTATTCTAACTATGGTAATAACTTTCTAAAAACGATGCTTCGATTGGAGAAAGTAAAGAAGAGGTTAAATATTGTAAATGACCAAACTGGAACCCCTACTTTTGCTGGGGATATTGCAAACGCAATAATGATCATAATACAAAGCAATACTGGTAATTATGGTATTTATAATTATAGCAATGAAGGCGAAACCAATTGGTTTGATTTTGCTAGAGCTATATTTAATATTATAGACTCTAAAATTGAAATTTTACCGGTAAGTTCTAATCAATATGTTACAGCTGCAGAAAGGCCTAAGAATAGCGTTTTAAATAAAGATAAAATCAAAAAAACTTTTCAAATTAAAATACCGAACTGGAAAGATAGCCTTGAAAAATTAGAGTTATAACGAATTTATAAATTTGACAAGCAATAACTCTTATGATAAAAAAGGAAAAGGCAATCGGAGGTGTAATATGGAGCTTTATTGATAGTATTGCCAATCAAGGAGTACTTTTTATAATAGGAATAATACTTGCAAACTTACTTTCACCCTATGAGTTTGGTATTATTGGAATTCTAACAATTATTATTGCTGTTTCTCAGTCATTAATAGATAGCGGCTTTTCAACAGCATTAATAAGAAAGTTAGATTGCTCTCAAAACGATTATTCTACTGTTTTTTTTTTCAATATTACTGTTGCCATAGCTATTTACATTCTATTGTATGTTTGTGCAGAACAGATTTCTATATTTTTTGAAATTAAAGAACTAAAATTATTAACTAGAATATTGGGTTTAGGAGTTATTATTAATTCATTTTCGTTAATTCAAAAAACTATTTTAACGAAGGAAATCAACTTTAAGCAACAAGCTAAGGTATCAATTGTCTCTTCTGTAATTGCAGGAACTGTAGCCATTTATATGGCATATTCCGGATACGGGGTATGGAGTTTAGTTGTGTTAACCTTATTAAGGTTTTTTCTTTCAACCCTTCTTTTTTGGGTATGGTCTAAATGGAGGCCAAGTTTTGTTTTCAATTTTGAATCTTTTACAAAGTTATTTTCATTCGGCAGTAAGCTATTAGTCAGTGGATTAATAGATACTATTTATCAAAATGTATACCTACTTATTATTGGAAAATATTTTTCTGCTGTTCAATTAGGATATTTTACAAGAGCAATTCAATTTCAAGAGTTACCTTCAAAAAATTTACAGGGTATAATTAGCAGAGTCAGTTATCCGGTGCTTGCAATTATGCAAAACGATGAGGTTAAATTAAAGAAATCTTATCAGCAATTAGTAAAGAGCACAATGCTGGTTACATTTACATTAATGTTTGGTATGTTGGTTGTCTCTAAATCAATGGTTTTGGTGTTAATTGGTGAAAAATGGTTGCCTGTAGTGCCTTTTTTGCAACTCTTATGCCTATCAGGCATGTTTTATCCATTACAATCATTAAACCTTAATATTCTTAATATTAAAGGGAGAAGTGATTTGTATTTAAAACTAGAAATTATAAAAAAAACCATGGCGGTGCCAGTTATAATTTTTGGAATTTTATACGGTATTGAAATAATGATAATTGGTATGATAATAAGTTCATTTATATCTTATTATATCAATAGTTATTGGTCAGGCAAAATGATTAATTATTCATTTAAAGAACAAATTAAAGATTTAGCACCAATTTTTATTATTGCTGTTTTAATAAATACTTTGCTATATATAATATCATTGTATTTATCGTTTAATGCTTTCTATATATTAATTATTCAAATAGGTTTAGCTGCGTTAATGACAATTACGACCTATGAGATTATTAAACATGAAAGCTATATGTTTATTAAAAATGAAATCATCAAAAAGACATTAGATGGAAAGTTCAAGAGATAAAGTTCAAGTTACCCAAACTTTTATGCCTCCAAAAGAGGAATATTATGCTCAGCTAGAAAGAATTTGGGAAAGCAAATGGCTTACTAATAGAGGGGTCCTGACAAAGGAGTTAGAACTTAAATTGAAATATTACTTGAATGTCAATAATATTTTAATAATGAACAATGGTACTATTCCCATACAAATAGCATTAAAATTATTAGGTAAAGAGGGTGAAATAATTACCACACCTTTTAGTTATGTTGCTACATCGGCTGCTATCATTTGGGAAAATTGCACGCCAATATTTGTAGATATTGACCCAGATTATCTGACTATAGATGAAGGTAAAATTGAATTAAGTATAACTGATAAAACCACGGCAATTTTAGCAACCCACGTTTTTGGTAACCCTTGCAATATTGAGGTTATTGCTAAAATTTCAAAGAAGCATAACTTAAAAATAATTTATGATGCAGCACATTGTTTTGGGGTAACCTATAATGGCGAATCAATTTTTAAGTCTGGAGATATTAGTACTTGTAGCTTTCATGCCACTAAATTATTCCATACTGGAGAAGGAGGTGCGATTTTTTGTGAAGATGAAGAACTCATGCATAAAATCTCATATTCTCATAATTTTGGACATAACGGGCCTATGGATTTTCATGGATTAGGTATAAATGCAAAAATATCAGAATTACAATCTGCAATGGGGCTGTCAGTTTTACCTCATATGGATAGAATTATTAGTGAAAGAAAAAAAGTAGTGGATTACTATCTCGCGAATTTGAATTTTAGGGAGTTAAAAACTATTAAAATTCGTGATAATGTAACTTGGAACTATAGTTATTTTCCAATCATTTTTAAGAATGAGAAAATGCTTCTTTCTATAATGAAAGTATTAAATCATGCCAATGTGTTTCCTAGAAGATATTTTTATCCTTCGTTGAATACAATACCGTATATAAACCGAAGTGAGATGCCGGTTTCGGAAAGTATCGCTAAAAGAATTTTATGCTTACCTTTATTTGTAGGCATGAATGATTCTTTATTGAAAGAAATTTGTGATTCAATAAATGATAATTTAGTTTAATGAAAAGTTATTTTTTTGTTCCTGGAACCAAATTAGATAAGCTTGATAAAATTAAAGCTATTGGGGTTGATGAAATTATAATAGACATGGAAGATTCTGTTCTTGAAGTAGACAGAATGCGATTGTCTACAGAAATTATGCATAATGCATCAAAATATAGTGCAAATTGGTTTAGGCTGCCTTTGAGGAATTTATTTTCAGATCCTTTTGATTATAAATTTTTAGAATTATATGTAACTAATGGTTTTACCAAATTTGTTATTCCGAAGTTAATTTCAATAAAGGAGTTTAAAAAGCTATATAGATTTATAGCGCAATACCCAAATGTATCGATAATTTTATTGATTGAACATCCAAAATTACTTTTACAATTAAATGAAGTTTTAAGTTATGATACTTTAGATTTGGTTAAAGGGTTGGGAATTGGTTCTCACGACTTACTGGCACATATAGGGGCTAAACATGTTAAGGCACAGTTGGCTTTTCCTAGGTCGTACACTTTGTATTATGCTAAAGCCTTTGATAAAATTGTCTTTGATATTGCATCAATGAATATAAAAGATCAGAAGGCATTTAAAGAAGAAGTTTTTGATGGAGCTGAAAGTGGTTTTGACGCAAAATTTGTAATACATCCACAACAGGTAAAATGGTTGTCGGAGTGTCTTAACTCTAATGAAGCAGAGTTGGTATGGGCACGAAAAATAATTGACTCTTTACCAAAAGAATTTATTGGCAGTGAGGTAGAACCTTTTATTTTAGATGGTGAAATAATTGAAAAACCACATATCGAAAAAGCTAGAAAAATTTTAAGAAGCATTTGAATATGACATCTACTTACGGTAATTATTATGAAAGTTTCACAAAGGGTGAAATTATAGAACATGCACTATCTAAAACTATTTTTGAAAGCGACAATAATTTGTTTAGTTTGTTGACTATGAACCATCATCCGGTGCATTTAAATTTAGATTATGTTAAGAATCACCAACACAAGCAAATATTAGTTGTAGGAACTTTAGTATTTAGTCTCGTTGTTGGTATGACTGTGCCTGACATTAGTGGAAAAGCAGTTGCTAATTTAGAGTATGAAGCTATAAAACATTTGGCTCCAGTGTTTATAAATGATACTATTTATGCAAAAACTACAATTATTGATAAATGGCATACATCTAATAAAACTAGAGGCATTGTATATGTAGAAACAATAGGTTATAATCAAAATGGAGAATCAGTAATATCCTTTAAAAGAAAAGTATTAATACCTAGCAAAAGTAGTAATGAGTGATTTTTTATTAAGAAGTTTAATGTTTGTTCCTAGCCATAACGAAAAGTTAATGCTAAGTGCTTCAAAATCTAATGCTGATGCTCTTCTTTTAGATATTGAAGACTCTGTTCAACCGGCATCTAATAAACAAGTAGCGCGCGAGAGTATTTTAAAGCACATAGAGCAAGGTTCATTCAAAAACAAGTATATTTTCCCGAGAGTTAATGATAGGGAAAGCGGTCAGCTTTTAAAAGATGTAATGCAGCTTAGTATTAAAGGCATTGATGGTTTCATGTATCCTAAAGCGAAGAGAGGAGAAGATGTTTATTTTTTTTCTAAGTTATTAGAAACAATTGAATACGAAAAAGGGTTTCCGATAGAGACTTTTAAGATTATTCCATTAATTGAAACTACTTCAGCTGTAATGAACGTTCAAGAAATTTGTACCGCTTCACCTAGGGTGATCGCTATTGCTTACGGATCTGAAGATTTTATTACTGATTTAGAAGGTATTCACGATACCGAACATATAAGTCTTTTTACGCCTAGGGCAATGATTGCAATGGGGGCAAGAACCACAGGCGTAATCCCAATTGATACGGTTCACATACGGGTACATGACTTAGAAGATTTGGAGAAAAATTTAAAAAACTCCAAAAATTTAGGTTTTGAAGGAATGCTAGTATTGAATCCGAAAGAGATTCCTTTGGTTCATAAATATTATTCTCCAACAGAACAGCAAGTTGAAGACGCAAAGGAAATGCTGATAATGGCTAAGCAGGCCGAAGATAAGGGAGAGGGTGTTGCTATTAAAAATGGAAAATTTATAGGTCCACCTATGATTAAAGCTGCATTGAAAGTATTAAAAAAGCATAATTTAATTAAAGAGTAATAGTAATGAAAGACGTAGTTATTTTGGGAGGTAATGGTATTGGCATGATTGCAAGTTCAATACTAGATAGATTGGGTGACTTTAATGTTTTAGGATTTTTAAATGATTATTTACCAGTAGGAGATAGCATTGGAAAATATAAAAAAATAAATGTTATTGGAACAACTAATGATTTAAAGTCATATTTGGATAAGGAAAATACTTATGTATTTATCGCGTATGTTGGTCTACAAAAAGAAAAGGAGACCTACCAAAAAATTGAAAGCCTGAATATACCGGCTTCCAAGTATATTAATATAATAGATATGACAGCTATTATACCTGCTGGCTATTGTAAAATTGGCAATGGGGTTATGTTTTCTCCATTATCTCAACTTAGCCCAGACGTAACTATCTCTGACAATTGTATTATGTTGCCGAACTCTTTTGTAGGTCATGATAGTTTTTTGGATCGTTTTGCTCATGTGGCTACTAATGCTGTAGTCGGAGCAAATGTTCATGTGGGCAAAGGAGTTCATATTGGAAGTAACGCAACAATACGTGAAAAAGTTGTCATTGGAGATTATAGTCTTGTAGGTGCAGGTGCAGTTGTATTAAATGATGTTCCCGAAAATTCAATAGTTGTAGGTAACCCTGCTAAAATTTTAGCAAAAAGAAAATAATTTGGAAATAGTTGTTAGCATTTGCTGTATAACATTTAATCACGAGGATTATATTGGTGATACTTTAAAGGGTTTTTTAATGCAAGAAACCTCTTTTCCTTTTGAAATAATTATTCATGACGATGCTTCTACTGATAGGACAGCTGAGATTATTAAGGAATTTGCAAGCCAAGACTCAAGAATAAAGCCAATTCTTCAAACAGAAAACCAATGGTCGAAAGGTATCAAACCATCCCCAACTTTTGTTTGGCCACGAGCTAAAGGTAAATATTTAGCCCTTTGTGAAGGAGATGATTTTTGGACCGACCCGAATAAATTACAAAAGCAGGTGACCTTTTTAGAATCTAACCTTGAATATGTTGGTTGTTTTCACAATGTAACGGTAATCAATACTTATAATAAAAAGGAATCACTTTTTTATGGCGAAAATAAAAAGAGTCGTCCATTTGGTATTAATAGAATAATATGTAAAAACCCTATACCCACCTTAAGTGTAATTTTCAGAAAGAATACGTTTAAAGTGCCTGAAGATTATAATAATTATGTAGTAGGTGATTGGCCAATTCATATTTTAAATGCACAACATGGCGATTATTATTATATGAATGAAAATATGGGTGCTTATAGAATTCATTCAGGCGGTGTTCATCAAGGAGGGGTTGATTGGAACAATCAGAAAAAGAAAAACTATTTAATAAAATTATTGTTTTTATTAAAGTCTCTAAGGAGAAACCTTTCTAAACCAAATGTTGTATTGTATTTTAGAATTTTATTTGATGAATTCAGGTTGCTTTATTATAGGTTACTTACAATCAAACCATAGCATAATCAAATGGCTAAATTCTTAAAAAATCCCTTTCATATTTATTGGGTTAGTTACTTTTTTGTATTTCTTATATATAATTTGGGATGGGCTAATTTATATCCAGAGTTAACATTTGATACAATTACTTTTTTTACGGTTAGTTGTTTGATTTCCTTTGCTTTAGGTGTTATTGTTGATAAATTAAAATTAATTGGAACTCCTAGGGAATACACGCAGGATAACATTAGAACAGTAAGGTATTTTCTGTTAATATCGGTAAGTTTGTTTATTTTCGAATTTATTATATATGGAGGAATTCCACTGGTGGAATTATTCAGTCCTAACCCAAGATTTGTATATCTTGAATTTGGAATTTTCATCTATCATGCTTTATGTATCAGTTTTAGCATGTTTAGTATTTTATTTATTTTCAATGCTTATATGAAAAGCGATAAGGGTAAAAATATAATTCTTATTTACTATATTTTATCATACGTACCAGCAATACTGATTATTAATAGGAACATGATAGTTTCGAGTATGTTGGCCTCCTTCTTTCTATTTATTCATTATAAATCTAAGGAAATTTTTAGGCCAAAGAGGCTCATAGGAATTTTAATCGTATGCTTTGGGATAATGTATCTTTTTGGAGTATTTGGTAATTTAAGGTCCTTTAAGGGGAATAATCAAGTAATTGTTAATATGGCTGGTGGTACTGAGGAATTCAATAATTCATTAATACCGAATGAATACTTTTGGGTTTATTTATATCTAAGCTCTCCTACTGCAAACCTTCAACACTCGGTCAATGTAGTGGAAGATGTTTCCTATGATTTCCCCTCTATGATTTTATATGAATTTACACCCAGGAAAATATCAGAATTTATTGTTCACTTTTTTGATGTTGAAGAAAAGCCTGATAAGGTTTTAATGGTGCACTGGTTAAATATGGCCGGTGTTTATGGTAATACGTATCTGTTCGCAAAATGGACTGGGGTGATTATGATGTTCTGCTATTCAATGTTTTTTATTCTATTTTTTGTTTTATTAGTACCTAAGAAGAGTAAATATCATCTTTTAGCAATATCGGTTGTAACGACAATTATATTTTTGAACACTTTTGCAAACTTTTTTTATGTAATGACAGTATCATTTGAACTGATTTTTATATATGTATTTGCGGTGTTCGAGAATAAAAAATTTGTTCTAAGAAAACACAATGGTTAGCAATAAAAAAGAATAAGTTAATATTTCACAATAGATTTATTCCACATTTTTAAATTTTTATGTCAATCTGATTGGTTTTAATTTAGTAGAATTTATATGAAGCACATTTTTAACCTTAAAGGACCTCGAGGGTTTTTAATAAAAATGTTGATATGTTCTTTCTTTAGTATTTTAACAGCTTTAGTTTATACTAATCTTCTTCTATATCAATTGAAGAATCAAGATTTGAAAATTTCTTGCAAAATTAAATCTTCCTCTCCACTGTCAATAGATTTATATACCGATTTTGGTAATGGCTTTAATGAAAAGAATAAAATTACAAACAACTTGTCAACCATCGATAGTATGGCTTTATTTTCGGTCGTAAAACAAAATGGTGGTTATTTAAAAAAAATAAGATTAGATTTCAATACCATGTCTGATACCGTTCACCTAAAGAGTTTGGTGTTGTTAAAAGATGATAAACCTTGGATTTCTTTAAATAGCAAAGATATTTTTGAGAAAGTTAAATTCGTTTCTGAAGGGTCTCGATTATTATATAACAAGAAATATGTTGGTGTAAAAGTTCCAATTCTTGGAAAAGACACATATTTAAGTTTTACTAATAGTTACAATTTAATTACATCTAATTTTATAAAATCATTATTATTATTGTGGCCTTGGTTTCTCTTAGGATTAATAATGTTAGATGAACATAGAAAATATTTTAAGAAAGAAAATATTTTTCTAGGACTACTTGCATTATTTATTTTTTCTATCTTCTTAAAAGAGTCTCTAAGTACATTTAGCGTTATTCTAATTGGGGTATTCGCGATAATAAATATTATTAGAACTAGAACAATAAGTGTTCATAAAGAACAGCTTGGTTTTTTGTTTCTTTTTGTAGCAATTCTTGTATTCGGTAGAATTCAATCTTATGATCAAATTAATATTCAATTAGGATTATGCATCATTCCTCTATTTTTAGCTTTATCCAATCAAAATATTCATAAAATAGGATTCTACGAATTTTATTGTAACGTACTATTACTATTTATGTCTATATTAATTGTAGGATTTATAATTTCTGTATTTATAAATAAGGAAGTTGAACCCTTGTATTTTATAGAAAACAAAAAATATATTATAGGAAATATTACATACTGGTTAGGATATAAAAACCCAACTTTTCTTTCATTCTTTGCACTCATAGGGTTAAGTATTTATCAGTATCTGTTTAAAGACAAGAGAATAAATTCGGTTGAATATATTGTTTTTGCAACTTTAGTTTTTTTAATTTTGTTTTTATTAGGATCTCGATTAGCCTTAATTGTTTATTTTATCATATTATTGACGAATGTCTTTACTATTAAATGGAGATCAAGAATCTATTTTTTGGTTTTCTTAAGCCTATCCATTTATATATATATTAATATAGAGTATATTGATGAATATCGTTTTTTAATGTGGAACGAAATTATCACTACTTATAATGGTAGTTTTATTGGAAATGGGCTGGGTTCTACCGAAGATTTATTTCTTAACTATAATAACGAGTATTTTAAATTTAAGATCAATCACGCTCATAATCAGTATATCACCTACTTATATGAATTAGGGATAATGGGTCAGATTCTGTTATTTTGTTTTTTTCTATATTATGGTATCATTTATTTTAGGAGTAAGCAGGCCGAAAGACTTTCAATTCTTTTTTTGTTGTTAGTTTTAATGATTACTGAATCACCTTTTGAGTCAACAAAACCTTTATATGTTTTCACATTTTTTATCTGTTTAAAATTCACAAATTCAAAAAAAGTACAGTAAGATTATGCATAAACTAACCGTTTCAATAGTTCTTTATAAAACAGATTTAAGTGAAGTACAAAATATTCTGAATATTCTTAAGTCCTCTATATTAAATCCAGAAATATATTTTGTAGACAATTCGCCAAGTAATGAATTAAGAAGCCAAATTGAATCAAGCGGGGCTAATTATATTTATACAGGTAATAATGTTGGCTTTGGGGCAGGACATAATGTTGCAATTGAGAAAATTAAAAATATCTCAGAATATCATTTAGTTTTGAATGCTGATGTTGATTTTGATGCTTCAATTTTAGTTGAGATTTATGACTATATGAATAGCAATCTAGACGTTGGTCTTTTGGCACCAAAAATTTATAACCCAGATGGTACAATTCAATATTCAGTAAAATTGTTACCTTCTCCTGCAAATTTAATAGTAAGAAGATTTATTCCTTCTAAAAGTTTGCAAAAGAAAATGGATTATAATTATGAATTTCATTTTTTTGATTTTAATAAAATTATTCAAGTTCCATATGTAATGGGTTGTTTTATGTTCATTAACACAAAAGTATTTAATACAGTCAATGGTTTTGATGAGCGTTTTTTCATGTACCCAGAGGATATTGATTTAACCAGAAGGATTCTTGAGCATTTTAAGACTATCTATTACCCAAAGGTTTCAATAGTTCATCAACACGGAAGAGGATCATATAAAAGCTACAAGCTTTTGTATTATCATGTAAACTCTATGATTAAATATTTTAATAAATGGGGTTGGTTTTTTGACAACGATAGAAAAATAATAAATAAAAATATTTTAAATCAATTTGAAAAAGATAAAACATCTAATTTTGATTGTCCGTAATCACTCATAATCAATGATAATCGTGTATTTTTATAGAAAAGAAAGGTATGAATATTTTCAGTTTTACAGCACATTTCGATAGCGAGGAAGCTTGTAGGAATCATTTCAAGTCAGAGCGAGATAAGATCGGTGTTGAATGTAGGGGATGTGGTAGCAAAGAACATTTTTGTATTAAGAGTGTTTGGGGTTACGAGTGTAAATCTTGTCGTAGCTGCAAAAATCGGTCATAGTATACCACCCTCGCCGGATTAAAGTGAACCACCCAGATCGGGTGAAAGTGGTTCTTCGTCAAATTTGGGGATCATTAACCGGTTTGAGATAAAATCACTTTTTTACGCAATAGGTCAAAGCAAGCTCTACCATACATTTGTCTTTTAATGCTCTTTATCCGGTTTACGTTGCCTTCTACAGTGCCATTGCTCCAAGGCATTTCAATCGCGTTCTTAACGGCTTTGATATCCCTTGACAGTCCATTGGCAAAAGTGGCCAATCCCGTCATTTTGTATTTTGATCGTTTAATGAATTCGATCCATCGGTAAATGTTGCCACGTCCCGTGGTCAGCATAGTTTTAAAGATCCGCACCAATTTTTGAATTACCCGTAGTTCCGGGATATTATCCAATAAGGTCTGTAGATATCTCCGCTGATCGGGATTCTTGACAACAGTCGGACAGGAACCGATATATTTGGCGAGCTCCCTTGAGCTCAAGGGTTTTATATAGGGAACCCTCTCCTTTTGTACCTGTGCAAAATCAGGTGTGCATATTCCATGTTTTTCCTTTATGATGTTTATATTGTGATAGGCCTGCGTTCTGCTTCCGTTGTATCCCAATTTATAGATTTCGTCCATTATGTCTTTCACCATATATCCCTGAACGTTCAATCGCGCAACGATGTGTTGGGAAAACAGCCCAATATTGGTCGATCTTGAGCTTGATCTGGGAGGCAATGATTCCAGCGAGAGGTAGGAATGGACCGTATTGCGGCTTATTCCAAGATCCCTTGCGATCTTTCGTTTGGATATGCCCTTGGCATGCAATTCCTTGACCTTGTTGAAAACATCCTGCCTCCGGTCCGTTCCTTTTAGGTCTGCTCTTTTTTGGACCCTTGATAATGGGCCCGTTGTTTTTTCCTTCGCATAACCGGTAATTTGACCATCGGACTTTTTCAAAAGTTCATTGCTTTTATCCTTAATGAGCTTTTTGATTTTTGGGTCCACACTTTTGAAATACCTGTCCAAGGCATCCGATAGGTTCATTAGTAAATGAAATCGGTCCGCGACCTGTTCTGCACTTGGACAGACCTCGTTAATGGCGGAAGAATACGAACTGGCCCTGTCCCTGGTGACAATCTTCACGCCAGGATATTTTGACAACCACTTTTTTAGCTCTTTGCCCTCCCTCGAAGGTAAAATATCAATGGGCCTTGACGTCTCCATATCAACGAGAACGGTTCCATAACTTATCCCTTTTCGATATGCAAAATCATCAACGCCAAGTACCTTTGGTTGGGCTATTTGGGGCAGTTGTTGTTCGTGGGCCATTCGTGTAATGGTTGATTTGCTGACCGAGATCAGTAGTTGTTCCGACAGGGTACTGCCCATTTTGCCGGTCAATTCGATCGACAGGGAATCCAATATCTTTGATACCCTTCGTGTTCTTCTCGAATACCTCAAAATATATGGTGTCTGTTCTGAAAATACTTTTCGGTCACATTGAGGGTTCTGACATTTAAATTTGCGTGTTTTTAGGAAGATAGTGGTCTTGTTTTGAAATACCGGGAGATCTGATATTGTTCTTGTATAACGATCATGGATTTTATTGCTGTGTTTTTCACAAACGGGACACTTTGCCCGTTTGGATTTTATTGATGCATCTATTTTAACCAGGGAATGGGAGCAATCAATATTATTTACAATCAGCCCAGGCATGCCGATCAGTTGTTTTACGGTCATAAGTAGTTGTTTGTTAGCTACTTAAAGATAATAAATATCGCCCTATAAAACAAAGGACAAATGTATTTAAATCACTGAATATCAATATATTAAATCTAAAATCCTAACGCATGGATTTCCCCAAATATGACGAAGAACCACTTTGACCGGCTCATCCAAAACTATCCATTTGAGTGAGCTGAACATATTCTGAACCCACTTCCTTTGATTTTTTGAGGAAGGATTTTTCCTTGTTCCAATCTTTCTTTTATGACCCGGTACAAGGCAATGTTCTTGCTTACCGCAACAAAAAAAAGTTTTTCTAGCAAAGAAATACAAAAACAGCTGGGGTTAAAGCGTTACGAGCCAGTATGGGCAATGGTTCATAAAATTCGTAAGGCAATGGGCAACAGGGATGATCGCTATACTCTTGAAGGAATGATAGAAATGGATGAGGGTTTTTTTACCGTTGAAGCCTCGGGGGCCGAAAAGAACAAAGGTATTAGGGGACGCGGTGCTACGGGTAAATCAAATGTTGCGATAATGGCGGAATCCACTCCATTGGAAGATGGGCAAGCAAAAGAAAAATCCAATCAATGCAGATACTTTAAGGCTAAAGTGCCGACAGATCATACAGCTCAAGTCATAAACCGAACGATAAAGGAATCCATAGGCGAAAAGAGTATTGTATTTACAGACAGAAGCACATCATATGTAGATATAGCCGACTTTATGGAACTACATATTACTGAAAAATCGAATAAGGAAACTACCATTGAAACCCTTAAATGGGTACATATCACCATATCCAATGCGAAAAGAAACCTATTGGGCAATTATCATAAAATCAAAGGTAAATATCTGCAACTCTATCTGAATGAATTCGTTTACAAGCTCAAAAGAAGATACTTTTGGGATAAGCTCTTTGATAGACTGGTAGTTGCAAGTATTACAGGATTATGATACTTTACGGATATTCAATATCTAATTAACGATGTTTAATTTAATGCTACTTATTTATTTTAATTTAGGTGCTAAATGCAGTTAAATTATAGTGATTCTTGTTCAAAATCGTTTTATTTGCATGGATATAAAACTTCAGTTAATAATAGGTTTTGTCAATTCCTATTGTTCTTAATAGATTTAAATTGAAATATAGAAAAGGTAGGTGGTCTAAATTATTGAAGCCCTTTATGGCTGTAGTGGATTTGACTATACTCATTTGCGGTGTTTTTTTCTTTGAGATACAATTTATTAATTATTATCTATTTATAGGATATGTGTGCCTTTCTTGGACAATTATCTCACTAAAAAATGGATTTTATGAAGTCGAAAGACAAGCCAAAGTTATTCAGCTGTTTTCCCTTCTTATAAGACAAATTTTGTTATTTGTTATAGTACTGTATGCTTACATGGGCTTTTTTAAGCAGCCTAACGTTGGTCGATTGGCTCTTGCCAACTATGTTGTTTATATTTCTGTAGTTGTTTTTTTGTTTAAATATTTAGTTTTTATATTATTAAAAAAATTCCGAGTTATTTTAAAAGGAAATAGCAGAAGTGTCATAGTAATAGGTGATAATGCGAAAACAAGACACCTAATTAAAATTTTTCAGACAAAATTAGATTACGGATTTAATTTTAAGGCTAAATTTTCTGTCAGGGACAAAAACTTTTCTTTAATGAAATGCTTGGAGTACGTTGTAGAAAATAATATTGATGAAATTTATTTTTCTGTAGCAGAATTATCTAATGACCAGATAACTCACCTTGTCGATTTCGCTGAGAACAATTTAAGAACATTAAAATTTATTCCAGACAATAAAGATATTTTCGCTAGAAATTTAAAATATGAATATTATGATTATATTCCAATTTTGTCACTACGGAAAATAGCATTACATGATCCTATTAATGCTTTTATCAAAAGAACCTTTGACATTATCTTTTCGTCATTAGTGATATTATTAGTATTGTCTTGGTTAACACCGTTGATGGCTATTTTAATTAAGCTTGAGTCTAAGGGTCCAACATTGTTTTTACAAAAAAGACATGGTTTGGATAATCGTGAATTTTACTGTTTTAAATATCGTTCTATGGCAGTAAATAGAAGAAACAACGATTTACATGTTAAAAAGAATGATATGCGAGTTACCAAAATAGGAAGGTTTATTCGAAAAACAAGTTTAGATGAAATGCCACAGTTTTATAACGTATTTTTTGGTCAGATGTCGGTTGTAGGTCCAAGGCCTCATATGGTTTCTCTCTCTGAGGTATATATGAAAAAAGCGAATAGATATATGCTTAGACATAGTGTTAAACCTGGGATTACCGGTTTAGCACAGGTTAGTGGGTTTAGAGGAGAAATTGAAGCCGACAGCGATATTATTAACAGGGTAAAGTACGATATTTTTTATCTAGAAAATTGGTCACTTTTATTAGATTTGGGAATTATCATTCAAACTTTATCCAACTTGTTTAAAGGAGAAGAAAAAGCCTACTAGAATTATTATGAAAAAAATATTAATTACAGGTGCCGCTGGCTTTTTAGGGTCTCATTTGTGCGATCGATTTATAGATGAAGGTTTCCTTGTCATTGGAATGGATAACTTGATTACTGGAGATTTAAATAACATCTCACATTTATTTCCGCTTTCTAACTTTGAATTCCATCACCATGATGTTACTAAGTTTGTTCATGTTTCCGGAAATCTTGATTATATTTTACATTTTGCTTCACCTGCAAGTCCAATAGATTATTTAAAAATCCCGATAAAAACTTTGAAAGTAGGTTCTTTGGGTACGCTAAATTTGCTAGGTTTAGCCAAAGAGAAAGGAGCCAGAATTTTAGTTGCCTCAACATCTGAGGTATATGGTGATCCATTAGTTCATCCACAATATGAGGGGTATTTTGGCAACGTAAATCCGATAGGCCCACGAGGAGTATATGATGAAGCAAAACGCTTTATGGAATCTATTACAATGGCTTATCATAGACATCATGGACTGCATACTCGCATTGTTCGAATTTTTAATACCTATGGGTCTAGAATGCTCCTGAATGATGGTAGGGTTGTTCCTGCTTTTATGGGGCAGGCATTACGAGGAGAAGATTTAACTGTTTTTGGAGATGGTTCTCAAAGCAGATCATTCTGTTATATTGATGATCAAGTAGAGGGTATATACAGATTGTTATTTAGTGATTATACAGACCCAATAAATATTGGTAATCCTCATGAAACTACTATAAAGGAATTTGCTGAGGAGATTATTGCTTTGACAGGAACAAAACAAAAAGTAATTTATAAGCCACTTCCTCAAGATGATCCTACACAACGTCAACCTGATATCAGTAAGGCTAAAGAAATTTTAGGTTGGGAACCGAAGGTACATCGGACCGAAGGTTTAAAAATTGTATACGATTATTTTAAATCCCTGGCACCAGAAGACCTACAAAAGAAAGAGCATAGAGATTTTTCTACAAAATAATAATATTAAAGAGCAAAGTTTTTTTGCTAAAATTCATAAAATGAACATTTTAATACTAGGATCTGGAGGTCGTGAGCATACTTTTGCTTGGAAAATAGCGCAAAGTGAAAATATAACAAAGCTTTTTGTGGCACCAGGAAATGCGGGAACTGAACAAATAGCCAAAAATGTACCAATTGGTTTAAATGATTTTGAAGCTATTAAAAAATTGGTTTTAAAAGAACATATCGAGTTGGTCATGGTGGGGCCAGAAGACCCTTTGGTAAATGGCATTCATGATTTCTTTTTAGCGGATGCTGAATTAAAAAATGTGTCCGTTATAGGTCCAGAAAAATTAGCTGCAACTCTTGAAGGCAGTAAGGAATTTGCCAAGGAGTTTATGATGAGGCATAAAATTCCTACCGCTCAGTATAAAAGTTTTACTTCTGAAACTGTTGAAGACGGATTCAAGTTTTTAGAAGAACTGAACCCTCCATTTGTTTTAAAAGCTGACGGTTTGGCTGCCGGTAAAGGTGTGGTTATTCTCAATGACCTTAATGATGCTAAAGTTGAACTAAAATCTATGTTGGTTGACAAGAAATTTGGTTCGGCAAGTGCTACCGTAGTGATCGAAGAATTTCTTGATGGAATAGAATTAAGCGTTTTTGTGCTTACTGACGGCGATAGTTATAAAGTTCTTCCTACGGCAAAAGACTATAAAAGAATAGGTGAGGGCGATACAGGTCTTAATACAGGCGGTATGGGCGCTATTTCTCCTGTTCCTTTCGCCAGTAAAGTTTTTATGGACAAGATTGAGCAAAGAATCGTAAAACCTACCGTAGAAGGGCTTAAAAAGGATGATATACCTTATAAGGGTTTTATATTCATCGGACTCATAAAAGTTGGTGATGATCCTAAGGTTATTGAATATAATGTTAGAATGGGGGATCCTGAGACCGAAGTGGTGTTACCACGTATTCAAAACGACATGGTTGAATTGCTAAAAGCAGTTGCTGATAAAAAATTATCTGAGGTAGATTTACAATTAGATGAAAGAACGGCTACTACGGTTATGACTGTTTCTGGAGGTTATCCTGGAGCTTATGAAAAAGGGAAAGAGATTACGGGGATAGAATCAATTAAAGATTCATTGGTCTTTCATGCTGGTACAACGTTTAAAGATGGTAAAGTAGTTACTAACGGTGGTAGGGTAATGGCGATAACGTCTTTTGGTAGTGACTTTAAATCTGCACTTTTAAAATCGTATAAAAATGTAGAAAAACTTTCCTTTGAAGAAATGAATTATAGAAAAGATCTAGGCTTCGATCTTTAAGCAATATTATTTCATCGGATTTTAGAATCTAAAAATCCGATGAAATAAATTAATATTATAAATAAGAGTGAGAAGTGCTTGACTTGTCTTCTTCACCATTATCGTTGTATTTCTTCAATTCAAGCATCCAGTAAACAAAAGCTACTGAACCGATCAACATAAATATCCAGTTTAGAATATTTGCTAATGCCCAACTATCTGTAAAACGTAAAAAATCAAACGGTGCAAATAGTACATTTACAAACAAATCGGCAATACCTTCAAAAAATGATTTCATCTTATTGTTATATTTACCAACAAAAATATAAAAAGCTTAGATGATTTCAAGCATTTTTGAGAAAACAAAACCGGTGAATTTCATCATTCTTCTGGTTTTTTTGTTTCTTTTCTACTGGTCCGTTCAATTTTATCTGTTTGATTTGAACCTTAATGAGGTTGATATTGCACTTTCTTTATGTATTTTGAGCATTCTACTTTTTAGTGTTATTATAGTGGATTTTATTGTAAAACGCAATAAACTTACAGGTAGTAACTCGTTTGCCATTCTATTCTTCACACTACTTTTTGTAGTATTTCCAGAAACTTTAGGAGATAAAAATGCCATTTTCACTACTTTTTTTCTGCTACTTGCCATGAGGCGGCTATTGAGTATAAAATCTTTGAAGAATATAAAACTAAAGATATTTGATGCCGGTCTATGGATTTGTATATCAAGTGTATTTTATGAATGGGCTTTGCTTTACCTGCTATTGGTTGTTGTCGCCATTTATATTTATGATTCTAAAAATATTAGAAATTGGTTGGTGTTATTATCTGTTGGTTTTTGCTTTTTTATGATATTGTACGGTATTTTAATATTTTTGGGCATGCCTTCTTTTATTCGAGAACATTATAATTTTTCAATTAATTATGATGCTATTTTTCCTATAAAATGGTGGACAAGTTTGAAAATGACACTTTATGCTTTGGTAAATATAGGGTTGGCTTTTTCTGCTTTTATAAAGTTAAGAAAGTCAGGTGTTGGTAAAGTCATTATAATGCGGTTAATCGTATATTCATTTGTAATTGGTCTTGTCGTAAATATATTGGTTGCTTCAGATAACAATAATGCTTTGTTGATTACTTTTTTTCCTTCGGTAGTCTTTATTGTAAATTATTTGGAATCTATTAGAAAGCCAAAATTTCTTGAACTTATTCTTATCTCCAGTATTTTGGTTCCTATTATTGTTTTTACTACGAAACTTTAGGTTTACCCTTTAAACTTTATATTTGTAAAAAAGGCTCATATGTTTAGCGAATTCGCATTTAAAATTTTTAATATTAGTATTGAGAAATATCACATTAAAGACGATGTGTATCAAAGTTTTGAAAATCCTTATGCTACAGAAAATATAGAACATCTTCTGTATAGAAAAAATTGGATCGATACAGTGCAATGGCATTATGAGGACATCATCAGAAATCCAGATATTGAACCAGATGATGCTTTGGTTCTTAAGCGTAAAATTGATGCTAGTAATCAAGATAGAACTGACTTGGTGGAGTTTATAGATAGCTATTTTTTAAATAAATACCAATCGGTAGAAGTTAAATCAGGGGCTACTATTAATACTGAAAGTCCGGCTTGGGCAATCGATCGCCTATCTATTTTAGCGTTGAAAATCTATCATATGAATGAAGAGGCAACTAGGGAAGATGCTTCCTCGGTACATAAAGAGAAGTGTCAAGCAAAATTGAACATATTGCTAGAACAGAAAAAAGACCTTTCTTTAGCCATAGACCAATTGCTTGCCGATATAGAAAACGGTTCAAAGTATATGAAAGTATATAAGCAAATGAAGATGTATAATGATGAGGAATTAAACCCCATCCTTCGTGGCAACAAATAAGGTTAAACATATTCTGGTTGTAAGATTATCCGCAATGGGCGATGTTGCGATGACCGTTCCTGTTATTTTGGGTATTATAAAAAAATACCCAGAGGTAAAGATTACGGTATTAACAAAAGCTTTTACTGCACCAATTTTTGACGATATACCCAATGTCAAGGTTTTTAATGCCGACGTTAAAGGAAAACATAAAGGTATTTTAGGACTTTGGAAGTTGTATAAAGAATTAAAAACATTACAGATTGATGCTGTTGCAGATATTCATAATGTTTTACGAAGCACAATTCTAAAACAGTTCTTTAAGCTATCATTAATTCCGTTTATTCAAGTTGATAAGGGAAGGGCTGCTAAAAAGGAATTAATTGATCCACAAAGAATATCCTTTACACCATTAAAAACTACTTTTGAACGCTATGCGGATGTCTTTAGTACGCTTAGTTATCCTATTGCAATAAGTGAGATGGAAACCTTGCCTAAAAAGACCATTCCTGAAAAAGTTTCGGGATTAAAAGATACTAGTGGTAAACTTCGAATCGGCATTGCTCCTTTTGCTGCTTTTAGTGGAAAAATGTATCCGCAACGTTTGATGGAAGAGGTGTTAAGTACATTGAATTTTTCCAATAAATATCAAATTGTATTATTTGGAGGAGGAAAAAAGGAAATAGAAGTCTTGAATAATTGGGATAAGCAGTTCGATAATTGCCATAACGTTGCGGGAAAACTATCTTTTTCAGATGAGCTTAGAGTTATATCTAACCTCCGATTAATGTTGGCAATGGATAGTGGCAACGCACATTTAGCCGCAATGTACGATGTGCCTACCGTAACAATTTGGGGGGTTACGCATCCGTATGCAGGTTTTTTACCTTTTAATCAGCCAGAAGAGTATGCTATTTTATCCGATAGAAAAAAATATCCTGCGATACCAACTTCTATTTATGGTAATAAGTATCCAAAAGGTTATGACAAAGCAATGGAAACTATTTTGCCGAATACCATAGTTGAAAAAATAAACGAAATTATAGAGGACAACGATTAAGATGTTACAACTTTGGTTTCTATACTTTTAAAGTATAGTCTTAATTGAGACATAAATCGGTATTTTTTAACTGATGGCGCCTCACTCGCCATTAACGTTCTAACCCCAAAGTAGGAACTTATTAAAAATGTAGCTGCCGCTTCACAGTCAACATGACGATCTAGGTATCCGTTAAATTTCCCTTTTTGTAATGTATTTACCAGATTTACTTCCCAAACAGTAACGATTTCGTTTAAATGACGCTTAATGGCATCGTTCTTTCCATTGAATTCAGATAAGAAATTGCTGAGAATACAACCATAATCCATTTCATTATGTACTGCCGTTTCCATGGCATCATCAAAACATTTGGTAATTAAGACTAACGGGTTTTCATGTCCTTCGATAGGCTCTATTAACGTACTATATATTTTTCGTGCTAATAAATTTTGAATGACTTGTATAAAGAAGTCTTCCTTAGAGTCAAAATGATAGTAAAATGCCCCTTTAGAAAGTTTTAGTTTTTTTAAAATATCATCAACACTGGTTTCGTAATACCCTTGGGCATAAAACATTTCTAATCCAGTGGTCTGTAAACGTTGCATGGTCGCCATGCGCTTAAGGCTCTTATTCATAATATTACGATTTGGGTAAATCCGACCATATGGTCTTTTATTTAAACTACAGATTTGTAAAGAGCTTTAAGATTTTTGGATAAGATGCATTTTTTTTCGACAAACAAATCTTTTGTCATTAAGAAACAGTGTTTTAGATAGCGCTGTAGACTGAGCGGTTTGTCGTATTTTATTATATATGGGTTATATAACTATAAAACTGTTCAATGTGTACACCGAACGGTTCTCAATTCAATTGTTAATGGTGTTACGTAACAGTACCTTGGCAACTACTACCGGCACCAGCTGTACAACCATAACAATGTTGAGATATAATGATGTTTCTATCGTTCAAAATATCTTCATTGTAATCTTTAATATGTTTTACCTTACTAGCTATTTTTAAATCTAACATTTGGTTAAAGTCACAATCGTACAACCAACCATCCCAACTAATGGAGATGGTATTGGTACACATAACGTTTGCCACTGCTGATGGATTATAAGCTTCTACCAATGCATACATGTAATCTTCGTAGTTTTCTGATGCGATTAAGTAATCTAAGAAACGTGCAATAGGTAAATTGGTAATGGAGAACAGATTATGGAACTGAATATTAAAATCTTCATTTAATGCCTTTTTGAAATCCTTCTCCATAGCGGCTTGATCGCCCGGTAAATATGCCCCTGATGGATTGTACACCAAATCTAATCTTAAATCGCTACCCGGCATACCGTATCCTCTTTCGTTTAATTCCTGCAATGCCTTGATCGACTTGTCAAAAACTCCGTCCCCTCTTTGCTTATCTGTTTTACCTCGGGTATAGTGAGGCATTGAAGAAATAACATGTACGTTATGCTTTTTAAAAAAATCGGGCAAATCGTAGTATTTCTTATTGGCACGAATGATGGTTAAATTTGAACGAACAATAAAATCTTTAATGCCAGCTTTGGCGGCTTCTTCAACGAACCATCTAAAATCAGGATTCATTTCTGGTGCGCCACCTGTTAAATCTAAGGTATGCGCTCCTGTATTTTTAATCACTTCTAAACATTGCTGCATAGTTTCTCGGGTCATAATCTCTTTACGATCAGGGCCGGCATCTACATGACAGTGCTCACAAACCTGATTACACATGTAACCTACATTAATTTGCAAGATTTCCAGCTTTTTAGGTCGCAATGGAAAATGCCCGATATCTGCAATTTTATCCTTAAAATATGGAAGCTCACCATCGGCAAAAATTCCTCCGTTTAGTATTTCTAATTGCTTATTGGAAACTGCTAAATCGTTCCCTTTTGCTTTTAATGATTTTGTAGCCATTTTTTAGTTGTTAGTTGTTAGTTGTTCGTTGTTAGCATTTTGTAAAATGCATTAAACTTTAACTTCACAACATTTAATTTCTTTTTCTTAATAATCGATGTTTTTGATGAACATTGCCATTTGCAAAATCTTTATAAACTAGCTTTAATTTCAATATATTGATTATTGAAGAAGACTGCTACGAACAACCATCAACCAACATCCAGCAACGAAATTTACATGGATAATTTATTGTATTTGTTCATCATTTGAACACCATGCACCAATGTTGCTCCACTTTCAATGGCAGCACCTACATGAACGGCTTCCATCATTTCTTCTTTCGTAATTCCTTTTTGCAATCCGTCTTTTGTGTAGGCATCTATGCAATACGGACATTTAACTACGTGAGACACAGCTAATGCAATTAGGGACTTTTCTCTAGCACTTAGTGCGCCTTCTTCGAAAACCTTACCATAATAATCAAAAAATTTAGTTCCGAGCTCTTCGCTCCACTCGGTAATTTTTCCGAATTTTCTTAAATCTGCTGGGTCATAGTACGTATTTGCCATCTTTTTTTGTGTTTTAGGTTTTATTGAATTTTTTTGTTCTTGGTTAAAATGAATCGGAATTCCCTGTCCCATTTTTTCTATTTCAGGAAGAATTTCCATGTTGTCCCAAATACCAGAGGTAAGCGTATCACCGTAAGCTTCTGGCAAGTGGTTTTTATACATTAATTTCTGTGCGGTTTCAGCATTATATTCAAAAGAATGATGTGCGTAAGTAACTTCACCATCTTCGATATTCATAATCATATACCATACGCGAGCAGTACCATCGTTTGCCGGCATGCCAATTACACCAGGATTCAACCATACCTTTTCTTTTATAGTCTGGTGAAATGGCAAGCCACAATGCCCTGCAATTATGATATTACTTTTAGTTTCTTGAAAACAACGTTCTTTACTTTTCGTGGCATTTGATTTGAATACAAATTCAGATGTATTACCATAATTTCCATGAACTACCGTTACTTTTTTATTCCCGTAATCAAAGCTTATGTATTCAGGAATTTGCTTCATCCAATCTAAAGATTGCTGAGATAAATGCCCTTTGGTATACGGAAACCACATTTTTGAAAAATCGTCGCAACGGCTACCGCTTTTAAAATCACAGCCACAATCTTCGCTATCGCTTGCTAATTGTAATTCTATATTGCCAGCAATACTTAATGCACCCCATTTTTGAAACAGCTGTACCGTTTCTTCAGGTTGTGCGCAATAACCCGTAAGGTCACCGGTACTTATACAGTTCTCGGGTTGAATTCCTGCTTCTTCAGCAATAGAAATCAATTTCTCTAAAGCCTGTAGATTACTGTATACACCACCAAAAAGCAATAGCTTTCCGTTCTTGGCGCCAATATGTTTTATTTCTTTATCCATGTAGGTATTATATAAACGAATAGGCAACATAAAATGCCCCAAAAATTAATCCATAATAAATTGGCATACTTACCTGTTGTAAAAATCAAATTATCTGGAAACCAATTGAAAATTAAGAGGAAACCAAATATCAACCCTATAAAAACGCTTAAATGAAAACTGATTTTAGGTGCTTTATCTTTCCAAAAGAGAAAAACGGGCGTAAGCCCAATAACCATAGTTCCGCTAATGGTTGTAGCCGATAAAATTTCTGCATCTAAAAAAACCGGTACGGTACCCAATACGGCAATGGCTACCATAGACCAACGACCAAATTTCAAGGTGTTTCCTAGGTTTAGATCAAGCGCCAGTAATTTTGAAAATGACGAAAACGTAGAGTCTAATGTGGATGCTGCTGATGTAATCATAATAAAGTTGATGACCAGCAATATCATTGTTCCAAAAGCCTTACCAACTTGTACCGCTGCTTGACCCTGCATACCTTGAAATTGGGCATAAACACCAATAATGCTAAATAGAATGATGCAGATAGCACCAAGTACACTTGCCCATAAAAAACTCTTTAGGGTTACTTTTGGACTACTGATAAAACCTCTGTCTGTTAGCACAGGGTCATGAAAGGGATAACTGAAAGATTGCAGTAGGGCAGCGAATAATAAATTCAAGCCTGTTTCAAAAGACCATACGCCTGAATTTAAAACTTCCGTAGTGCTTATAGCATTGTCTTTTCCAAAAATAGTGAACAATATTACCGCTAAAAGAATGGAAAATAATCCCATTTGGACAACATCGGTAAAAATTGAGCTACTCATACCTCCTTTCAATACATACGCCAAGGTTAGTCCGGTAAACACTAGAATCGACCAATAGTATGGGCTTGTTCCCATGTCACCAAAATATGATCCTATTACCATGGTATTGCTCCATACTTCATTGAATAAACGAAAAGTAATAAGAATTGAAAATATTGTTACTGCCGCTTTGCCAAATTTAGAGGACAAAAAATGGTGAATACTGGTATACTTGCCATGTAGTCTCATTTTATAAATTACAAGTCCTGCTACTGCAAATGATAAGTAATAACCGGCATAGGCAACACCGCCTACAATACCAAAGTCTAACCCTAAATTTGCCGCATTGGTTATACTCTTGGCAAATATCCAAGAGATGATCAAACTACCCATTAACATAAAGGTGTTGGGCGCTTTCTTCTTTTGTACGGCTTTAAAAAACTGATTGGTATCTTTTGCCAATGGTGACAGAAAGAACAACACCAAACTTGATGTTATTATTAACCCCCATTGCCAAATTTGTACTTCAGTCATAAATTTATTTTAATGCTGACCTTCAGGTCTTAATCTCTTATTTCTTCTAATTTCTAAATCTGTTACTCATCCCACCAAACGGGTACATTAATACTATTGCTTTCTGTATTACTAGAAGCTTCAGTATAATTGGCATTGTTCAATGCTTCTTCTTCAGCAGGATAAGGCATGCGTATTGGAATTAAATTATTATTTAAACTAGCAGAAATTGTTTTCAATTGCGGAAAACCTGTTCTTCTATATTCAATCCAACCCTCATAACCGTTTATACTATTTGCTATCCATTTTTGTGTGATGATATTTTCTAATGCGTCTCCATTATTTAAAGCTGCGTCAACTGCTAAGTAATCAGTTGGTAGTTCTACTTGCCAATATGCAAAGGCTTGGGTTATGCCAGTATTATAAAGCATTTCTGTATCTGCAGTAATAAAACCTTTTTGTGCAGCTTCTGCTAATAGAAAGTGCGTTTCCATGCTGGTCATGAAGTTGGCATCTAAAAGCCCTGTATTCTCTCTAAAAATATTTCCTAACAGCGAGTAATCTGCTAACGATACCCCTGCTGATGCATCAATCCCATTTAATAGTCCATTATATTCGCCATTTGTGCTATTGCCAAAGGGTTGATACAATTGCGCAATACGTGGGTCGTTTAAATCTGTCAAAATTTCTTCCATCGTTTCTGAAAGCACGTAATTATTGAAATCACCGACCCTAAGTTGTGCTAGTCTAAAACTATTTGGTTCTCCGTCCGTAAAGTTGAAAATGGCATTGTCGCTATTCTGGTCAATGAAATTACCTTCTGTAAATATGCTCTGTAATTGAGCGGCAACATCTATTTTCTCTGAAACTCGCATTAGATATTTAATCTTTAAAGAGTTTGCAAAACGGATCCATCCGTCTAAATCACCATTAAATAAAATATCACCTTCAAGCGCTATGGTACCTGAGTAGTTCTGTATGGCTAAAATTCCTTTATCAAGGTTGTCAAATATTCCTCCTTCATCCATATAAATAGACTCCTGAGTATCATAGGCGGGGGTTACGGTTTGCGTATCTCCTTTAAAAGCCTCGGAATATGGGACATCACCAAATAAATCTGTTAAGCCAGCGGCCATGTAAGCTTTCATTATTCTTGCAGGACCTTCATAAACGGCGTAAGCAGCATTCTCTTGAGACAAATTCAGTATAATTTCATTATCACGTAAATTCTGGTAGAATATAGGCCACGGATTGCCACCTAATTGCGGAGATTTTAAATCATGCCTGTCAAATAAGTTAAAATCAAGAGCCGTACTGTATTGACCAAGTAAGTTACCTGCCGTAAAACCTTCGTAAGACATTTGCTCCCCAAAATCATAGATGACCTGTCTTAATAATAGACTTGGTTGTACGGTAACCGGATCGTTCGTGTTTGTATTAATTTCTTCAAAATCTTTTGTACAGCCAACGACCAGCAATAAGATTAGAATGTTATATATATGTTTCATCTTCTTTTTCTTAAAAATTAAATCCGGCTTTAAAACCTATACTTCTGGTGGTGGCGTATGACATATCTTCAACGCCACTTATAAAACCTTGCCCTTGTACTGCTAACTGTTCTGGGTCAAAATGTGGATTTTCCGTTATGGCAAATAAGTTTTTTCCAATTAAAGATAAATTCAAGGTTGCATCTAAATTGAACAGGCTAAGGTTGTCAAACGTATAGCCAACAGATACTTGACGTAGCTTTAAGAAAGAAGCATCGTACGTATTGTTTTCTTCATGGTTTCTGTCATAAAACTGACGATAGTAACTTTCTGCCGTAACAGCAACCGTATTCGGAGTATATACAGGATTGTCAGTAGTGCCTGTATTTACAACACCTACCGGTACAATTCCTTCTTCTGGTCTATGTGCTGTCTCTGCCAATTGCCCACCAACATTACCTAATGCTCTTGTTCTGGAAACTATGATTCCACTCTGTCGCCAATCGAAAAGGAAACCCATGTTCCAATTCTTGTAATTTAACTGATTGTTGAAGCCTAACATAAAATCAGGGTTATAATTCCCTAGTTTCTGAAGTTCGTTGTCTGGTATGTACCTGCCTTCATCCGTTAAGATAAAATCACCATTTTCGTTTTTTAAATATCCTGTACCATATAGGTCACCAACACGACCACCTTCTTCTGCTTGTAAAAATACCGTTTGGTTTTGACTGTCGTAAATCCTCGAGTATGCCAGTGTTAATCGCCCTTCATCTTGTGGTAGGGTTTCTACGGTAGACCTGTTGGTGCTAAAATTTAAAGTACTGTTCCATTTTAAATTTTGACTGATTACTGGCGATATGCCAAGTATAATCTCAACACCTTTAGAACGTACTTCACCACCATTAACTACTTGTTGGGTATGGCCTGAAGATATACCAATAGGCAAAGAAATGATTTGATCTTTGGTCAAGGCATTATAATATGAAACATCAAAACGGACCTGGTCACCAAACAGCCGTACATCTGCGCCTACTTCAAATGAAGAGGTTAGTTCTGGTTGAAGATTTGCGTTTGCGATGGTGTTGGAGTTACTAAAAGTAGGTTGACCATTAAAAGGAGTTTGTGCTACAAAAGCACCTGTAGTTTGGTACGGATCTGTATCATTACCAACTTGTGCCCAACTTGCCCGTAATTTCGCAAATGAGATTGCTTTAGGTAAATCAACCACTTCTGATAGTATAAAACTACTAGAAAAAGATGGATAAAAGAATGAGGTATTATCTACCGAAAACGGAGTTGCCAATGCGCTTGACCAATCGTTTCTGCCGGTAATATCCAAGAAAAGGAAATCTTTATATCCAAATTTTGCCAAGCCGTAAAAACTGTTGATTCGTTTATTAGATTCAAATTCGAACACTTCTATAGGAGAAGCTGCATTAGATAGTCTAAAGATACCCGGCTGTGCCAAACTCGTGGTTTGTGATTGCGAGGTAAATGCTTTTTGATCTAATCTGTTTCCGCCAAAGGAAACATCTACACTTATATCATTGAATTGATTAGCGTAATTTAAAAGAAAATCAGTGTTTATTTCCCTAAAAAACACATCATGCTCTGCGTAACCACCACTTACAAATCGGTTAGAACTATAGGCTCTTTGTAATTGGCGTAATTCACTTGAATAATCCATTCCGGTTCTAATAGTTGCCGTAACATGTTCGGTAATATCATAACTAGCGGAAATATTTCCGAAAACTCTGTCCCTATTAAAAGAGTTTCGGTTTTCATTCAGAATGAAATACGGATTATCAAAAAATGTATAATTATAGGAATATTGTTGTAAGCCCTCTAAACCTGGTTGCCAGTAGTTTTTTAAGTTTTCAATATTTAATGAACGCGGACCCCAAGCTACTAATGAATAATTGGCATTTTCAGATCCATAGCCATTAGACGGTCTATTGTCGCTACTAGAATTAATATAGCTTATAGATGAATTGATGCGCAGTTTATCAATTGGTTGAAAATTTAATCTAGTACCTATAGTTTGTCGGTCTAAATTAACTCCGGGTATTATTGATTCGCTTCGTAAATCGGTAAAGGAAAAACGAAAACTCCCTTTGTCAAAACCGTTAGAAATAGCGATATTATTAATTAATGTTGTTCCTGTTTCGTAAAAATCTTTCAAGTTATCGGGGTTAGACTTAAACTCGGTCGGTGTAATAGGTATACCGCTGTAAAGGGCAGTATCACCACCACGTACAATAGTACCGTCTGTTAAAGTTACTGGGCTGTCATATTGTGGAATAAGATTACCGACATCTAAACGTGGTCCCCAACTATACGTAATCAGGTCATTTGTTCCTCCACCTAATCCGTCTACAAAAGCAAATTCACCAGAATTACCTTGTCCATATTCATTTTGAAAATTGGGCAATTGAAAAGCCGAATCCACAAAAAAGCTGGTGTTGTAACTAACGCCTAAACCTTTTGAATTTTTGCCGCTTTTGGTTTCTATGATAATAACACCGTTCGATGCTCTTGTACCATAAAGAGCTGCCGCACTTGGTCCTTTTAAGACAGATACTTCTGCAATATCATCAGGATTGACATCCATGGCGCCGTTTCCAAAATCTATTTCTTGAAATCCGGCTGCAGCCTCATTAGTAAAGTTGAAGACTGAGGTGTTGTTTATAGGCACTCCGTCTACAATAAATAACGGATTGTTATTAGAGAAAGAGGCTTCGCCACGAATTGTAATTTTTGATGACGATCCAACACCGGTGGCACCTTGGTTAATGGTTACACCTGCCAATTTACCGGAAAGATTGTCTAAAAAGTTCACTGATTTTACCTCGGTAACTCCTTTTGCACCTAAATTTTGAATCACATAGCCTAATTCTTTTGTTTCCCGTTTTAAACCTAATGCCGTCAATACCACTTCATCTAAAACTTCAGATGAATCTGCCAAGGTGATATTAATAGTTCGTCGATTTTCTATAGGGACAATTTGAGTTTCATATCCTAAAACAGAAAATTCAAGTGCGCCAGAAAGGTTGGGTACATCTATAGTATACACTCCATTTTCATTGGCGGTAGATCCCGTTACGGTTCCAGACAATAAAATGTTAACGTATGGTATTGTATTTCTATCGGTATCTGTAACAATACCTGTAATTGTTTCTTGAGCATTGACCATGTTCATCATAAACACTGTCAACACTAGTAAAAAGTGTTTCATATATAGCTTTGGACTGAGTTTTCATTTACCCAACTATTGGATAAAGGGGGGTTAGATAAATGAAACTGCAGGAGAGCCTTTATTGTAAAGAAAACTGTTGGGAAATAAATGAAAGAGGTGCTGGTTTGTGTCGTATAAACTTTTGTTTATTTTTAATAATCGTATTATCAACAATAATATAGTTGAAGAAAGCCCTCTTGAAAACAACAATATAGATTGTAGGTCTTTTTCGCTATCCAAATCTTGCAGAACTGGTAGTTTTATTAATTCTGTGGATTCTTCTTGCAACCGCGATGAAATATTATGGTACAGGTTAAATCGTTGCCAAGGTAAATTTTGAAATTCGCCGACTTCAAAATTCACTTTTTGTAATCCTAAAAGATAAAAACCACCGTCTATAGAAGGCCCTATTACAGTCTTTCCTATCGCTAACTGTTGAGCAGTATGTTTAAGGTGCTGGGTTTTTAAATGTGGGGTATCGTTACCAATCGTAATGATATTGGCAAAACCTTTATCAAAAACACTGGATATTGCGTTTGTAAATCGCTCACCAAAAGTTATACCTACTTGGTCTTCATCTGAAAAATGAAAAACAGGTAAACCTGTGTTTTTTGCTTTTTTGAGGGTAGTCTGTGTGAGGGCATCAAATAATTGTTCACCTTTGGCAATTGATTTTTTCGCCAAATCTTTCTTAGCGGAACGGGCAAACACCAAAATAGCAGTAGTGTCTAGTGAATTCAATTATTTTTTTTTCGTTGTTAAACTTACGTAAATATATAGTAAAGGTTTTTTAAGAATGCATAATCTTAAAATTGAAACGTAAGAAAATACTTATTTTAAGTCAAAATGACAGTTTTAGACCATGCGGTCGATTTTATACCTTACATTTATAAAGCTCCCGTATTATTTTGCCTATAAACTCACTGTAAAGTCAGTTTATCTTCCACATTTGATGTTGAGATATGGCAAAATTTTAAGGTTACAGACCGTTTAGTCTAAAAAATCCCTTAAAATTTCAATCAATTTTAATTTTTTTTTAGCATTGACAGCCCTATGCGTGGCATAGCCTTTGCCAGTAAGACATCAGAAGAATTATAAAAATTTAAACACATATGAAATCAAACACAAATAACAGAAGCGCTTGGAAGGTTTACTTCTTCTCAGCAGTTATTGCTCTAGTTGTTAGTTACGGGGTAATACAATTTAACAAACAAGATGTAAAAGAAACGAGCGGTGTAACCGTTGTAGAATCTGTTCCTGGAGCACAAGCTCTGTATACTAAGGATAATGAAGGTAATATTAAGCCTTTAGATTTTACCGAAACTTCACAGAAAGTTCTTGATGCCGTGGTGCACATTAAATCTACACAAACAGGTTCAGTGTATCAAAACCAGGGTGCTCGTGAATTGCCGGATCCATTTAAAGAGTTTTTTGGCGACATGTTTAAAGGGCAATCTCCAGATGGTATGCAGTCTAAACCGCGCGTCGGTACAGGGTCAGGCGTAATAATCAATGACAAAGGGTATATTGTAACAAATAACCATGTTATTGATAATGCAGATGAGGTTGAGGTTACCTTATACAACAACCAGTCGTACAAAGCAACGGTTATAGGTACTGATCCAACTACAGATTTGGCATTGTTACAGATTAAAGCCGATAATCTTAAAACAATGTCTTTGGTGAATTCCGATGATGTGGAAGTAGGTGAGTGGGTATTGGCAGTTGGTAATCCGTTAGGGTTGAATTCTACCGTTACGGCAGGAATTGTTAGTGCAAAGGCGAGAAGTATCCATATTAATACAGATAAGTTCGCTATTGAAAGTTTTATTCAGACCGATGCTGCTATAAACCCTGGTAATAGTGGTGGTGCCTTGGTAAACCTTGATGGTAATCTGGTTGGGATCAATACAGCTATCGCAAGTACAACTGGTACTTATACTGGATACGGATTTGCAGTACCTAGTAATATCGTTACCAAAGTAGTTGAAGATTTGTTAAAATACGGTAACGTACAACGTGGAATGTTAGGGGTTACTATTAGAACAATGGATAGCAACCTTGCAAAGGAAAAAGATGTTGACTTTACCAAAGGTGTTTGGGTAGAGCAAGTAGGTGAGGATAGTGGGGCAGATATGGCAGGAATGGAATCTGGGGACATCATTATTAGCGTGAATGGGAAGGAAACCACTACATCGCCTAGACTTCAAGAGATCATTGCTGGTAAAAGACCTGGCGATAAAGTAATGGTTGTCGTTAACCGTAACGGGAAGAATAAAGAATTAGAGGTCGAACTTCATAATTCTCAAGGTGGAACCGATTTTATCAAAAAAGAGAAAAAAGAAGTTTTTAATCTTTTAGGTGCCGATTTTGAGAATGTTGACAAACAGATTGCTAAAAAATTACGAATAGACGGAGGTGTTCAAGTAACCAAATTGTATCCTGGTAAAATCAAGAAGGAAACCCAAATGCGAGAAGGTTTTATAATAACGCATATAGATGGTAAGCGCATAGATGATATAGATGATATAGCTTCAGTTTTGGAAAGCAAAAAAGGCGGAGTAATGTTAGAGGGAGTTTATGAAGATGGCAGTAAATATTATTATGCCTTCGGATTGAATTCATAGTCCATAATATTGACTAATTTTATGCCGAGCGAATAATAATATTCGTTCGGCATTTTTTTGAAATCAATTCTAGACAGATGCAATTAGGTTCTAAGTCCATTGGTTTGGTGCTTTCAGGCGGAGGCATTAGAGGTATGGCGCATATAGGGGCTATAAAGGCGATGCAAGAATTTGGTCTTGGGGCCAATGTGGTATCAGGTAGTAGTATTGGTGCCTTGGTAGGTGCTTTATATGCTGCGGATAAGCCTGTTGTAGACATGCTACGTTTCTTTAAGGAGACACCACTTTTTAAATACAATTACTTTGCAGTTGCTAAACCGGGTCTTTTAAATAGCGAAAGCTATATAAATTCTTTTAAACAATATTTTCCGGAAGATAGTTTTGAAGCTTTAAACAGAGAGCTTCATGTTGTGGCTACCAACTTACAGAAAGGCGAAGAGCTTTTTATAGATAAAGGAGAATTGATCAAACCATTATTGGCCTCTGCAGCATTACCACCCGTTTTTAGTCCGGTAGAATATAAAGGAGAATTATATGCCGATGGCGGAATCATGAATAATTTTCCTTCTGAACCTGTATTATCTAAAGTAGATTATGTTATAGGTAGCAACGTTTCGGTCGTTTCTAAATTAGAGAAAAAACACCTTAATAATTCTTTTCAGTTGACAGGTCGTGTAACCGGACTAATGATTTATGCAATCAATAGACAAAAAATTAACGATTGTCATCTCATTCTTGAATCGCAAGAGTTGGAGCGGATTGGTTTATTGGATAGAAGAGGAATCGAAAAAGCATATGCTATTGGCTACGAAACTGCGGTTAGAAAGTTTGAAGAGGTCTTTACTACTTAGATAAAAAACGACCGGTTGATGTAATTCAACCGGTCGTTTTTTTCCCCTAAACATCATCGTAATCTACTTTAATGGTAGGTGTTGTAGCATGAGCTTGGCAGGTAAGTATAAATCCATCTGCAATTTCTTTATCTGTCAAAATTTGGTTCATGACCATTTCCGCTTTTCCTTCTGTTACCTTGGCAATACAGCTACTACATACTCCGCCTTGGCAAGAATAGGGAGCATCAATATTTTCTTTTAAAACAGCATCTAATATTATTGTTTTCTTGTCCATGGTAAATTGAAATTCCTCATCATCAACAAGGACCGTAACCGCTGTTTGACCATCTGCCTGTACAGGTAACTCTTCCTTTATTTCTGTTGGTGTAAAAAGTTCAAAATGGACTTTATCCTTATCCACTTCATTCTCTACTAAAGTATCTTGTACTAAACGGATCATTTCTTCTGGTCCACACAGGTAGTATCCATCAAAATCAACGTCTTTATGCTTATTTAATAATGCATAATTTACTGTTGAGGTATCGATTCTACCAAATAAAGCCTTGTCTTCACGAGTTTGGCTATTGGTGAAGTAAACAAAAAACCGATTGGCATATTCTAGTTCTAATTTTACCAAATCAGTATAGAACATGGTCTCTTCATAAGATTTGTTACCGTAAACAAGAACAAAAATGTTCTTTGGATTACTGTCTAAAACAGACTTTACAATACTCATAATAGGTGTAATACCACTACCTGCAGCAAAAGCAGCAATGTTCTGTACGTCTTTTGTCGTTTTAAAAACGAAACGACCTTCTGGCTCCATTACTTCTAATGTATCACCAACTTTTAATTCTGAATTGGCGAAGTTGGAGAATCCGCCATTATCGACTTTTTTTATACCAATGGTAATACCATCTTTTTCTGTAGATGAACTAATGGAATAAGCTCTCCTAAGTTCTTTACCTTTAATTTCCTTTTTTATAGTGATGTATTGACCAGAAATAAACTTAAAGGTTTGTGCCAATTCTTTCGGAATTGAAAATGTAACGGCAACAGAAGTTGGCGTTAATTTCTTGATATGTTTTACCGTTAGTGGGTGAAAATGCGACATATGTTCGTTTCTTTAAATCGATTTACAAAATTAAGCATGCTTTTGCGATATCATATGACATTTGTCAAAAAAGTCGATATTACTACTTTTGAATAATCTTTTATACGTTATTACATCACGAAATAGTGTAGATCTTTCTGATTTAGAACAAAGAGCCTATTTATATTATGGATACTATGCAGAGTACTACACTCAAAAAGGCGAATAAGAATTGGTAATTTCTTTTTTAGATAAAGCACTTTTGGAATCTTTAAATAAGTTTGAGAAAGAGTTTTTGATGGAGAAGAGGGAGGGATCAATTAAATAGAGCCATTTACTTTTTAGAAATAGTTACCCTATTGACACTAAGGCGTATCGTGGGTATTTTACTTTGAAAAGATAATTATGCATGTTTCGGTTTTTGCCGTTTAGAAATATAAATTCGATTCATCTTGTAACAAACTCAAGATTTTTCTTACTTATATTTTGAAAACTAAAACCAACCGAATGTTTAAACGATTTTCTTCCTTACAATGGAAATCCTTTTTTAGGTCCTCTAATCTCGGTAAAAGTCTGGGGATAAAAATAGTGATGGGCTTTTTTGGTGTATATATGCTTTTATCTCTTGCTGCTGCAGGAGCAGGTATGTACTTTATATTAAAAGAAATATTCCCGGATCAAAGCCCCATGTGGAGTATTAGCCAATATTTCATTTACTGGATTTTAATGGAATTGTTCTTAAGGTATTTCATGCAGAAATTACCCGTAATGGATATAAAACCATTTTTGACCACTCCTGTAAAGAAAAGCACTATTGCGCATTATATTTTAGGACGTTCCGCAGCATCTATTTATAACCTACTGACATTGTTTTTTATAGTTCCATTTGCAATTACCTTACTGTTTAATGGCTATCCTGTACTAAATGTTTTACTATGGGTAGTTGGTATTATAGGCATTGTTCTAAGTATAAATTATGTGAATTTGTTAATAAACAAGAATGATAAGGTTCTTATTGGAATAGGGATTTTGCTAGCCCTTGGTTACGGATTGGATTATTTTGGGGTGTTTTCTATAAAAGAGTTTTTTGCTCCAGTTTTTCATGCGCTTTATGCATACCCAATTACGGTACTGATTCCTATGTCATTGGCAGCACTCATATATTATGTGAATTATAAGTTCTTACGAAATAAGATTTATTTAGATGCCAAGCTTAAAACAAAATCTGTAGAGGCAAATACTTCAGACATGTCTTGGACAAAGCGTTTTGGCGAAATGGGCTCTTTCTTACAGCTGGACCTTAAAATGATTTGGCGTAACAAAAGAACCAAGTCTCAGGTATATATTTCTCTTCTTTTCGTGTTCTACGGATTGGTATTCTACACCCAAGAGATGTACAGTAGTATGATGCCGATGAAAGCCTTTGTAGGCATTTTTATGACAGGTATTTTCTTGAGTAATTTCGGACAGTTTATTCCGGCCTGGGATAGTAGTTACTATAGTATGATGATGTCACAGAACATACCTATGCGTAAGTATTTAGAGTCTAAGGGTTCATTGATTACGGTAAGTATTGTGTTTATGTTCTTACTGACCTTACCTTATGTTTACTTCGGCTGGGATGCGTTGGCTATTAATTTTGGTTGTGCTTTATATAATTTGGGAGTAAACATACCGGTCATTTTATATTTTGGCTCGTTCAACAAGAAAAGGATAGAATTAGATCAGAGTCCGTTTGGGAACATGCAGGGTGCAAGTGCTACTCAGTTTTTAGTAATGCTTCCGGTTCTGATTGTTCCTATCATTTTATTTTCCATTTTTTATTACATCTTTAATTTAGAAGTTGCTGTAGGGGTACTTTCAGTATTGGGAATTATCGGTTTCGCCATGAAGAACTACCTATTGGGTTTAATAACGGAACAGTACAAGAAAAAGAAATACGGAATGATTGCCGGCTTTAAAGAAAAGGCGAGTTAAGCTTTATCGATTTATAGCATTACAATTCATACTAAAAAAATAGAATAACAAGATTATGATTACAATAGAAAATTTATCAAAAATATACGGTTCTCAAAAGGTGTTAAATATAGAATCCTTACAAATCTTAACAGGGCAAAGTTTCGGATTGGTAGGTAATAACGGTGCAGGTAAAACAACGCTATTTAGCCTGTTGCTAGATTTAATTCAGCCAAGTACAGGTCATATTATTAATAATGGAGTTCAAGTAAATACCAGCGAGGATTGGAAACCGTTTACATCATCTTTTATAGATGAAACTTTTTTAATTGGGTATTTGACTCCCGAAGAGTATTTCTACTTCATTGGTGACCTACGTGGTCAAAATAAAGCAGATGTAGATAAACTTTTGGCGCAGTATCAAGATTTCTTTCATGGAGAGATCTTAGGTCAGAAAAAGTATTTGAGAGATTTATCTAAAGGAAATCAGAAAAAAGCCGGTATTGTAGCTTCATTTATAGGTAAACCCAAAGTAGTCATATTAGATGAACCTTTTGCCAATTTAGATCCAACAACGCAGATTCGCCTTAAGCAAATCATTAAAGAACTAGCGGCACAGCAAGATGTTACAGTATTGGTTTCTAGTCACGATTTAATCCACGTAACCGAAGTTTGCGAACGTATTGTTGTTCTGAATAAAGGTGAGATGGTCAAAGACATAGAAACATCTACCGAAACATTGAAAGAACTAGAGGTGTTCTTTGGTGCAGAAAGTGGTAATGTAGTAGTAGAATAATAAATTTATAGATATTTAAACTAGTTAAATGGCTTCTGATTTAGATTCGTTAATAGATTTTTATCAATGGGAAATTACTAGAATACAAGCTCAAATCGATGAAAATTTAGAATTGCATTTTTACAACGAGATTGAATTTGATATGATCGCTTTACGCGGATTAAAAAATGAGCTGGATGCTATTTTAACATTGCAAAATTCGAAGTACCCGAAGATTAAAAGAGTAAAAGATAAAATTGGATATTATAAAGATAAGATTGAAAAAAAAAAAAATTAAGTGGCTTTAAAGAAGTCTATGAGATTAGAATACGTGAAATGGAAAAAGAATTAGAAGTATTATTACATGAGAAAAATAATCCTATTTCGTTTGAAACTCAGTATGTAGATGACGCTTTGTATAAGTTGTATTCAAATGAGATTTTTGCTTTCAATTTATTTCTCAATGATAATAAGCAAACTTCCTTAGGTCTTAATTTGGTAGATACTAATGAAATAAGAGTAGCAGTTTATCTTGAGAATATGAATGATTATTCATGGTATAGAAAATACTCTTTAATTAAAGATTTAAAATTTCATGATTTAGAAGGTGGAGGAATGTATTTGACAAGGAGAATTCCTAACTCAAATACCTTATTAGAAATTAAAGAACTTCTATCAAGAATCGTAATAGCATTTAAGAATGGCGGTCATGTTAAAAATGAAATCTATTTAGAACTCATCGAAAATAAGTAATCATCAAAATTTCATAGTAAAATTTAAAAACCGACCACTAGGTCGGTTTTTCATTTCTAAGTTTTAACCTAAGTAAGATAAAATCCGATGAAGATGTAGTTAATCGGATTATCTGTAGTTATTAATAATCTCTTGAACATTCTTATACAAAACAAACTATACGGTCGGTAAAAATTTGTTGTAGAGGTCTATAAATGTTGCAAACGCTCAAAAATAAATATGCAGTTTACCGATAAACGGCATAATAATCTGGTTGTTTTTAAGTTAAACATACATACGTAGATCAACTATTTTGAATCTTAGAAACAAACTTATTTTATCCGGTGTTTTGGCAAGTATGCTTTTTAATGCATGTTCTGTCAAAAAAGACAAGTTCGTAAACCGTAATTGGCACGCACTAAATACCAAATACAATACTTTGTATAATGGTAATATTGCTTTTGAACAAGGTCGAGAAACTTTAAACGATACTTATCAAGACGATTATTTTGAAGTCTTGCCTATAGAACGTTTAGAGGTTAGTGGCGAAATCAAATTAGATTCAGAAGATAACAATCCTAATTTCCTTATTGCAGAGGAGAAAGCCACCAAGGCTATTCAACGCCATAGTATGGATATTAAAGATGAAGAGCGAAATCCACAGATAGATGAAGCTTTTTTGTTGTTGGGTAAAGCAAGATATTTCGACGAACGTTATATTCCGGCATTAGAATCTTTTAATTACATTCTCAATAAGTATGTAGAAAGTGATAAGCTTAATGAAGCAAGTATTTGGAGGGAGAAAGTGAACATTCGCTTAGAGAACGATGATTTGGCAATTAAGAACTTAAAGCGCTTAATGAAGTATGAGCGTTTAAAAGACCAAGAATATGCTGATGCAAGAGCAATGATGGCACAGGCGTTTATAAATTTAAATGCACCAGATACCGCTGTTCAAAATCTTAAGATAGCATCGCACTACACTACAAAAAACCCAGAAAGAGGCAGGTACTACTATATTATAGGTCAGTTATATAATCAGTTGGGTTATAAGGACAGTGCTAACTATGCATTTGACAAAGTGATTGAGTTGAACAGAAAGTCGCCGCGTGTTTACATGATCAATGCGGAGATTGAAAAATTGAAGAATACCGAAGTTACTAGAGAGAATAAAGAAGAGGTTTTAGAATATTTGACTAAAATGGCGTTGAATAGGGAAAATAGACCCTTTTTAGATGGTATTTACAGACAATTGGCAGAATTTCACTTGAATCAAGAATCTGATAGTTTGGCAATCGTGTATTTTAATAAATCGTTACGAGCATCGCAGAACAAACCAAAATTGAATGCACTCAACTACGAGAATTTAGCGGAATACAATTTCGATGAAAGTGTGTATAAGCCTGCAGGTGCTTATTACGATAGTGTATTGACCAACCTTAATGAGAATACCAAGAAATTTCGTGCCATTAAGAAGAAGCGAGATAATTTGGAAGACGTTATTAAGTATGAAGATATTGTTCAATATTCAGATAGTGTAATTACTGTATTTGAAATGCCAAAAGATGAGCAATTGGCTTATTTTGGAAAACATATAGAAGAGTTACAAAAAGCAAAAGAAGCAGCACAGAAAAAAGAAAAACAAAGAATTACAGATGGTTTTGCAGCTTTTGCCAATAGTAAAGGTGGTAAAGAGAATAAAGGTAAATTTTATTTCTATAATGTAACAAGTTTAGGCTACGGTCAGAACGATTTTAAAAATCGTTGGGGCAACAGAGAATTGACAGATGATTGGCGTTGGTCGGACAAATCGGTTATTAATAGTGAAGATGTTGCATTGCAAAATGCCCCTGGAGCTAATGATAATTTAAGCGTGGTAAACCAAGACGAGAAGTTTTCTTTAGATTATTATATGGACCGCCTACCTACAGATATTGCTGTTATCGATAGCTTAAAGTCAGAACGTAATTTTGCGAACTATCAATTGGGGTTAATATATAAGGAGAAGTTCAACGAAAATCTTTTAGCGGCAGAAAAGTTAGAAGATGTATTGGCATCTAACGCTGAAGAGCGATTGATTCTTCCTTCTAAATATAATCTTTATAAAATTTACGAGGAAGTCGATAGCCCATTGAGAGAGCATATGAAGGCAGATATTATTGCTAACCATGCAGACTCTAGATACGCTGAGATTCTATTGAATCCGCAAGCGGTATTGGCAGATAGTTCTGATAGCCCGGAAAAGCGCTATGAAAGTTTATTTAAACAATATAAAGGGCAACAGTATTTACAAGTAATTACAGGTGCAGAGGAAAACATCAATAGATTTACCGGTGACCCTATTGTTCCGAAATTTGAAATGCTAAAGGCAAATGCCATTGGTAGACTTCAAGGTTTTGAGTTGTTTAAAGAAGCATTGAATTATGTGGCGTTGACGTATCCTAACAATCCAGAGGGCAAAAAGGCCGAACAAATGATCGCAGAACATCTTCCTAAGTTAGAGCAAAAAGAGTTTTCACCAGAGACCGACTCTAAAGGTACATCGAATTGGAAAGTAGTTTTTCCGTTTAAAAGCAATAATACCGAAAAGGCTTTGAAGTTAATGGAACTGTTGGAGAAATCGATTGAAGATCTAAAATATAAAAATATAGTTTCAAGAGATATTTATAACGTAGAAGACCAATTTGTGGTCGTTCATGGATTTAAGTCGAAAGATTTTGCACTTGGTTATGCCGAGTTACTAAAAAACAATAAGGATTACCGCGTTGCTGATGAGAATTTTGTAGTTTTATCAGAGAACTATAAGATAATACAAGTACACAAAAATATAATCGATTATAGAAATACGCTTTTAACCCCAAAACCGTGAACAATGTTTTCAGACAGACAAAAACCCAAAGCTATGAGTGAAATAGGAGGACAACCAAATAGAATAGAGAAGAATACTAAAATTAAAGGAGATATTACCTCTGAGGCAGATTTTCGAATTGACGGAAAGTTAGACGGTAATGTAAAAACTTCTGGTAAAGTCGTTATCGGTAAAGATGGCTACATCCATGGTAAAGTAGAATGTGTAAATGCCGATATAGAAGGCAGCTTTAATGGTGAACTTTTGGTGTCAGACCTTTTATCGTTAAAAGCATCTGCGGTAATTGAGGGTACGGTAACGGTAAATAAACTTGCAGTAGAGCCTGGTGCTACTTTTAACGCATCTTGTAACATGGGCGGTAAAAAAGGAGCAAGCAATGGCGTAGGCTTTAAATCGAATAACAATGGAGCCACCGCAAAAGCCTCGTAAAGTCAATGACAATTCAGAATTTTTAAGAAATGTTGCAGGCTTATCGGGGGTTGCCATTCAAATGGGGGCCACTATATTCTTGGGCAATCTTTTAGGCGAATGGTTAGATGAAAAATATGAAAAAACGTTTTTAGAAGACACGTTTACTTTACTTGCAGTATTTTTGTCTATCTATTTGGTCATAAAAAAAGTTATGGCATTAAATAAATAACGTTGCTGAAAAATATAATTTTATATATAGTCGTGTTTACTTTTGTGGGCGCGACTTCTTATTTTTTACAGGACCTATCGTTGGCCAATGCAAAACCTTATTTCCATCCGTTATTGCAAAGAGCATATGTGTTTCATTACATGTTTTCGTTGTCTTTGGTCGTTATCTTCTTGTTGGCGTCAAAAAACAATTTATTTTTTCAACAACTTGGCTTTTTATACATGGCCGCATTTGTGTTTAAGATTACAATGTTCGCAGTTATATTTTACCCATACCTTCTTGGGGAACTAATTCTGCATCAGTTATATAGAGGAATGCTGTTAATTCCGATACTTGTTTTTCTATTTCTTGAAGTTTTTTTTATTGCCAAAACAATACGGAATAAAAGTCTGTAAATTTTAAAGCCTCAAAATTGGGTTGGGTATGTTATTATTAACTACTTTTGCGCAAAATTTTTAGGAGCTAATTTTTTTTGACATAGAACTAATGATGCAAGTTTCAAATACGATTAAAACCTTATTACAACTTCTAATACTTTGTTTCTCATTACAGAGTTTTGCACTATCCGATTCGGAAAAAGAAGGCACAGTTACTACTAAAGCAGAGGTAGATGCGTATATTCAGCATCACATTAAAGATGCACATGACTTTCATTTGTTTTCGTACACCTCTAATGGTGAACGTAAGCATGTTGGTTTTCCTTTACCTGTAATTGTTTGGTCTAGTAATGGTCTTACAACGTTTATGTCCTCTGCTTTTCATCATGATGATGATGGTAAGGTAGTTGTTGAACGAAATGGCTCAAGTTTTGTAAAACTTCATAGTAAGATTTACGAATTAAATGCAGGTGCTTCTCAGGTTGAATTCGATGAAACACATCACGCTACCAACGCACATAAAGTTTTAGATTTCTCCATTACCAAAAGCGTAATGGGTATTTTATTGGTCGGTCTATTTATGTTGATGGTTTTTAGTTCTTTGGCAAGACAGTATGCGAATAAAAAGGTGCCAACTGGTTTTGGTAGAGTTTTAGAGCCATTGGTTATTTATGTTAGAGATGAAATTGCTTTACCTAACATTGGTGAGAAAAAGTATAGAAAATTTACGGGCTACCTTTTAACGGTTTTCTTTTTTATCTGGATTTTGAACTTGTTAGGGTTAACACCTTTTGGATTTAATGTTACAGGGCAATTAGCTGTAACGGCTGCTTTGGCAATATTCACTTTGATTATATACACAGTAAGCGGTAACAAAGATTATTGGATGCATATGCTTTGGATGCCAGGTGTACCTGTATTAATTAGACCGGTATTGGCGATTATCGAATTGGCCGGTGCATTTATCATAAAACCATTCTCATTGTTGGTGCGTTTGTTCGCGAATATTTCTGCAGGGCATATTGTAGTAATGAGCTTAATTGCCATTATGTTCACCTTGAAAGATAGTTTAGGGGTTGTGGGCGCAACAGGTCTTTCTTTGGTATTGTCTTTTTTCATCACCTTAATAGAAGTGTTGGTTGCGTTTTTGCAAGCGTACATATTTACTATGTTATCGGCATTATTTATAGGTATGGCTGTTGCAGAACATGATCATGAACACGAGCACGATTCTCATGGTCATGAATTGCAAGATGCAGAAGATGTAAGAGGAGATTTTATTTAACAAGAGTTTTTTTAATTTAATTATATAAATCAGTTTATTATGTACAATTTAATTGGAGCAGGTTTAATCGTAATCGGAGCAGGTATTGGACTTGGTCAAATCGGTGGTAAGGCAATGGAAGGTATTGCTCGTCAGCCAGAAGCGACAGGTAAAATTCAAACTGCGATGATTATTATCGCTGCACTTTTGGAAGGTTTGGCATTCGGTGCCTTGTTCTTAGGAAAATAAGAACGTAAAGACCAGGAACATTTTCCTGTAACGGTTGGTTGCAGGAAGTGTTTTTAATTATTGATTTAGATTTTAAAAACAAAAAGTATGGAAACTTTATTGAACGATTTTTCACCAGGTTTGTTTGTTGTTCAAACAATCTTATTGCTAGGTTTAATTTTCTTATTAGTAAAATTTGCTTGGAAACCTATCCTGACTTCTTTGAACGAAAGAGAAGCTGGCATAAATGACGCCTTGGCCGCCGCTGATAAAGCACGTGCAGATATGCAGAATTTACAAGCAGATAATGAAAAGATGCTTCAAGAGGCTCGTGCTGAGCGTGAGACAATGTTGAAAGAAGCTCGTGAAATCAAAGAAAAAATGATTTCAGATTCTAAAGAGCAGGCAAAAATAGAAGGTGATAAAATGTTGAAGCAGGCACAAGTTGCAATAGAAAGCGAAAAGAAAGCTGCCGTTGCCGATATTAAAAATCAAGTAGCAGAATTATCTGTTGCTATCGCCGAGAAGGTGATAAAAGAAGAATTATCTACTAGTGAAAAGCAATTGAAATTGGTAGATTCAATGTTGAGCGATATAAAACTTAACTAAGAAATATAATGAGCGAATCAAGAGCAGCATTACGTTACGCAAGGGCAGTATTGGATATGGCCAAGGAAAAGAAAGCCTTGGATGCCGTTGAGAAAGACATGCGTTCAATCGCATCTACTATTTCGGATAGTAAAGAGTTGAGAGATGTTCTTGCTAGTCCTGTTGTATCTGGTGTATCTAAAAAGAATGCTTTAGCAGAAATCTTTAAAGGTAGCCACGCTATTACAGAAGGTACAATTAGCATGTTAGTAGATAACAAGCGAATTGGAATGCTTAACGAGGTAGCATTAAAATATATTATTCTTAACGAGCAATTGAAAGGAAAAGATGTAGCTTACGTGACTACGGCCGTGCCTTTAAGTGCTGGTATGGAGAAGAAGGTGTTAAAGCAAGTAGCGAATATCACTGGCAACGAAGTAACTATCGAGAATATAATTGATGAAAGTATCATTGGCGGATTCATCCTTAGAGTGGGAGATTTACAATACGATTCAAGTATTTTCAATAAGCTAAGTAATATAAAAAGAGAATTTTCAAATAGTCTATAATAACTATATAAGGCTAAGGATGTAATTGTCCATTGCCTAATATCTTATATCTAATTAAAAATGGCAGGAGTAAAAGCCGCTGAAGTATCAGCAATTTTAAAGAAACAATTATCAGGATTTGATGCTACCGCTACTTTAGACGAAGTTGGTACTGTTTTACAGGTAGGTGATGGTATCGCAAGAATCTATGGACTAGCAAATGCCCAGTATGGTGAATTGGTAGAGTTCGAAGGTGGTCTTGAAGGTATTGTATTGAACCTTGAAGAAGATAACGTTGGCGTGGTTCTTTTAGGGCCTTCTAAATCTGTTGGTGAAGGTGACACGGTGAAGCGTACACAACGTATCGCATCTGTTAAGGTTGGTGAGAGAATTGTTGGTCGTGTGGTTGACACCTTAGGTAACCCTATCGATGGTAAAGGACCTATTGCTGGTGAAACTTATGAAATGCCATTAGAGCGTAAAGCCCCAGGGGTAATTTATAGAGAACCTGTTACAGAGCCAATGCAATCTGGAATTAAAGCAATTGATGCGATGATCCCAGTTGGTAGAGGGCAAAGAGAACTTGTTATCGGTGACCGTCAAACTGGCAAGACTACAGTTTGTATCGATACCATTTTGAACCAAAAAGAATTTTATGATGCTGGGGAGCCTGTTTACTGTATCTATGTTGCCATAGGTCAGAAAGCATCTACCGTTGCCGGTATCGCACAGGTATTGGAAGATAAAGGAGCAATGGCATATACTACAATCGTAGCTGCCAATGCATCCGACCCTGCACCAATGCAAGTATATGCACCGTTTACTGGAGCATCTATTGGAGAATATTTCCGTGATACTGGTCGTCCTGCATTAATTATATATGATGATTTGTCAAAACAAGCAGTAGCATATCGAGAGGTTTCTCTTTTGTTAAGAAGACCACCGGGACGTGAGGCGTACCCTGGTGACGTTTTTTATCTACACTCTAGGTTATTGGAGCGTGCGGCAAAGGTTATCAATGATGATGATATCGCAAAAGAAATGAACGATTTGCCAGAGGTATTAAAGCCAATGGTAAAAGGTGGAGGTTCTTTAACGGCTTTGCCTATTATAGAAACACAGGCAGGTGACGTTTCTGCTTATATCCCAACGAACGTGATTTCTATTACCGATGGGCAGATATTCTTAGAGCAAGATCTATTCAACCAAGGTGTAAGACCGGCCATTAATGTAGGTATTTCTGTATCTCGTGTTGGTGGTAACGCTCAGATTAAGTCAATGAAGAAAGTTGCAGGTACGTTGAAATTGGATCAAGCACAGTTTCGTGAATTGGAAGCATTTGCTAAGTTCGGTTCAGATTTAGATTCCGCAACATTGAACGTTATTGAAAAAGGACGTAGAAACGTTGAAATCTTAAAGCAAGCACAGAACGATCCATTTACTGTAGAAGATCAGGTTGCAATCATCTATGCAGGTTCCAAGAACTTGTTAAGAGATGTTCCTGTAGAGAAAGTAAAAGAATTTGAACGTGATTACTTAGAGTTTTTGAACGCTAAGCACAGAGGTGTTCTAGATACATTGAAGTCTGGTAAACTTACTGATGAAGTAACAGATACCTTAACTTCTGTTTGTAAAGATCTTTCTGCGAAATACAAATAAGTTAAAAAGTGCAGAGCGATGAGTTATGAGTAAATTAAATGACAGCCCAATTAAGGTTAAGAGTTTTGATTTCGCTTGTGAATTTGTATTGTACTGTGATACTTTAAAAGAAAATAAAGATTTTGAGCTTGCCTCTCAATTATTAAGAAATGGAACTCGTATTCGAGCTATTACTAGATAAGCGCAACAGAGGGGTGGCAAAAGATTTAAAAATAAGTTTGGAATTGCTCTTAAGGAAGCTGATGAAACCATATATCGGATGCTACCGGAAGAAATATGCCAAAGGATATGAAAATTAGATGCGAAGAGTTAATTAGAATTTTAGTTTCAATAATAAAAAAAACTTATAACTTTTCATTCATAACTTATAACTTTAATAAATGGCAAATTTAAAGGAAATACGAAATAGGATTTCATCGGTTTCTTCAACCATGCAGATTACCAGTGCCATGAAAATGGTATCGGCCGCAAAATTGAAAAAGGCGCAAGATGCCATTACGGCAATGAGACCTTATGCCGATAAGCTGACTGAATTACTACAAAATCTAAGTGCTAGTTTAGAAGGTGATTCGGGAAGTGTTTATGCCGATAATCGCTTTGTTAATAAAGTTTTAGTGGTGTCTGTTACTTCTAATAGAGGTCTTTGCGGTGCTTTTAATACAAATATTTTAAAGCAGTCTGTTAACCTTGTAGAGAATGTACATGGCGGCAAATCTGTTGATTTCGTTGCCGTTGGTAAAAAAGCAAATGACTTTTTAAGTAAGCGCTATAATGTAATTGCGAACTACAGTGAAGTATATGACGATTTAACTTTCGATAATGTTGCTGATATAACAGAAAGTTTAATGGAACTTTTTACTACAGGTGCTTATGACCGTATTGAAATTGTATATAACAAATTCAAGAATGCGGCTACTCAAATTGTAATGACCGAGCAGTTTTTGCCAATTGTTCCATTAGAACTTGAAGAAACTGCAAGTGCCGATTATACTTTTGAGCCATCTAAGGTTGAAATCATTGAACAATTGATTCCTAAATCTTTAAAGACCCAATTGTATAAAGGAATTAGAGATTCATTTGCTAGTGAGCATGGTGCACGTATGACTGCAATGCATAAAGCAACAGATAATGCTACCGAACTTCGTGATCAATTGAAATTGACATATAACAAAGCAAGACAAGCAGCTATTACCAATGAAATTTTAGAAATCGTTGGTGGTGCAGAAGCATTGAATAACTAATATTGCTTTTATAATTGATGATTAACGTATATAATGTCATTTAAGGGTTGAAAAAAAATAATGAATTGAAAACCCCACTTTTAAGTGGGGTTTTTGTTTTTACCGCTTTTCGATTCTTTTTTTCACCTCACTTTTTATATTCTTTACTATTTTAGTTGATGTAATGGGAATTGGTATCATCCTTCAGATTATTCCGGATTTAATTTTGGGGTTGAAAGGTGAAGAAAATCATATAGTAATCATCTATGACATGTGGTTAACAACGGCTTTTGTTGGTATACAGTTTTTGTTCTCGCCTGTGTTAAACGAAATATCAGATAGATATGATAGACGACCGATTTTATCGTGGTATCAGTGACTATATTGCAGATGTAAGCACGAAGGAAATATGCTAAATTTCGGATTAATAGATGCTGCATTCGGAATCAGTTTTATAATCGGACTTGCAATTGGGAGACTTTTTTAGGAGATAGATACTAGATTACCTTTTTATATAACTGCAGGGCTAATATTTACAAACATCCTATTTGTTTGTTTTCTTGTCCCAAAATCTTTAATGGAACAAAACAGAAGACAAATACACTTCATCAAAGATGATTCTAGAGGTTTTATTGTTCGCATTACAAAATTATAAGGGCAATTTCTAAAAAAGAACAAGGAGCTTTACATGGCTTCAAAACTGGGCTTGATAATATTACCGTCATATTCGGTTAATTTATCTTTGCCCCGGTATTTTATTGCATTGTTGAAAGCTACATTATCTTATGGTTTCTATTTATATGTTCGTTATTAGTGTTTTTAGTGGTGTTCTCTGTGTTTTTATACAAATAGGTAAGAAATAAATTTTTAAAGCTAAAGTAATTACAAATGAGTGACCGAGTCGAATATTTGTGATAGCAATGTTAAATGACCTATTATACCCATATTACTTATTATCTTTATAAGAATAATATGGGTCTAATGAAATATGTATTTAGTTGCTTTTTACTTTTCAGTCTTTGTTTAACCAGTTGTACCTCGCAGAAAAACCTACAAGTAGAAACTTCGTTTGAGATTGGTAATGCCACATGTCATCAATATGCTGGCGGTCGAGAAGAAAGTGGCTCTGGCACCGAATTACGAATTCCCGTTTCACTTCTTGAAAATTCTGATGTCGAATTAATCGAGGTTTATTTTCGCGGTAAGCAGGTAAAGGCATTAGTGAATACCGTAGATAATCAGAAAATGATTGTAGTTAGAATACCCAACAACAATTCTGAATCATCAGAAACCATAGATTTTGAATTGAATGCAGATGAAGCGGTGATAAGTTATAATGAAAATGGTGAAACAAAGTATGCGAAGGTAAATGGCATAAAACAAAAACAACCATTAATTTATAAGGGTGCACCTAAAAACTAACTTTGTAACTAGGCTTTTAATAGGTACTTTTATCGCCTGAATGTATAGTGCTTGAATCCACTCAAAAAACTTTTTAAACAAACGGCAATTTATGGCTTGGCAACTGTTTTGCCAAGGATGCTTAACGTCATATTAGTACCTGTTTATACGGGTGTTATGCTGCCAAGCTCTTATGGGCAAGTGGTAGTAATTTATGCCTATTTTGCAATTTTCAATATCTTTTTGGCCTATGGCATGGAAACCACTTTTTTTAGGTTTTATAAAGATTCTGAAAATAAGAAAAGGGTCGTTTCTACTTCTTTATTGTCCATATTAGGGTCGACAATGATATTTATGATTATTGGATTTCTATTTAAGTCCTCATTATCCTCTTTTCTAGAAATATCGATTGAATATATTGGATATGTTTTCTGGATTTTAGCTCTAGATGCCTTGGTTATAATACCTTTTGCGTGGTTAAGGGCGAATGAAAGACCTATGCGCTTTGCCATAATTAAATTGATTAGTGTGGTATTGAACTTAGGGCTTAATTCCTTCTTCCTTCTTTTGCTGCCAAAATTGGCTATAGACAATGAAGTTTTCCTTGCTTCAATCTATAAACCCGATTATGAGATTTTATACATCTTAATTTCCAACCTTGTTTCAAGTACCGTTACTCTTTTATTAATGTCAAGAGTATACCTTAGAATACCTTATGTCTTTGATATGGATATTTGGAAAAGAATGATAAAATATGCCATGCCGGTAATGGTTGCAGGTATTGCATTTACTGTAAATGAAGTATTGGATAAAATTTTGCTCGAGAAAATTTTACCAGTTGAAATAGCTAGTGAAGAAGTTGGTAAGTATGGGGCTTGCGTAAAGTTGGCAGTTTTTATGACCTTATTTATTACAGCATTTAGAATGGGTATTGAACCTTTCTTTTTTAGACATTCAGATACCAAACATCCGCAGAAGGCATATGCTCAGATAACGAATTACTTTGTAGTACTGGGCAGTATCATTCTACTAGCTGTAGTTGTTTTTTCTGATGTGCTTAAAGTTCTTTTTGTTCGCGACGAAGCATATTGGGAGGCGATGCCAGTGGTGCCGATAATTTTGTTGGCAGCTTTCTTTTTAGGAATATATCATAACTTATCCGTTTGGTATAAGGTTACCGACAGAACAAAATTCGGAGCTTATATTTCAATGATCGGTGCTGTACTGACTATAATCGTCAATCTAATTTTCATTCCGTATTTTGGTTATATGGCGTCGGCAGTTGCAACTTTATTAGCTTATGGAACCATGATGCTGCTTTCCTTTTATTTTGGTAGTATGTATTATCCCGTTCCATATAACTTCAGAAAAATTATCTTTTATTTAGGAATATCCATCTTGTTTTCTATCCTTTCATTTTACATTTTTGATAGAAACCTTTTTGTTGGTATACCACTATTAATAGTATTCTTGGGTCTAGTATATAAACTAGAGTTTGAGAATATTAAAAAACTATATTTAAACAGATGAACATAAAAATTATTAATAAGTCTAATCACGATTTACCACATTACGAAACAAGTGCATCTGCAGGTATGGACTTAAGGGCCAACCTTAAAGAAGCCATTACTTTACAGCCTTTAGGAAAAGCTATTATACCAACTGGTCTTTTCATTGAGTTGCCCTTAGGTGTTGAAGCACAGGTAAGACCAAGAAGTGGACTTGCAGCAAAAAAAGGAGTCACGGTACTTAACGCTCCTGGAACAATAGATGCTGATTATAGAGGGGAAATAGGTGTTATTTTGATAAACCTTTCTAATGAAGATTTTGTAATTGAAAATGGTGAACGTATTGCACAAATGGTCATTGCCAAGCATGAACGTGCAGAGTGGAACCTTGTAGATAGCTTGTCTGAAACCGCAAGAGGCGAAGGTGGTTTTGGTAGTACCGGTGTAAAGTAGTTTTATAAAATAGATATGAAGAAGTTGATTTTTTTGGGCTTGCTTTTTGGTGTTTTTGTTTCACCGAGTTTGACGTATGCGCAAGAAAATCAAGAATTGGAGGTTGAGCAAAGTTCAGAAGTTTTTCTGGAAGAATACTCAGATACTTTTCAAGAGAATTTTTTTGAGGGACTAAAACAAATGGGCATAAGAAATTATGATCGTGCCATCATCTATTTTTTAGAATGTAAACGTTTGCAACCACAAAATACAGTCGTCTCTTTTGAACTTGCTAAATTTCATTTATATGATAAGCAACTTATACTTGCTCAAGATTATGCTTTAGAAGCACTCAAAGGGGAACCTGAGAATTATTGGTATGCAGAAACTTTGGTTGACGTTGTCGATGCCAAAAAATCTGTCATAGAAGAAGTAAAAGGAGAATTGCCATGGAGCAATGTTGTGCTTAGAGGCAATTTAGCTGAAATCTACTTTTTAAATGAAGATTATTTAACCGCTAAAGCAATGTTGAAAGGGGTGAAAACTTCTAAAAATCAAGAATATTTAGAGCGTAAAATAAATGACTCCATTGCTAAACAACAAAAGAAACAGGTAGCTGTAATAAAAACTGAAAGTGTCGTGCCTTCTGAAGATTTAAATAATGTAGAAGCCTATAAAGCTAAGATTGAAGTTATGCTTACTTCAGCTTCTGACAATGATGTTTTGCTTGTCACAACGGAAGAGGCTATGGAGAGTTTTCCTTCTCAACCCTATTTTTATTATTCAAACGGCGCGGCTTTAAACAAAGCCTTAAGACATAAAGATGCTATAGATATTTTAGAAACAGCTTTAGATTATCTAATTGATGATACCTCGTTAGAAAATGCTATTTATAAAGAATTGGCAAATGCATATACTGCAACCAATAATACCTCTAAAGCAAATATGTACCTTAGTAAAATTAAACAGTAATTTTAGATGACGAAGTTTTTGAGTACAATGAAGATAAAATATGTTTTACTTATGGTTGTGATAGCTTTTATGGCATCCTGTAAAAGTACAAAGGTGATTTCTGGTGGCAAGGTAGATGCTAAATTATCGTCTAAATCGGTTATAAAAGCCCATTACCAAAATGAAGCAGGTTTTAAAACATTGGCAGGTAGGGTGAAAATAAATTATTCTGATGGCAAATCTTCTCAAGGTGTTTCCGTTAGTCTGCGAATGGAAAAAGATAAAGCCATTTGGATGAGTGCCCCCTTAGGTATCGTAAAAGCATATATTACTCCAGATAGAGTTTCTTTTTATAATAAATTGGAAAACGAATATTTTGATGGAGATTTTTCCTACCTAAGTAATTTGTTAGGGACTGAGGTCAATTTTTCTATTCTACAAAATTTACTGACCGGTCAAGCAATAGTGGATTTAAGAGAGCAGAAATATGATATAGGTATTTCAGAAGATACGTACAGGCTTACTCCAAAGCAGCAAGGCATTTTATACAAAACGTTGTTTCAAGTAGAACCTAAAAATTTTAAAATGGCATTGCAACAGCTTTCCCAACTAGCCGATAAGCGCTTGTTAGAAATTGCATATAAAAATTATCAAAGCATAGATAAAGAGGTTTTGCCTAATGAGATTATGGTGAAGGCCATAAGTAAGGATAAGGAAAATACGATAGACCTTAAGTTTAAAAATTTAGAATTGAACGAAAAAGTTAACTTTCCATATTCAATACCAAAAGGGTTTAATGAGATAGAGTTGTAATCAGATGTTGTTCAAATTAAAATATGGTTTTTTTCTCTTAGTGCTGTTCACTACAGTATCCGCTTTCGCGCAAACCAGTGAGCAAAAAGCTTTGGAGGAAAAACGCGAGCGGCTTCAGTCTGAAATTCGCGATATCAACCGATTGCTTTTTGCCGAGAAAAAGGAAAAAGGGAATGTCTTGGATCACATGGAGGCGTTGGATAAAAAAATTACCGTTCGCCAACAACTAATTCGTGTTACCAATCAACAATCTAACCTGTTGAACAGGCAAATCAATACCAACATTAGAAACATAGGTAAGCTAAAAACAGAGCTGCAAGAGGTAAAGGACGAGTACGCTAAAATGATTCAAAAATCATATCAGAACAAGTCCAAACAAAACAGATTAATGTTCCTGTTGTCTTCAGAAAGCTTTTTTCAGGCATTTAAAAGGCTTCAGTATATGAAGCAATATACAGACTATAGAAAGGAGCAGGGAGCTCAGATATTAGTTAAAACCGAAGAGCTATCGCGCTTAAATGCAGATTTGAATGAAGAGCGAAAAGTAAAAGAGGTTTTATTGGCTCAGAACAAAAAAGCGAAAGACCAGTTATTTGGTGAAATACAAACACAAAAAGCATTATTAGGTACTATACGTAAGAACGAAAGTAAATATGCAAGTGCTATTGAAACAAAAAAGAAGGAAGCAATAAAGATCGATCAGCAGATAGAAAAACTGATTAGAAATGCCATCGCTGCATCCAATAAAAAATCGGGCAGTACTACTAAAAATTCAAGTAAGTTCGTTTTAACACCAGAGGCCACCGTTATTGCAAAAAACTTTTCTTCAAATAAGGGAAAACTGATTTGGCCTGTTGAAAAAGGTATAAAGAGTCAAGGATTTGGAGTGTATGCCGATCCTGTTTATCCGGGGATCAAGCACCAAAGTAATGGAGTTATCATTGCAACCGATGAGGGTTCTAAAGCCCGTGCTATTTTTGAGGGCGAGGTAATAGCTATTTTGGCGGTACCTGGCGGTAATAAAGGTGTTCAGATCAAACACGGTAACTTCATTAGTACTTACTACAACCTTTCTGAGCTGTACGTGAAAAAGGGAGATAAAGTAGCCAGTAAAGAAGAACTTGGCATAGTTTACACGAATAAGAACAATGGCCAGACCCGATTAAAATTCTACCTATATCAAGATACATCTCGTCTTAATCCAGAAGAGTGGGTGTATCGTCTTTAAAATGTACTCCTATGAAAAACGAATTCTTAATTACAAATATTCAAGGAAGCTTTGAACTACGTAACGGGGTTAAAATGCCATATCTAGGTTTAGGTACGTACCAATCAGATAATGATCAAGAAGTTGTTGATGCTGTTAAAATTGCACTTCAGTTAGGGTATCGTCATATAGATACCGCCGCAGCTTATAAGAATGAAGAAGGCGTAGGTAAGGGTATACGAGAAAGCGGAGTAGATAGAAGTGACATCTTTTTGGTTACCAAAGTTTGGAATACTGATCAAGGGTTTGAAGAAACATTAAAAGCTTTTGAAGAGAGTCTAAAGCGTTTGGGTGTTGACTATGTTGATTTATACCTTATTCATTGGCCGGTTGCAGGAAAATACAAAGAAACTTGGAAAGCTTTAGAGCATTTGTACGCTCAAAAGAAGATTAGGGCAATCGGAGTAAGTAATTTTCTAAAACATCATTTAGAAGATGTTATGAGCGATTGTACCGTGGTGCCTATGGTCAATCAAATGGAATTTCATCCGCATTTGGTACAACAGGACCTGATCGATTTTTGTACCGATAACGGAATTCAATACGAGTCTTGGTCTCCTTTTATGCAGGGAAAGGTTTTTAAGTTGGATATTTGTGTGGACTTAGTTAAAAAGTACAACAAGAGTATGGCACAGATTATTCTGCGTTACAATCTTCAAAAAGGTATTGTTGCTATCCCTAAATCTGTACATGCCAAACGTATTGCATCTAATGCCGATATTTTTGATTTCAAGTTATCTACAGCTGATATTACATTTTTAGACGGATTAGAGACAGGGGAACGCATTGGATCCGATCCCGATAACTTCAATTTTTAGCGGGTAATTTTATCAATACTATTTTTCTGTTATTTAAATAATATCATTTCTTTAATTCTAGTTTATCATATTGATTTTCATGTTATTATGTACGTGATGGTTGACTATTTTTTCCGAATTTTGAGGTATTAATCAGAAAAAGGAAATTATTATGCAAAACACAATTACTTTAAATTCCGATGCTACTCAGAACCAATTAGGTAATGCTAGTAACCTAAAATCTTCTGGTTTTACATTGAATGAATCGCTTAAGTCAATTTTAATCTATACAGTATTTTTAGCTACTTGTTTAACATTGGCGTACAGTGGTTTTGTAACCTCTGCAATTGCCTTATTTGTATTGGGTACTATTTGTTTAGCAGCACTTTTCATTTGGAACAATGCAAGTAAAATAGAAATGGATCTTTCTTTTAAGGTTGACTTAAAGCAATCTGAGTTAGAAAAAGATTTGTATCGAGAGGCTATTTAGTGAGAAGTGGTTGGTGTTTGATTAAACTCAGCTAAAGAGTCTGATGTATTATATGTGACCAACGTTTCTATTCTAAAGCTAATTTAATAGCCCTATCCAAAATTTCATCCTTACCATTTTTTATTCCCTCGATTGTTGGATTAACTACGATATCAATCTTTACTCTTTTTCTTTGTGATTCTACACCATCGGGATAAAATATTCCAACACCAGATATTTGAGTTTTATAACCTCCTACCATATTAAATATAACTACATTTCCATTTGCTCCAGATGTTTGACTGCCAATTGTAGTCACGTTATCTCCAGTTTGTAGACACATCGCCGTAAATTCACGTTGACTTTGACAATTTTCATCTACCAACAGAATTACTTTTCCAGTATATTTTAATTTACGATTGGTACCACTCCGATTAGTTTTGGTTCACAGATATCTTCCGGGATAATTGAGGTCAGGCACTATTGCTTTGTAAAATTCTCGTTTCTTTGAGGTAATATAATTTGTAATTTTGTGGGGTGTTCGGGAAGTTGATTTTCTAATATCAAAAATTATGGCTTTTGTAGTTATTAAGGCTTTCATTGTTTCAGAGAAATCATCTACTTTACCTATATTAACATAGCCTATATTGCCTTCAAGAATTTTATACGTTTCAAATTTATCTTTGTTTTTATACTTAAAATCTTGATATAAGTACCTTTTAATAAATTTTGTAGTTGTCTTATCGTCTCTTGTAATTTCAACTTTCAATGAATCAGTTGTCCCGTTTAGAACATAAAAACTGGCGTTTAATTTTTTTCTTGAAATGTTTGATCCACTGATATATTTTTCTTCATTTTTGAAAATTGTTTCAATGGTTTGGTCATCTGCTTTTGTTATAATGTCACCAATTTTTAAATCATTTATCATTGCTAAAGAATCATTATATATACCTGTGACTAAAGCTTTATTGTCTATTACCTTAAATGTTACGGGAAAATAATAATGACCAAAATATAAGTATGTTTTATCAGTATTAAGTTTAACATGACTATCATCTATACTAACAGCTAATTCGCTCATTGCTAGATGAAAATCTGTTTCTGATTTTGGATATAAAAATTTTGGAATCATTTGGTTTAAAACAGTATTCCAATTGGTATCTGTTTGATATTTAGCAGGAAAAAAGTATTCGACCATATTCCAATAGCGAAATAGAGAGAGTAGCCTTAAGTTTTCATCTTTCCAATTAAAACCGTCATATTCAATTTCATTGGTAAAATCGGCAATTTTTAAATTTCGACTGTAATAACTAACATATTTTTTTTCGCCCTGATGTCTGTTTTCTTGTATGTATTTAAGTTGGTCAGACAGTTTGGTGGTAAATAATTGCTCGTTACTTAACCAAGTTAAATCGAAGTTTTTATCAAAATATTGAACGTTGTTTTTAGGTTTACACTTTTTACAAGATTCAATTTCTCCAAGACTTTCAATCAAATCAAGGTATATTTTTGATAGCTCTTTTGAGTTTCTGGCTTTTTTTGCTTTTGGGATAATTTTAAACAATTTCTCGTCCCAATTGTAATTTCCTGCAGCTACTTGTGGATGGTAATACTTTAAAAAACCCCAAATTTTCGCAGTTGCTGCTAGTTTATCAGTTTCAGTGAGTTCATTTTGAGCAAAAATTGAATGTGTAAAAATAATTGAGCATATAAGACATAAAATTATTTTTTTCATACTGATTTCTCGTTTTGAGATATTGAAGTCATCTTGACTTTTTTTTGAGGAAAATAAAAGGGTTGCAGATATTTGTGTTGCGAAACATAAAACCACAACCCCGTGTACCAAGTACTAAGCAAAGATATGATAGAATTAGAAATAATTCCTTATTTACCC